>Ga0099791_10000693_pt1 | contig 12559 bp, 8 predicted proteins | sample Rivendell_Oct201_7_FD_77318 | JGI IMG/M metagenome (GOLD analysis project Ga0099791, IMG submission 77318) | Vadose zone soil and rhizosphere microbial communities from the Eel River Critical Zone Observatory, Northern California to study diel... | ecosystem: Environmental > Terrestrial > Soil >... | reverse complement strand
GCGGGCGCCAGGGAGTGGCTGATCGGACGGAAATTGCGGAATCCGGACGAGGCGACCGGACCGCTCGTATTCCCAACCATGATAGCCACAGATGATGTGACCGTCCCGGCACCAGCCCTTGGAAAGCTTTGCGGTGCGGTGGCAGCAGCGATCCCGCAACGCCGCCGGCGCGCCATCGCGGTCGAGGAAGAGCACGAGGTTCTCGCCCATGAGCGTGAAGGGCTTCGGGCCATCCTTGAGCCTGCAGACTGGGAGCGTGGCGTACCAGAAGCGCCGCAGAACCTTTTGTTTCGTGCACAGCATTGGGGGTCTGTCTCCCGGGTCGTGGCCGGGCTTGTCCCGGCCACCCCGATTGTCTTCGCTCGGTGCCTTCACGTGCGGGGTCGCCGGGACAAGCCCGGCGACGACGCCGGTATGAGATTCAAGGCGATCGAAATCCGCCCTAATTCGCGATCCGTTTCATGATTGCGGCGGCGTCGTGCCGTAGCTTTTCAAGGTCAAGGCCCGCAATGGCGCCGTTCTCAACCACGATGCGGCCGCCCACCATGAGAATCTTGAGGTCGGCGGCGCCGGCTCCTGCGACCGGGCCGGTCAACGGGTCGTGCAGCCCGAAATAGCGCGGACTCGACAGGTTGAAGATCGCGAGGTCAGCGAGCTTGCCGGGGGCAAGCACGCCGATATCCGGAAAGCCGAGCACGCGGGCGCCGTTCACGGTCGCCCACCGCACCACCTCCTCGACTGTCGTCGCACCCGCCCCTTTTGCGGCACGGTGCGTGTGCCAGGCGCTGTGCATCTCGCTGATCATGTCGGCGGATTCGTTGGAGGCGGCGCCGTCGACCGCAAGCGACACCAGGCCGCCGCGCGCAGCGATTTTGTCGGCCGGCGCGATCCCCGAACCGAGCCGGCAATTGGATTGCGGGCAGTGCGACATGCCGGTGCCGGTCTCGACCAGAAGCGCAATCTCGGCCTCATCAAGATGGACGAGATGCGCGAACCAGACATCCGGCCCGAGCCAGTCATGTTCGGCGATCCACTGCACCGGGCGCTTGCCGAAGGTGTTCAGGCAGAACTCCACGTAATCGTTGGTCTCCGACAAATGGCTGTGCAGGCGCAGGCCGAGCTCGCGTGCGGCGGTGGCGATGACTTTCAGTTCGTCGGGCCTGACCGACCAGGGCGGTGCCGTCGGCGCGAAGGCGACCCGGCGCATGCTGTCGGGCGCGGCGTCATGAAAGCGCTGCGCGCACGCCGCAATGGACTTGACCATGGCGTCGAGCGGTTCGCACGGCATAGGGCGCTCGCCGTCGACGGGGCGCGCCATCGTCCCGCCGCCCCGGCAGAAAACCAGCCGCATGCCAAGGTCGCGTGCGACCTCGAAGATCACATCGGCAGGATCAAAGCGGTAGGTGTCGGAAAACACATAGTGATGATCGGCTGCCGTCGTGGTGCCGGACAACAGCAGCTCGACGAGGCCGATCCGTGCGGCGGTGTGCAGCTCCTCCTCGTCCACCTTATGCCAATAGGAATGCGGGACCGAACGCAACCAGCCCATCAGCGGCAGATTCATGCCGGCGCGCACACCCTTGAGGATGCTCTGAAACAGATGATGGTGCGTCGATACAAGACCCGGATAGATGACGCAGCCTGATGCGTCGATGATTTCTTCGCCTGGCTCCGGCGCGAGGTCGCCGATCGCCGCGATCCGCCCGTCGAGGACGCGGATCGCGCCGGCCGCGCGCATCGCATCGCCTGGCAGGCCAGTGAAAATACCGTCCGCGCCGCGGATCAGCATCGAAGTCATGCGTCGGCTCCGATTTTTGCCTTTGCGCTGCTGCCCCCAACCTATCCTCCCCCGCAAGCGCAGGGCAATCGCGTGTGGGCGCGGCCCCCACCTCTCCCCGCTTGCGGGGAGAGGTCGAGCGAGCGAAGCGAGCGAGGGTGAGGGGGCCTCTCCGCGAGTCTAAGCTTTGTGGAAAAGCACCTTCACCCTCAGCGAGTCCGCCCTTGTGGAGAGGCCCCTCACCCCGACCCTCTCCCCGCAAGCGGGGAGAGGGAGAAGAGGCGCCGTGCCAGGGTGCGAGGCCCGGGCCGACAGCGCGATCGTCATTCAGCCGGATGCGCGATTGCTTCCTTCGGGGGCGCAATCTCGACCGAGATGAATTCCGGGTAGCGGACCAGAGCGTAAAGGAAGCCCGCCACGATGGCGTAGGCGACCGCCACCGTCGGCGTCACCGCAACACCGATCGATTCTCCGTGCATGAAACCGAAGAACGTCAGCACGGCGCCGGCCGCGGCGAATGCCGAGGCTTCGGTGAACTTGCGTTCGATCACGAAAGCCCCGATGGCGCCGAGCACGAGGCCGGTGAGAATCGAGCCGCCGCCCAGCACTTCGAGGCCGCGATAAAGCACGCCGACGGCGCCGAGCTTTTCCATGCCGATGGCCGCTGCGGTCGTGCCTGCGGCACCGAGCGCGCCGTCCATCAGGGTCTTGCACCACGCCGCAAGATGCGGCGTGAGCGCGAGGACGACGGCGGGCGCGTGTCCTGACGGCGTGGTCTGGTAGGCCTGCGCGCCGATCAGCATGCCGATGTACAGAAGGATCGGCGAGATCGCCACCACCGGTATGAACGCGAGCAGCACCGCGATGACGCCGAACCACGCCAACACGATCACCATCAGCCCGGTGGCTGCCGAATAGCCGATGCGCCCGCCCATCGCCTTCCAGCCCGGATGGCCGATATAGACGGCGTTGATGAAGGGATTGCCCATCAGGCATCCGATCAGGCTGACGACGCCGTCCGCCGTCAGCACGCTCGTCGTCGGATAGGCATCGCCCGCCGCTTCGGCGCTTTCCACGTTGTCCATGGCCTCGACGAGGTCATAGATGCCGAACGGTATCGCGGTCACCAAAATGATGCCGAGAAATTCGAAGCCGGAAAACACCGTGTTGAAAGCCGGCAGCGGCACCGAGAAGCCGAAGCCCGCGAATGCGGCGACGAGCTTTTCGATGCTCAAGCCGCCGTAGTTGAGGCCGACCACGTTCGAGCCCCAGGCGATCGCGGTGCCGACGATGATGGCGACGAGACCCGCCGGAATGCCCTTGGGGTACTTGACGCCGCCGAACCAGCTTACCGTGATGATGGCAAAGCAGGTAAGGCCGATCACCGGCGTCATGTACATTTCAAGCACCGGCCGCATCGAAATGAAGGTCACCGAGACGCCGGCCAGCGTGCCGAGCAGGGCCGCGCGGGGCGTGATGCGGCGGATGTAAGGCGCAATGAAGCCGCCGATCATCAAGATGAAGCTCTGGAAGAACACCCATACGAGGCCGGCCTGCCAGCCCTTTTCCGGATCGCCGGTTTTGAGCGAGATCGGCAGCATGATCACGAAGGTGACGATGAACATGTGCGGCACGCTGATGCCGGACGGCAGCGCGCAGACATCGCTGCGGCCGGTCTTGCTGGCCAAACGATACGCCAGGAACGCGTAGTACATGGTGCTCAGAAACATCATCAGGCCGACGGCCGGGAGAATGCGTCCGAACACCAGCGCGTCAGGCATCTTGAGGACGAACCGCAGCAGTGCGGTCAGCGTCAGCATGTTGACGAGGATGTTGGTGCCGAAGCCGAAGAATGCATTCCAATCGCCGGCCGCCCACAAGGTCGGGCGATAAGTCGGATTCGCCATTGAGATCTCCATGGGGAAACTTGAGGATCTCCCACCAAGGGGGCGGATGTCCGCGAGGTCCGTTTGCCGGGATACAGACCTCAGCGACACCCGCCCCCCGGCGGGGAGATTTCAAGGCTGAGGTGGTAAAAGCACGGGACGCCGCACCACGGCTCAGCCAATATTCATCATTGTTTCAACCTGTTCGTCGACACCAAATCCTTCAGACGCCAATCCCACCTAGGGCCGCGATCACCCATCGCCAACCCGCGCACGAATTCCGTCTTACGTGAATTTTTGTCTCGCAAAGAGCGTGCCATTTCGGCTGAGCGCGGCGTTTTTGCGTGCCGCATGCGGAGCCGCGCCGAAGAGCTTTCTCAGTTGTCCGCTGAGAAGCGCTCCCACCCGCCACGACCGTCGCTCGCCGCCTGACGGGTCGACCCTCGCCGGTGATCATTTATTGGCGTGCGCGTCTAATTAACGGGCACCCGTCCCTTCCCTCCGCCGCATGCAGCGTCCTCCAACATTGCCGGCTGTAGGGGGGAGACCCCTTGTGGTCGCCCTGTTGGCGGACGCGGGCGCGCAGACCGGGCGACCACAAGGGTCGCCCCTACAATCGCCGGCGGCAACTCGATTGCCCTACGCAGCGGCCGCCAATTCCATGCCGACGAGCAGCGCCCGCGAGGATGTCACCGAGCCGAAAATCCCGCCTTGGGCTTTGACCATCCTCAGTCCCATGTCGTGGAATTCCGGAAAGTAGGACGCACAGCAATCGGACAGCACGACGCAGCGATAACCGCGGTCATTGGCCTCGCGCACCGTGGTGTTGACGCAAACCTCGGTGGTGACGCCGCACACGAAAAGGGTATCGATGCCGCGATTGCGCAACACCAGGTCGAGGTCGGTCTGATAAAACGCGCCTTTGCCGGGCTTGTCGATGACCGGCTCGCCACCGATCGGATAGAGTTCCGGGATGATGTCGTGGCCGGCCTCGCCGCGCACCAGGATGCGTCCCATCGGGCCGGGCGCGCCGATCCGCAGCGACGGATCGCCACGCTCGACCTTGTGGCGCGGCGCGTCGCTAAGATCGGGACGATGGCCTTCGCGGGTGTGGATCACCGCCGCACCGCGCCTGCGGAACGCCGCGAGCACGTCGCGGCATGGCTCGACCGCAACCTTGAGCCGATACACGTCGTTGCCGAGCGCGGCGCCGAACCCGCCGGGCTCGAGAAAATCCCGCTGCATGTCGATGATGACGAGGGCGGCATGGGCAAGGTCGACGTTAAGCGGTGCGGGTTCGGCTTCGAATGTGATCGTCGGCATGCCGCACTCCTTATCGCGCGTGTCAGGTTCAATTTCGCAAGAACTATGCCACCCCTTTCCTCCCCTCTGTAGGGGCGACTCTTGTGGTCGCCCTGTTGCCGGCGGACGCTGTGCGCAAAAACGGGCGACCACAAGGGTCGCCCCTACAGAGCGACAGCGTGGGAGTCCCGGCAGGGCGGTGCGCAATTCTTGCGCAAAAGAGCCGAATCGAAGGCACAATTGTCAAATTCGTCTCCATCCGATCCCCGTCGATCGCGCAACTGCGCCCGTGAATCCAACGCTTTCCCGGCGGTCAAGCGGATTGCGCGCAAACTGGCATAACCTTTGCGGGGTTCTCCCAAGGTCCCGCATGAGATCCCGCATTTGCGGGCCAGAGGATTGTGATCCAGAGGATTGTGATGAAGCGCCGCGACTTCCTGAAATCCATGACGGCGATTGCGGCGGGCGGCGCGCTGCCTGCCGCACCGGCGGTTTGGTCACCGGCCAGAGCGCAAGCCCGTCAGGAAACACTGCTCATTGTCTCCGAAAGCGGTCCGAACAATATCGATATCCACGGGGTCGGCACCAACGTGCCGGGCTATGAGGTGTCGTGGAATTGCTACGACCGCCTGATCAGCCACGAGATGAAAGCCGACGAGAACGGCACTCCCTCCTACGACCGCGACAAGTTCAAGCCGGAACTCGCCGACGACATGAAAATCGGCGACATGTCGGTGACTTTCACGCTCAAGAAGAATGCCGTCTTCCATGACGGTACGCCGGTCGCCGCCAAGGACGTGAAATGGTCGCTTGACCGCGCCGTCACGGTGGGCGGTTTTCCCACTTTCCAGATGGGCGCCGGTTCGCTGACCAAGTCGGAGCAATTCGTCGTCGTCGACGACCGCACGATCCGGGTCGATTTTCTTAAGAAGGATCGGCTCACCATCCCGGATCTCGCCGTCATTGTGCCCTGTGTTTTGAATTCCGAGCTGGTCAAGAAACACGCCACCGAAAAGGACCCTTGGGGTCTCGAATATACCAAGCAGAACACGGCCGGCAGTGGCGCCTATCGGGTCGTGAGTTGGACCCCAGGTACGGAAGTGGTCTATGAGCGCAACGACAAGTGGATCGGAGGTCCGCCGCCCAAGGTGCGGCGCGTGGTGTGGCGGATCGTGCCGTCGTCAGGCAACCGCCGGGCGCTGCTGGAGCGCGGCGACGCCGATATCTCCTACGACCTGCCGAACAAGGATTTTTCCGAGCTGAGGAAGCTCGGGAAGCTTTCGATCATCTCGACGCCCTACAGCAACGGCATCCAATATATCGGCATGAACGTGAAGACGCCGCCGTTCGACAATCTCAAGGTGCGCCAGGCGGTCGCTCTCGCGATCCCCTACCAGAAGATCATGGACGCGGTGCTGTTCGGTCTCGCCAAGCCGATGTACGGCGCGCCGCGGGAAGCCGCCACGCCGGTCGCCTGGCCTCAGCCGCACAAATTCGTCACCGACATCGCAAAGGCGAAGCAGCTTCTCGCCGAGGCCGGCTATCCCAACGGCTTCGAGACGACGCTGTCATTCGACCTGGGCTTCGCCGGCGTCAACGAGCCGCTCTGCGTTCTCACTCAGGAGAGTCTCGCCCAGATCGGCATCAAGACAACGATCAACAAGGTGCCTGGCGCCAATTGGCGCACCGAGCTCAACAAAAAGACGCTGCCCCTCTACACCAACGTCTTCTCCGGCTGGCTCGACTATCCGGAATACTTCTTCATCTGGTGCTATCACGGCCAGAATTCGGTGTTCAACACCATGAGCTACCAGTCGAAGGACATGGACAAGCTCATCGAAGGCGGGCGTGATGCCGCTGCGGTCGGCAAGACGGCTGACTACGAAAAGAACGTCAAAGGCTTCGTCGATCTCGCCTTCGCCGACATGCCGCGGGTTCCGTTGTTCCAGCCCTATGTCAACGTCGCGATGCAGAAAAACGTCACCGGATATCAATACTGGTTCCACCGCCGGCTCGACTATCGCGCGCTCGCGAAGGGGTGAGACGATGCGATGCGCCCGTAGCCCGGATGGAGAGACCGCGCTTGTGCGGTCTCGTAATCCGGGGGCGTCGGAGCCATTGGGTGAGGCTGCCCCGGATTCCGCGGAGTTTATCATCGGGCCGGCCAAAGGCCGGACCCGTTGGCTCCATCCGGGCTACGACGTGAGGCAGGGATAAGACCATGCTGACGCAAATCGGCCGGCGCCTCGCGACCGTGATCCCGAGCGTGATCGGGGTCATCATCGTCACCTTCCTGCTCACCCGGGTGCTGCCGGGCGACACCGCGGCCTATTTCGCCGGACCGGCGGCCTCGGCGCAAGCGATCGAGGAGGTGCGCAAGCAGCTCGGCCTCGATAAGTCGTTGCCGGAGCAGTTCGGCCGCTATGTCACCGATCTTGCCCACGGTGACCTCGGCAAGTCCCTGACCACGGGTCAATCCGTTACGGCCGATATCGCGGCCCGGCTGCCGGCCTCGGCTGAACTTACGCTCATCGGCCTCGTGATCGCCACCTCGATCGCGGTGCCGCTCGGTGCGTTGGCGGCTGTGCGGCAAGGTTCTCTCGTCGACCACGCCTGCCGTATCATCACCACCGCGGGCGTGTCGCTGCCGGTTTTCTTCACCGGTCTCCTGCTCGCCTACGTGTTCTACTATCAGCTCGGCTGGGCCGCCGAGCCGCTCGGCCGTCTGAGCTTCCTCTACTCGCCGCCGCCGACCGTTACGGGCTTCTACCTGATCGACAGCCTGGCTGCGCGCGACTTCGAGCTGTTCCAGGCGGCAGCCGCGCAACTGGTTCTCCCGGCAGCGACGCTCGCCATCTTCTCGCTTGCCCCCATCGCCCGCATGACGCGGGCGTCCATGCTGTCGGTGCTGGCCTCCGATTTCGTGCGCACCGCGCGCGCGAGCGGCCTGTCGTCGGGCACCGTGATCGTCACCTATGCGTTCCGCAATGCCATGCTGCCGGTCGTGACCACGCTCGGCATGGTGTTCTCGTTTTTGCTTGGCGCCAATGTCCTGGTCGAAAAGGTGTTCGCGTGGCCGGGCATCGGCTCCTACGCGGTCGAGGCGCTGATCACTTCCGATTTCGCGCCGGTGCAGGGCTTCGTGCTCACCATGGCGGTGCTTTACGTGCTGCTCAATCTCGCGATCGATCTCCTCTACGGCCTCATCGATCCGCGCATAAGGGTGGAAGGATGAGCGTGCTCTCGGATGACAGAGGTCAGATGTCGGATGACGGACGTCAGATGTCAGATGTCGGGTCATTGGTGGCGAACGATAGCCCCGCGGCTGGTTCTTCGTTTTCCGACCTTCGTCCGCTGACCTCTGACTTCCGTCCTCTGACCTCCGACATCCGTCCTCAGACATCCGTTCTCCATCACGCCGTCTACGTCATCGGCGAGAACCCCGTCACCGGCTTTGCATTCGCATTATTCCTGTTGATCGCGGTTTGCGCGATTTTTGGTCCGCTGGTTGCGCCGTACGATCCGCTCGCCAGCGATACCGCGGCCGCCTACCAGTCACCGTCGGCGGCCCATTGGTTCGGGACCGACCAGCTGGGTCGCGACATCATGAGCCGTGTCATCACCGCCACCCGGCTCGACCTCGCCATTGCGGTGTTCTCGGTGGCGCTGGTGCTTCTGCTCGGCGGGGTTTCGGGGGTGATGGCCGGGTTTTTCGGCGGCTGGACCGATCGCATCGTCGGCCGGCTCGCCGACACCATCATGGCGTTTCCGCTGTTCGTGCTGGCAATGGGCATTGTGGCGGCGCTCGGCAACACGGTCACCAACATCGTGATCGCCACCGCGATCATCAATTTTCCGCTCTATGCGCGGGTCGCCCGCGCCGAGGCCAACGTGCGGCGCCATGCCGGCTTCGTCCAGGCGGCGCGGCTCACCGGCAACAGCGAGATGCGCATTGTGCTGACGCAAATCCTGCCCAACGTGATGCCCATCATGGTGGTGCAGATGTCGCTGACCATGGGCTATGCCATCCTCAACGCCGCGGGCCTCTCCTTCATCGGCCTCGGCGTCCGTCCGCCGACGGCGGAGTGGGGCATCATGGTGGCCGAAGGCGCGGCCGAGATGGTGAGCGGCAAGTGGTGGATCGCGTTCTTCCCGGGCGCAGCGCTGATGATCTCGGTGTTCTGCTTCAATCTTCTCGGCGACGGCTTGCGCGACATCGTCGATCCGCAGCGGCGAACGTGAGGGCGGGCTACCGCCATGACCACTGCCATCCCCCTGCTCAGCGTGCGTGATCTCACCGTCGAATTCGCGACGCGGCGCGGCAAGGTCAGGGCCGTCGAGCAGGTCGACATTTCCATCGATCGCGGCGAGACACTGGGCATCGTCGGCGAATCCGGTTCGGGAAAATCCGTGACGTCTTATGCGGTCATGCGCATTCTTGATCGCGCCGGCCGGATCGCGAACGGCTCGATCGTGTTCGGCGGCGTCGATCTCGGCGACGTCAGCGAGGTCGAAATGCGCGACCTGCGCGGCCGCGAGATTTCGATGATTTTCCAAAACCCGCGCGCGGCGCTCAATCCGATCCGCAAGGTCGGCAAGCAAATTGAAGACGTCCTCCTCCGCCACGCGCAGGCGGCCCGGTCTGCCGTCAAGCGCAAGGCGATCGACGCGTTGCGCCGCGTGCGCATTGCCGATCCGGAGGAGCGCTATCACGCCTATCCGTTCGAGTTGTCGGGCGGCATGTGCCAGCGCGTCGTCATCGCGCTTGCGCTTGCCTGCCGGCCGCAGCTCCTGATCGCCGACGAGCCGACCACCGGCCTTGATGTCACCACCCAAAAGGCCGTGATGGACCTTGTGGTCGAGCTGACCCGCGAGCGCGGCATGTCGACGATCCTGATCACCCACGACCTTGGGCTGGCCGCGGCGTATTGCGACCGCGTCGTCGTGATGGAGAAAGGCACGGTGGTCGAAGCCGCGCCATCGCGGCAGATTTTTGCTGCCCCGGCGCATCCTTATACACGCAAGCTGATGAAGGCGACGCCGCGCCTCGGCATTGGGTTGCGCGATCTGTTGCCGGGGGACTCTTCACCTCCCGCTAGCCTTGCTTCTCCCTCTCCCCGCTTGCGGGGAGAGGGTCGGGGTGAGGGGGCGTTTCCACAAGCTCAGACGAGGGGAGAGGCCCCCTCACCCGGCGCGCAAGCGCGCGCCGACCTCTCCCCGCAAGCGGGGAGAGGTAAAGCAGGCGCCCCTCTCCTCGCCGTCGACAACCTGGTCAAGGAATATCCGCGCAACAGCATGACGGGCGCGTTCGCCAAGCTCCTCGGCCGCAACCCGGATGAGGAAAAGCCGTTCCGCGCCGTCGGCGGCATCAACTTTACCATCGCGCGCGGCGAGAGCGTCGGCCTCGTCGGCGAGTCCGGATGCGGCAAGTCGACGACGTCCATGATGGTGATGCGGCTGATCGACAAGACGTCGGGCAAGATCGAGTTCGACGGCGAGGACATTGGCGCCATTCCGGCGAGGCAATTCGCCACGCAGGCGGCGCGCAAGCGCATTCAGATGGTGTTTCAGGACGCAACCGACAGCCTCAACCCGCGTTTCACTGCGGCGCGCGCCATCGCGGACCCGCTGATCCGGCTTGGCGGAATCAAGAACGGTGTTGCGTTGCGGGCGCGCTGCGAGGAACTCGCAACCGAAGTCGGCCTGCCCGTCGCGCTGCTGGACCGCTTTCCCCACCAGCTTTCCGGCGGCCAGAAGGCCCGCGTCGGCATCGCCCGCGCAATTGCGCTGCGCCCCAAACTTGTTATCTTGGATGAGCCGACGGCCGCCTTGGACGTGTCGGTCCAGGCCGTTGTGCTCAATCTCCTTGCCGACCTCAAGGTGCAGCTAGGCATGAGCTATTTGTTCGTTTCCCACGACCTCAATGTGGTCCGCCTGCTGTGCGACCGCGTCATCGTCATGCGAGCCGGCGAGATCGTGGAACAAGGCTTGAGCGACGAAGTGCTTGATGCGCCAAAATCCGACTACACGCGCGACCTCATCGCCGCAATCCCGCACCCGCCGATGTGACCGCGCGACCGATGTCCACCCCTGATCTCGATGAATTCATCGCCGCCTCGGCCCGCGTGCTGGCGCTGCCGGCCGACCCCGCGTGGTATCCGACGATTCGTTTCAATCTTGAAGTGACGTTCCGGCTCGCAGCGCTCGTCGCAGACTTCCAGTTACCTGACGACGCCGAGCCTGCTCCGGTGTTCCGGGCCTGATCATGTCAGACCCCGCGGAGGCGTCGGCGCTCGACATCGCCCGCGCCGTGCGAGAAGGCGCAACGACCGCCGGCGCCGTCGTCGAGGCCGCACTCGCCGGCATCGCCGCGCTCAATCCGATGCTCAACGCTTTCACCGACCTGACGGCCGAGCGCGCCCGCGCGCGGGCTGCCGCGATCGATGCGCACCGCGCCAAAGGCGAGACGCTCGGTCCTCTCGCCGGCGTGCCGTTCGCGGTGAAGAATCTGTTCGACGTCGCGGGCCTGCCGACCCGGGCGGGCGCGAAGATCAATCGCGATCGGCCGCCGGCCTCGCGCGATTCGCCGCTGATCGAGCGGCTGGAGGCGGCGGGCGCGGTGCTGATCGGTGCGCTCAACATGGGCGAATACGCCTATGACTTTACGGGCGAGAACGTCCACGACGGCGCGTCGCGCAATCCGCATGATCCGGCCCGCATGACCGGGGGCTCCTCCGGCGGCTCGGGTTCAGCGGTCGCTGGCCGGCTGGTGCCGCTGGCGCTCGGCTCCGATACCAACGGCTCGATCCGGGTGCCGGCCTCGCTGTGCGGCGTGTTCGGCCTCAAGCCGACCTATGGGCGCCTGACTCGGGCACGGACCTTTCCGTTCGTGGCAAGCCTTGATCATGTGGGTTCGTTTGCCCGCTCGGTCGCCGACCTTGCGGCCTCCTACGACGCCATGCAGGGGCCGGACGCCGACGATCCGGTGTGCGCCGCGCGACCGGCGGAGCCCACGGCGCCCACACTTGCAAGGGGGCTCGACGGTTTGCGCCTTGCCACCGCTGGCGGCTATTTCCACCACGGCCTGTCGGCGGAAGGGCATGCCGCGCTTAACACGGTCGCGGCGGCGCTCGGCGTGACGCGCGCGGTCGAATGGCCGGAGGCGGCGCGAGCGCGCGCCGCGGCTTACGTGATCACGTGCACCGAAGGCGCGGCGCTGCACATGGACCGCCTGCGCACCCGGGCAAAGGATTTCGACCCCGCCGTGCGCGACCGCCTGATCGCCGGCGCCATGGTGCCGGCCGGCATGGTGGTGCAGGCGCAGAAGTTTCGCCGCTGGTATCAGGCCCGCGTGCTGGAGTTGTTCCGGGAGGTCGATGCGGTGCTGCTGCCCGCGACGCCGTGCACGGCGCCGCGGATCGGGCAGGACACCTTCACGCTGGATGGGGTTGAGCTGCCGGTGCGGGCGAATCTCGGTCTCTACACCCAGCCGATCTCGTTCATCGGCCTGCCGGTGGTGGCGGTCCCGGTGCCGCTCGCGCCGCTCCCGATCGCGGTCCAGATCGTTGCCGCGCCCTGGCGCGAGGACGTGGCG
>Ga0099791_10000692_pt1 | contig 12565 bp, 12 predicted proteins | sample Rivendell_Oct201_7_FD_77318 | JGI IMG/M metagenome (GOLD analysis project Ga0099791, IMG submission 77318) | Vadose zone soil and rhizosphere microbial communities from the Eel River Critical Zone Observatory, Northern California to study diel... | ecosystem: Environmental > Terrestrial > Soil... | reverse complement strand
GGGAGGGATCCGCAGGGAGGCTTCATAGACCAGATCCTCGAGCGGGATCCCGGCGGGATAGAGAAGCACCTGGTTCCAGTTCAGGACCGCGAGTCTCGACGTGGAGGAAGCGCCGAACGTGAATCCCTCCTCGTCCCCCGAGAAGAGGAAGTCCAGCGTGACGTCCAGCTGCTTCGTCCGCTCGGGTGCCAGGACGTGGATCGCGTACATCTCCAGCTCGTCCCGCTTCCAGGGGATCGGCTTCCCGTTCGCGAACACGCGAAGCCCCGCCAGGTTCTGGATCGGCCCCGTGGGACCGTGCTCTCCGGGGATCCACTTCGGATAGAGAAGCGTCACCTCGTCCGTGGAAATCGGGATGGAGAGCTTTGCGTGGACGATGCGGCGTGGCGCCTCGCTCAGGTCCACCCGGAGCTGGATGGGGACGGCGCCACCGGCACGGGGGCAGAGGAGCAGGAGAAGGAGGATCAGACGCGCGCGCATCCGCTTCACGATGCACCCGGAGGCGCCTCTTCGGCAAGGGGGGTTGTGCTACCCTCCCGGTTTCCCTGCCGGCCTCTCCAGAGCCACGAAGGAGCGGGCATGATCGACCTGAGGCAAATCCAGAGCGCCGCCGAGCGGATCCACGGCAAGGTGCATCGCACGCCTCTTTTCTCCTCGTTGGCTCTCGGCGAGCGAACCGGGCTCCGGCTTCACCTCAAATGCGAGAACTTCCAGAAGACCGGCTCGTTCAAGCCTCGCGGAGCGCTGAACAAAGTCCTCTCGCTCTCCGATTCCGAGCGCTCGCACGGTCTCATCACCGTCAGCGCCGGAAACCACGCGCAGGCGGTTGCCTGGGCTGCCCGTCAGGTACAAGCGCCCTGCACGGTGGTCATGCCGACCGATGCGCCGCGCTCCAAGCTGGATGCCGTCCTGGGCTACGGCGCCAGGACCATCCTCCACCCGGATCGCGCGACCCTCTTCGACCGGCTGGAGCAGGAGCGAACGCAGAGCGGCGCGACCTTCATCCATCCCTTCGACGATCCGGTCGTGCTCGCCGGAGCCGGAACCACGGGGCTCGAGATCGTGGAGGACTTTCCGGAGATCCAGGCCCTGGTCGTACCCGTGGGAGGCGGCGGGCTCATGTGCGGGGTGGCCTGCGCGCTCAAGGCGATCCGGCCCAAAGCGCGTCTCATCGCGGTCGAGCTGGAGGCGGGCCCCGGCCTCGGGCCGGCGATGGACGCCGGAAAGCCGGTTCCCGTGAGCCGCCCCGCGGACACGCTCGCGGACGGAATGACCCCGCCCTTCGTCGGGGCGATTCCGCTCGAAGCGGCGCGCCGGTTCGTGGACGAGATCGTGACGGTCACCGAGGAAGAGATCCTCTCGGCGATGGCGCTCCTCCTCACGCGCGCAAAGCTCTACGTCGAGGGCTCCGGGGCCGCCGCGACGGCAGCGCTCCTCGCCGGCAAGGTGCGCCTGCCGGAGAACGCGCGCACGGTCGCCATCGTCTCGGGCGGGAACGTGGACCTGAGCCGGCTGTGCGCCGTGCTCCCCTCGGCCGCCGGGAGCGAACACGAGAGTGCGGGTGCGGGCGCGGGCGCCTCATCGCGCGCCGGCAAACCCCGAGACTGAGCCACGCGATGAAGACGCTCGTCATCACCCAGCGCGAGGTTCCGCGCCTCCTTCCCATGAAGGAATGCGTGGAGCTCATGGCCGAAACTCTGCGGACCCTGAGCCGGGGGGACGCGGTGCTGCCCCTTCGCACCGCGATGTGGCTTCCCGACCGCTCGGGTCTTCTGGGCGTGATGCCCGCCTATCTCGGAACGCCACGCTCCATGGGGCTCAAGGTGGTCTCCGTGATGCCCGGAAATCATGGGACGCCCTATGACTCCCATCAAGGGGCGGTGCTTCTCTTCGAGGTGGAGCACGGCTCGCTCCTCGCCGTGATCGATGGCTCCTCCATCACCGCCATCCGCACCGCCGCCGTCAGCGCCGCGGCTACGCGCGCGCTCGCGAAGGAGGACGCGGGGGATCTCGCGATCCTGGGATCGGGTGTGCAGGCCTCGACCCACCTCGAGGCGATGAGCGCGGCCCGGACCTTGCGGCGCGTCCGGGTCTGGAGCCGGGATCCCGCGCGCGCGCGGACCTTCGCCGAGCGCGAATCGGGCCGCTCGGGGTGTTCCATCGAGCCGGTCTCGAGTGCGCGGGAGGCGGTCCAGGGCGCGGATCTCATCTGCACGGTGACCGCATCGCGCGAGCCGGTGCTGCAGGGAGACTGGATCGCGGCCGGCGCTCACGTGAACGCGGTCGGCGCGAGCTTCAAGGGGGCCCGCGAGCTCGACACGCGCGCGGTCGTGCGGGCGCGTCTCTACGTGGACCGGCGGGAATCGGCGCGGAACGAGGCGGGAGATTTCCTGATTCCACGCGAGGAGGGCGCGATCGGGGACGATCACATCGCCGGGGAGATCGGCGACGTCCTGCTCGGGATGGTGCCCGGACGGCGCTCGGCAGAGGAGGTCACCCTCTTCAAGTCGGTCGGCCTCGGTGTCGAGGACGTGGCCGCGGCGCATCTCATCTACCAGAACGCCCTCCGGAGCGGCATCGGCACGGCGGTCGAGCTGGGAGGACGCCGCGATCCGGGCGATTGATCCACCGCGGCCCGAGGAGATTCACAAGGCCCGCGAGCGCATCGCGGGCACGGCCCTGCGCACCCCGCTCGTTCCCCTGGATCTCACCGGCCTTCCCGCGCCGCGCGGCGCGGGAACGCTCCCCGCGCGGATCCACCTCAAGCTCGAGAACCTCCAGCCCATCGGCTCCTTCAAGATCCGCGGCTCCGGGAACGCGATGCGGCTGGCCGATCCGGAGCTGCTCCGGCGCGGGATCTATACCGCGAGCGCGGGCAACATGGCGCAGGGCGTCGCCTGGAACGCGCGCGCGATGGGGATTCCCTGCACCGCGATCGTTCCCGACACGGCGCCCCGGACCAAGCTCGACGCCGTCGAGCGCCTGGGAGCCTCGATCGTCAAGGTCCCCTTCGATGTCTGGTGGCGCGTTCTCGAGGAGCATCGGTATCCGGGGATGGAGGGGCTCTTCATCCATCCGGTTTCCGATCCCGCCGTCATCGCGGGCAACGGCACGATCGGGCTCGAGATCCTGGAAGACCTTCCCGACGTGGACCAGATCCTGGTCCCCTTCGGCGGAGGAGGGCTGATTTCTGGAATCGCGATCGCGGCGCTATCGAAGAATCCTGGAATCAGGATTCTTGCCTGCGAGGTCGAGACCGCCGCTCCGCTCCAGGCAGCGCTGCGTGAAGGATCTCCCCGGACGATCGAGCACCGGCCGAGCTTCGTGGATGGAATCGGAGGCAGGAACGTGCTACCGGAAATGTGGCCGATGGTGCGGGGGTTGGTGGAAGATTCGATCCCGGTCTCCCTGGAGGAGATCGCGGCGGCGATCCGGCTGCTCGCCGAGCGGGTCCGGGTCATCGCGGAAGGGGCGGGTGCTTGTCCTGTGGCCGCGGCACTTCAGGGAAGCGTGAACGGCGGGAAGGTCGTGTGCGTCGTCTCGGGTGGAAATATAGACTCGAGGAAGCTCGCTCGCATTCTCGAGGGAACCCTTCCGGACTAGGGCTCGCCGTCCCGCGCGGTCCCCGCGGGAGGCTCGCCGTCACCCGCGGCTCCGGTCGGAGGAGCCGGAGCATCCTCCACGGGGCGCTGGGGCGCAGCGGGACTTCCCGTCACCGGCACGCGCACGACCAGAAAATCGGCGACCGCGCGATCTCCCGCCTGAGCGGCGCTGAATTCCCAGCGCTGGAGCGCCTGGTTCGCGGCGGCGACCAGCGACGGATCGGTCGTGCCCTCCTCCTGCATATCGAGGAAGCGCGACTCGCGAATCGTTCCATCGCTCCCCACCATGACCACGAAGGGGATCGCCGTCGGCAAGGGGCCCGGGCATCCCGGACAGGTCGCCTCCTCCTGCGACCGGGGCTTGGCCTTGGAAGTGATCTCCTCTTCGAGAAGCGCCTGGGTGCTGTCGATGGGAACGAGGTAGCGGCCGGCGTAGCGGTAGCGCTGCCCGTGACGGACGTTCTCGAAGCGCGTCACGCGCGGCGCGCGCGAGTAGCTCACGGTGTCCTGCTCGAGGATGACCGAGAGAAAGAAATCCGTTTCGTCCGCGCCACGATCCGGACCGGCGTCGATCCCCAGCCAGCCCCGGATCAGGTACCTTCCGGGACGCTCCGGACGGATCACGATCGGGATCAGCCGGTCGGCGCGCCTCCGCGACCACTGGTTCACGTGCGCGATACTCACGGTGTCCCCGGAGATGACGCGGATTCCCTCGGGAACCGAGATCCGCGCCACGCTCGTGACCGGCACGTCGTAGGAATCCTCGCCCCAGATACGCACGAGCAGGGTGGTCGCCTGGCCCAGCCTGGGAGGCGTCTTGAAGTAGCCGGAAATGCCAAACGTTGGCTCCCCCTCGGCGCCCAGGCCCGCGAGCGCGGGAGAGGCAGCCATCGAGACCAGAGCCACCCAGGCGAAGAGGACGAGAACGGCCACGGGGGGCCGGATGGATGCGAGGGGATTCATCGGGTTCTCCATGCTTCGGTTTCGGCACATTTCCCCTGAAACTATAGGTGATCTGGTGGGAGCATTGGTGCTGGAACCCTCCCCTGCACCCCGGTAGAATGCGGTCGTGCAATCGTTTCTCCGTCGCGCGGCCGTCGGGCTTCTCTCGCTGGCCGCGCTGTCCTGCGCCTCCGGCTCCGTATTCCAGCTCTCTCTCGAAGAACAGGTTGCGCTGCGCGAGGCGATGGACACGCCCCTCGACTTCGTCGTCCCTCGAGAGCGGTCCATCGCGAGCTGGGACCGTGCTCGCGAATTCATCAATCGGTACAGCACCATGAAGCTCCGATCGACCACCGATTCGGTGCTCGTTTCGTACGACTCCCCCATGTACTCATCCGATCCTCCGCCATCCGTGCGCGGATCGAACCTCCACTATGGATACTCCATCGTTCGTTCCAGGGATCCCGCCGGAGGAGGAACCAAGATCGCTGTCCAGGGCACATCCAGCAGCGATCTGGGAAAGAAGGATGCGGAACAGAACGCCCACATCGCGGCCTATTACATCCTGACGGGGTATCTGGGCTGCGCTCGCTGTGTCGTTCGTTAGGGGCCGATTTCCAGGGAGGGACTCCTCCATGAGCCGACGCGGCTCACGCGGATTCACAGCCCTGGAGCTGGTCGTGGCGCTCTCGATTCTCGTGATTCTCCTGGCGCTTCTGATTCCCCGCTACATTGATCTGGTACGTCATACCCGGGCCACGCAGGCGATGGCGGACCTCTTCGCGGTGCGCGCCGCCGGATACATCTACTACGCCGAGACGGCGACCTGGCCCGCGGAGTGCGCCACGGGAGTCGTGCCGCAAGAGTTGGCCCACTACCTTCCCAAGGCGTTCGAGTTCCGGAACAAGGACTATCAGCTGGATTGGGAGAACTGGCGGCGCGCCGATGGAAGCGCGCGATCTCCCAGGACCGGGATTCTCATCGGCGTGAGCGTGGTCTCCAAGGACGCGGGGCTCCTGCGCGACGTTTCGAAGGTCATAGCGAACCCATCGTTTCGCAGGATTTCGAAGCGGAAATCGACGCTGGAGATTCTGGGGATCAGCGGAAAGATCTGACGGACAGCCTTCGCCCGCTCATGAGTGCAGCTCCACCACGTCCCGGTCGGAGAGGACGTGATCGCGATCCACCTGCTGTCCCTCGAAGCGGGCCGCTCCCCAGATGCGTGCGTACTTGACTCCCTCGGCCACCTCCTTGTGCACGGCGAGCGCCAGCGCGTGCACCGTGGCGCCGCGCTTCAGCACGAACGGCTTCTCGAGGTCGGGCTTCTTGCCGGGCTCCTTGGCGTAGATCCGGATCCGCTCGAGGGAGCGGAAGAGAAGCGCGCGAAGGTCCTCGAGACCGGTCCCGTGCTCCGCCGACACGGCGTGAAACGGGATCCCGGCCGCGACCGCCTCGCGCGCGAGCGAAGCGAAGGTACCGTCCGGATCCAGATCGCGCTTGTTTCCGATGGCGAACACCGGCTTCACGAGGAGATAGGGAGGCGCATCGTGCGGAACGGGGCGATCCAGCGGCCAGACGCGCGCCTTGTCCAGAATCGCGGTGAGCCCGTGAAGGGATTCCTCCAGGTCATCCGCCGTGATGTCGAGCACCAGGAGGATCCCGTCGGCCGAATGCGCGAGATTCGGGAGGTAGGGCTCGGTGTGACTCGGCGCGACCGGCGGCGTGTCGACGAGCTGAACCTGGACGTCCTCGAAGGGCATCATGCCGGGAAGCGGCGCGCGGGTCGTGAAGGGATACGGCGCGACCTCGGGATGGGCGTGCGTGAGCGCGCGCACCAGGGCCGACTTTCCCGCGTTGGGCGGGCCGAGGAGCACCCACTGCCCCGCGCCCTCGCGAGCCACGTGTCCCGGATCGAAGCGCTGGGCGCCGCCGCGCCGCGGGGCCGCTTCCTCCTCTTCGAGCTTCGCGAGGCGCTTTCGTAGATCCGCCTGGATCTTCTCCGTGCCCTTGTGCTTCGGCAGGAGCGCCATCATCTCGCGCAGCGCCTCGAGCTTCTCCGCGTGCGTGCCCGCCTGGCGGAACCGAAGCTCTGCTTCCTTGTATTGCGGCGTCAGGTTTGCCGGCATCGGGTCGTGCCCTTCCTGAATCTCGGGACAACATTGTACACCCGTGGCGAGAGGGCGCGTTAGACTGCGGCCCGAAGATCGGGGCCACGCGAATCCACGACCCGGGAGCACCTTGACCGAGAGTTCTCCTCCCAAAGCCAGAGCCGGGACACCTCCCGAGCGCATCCCGATCCTCACCGTCGCGGTCCTGGCCTCGCTCTACGCGCTCCTCTTCTTCCTCGCGTCTCTGAGCGCGGGCCCGAGGGGATGGGGCCTCCACGCGGCGGGATTTCTTCCTCCCGGCTTGCGGCTCCTCATGTTCGCGGTCATGCTCGCCTCGGTTTTGCTCTTGTGGTCGGCGGCGCTCCAAGATGGAACGCCCTCGAGGCCCCCAAGCCCGGCGCGGTCCCGTCCGGAGCGTCCGCGCATCTGGCTGCTTGCCCCGCTTTTTCTTCCCCTGGGGGCGGCGTTCTGGTTTCTGCGCGCGCGGACCCAGCTTCTCGGGGACGGCGCCGTCTGGCTAGCAACCGTGAGCTCTAGCCAGCACCCTCCCTTCAGCGAGCCGCTCTTCGCGGCGCTCTGGCACGCCTTCGCGCACCTCGTCCGGAAGACGGGACACACGCCGGACGCGGTCTCCATGTCGCTCTTCTCGATGCTGTGCGGCGGCATGGCGGCGCTCCTCGTCACGGGGATCGCGCTCGAGATCGTCCCCTCGAAGACACGGTGGCTCGTCGCGGTCGGGCTCCTCCTCACGCTCGGCGTGTCCCAGCTCTACTTCGGATACATCGAGAGCTATCCCCTCGCGGCCGTTTCCCTTCTTCTCTACCTCTGGCTCGCGCTTCGTCGGGTGCGAGGACGCGATCCCCTCTGGGTCTCCGCCATGGCCCTGGCACTCGCGATTTCCGCGCATCTGAGCGCCGCGTACCTGATTCCTTCGTACCTCTTCCTGATCGCGCTGGAGAAACGGCCCCTCGTGTGGAAGCTCCTCTCGCTCGCGCTTCCCTTCGCCTTCCTCGCGGCTCTCCTGCTCGTGCTCGGGTACCGGCCCACGGACTGGGCGGCGCCCATTCACGCCGCGACGAGCGGGATGCGGGAAGGATTCGAAGGCGTCACGTTCCATCGTCCGTACGGCTTCTTCTCGTACGGCCACCTGGCGGATCTCATGAACATCCTCCTTCTCGCGATCCCGGTGCCGGTGATCCTCCTCTGCGGATGGGCGGCGGGGATGCTCGGCGGCCCGCGTCCATTCTCACGTCCCCTGGCGCTTCTCGCCATCGCGGCGATCCCTGGGCTTCTTCTCACGGCATGGCTCATGACGCCGGTCGCGCCGGCCCAGGACTGGGACCTGAACTCGATCCTGCTCCTGCCCACCGCGGTCTTCGCGGTCGCGGCAGCGCGGCGGATCTGGGAGGGGCATTCGCGCACGCGCGCCGCCTTGGCGCTCCTCGGAATCTCGCTCGCTTCGCTGTTCTCCTTCGTGCTCGTGAACGCGGACGAGGGCGCCGCGGTCCGGCGCTTCGCCGCGGTCGTGAACGATCGCGAGAGGGTCTCGAGGTACGGAAGGGCGTACGGGAACAGCGTGCTGCAGCTTTTCTACCGAGACCGAGGGCAATACTTCGAGGCGTTGCCCTACGCCCGCGCCTCGGTGGAGGCAGAGCCGACCAATCCCCGCAACTGGACCAACGTCGGCTTCCACCTGATGCGGCTGAGCCGGTACGAGGAAGCGATTCCCTATCTGCGCGAGGGCGTGCGAAGGGGTCCGGGGCGTTGGGAAGGAAGATACAACCTGGGCCTCACGTACATGAAACTCGACCGGTATCCGGAAGCGATCCAGGAGCTCCGGGAAGCGGTCCGGCTCCAGCCGAACCTGCCGGTGCTGCGCCACAATCTGGGATTGGCCTACTACCGGAGCGGTCAGGCCGATTCCGCCCTCGTGGTGTGGAAGGAGGTCTTGACCCGCTGGCCCGACTACGCCGCTTCGCTGAAGGTCCCGAGCGAACAGCCCACCGCCCCGTAATCACACATCGCGCTACCACCTTGCGCACTTGCGGGGATGTTTGGTCTATACTTTCAGGAGCACACTGCGGATCGTGGGGGCTCGCGATGGCGGGAATGATCTACGGCGGCGGGGACCTCCGCGGTCTCATCACGCACAACATGAGGCGCTCGCGCGGCTGGGTCATGAGCCAGCTCGCTCTGGACGAGCTGATTCCGAGAAAGAACGCCGAGGCTCTGTACCGGAAAGCGCAGAGTCCGAAGAAGATCATCTGGCTCGACTCGAACCACATTACCGCGAAGAACCGCGAGCTGACGCGCCACATCACCAGCGTGATCCGGGACGAGCTCGTCGCAACCCAGCTTCTGAACGCGACCCACATGGCGTGATCACAAGGCCCGAGCTCCTGACGTTCGATATCTTCGGCACGATCCTCGACTGGCGCCGGGGCTTGCGGGAAGCGCTGCGGGAGCACGGAGCCGGGCTGAGCGATTCCGAGTTCGATCGCGTCATCGATCTCCAGGCGGAGCTCGAAGCCGGGCGCTTCCGCTCCTACACCTCGATCGTGACCATCAGTCTCGTGCGCGCGCTCGGATTGCCGCTCGAGACCGCCCGCGCCATCGGCGAGCGAGCCGGCGGATGGCCCCTCTTCCCCGATTCCCGGGAAGCGCTCAGACGGATCCGCGCGCACGCGCCCTGCGTGGCGATCACGAACAGCGATCAGCGCCATGGACGGCAGATCCAGCGGACGCTGGGATTCGATCTCGACGGCTGGATCTGCGCGGAGGAGACCCGCTGCTACAAGCCGGCCCCTGAATTCTGGCGGCGCGTCGCCGGGCGCCGGGGCGTTTCGTTCGGTCCCGCCTGGTGGCACGTCTCCGCGTACGCCGACTACGACCTGGGCGCCGCGCGCCGCCTCGGCCTCACGTGCGTCTACGTCCGTAGGCCGCACGCCCGCTTCGGAGCCGCGGATCTCTACGTGCGCGATCTCGCGGAGCTTGCCCGCAGAGTCGCGGCCTAGCCCAGCCCGATGTCCCCGCGAGCGGAAATCCAGTAGAGTCACCGCCCATGTCACCCACCGAGCCTCACGATTTCAGAATGCCGGACCTTCGCATCGTTCCCTCCTCGATGCTCGTGCCGCACGAGCGCGAGGACGAGAGCCGCGCGGGCCGGCTTTCCGAGCGGCTCAAGGGCTCCGGCGTCCTCAAGAATCCTCCCGTCGTCACGGAGGTTCCGGACACCGGGAAGGGAGGCTGCCTCGTCGTGCTGGACGGAGCCAATCGGGTCTCCGCCGCGCGCGCCTCGGACCTGCCCCATTTCCTGGTCCAGGTCGTCCGGTACGACGACCCGTCCATCCAGCTGATGACCTGGCATCACGCGCTCTTGGGATTCCCGCCCGAGGAGCTGAAGCGCGAGCTGGCGCGCATCCCGGGGCTCACGCTTCGGGAGGAATCCCCGGGCCATGCCCGCGCCCTCCTCGCCCGCCGGGAGGCGATCGCCTACGTCGTAACCGGAGAGGACGGCGCGATCACGCTCTGTGGCGATCGCTCGCTCCAGGAGCAGAACGCGCACCTGAACGCCGTCGTCGACCTCTACCGCGATCGCGTGCCCTTCTACCGCGTGGCGCGGGATTCCCTGAGCGAGGCGCGCGCGCGATTCCGGGACGTGACCGCGCTTCTCGTATTCCCGCGATTCCATCCCGACGAGATTCTGGACATCGCCACGAGCGGGGCGCGGCTTCCCGCCGGGATCACGCGGCACGTGATCCCCTGGCGGGCCCTGCGCGTCAACGTGCCCCTGGAGATTCTCTCCGACCCCGCGCGATCCCTCGACGAGAAGAACCGCTGGCTCAAGACCTGGATCGAGGAGCGCGTCGCTCAGAAGAACGTGCGGTTCTACGAGGAAAGCACCGTCCTCTTCGACGAATGAGAGCGTGCCTTTGTTATCGGCGGGTCGAAAATGCCTCCGCTTCGCGCACGAAGCTCTGAGGATCGATCGGCTTGCTGACGTAGCCGTCGAAGCCCGCGCTCATGACCCGTTCCTTGTCCCCCGGCATCGCGTACGCGGTCACCGCCACGACGGGGATGGCCTTGAGCTCCGGGTCCGCCTTGAGCTTCGACAGGAGCTCGAAGCCGTCCATGCCGGGAAGCCTGAGATCGCAGAGGATGAGATCGAGGGATGTGGCGGAAGCGACGTCCAGGGCCCTATCGCCGGACGCGGCGCCCAGGGCTTCGTGCCCGAACGCGCGGAAGAGATAGGTCATCAGCTCCAGACTATCGGGATCATCCTCGACGACGAGTACGCGAATGGACATTACTCCTCGGGAAGCCTGAGGGTGAATTCGGTTCCCTTCCCGGGCTCGCTGGTCACGTCGATCCGCCCTCCGAGCAGGTTGGCCATCCTCTGGCTGAGGTGAAGGCCGAGGCCCGATCCCGGATCGGATGGCGACCTCAGCGGGTGGAATTGCTCGAATGCCTGGAACAGGCGTCCCTGATCCTGGCGACGGATCCCGACGCCGGTGTCGATCACGCGAAACGCGATCTCGCGGCGCTTCCCCGGCTCCGGCTTCACTTGCTCCAGCTCGACGCGCACGGTGCCCCGGTCGGTGAACTTGATCGCGTTTCCCGCGAGGTTGAGGAGGATCTGCACGAGTGTCCTCCGGTCCGTCCGGATCTCCACTTCCCGGGACGGCAAGCCGATCTCGAACCGAAGCCCCTTGGCCTCGGCGCTGGGCCGAAGCGTGGCCGCGAGCTCCTGCACGATCGGACGGGATGCCACGCGCTCCATCTGGAGCTCGGTCTTTCCCGACTGGACCTTCGCGAGATTCAAGAGATCATTGATGAGGGACAGGAGATGCCGCGCGCTGACCTGGATGAGCTGGAGCTGCCGCTCCTGATCGTCCGTGAGGTCCCCGGGCAGCTTCATCAGCATGGTCCCGGTGAATCCGATGATGGAGTTGAGCGGCGTCCGCAGCTCGTGGCTCATCGATGCCAGGAAGGCGTCCTTGGCCCGGCTCGCGATCTCGAGCTCGATGTTCTTCTTCCAGATCTCCGCCTTGAAACGGCGCCGCTCGGTGATGTCCCGCGAGCTCTTCGAGAGCCCGATGATCCGCTGATGCTCGTCGTAAATCGGGGAGAGTGTGATCGAGACGTCCAGGCGGGAGCCATCCTTCCGCAGCCGGACGGTCTCCAGGTGGTCGACGCGGTCGCCCCGTCTCACGCGCCCCATGTAGTCGGTCAGCTCCTCCATCCGGTCCGAGGGCACCGTCATGCTGATCGGGCGGCCGATCGCTTCCTCGCTCGTCCAGCCGTAGAGCCGCTCGGCCGCCTGATTCCAGCTCGTGATGGTTCCGTCCAGCGCCTCGGCGATGATGGCGTCGTCGGAGGATTCGACGATCGCCGCGAGGCGCGCCCGGATCTCGCCCGCCGTCTGCAGATCCGTGATGTCCCGCGAGCTCTTCGAGAGCCCGATGATGTTTCCTTCGTCGTCGCGAATCGGGGAGAGCGTGATGGAGACGGCGATGCGCCTCCCGTCCTTCCGCAAACGGATCGTCTCCAGATGATCCACACGGTTGCCCTTCCGCACCCCCTCCATGTACTCATGGAGCTCGTCCATGCGGTCCGGCGGGACCGTGATCGCGATCGGCCGCCCCAGCACTTCTTCCGCGGACCAGCCATAGACGCGCTCGGCGGCCAGGTTCCAGCTGACGATGGTCCCGTCGAGCGACTCGGCGATGATGGCGTCGTCGGAGGATTCGACGATGGCTGCGAGTCGCGCGCGAGTCTCCGCCGCCTCCTCCCGGTCGGTGATGTCGTGATACGTCAAAATCACGGATTCGAGGCCGGGAGCGTCCAGGCGGTTCACGGCGACCATTCCCAGCGATCGATAGCCCCCGCCCTGATGTCGGAAGCGAACGTCGG
>Ga0099791_10000689_pt1 | contig 12584 bp, 11 predicted proteins | sample Rivendell_Oct201_7_FD_77318 | JGI IMG/M metagenome (GOLD analysis project Ga0099791, IMG submission 77318) | Vadose zone soil and rhizosphere microbial communities from the Eel River Critical Zone Observatory, Northern California to study diel... | ecosystem: Environmental > Terrestrial > Soil... | reverse complement strand
TCCGCGAGGAGCTGGTTGCGATCGGCCAGGAATTCGACAAGAACATCCGGAACGACTCCCGCACGATCAAGCTGGACAGCGCGGCCGATCTGGACGGGCTCCCCGAGGATTACGTCAAGGGGCATCCCGCCGGGCCGGACGGGAAGATCTCGATCAGCATCGAGTACCCGGACTTCTTCCCGATCATGAGCTACGCGAAGAAATCGGACGTGCGCCAGCGCCTCCTCAAGGAATTCCTGAACCGCGCTTATCCCGCCAACATTCCGGTGCTCGACCGTATGATCGCGAAACGGTACGAGCTGGCCCGTCTGCTGGGCTTCAAGAGCTGGGCCGAGTACGCGACCAAGGACAAGATGATCGGAAGCGACAAGAAGGTGGCGGACTTCATCGAGCGCCTGCGCGGCCTCACCTTGAAGCGGTCGCAGGAGGAGTATGCGAAGTACCTGAAGCGGAAGCAGGAGGATGACCCGGCCGCCGCGTCCGTGAATCAGTGGGACCGCCGCTACTACGGCGAGCTGATCCGGAAGCGCGAGTACAACTTCGACGGGCAGCAGGCGCGCCCGTACTTCGCCTTCGACGAAGTGAAGGACGGCATCCTGGGCGCGACGGCGAAGATGTTCGGCGTCACGTACCAGCGAATCCCCAAGGCGGACGTCTGGGATCCGAGCGTCGAAGCGTACAACGTGATCGAGAACGGCCGCCTGATCGGGCGCTTCTTCCTCGACCTCCATCCGCGTCCAGGGAAATACAACCACGCGGCGAATTTCGGGATCCGGAACGGCGTCGAGGGAGTCCAGATTCCCGAGGCCGCGCTGGTGTGCAACTTCGCCGGCGGCAAGCCCGGCGATCCCGGCCTCATGGAGCACGGAGACGTGGTGACCTTCTTCCACGAGTTCGGCCACCTGCTCCATGCCGTGTTCGGCGGCCACCAGCGTTGGGAGCCCATCTCCGGAATCGCGACCGAGTGGGATTTCGTGGAAGCACCCTCGCAGATGCTCGAGGAGTGGTGCTGGAATCCGGGTGTGCTCCAGACCTTCGCCAAGCACTACCAGACGGGGCAGCCCATCCCGACCGAGATGGTGGAGCGCATGCGCGCCGCCGACTGGTTCGGCCGCGCCACGTCGATCGCGTATCAGAACCTGTACTCGGCGATCTCGCTCAACTACTACAACCGCCCGGCGAAGGAAGTGAACACGGACAAGATCTTGCGTGAGCTCGAGCCCAAGTACACGCCCTACCCGCCGATGCCGGATACGCATTTCCAGGCCGCCTTCGGACACCTCGACGGCTACTCGGCGATCTACTACACCTACATGTGGTCGCTCGTCATCTCGAAGGACATGTTCAGCAAGTTCGACAAGTCGAATTTGTTGAATCCGGCGATCGCGAAGCGCTACCGCGACACCGTGCTGGCCGCCGGCGGGTCGGCTCCGGCCGGGCAGCTGGTGCACGAGTTCCTGGGACGCGACTACGACTTCCGTTCCTTCGACGAGTGGCTGGCGGGAGAGGGACGCGGATCGAGCGGCGGGAGAGGCGGCGCGACGTCGGGAGACGCGCGCTAGCGGTTACGCTTCCGTGCGGCGGACGCGGAGCGGGCTCAGGACTTCCTGCTCGAAGCGGGACTGATCGAAGGCCTTGTCGAGAAACGGCAGGAGCACTTCATCGGTCGAGACGAAGTGGGCCGCGACGAGGCCGAGGATCGCGTAGCAGAGATGCATCAGCCTTCCGGAGGAAGCACCCTCCTGGATCGCCTTGTCGAGAGCATCGCAGCGGCGCGCGATCAGCTTGTGCTCGAACCGGGGGACCTCGGTGATGTGCGAGCCCTCCCCCGCGGCCCAGTCCACGGCGGGATAGAGCGTGACCTCCTCGGCGCGGGTATGGGGCGCGATCTTCTTCCGCACGAACTCCAGCACCTCGCGCGCGAGCCCCATCTGCTGCGGCAGGGGCTGCTCGCCCAGCTTCTCCACGCGCTCGGCGATGGCGTGGACGCTGGTCAGAATCGTTTCGTGCTCGGTGCGCAAGGAGCCCGTGCTTCGAGCGGGCGGGGGCGTGCTCATGAGGGCGCAGTTTCCTCCGTACGGGTTCCCCTGTCAACTCGCCTATTGCGCCGTTTCGGACGCATGCTCTAGCCTCGATTCACGTTCCATTCAGTTCTCTCGCCCAGCATCGCAGAACCTCAGGGGGAGCTCATGAAGGTCGCGATCGGAGCCGACCACGCCGGCTTCGAAATGAAGGAGCGTGTGAAGCAATACCTCGAGAGCAAGGGCCACACGGTGCAGGATGAGGGTACCCACTCCCCCGAGCCCACGGACTATCCGCCGTACGCCTTCCGCGTCGCCGAGGCGGTTCGCGACGGCAAGGCGGAGCGCGGCGTTCTTCTCTGCGACTCCGGAAACGGGATCGCGATCGCCGCGAACAAGGTGGAGCAGATCCGCGCCACGATCTGCCTGAACGTGAAGATGGCGGAGCTGGCGCGGCGGCACAACGATGCGAACATCCTGGTCCTGGCCTCCGGCTTCACCGCCCCGGGGGAGCTCTTCCCCCTCCTCGACATCTGGTTCTCCGCGCCCTTCGACGGGGGCCGCCACGCGCGGCGCGTGGCGCAGATCACCGAGTATGAGCGCACGCACCAGCACCAGTGAGTTCGCCGGCGCGGTCGATGCTGCCTATCGCGCGGCCCTGGACTCGCTCGTGCGCGAGCATGCGGTCGGGCGTCTGTTCGCCCGCGACGCCGCCCTCTGGAAGAAGGACCCCGAGCACCAGAAGATCATCCTGAATCGTCTGGGCTGGCTGGAGGCTCCTTCCTGGCTCCGCGCCAGGATCGAGGAGCTGGCCGCGTTCGCGGCCGATGTGCGCGCGGAGGGATTCACGCGCGTGCTGCTCCTCGGCATGGGCGGCTCGAGCCTGGCACCCGAGGTGCTCGCGATGGTGATGCGCGTGTCCCCGGGCGCCCCGACGCTCGAGGTCCTGGATTCCACGGACCCCGCGGCCGTGCGCACCGCGGAAACGTCGCACCGGCTCGACCGCACGTTCTTCCTGGTCTCGAGCAAGTCGGGCCGGACGATCGAGACCCTCTCCCAGTATCGATACTTCCGAACCCGCCTCGAAAGCTCTGGAATTCGGGACGCCGGGCGCCGATTCGCGGCCATCACGGACCCGGGCTCGGCGCTCGATCGTCTCGCGCGCGAGGAGCATCTGCGACGCGTGTTCCTCAATCCCGTGGACATCGGCGGCCGGTATTCCGCGCTCTCCTACTTCGGAATGGTGCCCGCGGCGCTCCTGGGAATTCATCTCGAAGGATTCGCGGAGCGCGCGTCCCAGGCGGCCGAGGTCGCCGCGAATCCCGATCCCGCGCGGAACGACCCGCTTCGCCTGGGGGCCTTCCTGGGAGCCGCGGCCAAGGCGGGGCGCGACAAGCTGACGCTGCTCACCTCTCCCACGCTTCGCCCTCTGGGCTACTGGATCGAGCAGCTGATCGCGGAGTCGACCGGGAAGGAGGGCCGGGGAATCGTCCCGATCGAGGGAGAGCCCCTGGGATTCGCGCGCTACTACTCCCCCGACCGATGCTTCGTCTCGATCACGCTCGCCTTCGAGCCGGTGCCCGAGCTCACGAGCCTCGGAGCGGAGCTTCGCCAGGCGGGAGCGCCCTGGGTCGAGATCACGCTCGAGGATCGGACGGAGCTGGCGGGCCAGTTCTATCGGTGGGAGGTGGCGACCGCCATCGCGGGCGCCGTGCTCGAGATCAATCCCTTCGACGAGCCCAACGTTCAGGAGAGCAAGGACAACACGGCGGCCATTCTCATGGAAGTGGAGCGCACCGGAAAGGCGCCGACGGGAGAGCCGCGATCGCGCGAGGACGGTGTGGACGTCTTCGCTTCGGAGAAGCTCTGGAGCGCGCTCACGTCGCAGACGCCGGGGCACCCGAGTCTCGAGATGCTCCTCGGACGCTTCTTCGCGCTCAAGAAGCCGGGCGACTACCTCGCCATCCTGGCCTACCTCGAGCGAACCGCCGCCACCGAGAGTTCCTTCGCACAGCTCCGGCGCGAGATCCGGGACGCGGTGCGCATCCCGGTGCTCCAGGGCTACGGCCCGCGGTACCTTCACTCCATCGGGCAGCTCTTCAAGGGCGGCCCCGATACGGGGATGTTCTTGGAGATCACGGCCGACAGCCGGGAGGATCTGATGATCCCCGGCAGCCCGGTCACGTTCGGGAAGCTGGAGCTGGCCCAGGCGCTGGGGGACGCTCGCTCGCTGGACGCGCGCGAGAAGCCTACGATCCGCCTTCACATCAGCGGAAGCGTGGCGGAGGGACTGGCCACGATCTCGCACGCCGTCGAGCGCGCGCTCGTGGCGCTCGCGCCGGCTTAGAGGCCCGACCCGGCCCCACGAAGAGCCGGACCCCTACGCAAGCTAACGCACTCTCGACTTCACCGCACTGTAGGGCTCCGGATCGAACGGCAGCCCCGCATCCAACCCCTTTGTCTTGATCTCCGTTCGCACCGCGGCCGCCCGTTTCACGGCCGGCGGATGGTCGGAGGCTAGATTCTCCCAGAATCCTTCTCCGCTGCCGCTTAGGCGCGCGAGCTTATCCATCACCTGAGCCAGCCCCTCGGGGTTGAATCCGGCCCGGGCCATGTAGATGGTGCCGTATTCGTCCGCCTCCGCCTCGGCGCCGCGGCTGTATCCCTGCAGCACCAGCGCCAGCCCGACGTTCACCGCGGTCTGGGTGACCTGGCTCGATCCCCCGAACACGAGCGTGCTCAGGATCTGGAGCCCCAGCCCTTCTTGAAGAAGCTTCACGCTGTGCCGCGCCACGATGTGGCTGATCTCATGCCCCAGCACTCCGGCGAGCTGTGACTGGCTGTCGAGCTCTTTCAGGAGGCCGGTGTGTACGTAGACATACCCGCCCGGCAGCGCGAATGCGTTCAGGGTCTTGTCCTCGATGATCGCGAACTTATATGGAAGATCGGGCCGATCGGACAGCCTTGCAATATGTTGCCCCGTGCGGTTCACGTAATCGTTGACTACGGGGTCGGTGTAGAACCTCTTCTCGGCGCGAATCTGGACGGCCATCTTGGCCCCGATATCGCGCTCCTCGGTTTCCCCGATCAGGATGACACTTTTCTTTCCACCGGGGCCGGTGGTGGAGCAACCTCCGAAAACGAGGCCCACCACCAGCACCACGCCCAGCCGCTTCATAGGATTCACGGGTTCCTCCTCCGTTTGTTTCATGCATCGGACGGCGGAAAAAGCTTATGGTTCCGGTCGGGCTCGGGTCCATGGGACACCCTTGCTCGTGCTCTCCCCATGCGTCATGCTTTGATCAGCAAGGCACCTTACTCCCCGAATGAAGGAGGTACAACGAATGGCCGCTCGCAAGAAGGCATCCAAGAAGTCCGCCTCGAAGAAGAGGGCCCCGGCCCGCAGGCCCGCGGCGAAGAAGGCCGTCGCGAAGAAACCCGCCGCCAAAGTGGCGCCGCCCAAGGCACCGGTGGGGCCGCCGAGCGCGATCGGACTTCTCAGCCAGCACATGGACTACACGACGCATCGTCTTGCCGACGTGAAGCGGTTCTACACGGACCTCCTCGGCTTCCGCAGATTCGAGCAGGATCCCAATATGAACTACCTCTACGTGCAGACGGGCCACTCCTCCAGCGTCGGGTTCATGCCGCCGATGCAGGGAATGGGCGAGCCCAGCCCCGCCAAGGAGCCGACGCTCTATTTCATGGTAAAGGACGTGGACCGCGCCTACACGGATCTCTCCGCGAAGGGTGTGCAGTTCGAGGGACCGCCCGCGGACATGCCCTGGGGACACCGCGTCATCAGCACGATCGATCCCGAGGGGCGCCGGGTGATGCTCGCGACCTCCAAGCAGAAGCGAAGCTGAGCGAACGATGAAGAAGAACGCCTGCGTCGAGCTTCACGAGCTGGGTCAGAGCGTCTGGCTCGACACCATCAGTGACGGGCTCATCCGGTCGGGAGAGCTGAAGCGGCTCGTCGACGAAGGCATCCTCTACGGCGTCACCTCCAATCCGACCATCTTCAAGAACGCCATCGGAGGGAACAAGGATTCCTATCCCGAAGAGATCGCGCGTCTCGCGAGCGCCGGGAAATCGGCTGAGGAGATCTTCGACGAGCTTTCCGCGCGAGACATCGTGCGAACCGCGGATCTCCTCGCCGACACCTTCCGGAAAGGCACGGGGCGGGATGGCTTCGTGAGTCTGGAGGTGCAGCCGGGGTTTGCGTTCGACACCGACGGCACGATCGCCGAGGCGAAGCGGCTCTGGAGCAAGATCCAGAGACCCAACCTCTTCGTGAAGGTGCCCGCCACCCCCGCGGGCATTCCCGCCATCGAAGCCCTGATCGCGGAGGGCATCAACATCAACGTCACCCTCACGTTCTCCGCGCCGCAGTACGTGACCGTGGCCGAAGCGTTCAAGCGTGGCATCGACCGGCGGATCGGCGCGGGGCTCCCGGTCGATCACCTCCACTCGGTCGCGAGCGTCTTCGTGAGCCGCCTCGACACCTCGGTGGACAAGGAGCTGGAGGAAAAGGCGAAGAACGCCTCCGCTCCGGAAAAGGATCGCTACCTCTCGCTCCGAGGCAAGGCGGCGGTGGCGAACGCGCTCCACGTCTGGGAGGAGTACCGGGCACAGTTCTTCGGGCCGGATTTCGAGGACACCCGGAAAGCGGGCGCCCGCCCGCAATGGCTTCTCTGGGCCAGCACCGGCACCAAGAATGCCGCCTACTCGGACGTGAAGTACGTCGAGGAGCTGGAAGGTCCCGACACGATCAACACGATGCCGCGGGAGACCCTCGATGCTTTCCTCGATCATGGCAAGGTGCTGGGCAACCGCCTCGATCCGGAGATCGAGAACGGGCGCCGCACGCGCCAGGCGCTCGCGGATGCGGGCATCTCGCTCCAGGCCCACTGCGAGCGGCTGCTCTCGGACGGAGTGAACGCGTTCTCGACCGCGTTCGACGAGATGATGGAAGTCATCCGGGAACGCTCCGTCGCCCTGCTGCAGCGCCGCTGATCCCAACCCCAACGGAGGATCGGAATGGAACTCGGGTTCATCGGGCTCGGGCGGATGGGAAAGAACATGGTCCTCCGCCTGCTCGAGGGAAAGCATCGCATCGTGGCGTGGGATCGGGACCCGGCCCCCGTGCGCGAAGTGGAGGCGAAGGGCGCCGTGGGCGCCGCGGACGTTCCGGATCTGATCTCCAAGCTCCGGGAGAAGCCGCGCGCGGTCTGGATCATGATTCCCGCCGGCGATCCCACCGAGCAGACCCTCCGCGACCTGGCGCCGCTCCTCCAAGCGGGCGACGCGATCGTGGACGGCGGAAATTCCTACTACAAGGATTCCGTGCGCCGGGGCGAGTGGCTGATGCAGCGGGAGATCGGCTTCGTGGACTCGGGAACCTCGGGAGGAATCTGGGGACGCACCGAGGGCTACTGCCTCATGGTGGGCGGTCCCGAGGCCGCCTGTAAGAGGCTCGAGCCCCTCTTCCGCACCCTGGCGCCCAAGGACGGCTACGCGCGCGTCGGCAAGAGCGGCGCGGGGCACTTCACGAAGATGGTGCACAATGGAATCGAGTACGGCCTCATGCAGGCCTACGCTGAAGGGTTCGAGATCCTGAACGCTTCTCCCTACGAGCTGGACCTCCACGCGATCTCCGCGCTCTGGCAGCACGGGAGCGTGGTGCGCTCCTGGCTTCTCGAGCTCGCGACGAGCGCCTTCGAGGAGGATCCCGGGCTGGCACACGTGCGCGGCTACGTCGAGGATTCGGGCGAAGGCCGCTGGACCGTGATGGAGGCGATCGATCGCGCGGTCCCGGCGCCGGCGCTCATGCTCGCGCTCGCCACGCGATTCCGCTCGCGCCAGAGCGATTCCTTCCAGGGGAAGGTGCTCGCGGCGCTGCGCCACAAGTTCGGCGGGCATCCGGTGAAGACCGCATGAGCGCGCGGGCCCTCCTTGCGGTCGCCCCGGAGACCCGGGTGAATCCCCTCCGCGAGGAGAGCGTCACGCTCAAGGCCGCCGACCCCTGCACCTTCGTGGTCTTCGGCGCGAGCGGAGACCTGACGCACCGGAAGCTCATCCCCGCGCTCTTCCGCCTCTCCAAGCAGAAGCTCCTCCACCCGCAGACCGCGATCATCGGCTTCGCGCGACGCGAGTGGACGGACGAGCAGTTCCGCGAGGAGATGAAGCACACCGTCGAGAACGCGGGTGCCACCGCATCGGAGTGGGACCGCTTCGCGAAGTCGCTCTTCTACCAGACCGGCGTGTTCGAGGACCACGCGGCCTTCCGCGCGCTGGGGCAGCTCCTCTCCAAGGTGGAGGAGGAGCGGGGGCTCCCCGGGAACCGGATCTTCCACTTCGCCACGCCGCCCTCCGAATACGCCACCTTGATCCGGAACATCGGCTCGGCCGGGCTGGCGAAGCGGGCGCTCCGTGAGGAGAACGCCGTCCCCTGGGCCCGCGTCATCATCGAGAAGCCCTTTGGCCACGACCTCCAGAGCGCGCGCGAGCTGAACGCGCTCGTGCACACGGTCTTCGCCGAGCGGCAGGTCTACCGCATCGACCACTACCTTGGAAAGGAGACCGTCCAGAATATCCTGGTCTTCCGCCTGGGGAACGGGATCTTCGAGCCGCTCTGGAACAACCGCTACGTGGAGCAGGTGCAGATCACCGTGGCCGAGTCGGTGGGCATCGAAGGACGCGCCGCATATTTCGATAGCGCAGGCACTTCCCGAGACATCTTTCAGAATCACATGATGCAGCTCCTCACCCTCACCGCGATGGAGCCCCCGCCGCGCTTCGATGCGGATTCGGTGCGGGACGAGAAGGCCAAGGTGCTCCGGACGCTCCATCCCATGACCCGGGAGGAGGTCGCCCGCGACACGGTTCGAGCGCAGTACCAGGCGGGCGCTCTGGGCGGAACGCCCGTGCCGGGTTACTGCGAGGAGCCGGGAGTGAAACTCCGCTCGCAGACCGAGACCTACATGGCGGCGCGCATTCACGTGGACAACTGGCGGTGGTCGGGAGTGCCGTTCTACCTCCGCGCCGGAAAGCGGCTCGCCAGGCGCTCGACGGAGATCGCGATCGTCTTTCGCCAGCCGCCCTACGCGCTCTTCCGCTCCGCCGGCTGCGAGTCTCTCGAGGCGAACGTATTGCGTCTCCGGATCCAGCCTGACGAGGGGATCTCGCTCTCGTTCGGATCCAAATCCCCCGGGCAGGCCCTCCACATCGATCCGGTGCAGATGGACTTCTACTACCTCACCGCGTTCGGACAGGATCCGCCGGATGCCTACGAGCGGCTCCTCCTGGATTGCAACCTCGGAGACTCGACGCTCTTCGCGCGGCGGGACGAGGTGGAGCTGGCGTGGGAGTTCGTGGACGGGATCCAGAACGCATGGCGCTCGGGAGTGCCCCCACTCGTGAAGTACCCGGCCGGCACGTGGGGGCCGCCCGAAGCGGATGGGCTTCTCGCGCCGGACGGCAGAGGATGGTACCGCCTGTGAGCCTGCCGCTGGGAGTGAGCGAGGGCTACGTTCTGGACGCGCCCGGGGGGAGCCGTCCCTTCGACGCCGCCACGCTCGAGGGGGAGCTCCGGAGCATGTGGAAGCGGGCGGGAGTGGCCGGCTCGAGCAAGGCGCCGAAGGCGGCGCGCGATCCGGCCGAGTCCGGGGCGATCTACCGCGCCGCGCTCTCGAACCTGGTCGTGCCGCTGGACCCGGCGCTCTCGAGCAAGCTGAGCCCCGTGCTCATGGACGTGACACGGATGCATCCTTCCCGGCTCTTCTCCATCGAGACGGGGCCGGCCCCGAAGGGGGCGGGACTGCGCGCGCGCATCGGCGCGCTCTGCCATCGCCGCGAGAGCGGAGGCGGGCTCGTCTGCTCCGAGCAGGTCGTCGTCGAGTCGGACCCGGGATCCGCGGCTCTGATCCCGAGCGCCATCCGCTCCCTTCTCATCGGGGAGCTGCCCGTGGTGCTCCTGGATTTTCAACCCGGGCTCGGAGTACCGTGGGTCGAGGAGCTCTGGCCCATGGCGGACATGATCCTTCTCGACAGCTGCCTCGAGGAGTCCGGCAAGGAGCCCGAGGTCTGGCGCTCGATCCATCGCGAAGGATCGCGCAAGGTCCACGACATCGCGTGGGCACGGCTCAATCCCTGGAGGATGATCCTGGCGGAGCTCTTCGACGACAAGGAGCACCTCGAGGCACTCGGGACCATCCGGCACGTGGAGATGGGATTCACGGGCCAGGGCGATCCTCCCCCGCCGGTGTGGCTCCTCGCGGGCTGGCTGGCGTCCCGCCTGGGCTGGAAGCCCCAGGGGAAGGAAGCGGAGGGGATCACGCTGCGCTCGCACTCGGGGCCGGTGACCTTGTCCTTGCAGAGCGGACGCCCCGGTGAGGGACGCGTGCTCGAGCGGATCCGCATTCGCTCGGAAGCGCCTCATCCCCTCGACGTGGAAATCCTGCATCAGGGGCGCGAGGAGACGGCGCGGATCGCGGCGCGGAAGCCTCGGGCGTCCAGCATGGAGGTGGCCTTTCCCTATCGTGGATTCGCCGCCTGCATCGTAGGTGAGATCCATCGCCACGCGCCGAACCGTCCGCTGGAGGAGGCGGCGCGCGCCGCGGAGTCCTTGATCCAACTGTGGGGCCGGAGGAGCTGATGCCGCCGCAAACGAGCATTCGCGTCGTGGAGAATGTGGAGGCGCTCGCGCGCCAGGGTGTCGAGGCGCTCGTGGAGTGCGTGGCGGGGCAGAGGCCGGATGTTCCCTGCCGCCTCCTTCTCTCCGGAGGAACCACGCCCGAGCCCCTGTACCGGCTCCTCACCTCCGAGCCGACGCGGAGCCGCATCGACTGGAATTCCATCGAATGCTACTTCGCGGACGAGCGCCCCGTTCCGCCGGAGGACCCGGATTCCAACTACGGTCTTTTTCACCGAACCTTCCTCGAGCCGCTCGGCCTCATGGCGCCGCGCACCTACCGGATTCGCGGCGAGGCTTCCGATCTGGATCTCGCCGCGCGGCGCTACGAGGCGCTGATCCGGAGCCGATTCGCGGTGTTCCCCCCGGCCGTGCCCGGCTTCGATCTCGCGTTTCTGGGCCTCGGGCGGGATGGACACACCGCTTCCCTCTTCCCCGGAGTCGCGGTGCCCGAGGATCGGCTCGTGGTCGCAGTGTGGGTTGAAGCGCTTCAACAGAAGCGCGTCACGGTCACGTTCCGTCTCCTGAATGCGGCCCACCGCGTGGTGTTCCTCGTCTCGGGCAAGGAGAAGGCGCCCGCCGTGAGGCGCACGCTCGCGCCCGAGCGCGGCGAAGAGCCCACGCCCGCTTCACGCGTGTCGCCGGAGCAGGGCGAGGTGATCTGGATCCTGGATCGAGACGCGGCCGCCGAGCTGCCGGCCGCGGTCGCGGGAGCCCCGGGTCAGGAGCGCGGCCGCCGGTGATCCTGGCCGGGGACATCGGCGGAACGAAAACCCGGATCGCCCGCTTCGAGATCCGCGGAGGACTGCCCGGCCCTCCCGTGGATATGGAAATACTCATCAGCGGGCGCTTCCCTTCCATCGAAGCGCTGGTCTCCGATTATCTATCGCGTCACCCAGGAAAGGTCCGCGCCGCGGCGTTCGGCATCGCGGGCGCGGTCGTGGATGGAGTGGTCCACGTCACCAACCTTCCCTGGAAGGTCAAGATCGCGGCCCTCGGGAAGACGCTGGGATTGAAGCGCGTCCACCTGGTCAACGATCTCGTCGCCGCGGGCTACGGGATCGAGCTTCTGGAGCCGCAGGATCTCATTCCACTTCAAGTCGCAAAACCCTCGGACGAATACAACGCCGGGCTCCTTTCGGCCGGCACCGGCCTGGGTGAGACCATCCTCGTGCGCGTGAAGGGCTGGTTTCTCCCCGTGCCCTCCGAGACCGGCCACACCGATTTCGCCCCCCGTACGGACGACGAGCTTCGCGTGTTCCGCACGTTCCGCGCCCGCTACGGACGCGTGAGCTGGGAGCGTGTGGTGTCCGGACTGGGGCTAAGCGCACTGGGAGAGTTCTTCCACGAAGAACGCGGCGCCATGGCCGACTGGAAGCGCCACCTCGAGGAAGCAGGCGAGGAGGGTCCGGCCGGCGTCGTGACGCGGCTCGGCATGGAACGATCCTGCCCCGCGTGCGAGGCAGCCCTCCGGCTCTTCGTGGGCGCGTACGGCGCGGAATCGGGCAACATGGCCCTTCGCGCGGTGGCGCGCTCCGGGATCTATCTTGGCGGCGGCATCGCCCCCAGGATTCTTCCCGCCCTCCGGTGGCCGGAATTTCTCGAAGCGTTCCGGGACAAGGAGAACCTGAGACCTCTGCTGGAGTCGATTCCTGTCTGGGTAATCAAGAATGAACTCCTCGGCCTCCTGGGAGCGGCGCGCTACGCGGCCATGGCGGAAGGTTGAAGAAGGGCAAGAGCCCGGACTATACTGCGGCGATGAATCCAGAAACCGTCGTCGCCCCCAAGTCGCAGGCGCCGCCCGCTGGCGGACATCGGGCCACCGAGCGGGTCCGCGAGATCCTCTCCTGGTACGGCTCCGATAACCCGGG
>Ga0099791_10000685_pt1 | contig 12610 bp, 11 predicted proteins | sample Rivendell_Oct201_7_FD_77318 | JGI IMG/M metagenome (GOLD analysis project Ga0099791, IMG submission 77318) | Vadose zone soil and rhizosphere microbial communities from the Eel River Critical Zone Observatory, Northern California to study diel... | ecosystem: Environmental > Terrestrial > Soil... | reverse complement strand
GGCTGCGATCCATCCCCGGGGTGGGCGAATGGACCGCGCAGTACATCGCCTTGCGTCAGCTCCGCGAGCCCGATGCCTTCCCCGCCGCCGATGTCGGTCTCGTACGCGCGCTGGCCCTGCTGGAAGGCCGCAGGCGGTCGTCCCGTGAGCTCGCTGCCCACGCGGACCGGTGGCGACCGTGGCGCGCCTACGCCGCTCAGCACCTCTGGGCGTCGCTTGGAGCGTCAGAATGACCGCGAGCGCCGAGGGAAAGCGCTACGGCGTCGTGAGCGTCGACCAGCAGCGGACGATGAGCGGCCTGGAGTTCGTTCAGGGTCTCGTCACCGGCACGCTGCCGCTGAACAGCATGGCGCAGACGCTCGGCTACGACATCGTCGAAGTCTCCAGCGGCCACGTGGCGATCACGGCCGAGCCGACCGCGGCGCATCGCAATCCGGCCGGCACCGTGCACGGCGGTCTGGCCGCGACGCTGCTCGACTCCTGCATGGGGCTCGCGGTCCACTCGACGCTGGACAAGGGGTTCGGGCAGACGACGCTGGAGTTCAAGATCTCGCTCGTGCGGCCGGTTACCCCGGAAACGGGGCTGGTGCGCGCGGAAGGCAGGGTCGTCTCGCGGGGCCGGCGCATCGGCACCGCCGAAGGACGCCTGACCGATGCCGAGGGACGTCTCCTCGCGCACGGCACGACCACCTGCCTGATCTTCGAATACTAGAGCCGGCCGCTGAAACAGACCCAGGTCCGGTGGATGGTGGTTGGCGTGTCGACCGCCGTCAACGCGCTCGCGTGGGGGGTGCGATCCACGTTCGCGCTCTTCTACGTCGCGATGCTCGGAGAGTTCGCGTGGGGTCGAGGCCCGACCGCGCTCGGGTACTCGCTGAGCTGGCTGGGCTTCGTGTTCTTCGCGCCGATCGCGGGATGGCTCTCCGACCGCTGGGGAACGCGGACGGTCGTGGCGGGCGGCGGCGTGATCCTCGGGGTGGCCCTCGTCCTCACCGGCCAGGTGACCTCCCTCACGCAGTACTACCTGTGCTTCGGGATTCTCGGCGCGGCGGGCATCGCCGGCATGCTCATTCCATCGACGACGATCGTGACGCGGTGGTTCGTGCGATCGCGCGGTACGGCGATGGGAGTCCTGAGCGCCGGCGGCCCCGGGAGCGCGGTGGCCTTCTACCCGCTGAACGCGGCGCTCATCGCGATGCTCGGCTGGCGCACGGCGCTGGTCGTGTTCGGATGCATCATCGCGGCCGCGACCGTCTCGCTCGTGCTCCTTTACCGCGAGCCGCCGGTCCCTGCGGATCGCGCGGGCGCGGACGCCGGCATCGGGCCCACCCCGACCCCGCGCGTAGCGGCCGAGGTGTGGACGCTTCGACGCGCGCTGCGGAGCGTCCGGCTGTGGGCGGCCTTCACCATGACCGCGCTCGGGGTCATCGGCTTCCAGATCATGGCCACCCACCAGGTCGCGCACGCGGTGGACCGCGCCGTGCCGCGGGATACCGCGGTCTGGCTCTTCGCCGTCGCGGCGGCGTGCATGATGGCGGGCAACCTTCTCGGCGGCTGGCTTTCGGATCGGGTCGGGCGCGGGTGGGTCTTCGTGGTGGGCACGGTCGTCGCGATCCTCGGGATCGCGTGCTTCGCCCTGGTGGGGGGCCCCCAGGATCGCGTCCTCCTTCTCCTGTATGCGCTGTCCGGAGTCGGCTTCGGCATGCGGATCGCGCAGCTCTCCACGATTCCCGCCGACGTCTTCGCCGGACCGCACCTGGGTGCGATCCTCGGCGTGGTCCAGTCGGGGGGCGGCCTGGGCGGCGCCATCGGCCCCTTCCTCGCCGGCTGGCTCTTCGATGCGACCGGGAGCTATCGGCTGGCGTTCCTGGCGGCCTGCGTCGCGGTCGCGGGCTCGGCCATCGCGGCGTGGCTCGCGGCGCGGCCCGTGGCGCGAGCCCCGGCCGACGGAGGCGGATAGGGCGGGTCCGCCGTTCTCCGGTTGTGGTGTGCCGGCCGAAATGCTACATGAAGGGGTCATGATCCGGGCCGGCGGGGCGGCAGGATAGGAATGCGGGCGATCGCGATCCGGGCCCACGGCGGCCTGGACCAGCTCGAGCTGCGCACCGACTGGCCCGATCCCGCGGCCGGTCCCGGCCAGGCGGTGGTCGAGGTCAAGGCCTGCGGGCTCAACTACCTTGACATCTTCGTGCTCCACGGTATGCCCGGGCTGCCGGTGGAGATGCCGCGCATCCCGGGCGGCGACATCGCCGGGGTCGTCCACTCGGTGGGGGCCGGCGTCTCGCGCGACTGGCTGGGCAAGCGCGTGCTGGTGGACCCGCACATCAAGCACGGCGGCGCGCTCGGTGAGCACGGCAACGGCGGCCTGTGCGAGCGCATCGCGGTGGACGGCGACAACCTGATCCATCTGCCGGACGCGGTCATCTTCGAGCAGGCGGCCTCGCTGCCCATCGCCTACGGCACGGCCTACCGCATGATGATCACGCGCGGCCACCTGCAGCCGGGCGAGCTGGTGCTGATCCTGGGCGCCAGCGGCGGCGTCGGCACCGGCTGCGTGCAGATCGCCAAGAACCTGAAGGCGCGGGTGATCGCGTGCGCGTCCTCTGAGGCGAAGCTGCGGCGGCTCCAGGAGTTGGGCGCCGACCACGTCATCGACTACACGAAGGAGGACTTCTCCAGGCGGGCGTGGGAGATCTCCGGGAAGAAGGGCGTGGACGTGCTCGTGAACTACACGGGCGGTGATACGTGGGTGCCGAGCCTGCGCACGCTGGCCCGGCACGGGCGTCTGCTGACCTGTGGGGCCACGGCGGGCTTCGATCCGAAGACCGACATCCGGTACATCTGGCGGCGCGAGGTCAACATCATCGGGGCCAATGGCTGGACGCGCCAGGACCTGGAGGCGCTGCTGGTGGAGGTGGAGCGCGGCACGATCAAGCCCATCATCGACAAGGTCTTCCCGCTCGCCGAATCGCGCGAAGCGATGCGCGTCCTCGAAGACCGCGAAGTCTTCGGCAAGATCATCATCGTTCCGTGAGGATCAACGTCGGGGCGCTGGTGGGGGGGACCACGGGGGGGACCACCCCTCACCCTACCCTCTCCCCTGAGGGGAGAGGGACCACGAACCCCACGACGAACTCCACCCTCTCCCCTCAGGGGAGAGGGCAGGGTGAGGGGCGTTTTAAGAACGACCGAGTAGCGATAGTCGACCTCTCCCGTCCAGCTACCCCCCGCGAGGTCAGCTATGCCGAGCTGGATGCCGGCTGCGACGCGGTCGCCGCGGGGCTGGTGGCCCGGGGGATCACCCGCGGCGACCGCGTCGGCATTCTCGCGCTGAACCGCACGGAGTACGTCGAGGCGCTCTACGGCACGATGCGCGCCGGGGCCATCCCGGTCCCGCTCAACATCAAGCTCCCGGCCGAGGCCCTGGCTTTCATCGCGCGCGACGCCGACCTGAAGCTCATCTTCAGGGACCCCGCGCACAAGTGGGTTGCTCCGCCCGACGTACCGGCGGTGGATTTCGACGCCGACTACGCGCAGTTCCTCAAGCCCGGCGCGTTCACCGCCGTCGAGTCCGGGCCCGATGACATCTGCCTCCAGCCGTATACCTCCGGGTCGACGGGGCGCCCCAAGGGCGTGCTGCTGACCCACGCGGGCCAGGCCTGGCAGATCGACGCGCTGGTGAAGGCGCGGCGCATGATCCCCGAGGACCGCGTGCTGGTCGCCGCGCCGCTCTACCACAAGAACGCGCTCGTCTGGACCAAGGTGGGGCTCGCCGGCGGCTGCTCTCTGGTCCTGCTCGCCCGCTTCGACCAGCGGCTCTACGTGGAGTCCATCGGCCGCTACCGGGTGACCCGCCTCTCCGGTGTGCCGACGATGTTCCACCTGATCCTGAGCGATCCCGCGCTGGCCCGCACCGACGTCTCCTCCGTGCGCTTCGTCGGCGTCGGCTCCGCCCCGGCCTCGCCCGCGCTCTTCGAGTCGCTGCACCGCGCGTTCCCGAACGCGGTCGCCACCAACGGCTACGGCGTGACCGAGGCCGGCCCGGTGATGTTCGCCAATCACCCGGAGGGCAAGCCACGCCCGGCGACGTCCATCGGCTACCCGCTGGCCGGCTGCGAGCTGCGTCTCGACCCCGGGCCCGACGAGGGCGTGCTGCTCACGCGCAACCCGGGCGTGATGGCGGCCTACCACAACCTGCCGGAGGAGACCGCGCGGCGCCTCAAGGACGGCTGGTTCGACACCGGCGACGTCTGCCGGCGCGACGGCGACGGCTTCTACTACTTCGTCGGGCGCACCGACGACATGTTCGTGTGCGGCGGCGAGAACGTCTACCCGGGCGACGTGGAGGGCACGCTGGAGCGCCACCCGGACGTGCTGCAGGCCGCGGTGCTGCCGGTGGATCACGCGCTGAAGGGCCAGGTGCCGGTGGCCTTCGTCGTCGCGCGGCCCGGCTCGGGCCTCGGCGAGCAGGCGGTGAAGGAGTGGGCGCTGGCCCACGGCCCCGCGTACCAGCACCCCCGACGCGTGTTCCTCGTCCCCGAGCTGCCGCTGGCCGGGACGAACAAGATCGATCGCGCGGCGCTCAAGGCGCGCGCGCTGGCAGCCCCATCCGATCCCTCACGAGGAGACTGAGCCATGTTCATTGGTCGCCGGACGTTCGTGAAAGGCGCCGCCGTCTCGGCCGCCGCCGCAGTGGCCCCGCAGGTGCTCGTGCGGACCGCCCGCGGCGCGGACAAGAACAAGGTGCTGTTCGTATCGGAGGAGTCGAACCCGAAGGCCATCGCGGTCTACGACAAGATCAACGCGGACTTCAAGAAGGAGACCGGGATCGAGGTCACGATGGAGTACCCGGGCTTCGCCAACATCGCCAAGCGCGTGGCCACCCTGATCGCGGCGGGCACCCCGCCCGAGATCGTCTGGTACGGCGCGGGGCAGGCGATGAACCTGGCCATCGAGAACCAGCTCGTCGACGTGGGCGACGTGATCAAGGCCACCGGCGGGACGGCCGAGAACCTCCGGATGATCTACAAGGGCGCAGACCGGTCCATCCCGACCAGCCAGCAGTTCACCTACGGCTGGTACCGCAAGGACCTCTACGCGGCGAAGAAGCTGGATGCGCCGAAGACCTGGGACGACTACCTCAAGGCGGCCAAGGCGCTGAACGACCCGCCCAACATGTACGGCTGCATCATCCCCTCGGCGGAGACGGGCGCCTCCACCCTGCTGCTCGAGACCATGTTCATGAAGAACGACGTGCACTGGTTCGAGTGGAACGCGGGCAAGAAGGAGTACGAGGTCTCGCTCGACCGAGGGAACCAGAAGAAGCGCGCGGTCGAGACGCTCGACTACCTGAACGAGCTGCACAAGAACTCGCCCGAGGCCTCCACCTACAACTGGAGCGAGCTGATGTCGACCTACTTCACCGAGAAGGCGGCGTCGTCCTACTACGTGGGCTCGCGGCTGCTCGACCAGACCATCGCCAACAACCCCAAGATCGCCGATGCCACCGTGCCGTTCGAGCTGCCGAAGAAGGTGACCGACGCCTACTACCTCTCCATCCAGGGCTTCCACATCCTGGAAAAGTCGAACGTGGAAGGCGCCAAGAAGTACGTCACGTTCTTCATGAAGCACCCCGACGTCATCTCCTGGTACCACGCGGTGCCGCTCCACATCATCCCGGCCAGCCGCGAGATGCTGCACTCGGGCAAGTACCAGGACAACCCGGTGATCCAGAAGCGGATGGACGTGCTGAAGTTCCTCGACTCCATCTGGACCAAGGGCGTGCCGCTCTACTACTGGGACGGCAAGGAGCTGAACCCCTACATCGGCCTCTACCACAACGAGAACCTGGCCGGCTGGATGCTCGCGATGCGCAACATCAAGGGCATGAAGTCGGACGCGATCGTGGACGAGGCGGCGGCCCAGGTCCGCAAGAAGATGAGGCGCGTCGGTTAGTGATCCCGACCGTCATCGACACCGATCCCGGCATCGACGATGCCCTGGCGCTGCTGCTCGCCTGGGGGTCGCCCGAGCTCGACGTCCTGGCGCTGACGGTCGTGGCGGGCAACGCGCCGCTCGCCGACACGGCGCGCAACGCCGCTCGCCTGGTCGCGGTGCGGCGGCCCGCCCGCCCGCCCCAGGTCGCTCTGGGGGCTGCGGCCCCGCTGCGCCGGGCCCTGGTGAGGACCGCCGCCGACGAGCACGGCGGCGACGGCCTCGGCGATGCGGTGGGTTGGCCGCCCGTGACTGGCCCGCCCGCCTCGCCGTCGGCGGCCGAGACGCTGGTGGCCCTGGCGCGGGCCCACCGCGAGCGGCTGACGCTCATCGCGCTGGGCCCGCTGACGAACCTGGCGCTGGCGCTGCGCCTGGATGCCGATGCCCTGCGGAGCGTCGGCCGAATGGTGTGGATGGGCGGCGCGGTGGACGTGCCCGGCAACGTCACCGCGGACGCCGAGTTCAACGCCTATGTCGATCCGGAGGCGGCGGGCGAGGTCTTCGAGGCCGGTCTGCGGGTGGACCTGGTACCGCTGGACGCCACGCGGCAGACCAGGATCGACGGCGGCCAGCTCGACGCCGCGCTGGCGCGCCGGCCCGGCCCGGTCGCCGCCCGCATCGCGGCGTTCACCGAGCAGACCTTCCGCACCTGGGGCTACATGAACCTGCACGACCCGCTGGCGGTAGGCCTGGCCGTCGACGAGAGCCTGGCGCGATGGGAGACGGCGCGGATCTCGGTGGGCGAGGGCGGGCATACCCGGCGCGCGGACGGCGAGCCGAACTGCCGCGTGGCGAAGGTCATCGACGTTGAGCGCTTCGTCGCGCTGTTCTTCGACCGGCTGTGCCCCGCCTCTTCGTAGGGGGCCGACATGCGACCCGACATCGTTCCCGGCGCGATCTTTCCCGACTATCGGCTGCCCGACCACCGTGGCAAGCAGCGCACGCTCTCGGAGCTGCAGTGGGGCGATCCGATGGTGCTGGTGCTCTCCCGCGGGGGCTTCTGTCCGAAGGACCGGAGGCAGCACGAAGGGCTCCTGCAGCTGCACCGCGAGATGCAGGTTGGCTACTGCCGTCTCGTGACCATCTCGACAGACAACCTGCTCGAGACGAACGAGTTCCGAGCCGGCGTCGGCGCCGGCTGGCCGTTCCTCTCGGACGCCGGGCGCACCGTGCAGAAGGACCTCGACATCGCGGAGTACACCGACCCGCATCACAACCCGATGATTCCGCACACGCTGGTGCTCGAGCCCGGGTTGCGCGTCTACAAGGTCTACAACGGCTACTGGTTCTTCGGCCGGCCGACGGTGGAGGAGCTGCGCCTCGATCTGCGCGCGGTGCTGCAGCGCTGCCGTCCCGACTGGGACATCAGCAGCGCAGAGCAACGGGCCGCGTGGGCGAAGGGCGACAAGGCGGGATTCTTCCCGTACGGGCGGACGCAGGCGCAGATGCTGGCCGACCAGGACTGACCCGGCCATGGACATGAAAGGACACTCGGAAATGAAAAAGCGTCTGCGCGGAATCAGCCCCGCATCGAAGCCGAGTGGCGACGGGTGTGTCGAATGCCTGGCGTCACCGAAAGGTTGGTGGTTTCACCTCCGTCGGTGTGCGGAGTGTGGGCACATCGGTTGCTGCGACAGTTCTCCGAGCCAGCATGCATCCAAGCATGCGGCAGCGACAGGGCATCCGATCATTGCCAGTTTCGAGCCGGGTGAGGATTGGTTCTTCGATTACGAGAAGCTGGGGATGATCAAGGGCGTGGAGTTGCTTCCGCCGCATTCGCATCCCGAAAGTCAACCCGTACCTGGACCCGCAGGAAGGGTACCGGCCAACTGGAGATCGCTCCTTAACTAGCTGGCCGGCAACAGGGTGTTTGTCGATCGGCTCACCTCAGTAACCTGGCGGCGAGCCAGTAATCGGCACTCAACTTTCCCGGACCAGAGCAGATCAGCCAGATGAAGAAGAGCACGTACAGGACTTCCGGAAGGTAGAGGAAATCGTCGAGCCAGTTGAGAGGCGACAGTCCTTTAGGCATGGCTGAAAGCGTGGTGGTCAGGATGGCGACAAACATATCGACCAATAGAGCCACGCAGGCAAGGCTCGAAAGAAACCCCACGGCCACCAAGGATCCGCCAACGAACTCGACGCCCGACACGAAATAAGTCATCAGGCGAGGGAATGGGACCGTGGCCTTGACGAGCGTTTCGTACATAGCCTGCCTTCTGCCGCCGACGAGCAATTTGTTCGCTCCGGAGATGGCGAAGAACAGCCCGAGCGAAACGCGTACCAGCAAGATGGCATACTGTTCCAAATCACTGCTGCCCAGCAGCCCAAACTGGACCAACCATGTCCAATCTCGCATGGTCATGTGTCCATCCGTTCGACCCATTGAGCGCGCGATGCGGGAGCCACGAATGGATCCGCAAAGTACTGTGTTTCTCGCGCAACCTTGGCGCCGTTGAACTCCATGATGCTCACGGTGTACGACGGCTTGCCGTCATATGTCAGGATGAACTCGGTGATCCAAAGATCACCGCTGCCAATGATTCGTCGGACCGCAAACCGCTTCTTGCTCGGCTGACTGGCGCGCTGGTTCTGGATGTTGCGTCGACCGCGGGTTCGCTCGCCTGACTGCGGGTATTCCAGCACCGCGTCCTCGTGATAGACGCGATGCTCCGTTTCAAAATCGTTGGCATCGGAGGCCGCCCAATGCTGATCCAGTGCCGCACGGATCTCTTGATCGCGCACTCCAGAACACTTCATGAGCCGACTCCTCCTAGGAGTTGTTGTGTCGCGGGTCGTCCGTCGCGCTGAGGTATTCCAGTCCAAGCGGCCCCATCGCGGTTATCTGGGTGACCGACGGCCAGCCGCCGCACGGAAGTGACATCTTCGGCCAGGATGGTCTTGAAAGCCTCCTGGCCGAGTTGGTGAGCGCCGGCTCTCGGAAACATAGAAACCTCCTTCGTGCAGAAGTGGCCGTCAAGAGCGGCTTCGAACGTGCATAAGAATGCTCGCACCACCGCGCGGAGTCGAGCCGAGATTGATTGGGCGGGGAGTCTGGGAGAGCAATCGCTTGACACTTACGCGTGCGGGGCGTACGTCACGGTGTCATGAGTCATCGCCTCGCGCTGTTCTTCGTCCGCGGCTGAGCATGGCTCGGCTGTTGTCGGTGAATGTGGGGCTTCCACGCGACGTCGAGTGGAACGGCCGCGTCGTGCACACCGGGATCTGGAAGGAACCCGTGCGCGGCCGGTGTCGGGTCGGCCGGTTGAATCTGGAGGGAGACGGGCAAGGCGACCTGGCCGGGCACGGGGGCGAGCAGCGAGCGGTCTTCGTCTACCAGATCGAATCGTATGGTCACTGGCAGGAGCAGCTGAAGCGTACCGACTTCGTCCACGGGCAGTTCGGCGAGAACTTCACCGTCGAGGGACTGTCCGACGATGAGGTGTGCATCGGCGACCGCTTTCAGATCGGCAGCGCGGTGTTCGAGGTCACCCAGCCTCGCGTGACCTGCTATCGCGTCGGCATCCGGATGAACGAGCCCCGGATGCCGGCGTTGCTGACGGCCAGCGGCCGCCCGGGATTCTACTTCCGGGTTCTGCAGGAAGGCGCGGTGGGCGCCGGCGACGACATCGTGAAGGTGGGGGAGGCGGAAGAGCGCATGACGGTGGCCGAGATCAACGCGCTTCTCTACCTGCCCGATCATGCGCGCGATCGCCTGGATCGCGCGCTGCGGATCGAGGCGCTGTCGCACGGATGGCGCTCGTCGTTCGAGGCGTTGCTGCGGAGCCACGCGACTGGAAATGCGGGGCTCGCCCCGGCAGCGGCGGGGCATCCGGCGGCACCGGGATTTCGGCCGCTCGCGGTGACGGCGATCGATCGGGAGTCCGCGGACGTCCTCTCGCTGACGCTGCGGAGCCCGAACGGCCAGCCGTTGCCGACGGCGCTGCCCGGCCAGTACGCGGTCTTGCGTCTTCAACGGGCAGCCGGCGGCCCGCCGCTGATTCGCAGCTACTCGCTGTCGGGGCCTGCCTCGACAGAACGCTATCGCATCAGCGTGAAGATCGAGCCGAACGGAGCGGCCGGAGCCTACCTGCATGAGCATGTCCGGGTCGGCGATGCGCTGGACGTCAGCTCCCCGCGCGGAAGCTTCATCCTGGAGCCCGGGGAGCGGCCGGTGGTGCTGCTCAGCGCGGGGATCGGCGCGACGCCCGTTCTGGCGATGCTACACGCGCTGGCCGCGGTCCGCTCGACGCGCCCGGTCCTGTGGTTGCACGGGGCTCGCGACCGGGAGCATCATCCATTCGCCGCCGAAGCCCGCGGCCTCGCCCGTGCGCTCCCGCAGGGCCGCTCCTACGTGTGTTACAGCCGGCCGGGCCCGGGCGACCGAATGGGTGAGGATTTCGACACCACGGGTCACCTCTCGCGATCGGTCTTCGACGAGGTCCACCTCCCACGGGAGGCGGATGTGTACCTCTGCGGACCGGCGTACTTCATGGAAGCCATGAAGGAGGCGCTGGCCACGGTGGGCGTGGCGCGAGAGCGGATCCACGTCGAGATCTTCAATGGAGGCGAGTCGATGACTCCCGGGGTCGTCGGTGGCGCGACGCGTGCCCCGCATCTGCCCAGGGACGGCGTCGGCGCCGGTGCCCAGGTATCGTTCGCCCGCAGCGGCGTCGCCCCGCGGTGGAACCCATCGGCCTACCGGAGCATCCTGGAGCTGGCCGAGGCGTGCGACATCCCCGTCCGCTGGTCGTGTCGGACCGGCGTCTGTCACAACTGCGAGAGCGGATTGATCTCCGGGGCCGTCGCCTACGAGCCGGACCCGCTCGATCCGCCGGCGGATGGAAATGTGCTGATCTGCTGCTCCCGACCTCAGGGTGACGTGGTGATCGACCTCTGAGCGGCCATCACCCGCACCTTCTCCCCTCTGGGGAGAGGGCAGGGTGAGGGGGTCTGAAGATGGTGTCACGGCTCAAGAGGCGGCCGGTCCCCGCGGCGAGCGCGACCGCGAGCATCAGCGGCAGGATGAGCTGGTACTCGCCGGTCAGCTCGAGGATGCTGATGACCGCGGTCATCGGTGCCCGCGCCGCGGCGGCGAACACGGCGCCCATGCCGACCAGGCCGTACGCTCCGGCGGGCCCGGTCAGGTCTGGCCAGGCGGCGTGCAGCACGCCTCCATACGCGGTCCCCAGCATCGCGCCCATGAACAGGGTTGGCGTGAAGACGCCCCCCGAGCCTCCGATGGCGATGGTCAGGGACGTCGCAACGATCTTGCCGATCAAGAATAGGATCAGCAGCCCCGGTCCATATTGCTCGCGAATGGCGCTCTCCAGCACGGGATAGCCGACACCGTACATCTCGGGCAGCACCAGCAACACGAGCCCCAGCCCCAGCCCTCCCACCGCTGGCCGCAGCCACTCTGGCCCGCGCCAGACCCGATTGGCGAGGTCCTCGAGGCCATAGCGAACACGGATGAATGCGACTCCGACCACCGCCGCGCAGAGTCCGAGCCCCGCATAGAAGCCGTACCCGGCCGGCGACGGTAGCGCGAACGGGGGCACCGACAGGAACGCGGCCGGACCGAACGCGGCGCGGCCGATGACGGCGGAGGTGACCGAGGCCAGGAGGACCACGCCGGCCGACTCGGCCGAGAGGTCCCGCAGGAGCAGCTCCAGCGCGAACAGCACGCCGGCGATCGGCGCGTTGAAGGTGGCCGAGATGCCTCCGGCCGCCCCGCAGGCCAGCAGCAGCTTCAGGCGCGGCTCCGCGACCCGCAGCCGCTGCCCGAGTGAAGATCCGAGCGCCGAGCCGATCTGCACGATCGGCCCCTCGCGGCCGACCGACCCGCCGCCCCCGATGCAGATTGCCGATGCGAGCGACTTCACGACCGCGACCGCGGGGCGAATGCGCCCGCCGTTCTCGGCGACCGCCAGCATGACCTCGGGTACGCCGCTGCCCCGCGCTTCCCGGGCGTAGCGATAGATCAACGGCCCGTAGAGCAGGCCGGCCACCGCCGGCGCCAGCACCACGAACCATGGCCCGAGCCATGGGACCCATGGGTTCGGGGCGTGGCCGGCAGCGCCGTACTCGGGATGACCGCTCAGCAGTGCCGTGAACCACCGGATGAGAGACCGGAAGACGAGCGCCGCGAGGCCGGCGCCGGCCCCGGTGACGATGGCCAGGACGCCGAGCCCCGCGGGACTCGTGCGGATGAGGTCGATCAGGGTTATGAGTTGGCTGACATCTTCGCAAATCGCGGAGTTTTGCGGCTCGACGCTCCCATCCAGTCGGCGACGGCCCGCCCGATCTCGTCCGGCGAATCTTCCTGGACGAAATGGACCCCCGCGACCGTCACCTCGGCCTGCGCGGGCCACTTGCGGATAGAGTCGACCATCGCGCGGCTGGCGAGGATCCCACCGGGCTCGGCCTTCAGGAACAGCTTGGGTACATCGCTCTTCGCCAGCCAGTCCGCGTAGGCGGCCGCGATCGCAACCACGTCGGCGGGCTCGCCCTCGATGGGGATCTGCCGGGGCCACGTCAGCGTCGGCCGTCGCCCCTCGCCGGGCTCGGCGAACGGCCGTCGGTACTCCGCCATCTCCTCGACGGAGAGGGTGCG
>Ga0099791_10000684_pt1 | contig 12615 bp, 9 predicted proteins | sample Rivendell_Oct201_7_FD_77318 | JGI IMG/M metagenome (GOLD analysis project Ga0099791, IMG submission 77318) | Vadose zone soil and rhizosphere microbial communities from the Eel River Critical Zone Observatory, Northern California to study diel... | ecosystem: Environmental > Terrestrial > Soil >... | reverse complement strand
CGCATGGCACTCCAGGAAATGAACCCGGGATACGGAAGGCAGGCGCTTGAGATCGTCCATGCTGAAACTCACAGGACGATCCACCAGGCCGTGGATCGTGAGGCGATGTTGCTGCGCATCGATCTCGGGGAAGTGGGAGGAGTGTTGCTGCACGAAGTGGAGCTGGGCCGGTGTGATGATTCCCCCGTAATCCTGAAGCGGCGTGTAGTAAGTGATGTGATCAACGCTGAATCTGGCCCCTCGGCGCAAGAGCTCGCGGTGGTCGTTGGCATCCTCGGCGTGCACGTCAAGTTTGGCTGATGCTGCAGACTTGGCTGACTGGCCTCTCGCCCATTCTGCGCCTGCACCTGTGCCTGCGGCCACACCGGCCAGTGCAGCAGCGTGTTTTAGGAACCGCCTGCGGCCAGATCCATTGGAATCCATAATTGCCTCCCGTGATCCCGAATTTCCGATTTGAACTTTGCCTTGGCCCGAAACGAACTTATCGCGTTCAGTAGGTTTGCCTTGGCCCGAAACCAACTTCATAGTGTTCAGTAGGATCGTCTACGTGTCAACCGGAGTTCCGTGTCTGACGCAAGGCGATCGCTTCAGGTTAGCGTGATGTCCGCCTGAATACCGCAACCAAAACAATCAGGAGCGTTGCCGGAGCATCGGCACAGCTGCGCTGCTGCCGGTCAAAGGCCGGATATGTACCGCGCCATCGCGTCCCGCTCGGCGGGCGAGAGCGCCTTCATCATGTTCATCATTTCGGCATTGTTGGTGCGCTCACCTTCGGCATAGCTGCGCATCGACTCGACCAGATATTCATACCTTTGGCCGGCCAGCCGCGGCGCCGGCAGCCCACCAGCCAAGTTCTGCTGATGACAGGCCTGGCATACCGCCACGATGGCGGGCGGCGACGCGGCGGCGGCGCCGGCGGAGCGCGCCGGCCAGTTCTTTTTCGCGAAAAAAGCTGCTGCGGAGCCCAGTTCTGCCGGGGTGAGGGCTGTTGCCATCCACACCATGACGTCGTTGTCGCGAACTCCACTATGGAAGTCGTGCAACTGCTTTACGAGATAATTTTCCTGCTGACCCCAGATGACCGGAGTGGCTGTATTTCTGGGGACGCCGTTGTCGCCGTGGCATGTGTTGCAAACGAGCAACTTGGCGCCGAGGATGGCCGCGGCCTCGGCGGCATTTCCCGGCGTGGCCACCGCGGGCCTCTCAACAGCATGCTCAACGGCATTTGTCGGCGCGGCCAGCGCGGCCACAACGACCAGAACGCCAAAAACAGTCGGAAAATGATTGTTGGTCATGTCTTAACACTCCCCCTGGTCGAGTGCCCGCGGTCCCGTGACGCGACCATCGCACTGGAGCCACCTGAAACATGCCGCAGTCGGGCTTGTGGCGCAAGATGGCGCGGGTCGGTCTCGGATGGTGTTCGTTCATCAGATCCTCCCGCCCATTTGCGCCGCCTTGAGGACCGCGCGGACAATCCGGTTATGGGCCCCGCAGCGGCACAAATTGCCGGCAAGTCCCAGCCGGACCTCGGCCTCGCTCGGCTGCTGGCTGCGGTCGAGCAGCGCTTTGGCCAACATGATCATGCCGGGGATGCAGTAGCCGCACTGCGCCGCCTGCTCCTCAATGAAAGCGGCCTGCAGCGGGTGCGGCTGCTCGACGGTACCGAGCCCTTCGAGGGTGGTGATCTCCGATTGCCCGAGTGCGCCGATTGGCGTGATGCAGGAGCGCATCGGGGCGCCGTCGACGAGCACCACACAGGCGCCGCATTGGCCGAGCCCGCAGCCGAACTTGGCGGCATTGAGGCCAAGATCGTTGCGCAACACGTAGAGCAGCGGCGTGTCCGGCTCGGCCGCCACGCTGTGCACCGCACCGTTCACCTTGAGGCTGACAGCCATGATGCAAAACTCCGCTTGAAACAGCGACCGCATCTTGCTCCGGCTTTGGCGCGGCGTCGAGGCCCGACACGGGCCGCCTCCAGGCGGCCGCCGGCCGTCCCACCGGTTTAGAAGTCCGGCTTCTCGGCTTTCGGAACGTCCGAGTCCTTGTTGTTGTAGTACTCGCGAGGATTTTCGGCACAGACCCCTTCCGGTATGTGGTCGGGCCCCGGCACATAAGTCAGCGTCGCGGTCCACGGCGTCGTGAAGACGCCTTCGTCCTCGACCGTCACATGCAGTTGCAGGAACTTGCCACGGTGCTGGCTGAAGACATCGCCGTTAAACAGCCAATTCTCTTTTTTATTTCTATCGAGTGCGCCTGTTACGTCGTCGTAATCGCGCAGCCGATAGCGTTCCACGATGTGCAACTTGTCGGTATAGGGCGTACCAAACAAGTCGATCATCGCATACGGGCGATCGGTCCTGACGCCGACGGTGTCGATCACGAGGGTATCACCCTCGTAGCGGCCGACGGAATCCCCGTACCAGGACGGCGTCAGCGGTGACGGATGGGGTTGGTTCAGGCGCACCCGGCGCATCTGATCGCCATTGTACAACATTATGATCCGGTCGGGCTCTTGTATCATCTGCATCAGAAACTGCTTGTAAATGAACGGCATCCCAAAGGGCCAACACTGGTTCGAAGGATTCGGAAACGTAATGCCGGCGAGCGAGATTTCGCCGAATTTCTTTACCACCGCGGCCGCCCACGGCTGCAAGATCGGACTTTTGTAGTCCCCGACCAGCTGGTCGTAGTTGCTGATACCAACCTTGCTGGCAGGCAAAGCAGCCGAACCGCCCTGAGTTTGGGGCCGCTGCTCCGGCCAGCGCGACAAGTTCGTTATCGGGCCGGGTCCCGATGCGGGCGGCTCGAACCAGGGAAAGGCCGGATGATTCCATACGCGGGAAAAGTCCGGGATCACTGCGGCGCTGTGCGCTTCGCGGCCGGCCGGCCCGGCCGCCGAAGGCGTTTGCGCCATGGCGGGCACCGCGGCCGCCGTCGCCATTGCCACAAATAGAAGGAAATCGCGCCGCATACACATTGGTCACCTCCCGTTCATGAGTGTCCCCCGTCCCGATCGGGCTGCCAATACTTCTCATATTTTACGCGAAAGTCGCGGGCGGCGCGAGTGCAGTGAATCACAGTCTTGTCATGCCCCGCGAAAGTGGGCGATGACATGTAGGTGATGCAATTATTTCCGGACGCGTCCTTAACTGCTGTCCCCCGGTGAATCAGGGAAAGCGCCGCGGCAAGCCGTGGCGGCATTCTTGCGTCCGGGGTAGACTTGCGCATGCGGACGCGACCCGCGTTCGCAACAAGCATCAGAACAGTCAGGGAGTGGACGAGATGACCGATACGACTTTGTCGCGCCGTCATTTGCTCGCCGGCGCATCCGCAAGTGCCGCCGCGAGCCTCGTCGGCGGAGCGCTTCCGGCCGCCGCCAAGGCGCCGCTGCTCAAGACCCAGGCGCCGGCTTTCTATCGCTTCAATGTCGGCAGCGTCGAGGCCACCGTCGTGTCAGACGGTTTGATCGTCGGCGTGCCGAAGACCACCTTCGTCGGTCCAGCGGCCGCCAACGTCGAAAAGATGATGACCGACCTTTTCCTGCCGCCCGACAAGCTGGTGATGGATCAGAACGCGCTCGTCATCAACACCGGCGACAAGCTCGCGCTGTTTGAGACCGGCATGGCTTCGGTCAAGCGTACCGAAGACATGGGCCTCCTGATCGGCAACCTCAAAGCCGCCGGCATCGACCCCAAGGACATCGACTACCTCGTTCCGAGCCACGCCCATATCGACCATATCGGCGGCATCCTGGCGGCGGACGGCAGCCGCAATTTCCCCAATGCGCAAATCTTCATCGCGCAGGCGGATCTCGAATACTGGACCAACGAGGGGCTTGCCGGCACTCCGTCCGAAGGCTCGATGCGCGCCGCGCGCAAGAACCTCCTGCCCAACCGCGACCGCATCCTGTTCTACAGCGATGGCAAGGAGGTCATCCCGGGCGTTCAGGCGATGCACACGCCCGGCCACACCGTCGGCCATACCTGCTTCGTCATCACCTCCGGGCCGGACACGCTCTATTTCGCCGGCGATTTGGCGCACCACAACATCATCATCGAGAATCCCAGGATGGAGGACGTCTACGACACCGACCGTCAGCTCGGCATCCAGACCCGCCTCAAGGCCATGGACATGCTGGCGGCGCAGCGCATGCGCTCGCTCGTCTATCATCTGCCGTGGCCCGGCCTCGGCCACTTCGTCAAGCGCGGCGACGGCTTCCACTTCGAGCCTGAGCCGGTCAAGTTCGTCTAACGCTGCGCGACGCCCGTCCGGTTGGGAGGCGGCCGGCCGGGCGCCCTATATTTTCATCTTCGGGAAAGGGCGCATGAGGCGACGCGTATTTGTAGCTGGAATAGGCGGCTTGCTTGCGCAGCCGTGGGCCGCGTCCGCGGTCTCGCCGGTCAGACGCTATCGCGTCGGATTTCTGGACACGGCCCCGCGCGCGGGCAACGTCAATTTTGCCGCCTTCCAGCAAGTGCTTCTCGAACATGGCTATACCGAGGGGCAGAACCTCACCTTCGAATATCGTTCGGCGAGCGGCCGCAACGCGAGCTTTGCGGAACTGGCGAGCGAATTGGTGAGCCTGCAGGCCGATGTCATCGTGACGCGGGGAACGCCGGCAGCGCTGGCCGCGCGCTCCGCCACCGCGACCCTGCCGCTGGTGATGGCCGCCGCCGGCGATCCGCTGGCGATCGCTCGCAGCCCTATCCGCCCGGCGCAAAACATGACGGGGTTTGGTGCCTCAGCGCGCGGTGCGGAGCGCACGCGCGTCGAGATTCTCAAGGAGATGCTGCCGAACGTCTCGCGAATCGCCGCCATCACCAACCTGTCCAATCCCTCGCGTCAGGCAGAATGGCGGGAGATCGAAGCAGCCGCGCGGTCCTTAAGTGTCGAGCCGCGCATCCTCGACGTTCGCTCAGCGGCCGACATCGAAAGATCATTTGATCTGGCTCGGTCCTGGGATGCCACCGCGCTGGTGGTCGGCAGCGACACGCTCATTCAGACCAATCAAAGTCTTGTCGTTCAATCCGCAGCTTCCCATCGGCTGCCCGCCATCTACACCTTTCGGGATTTTGTCGACGCCGGTGGGCTCGTGTCCTATGGGGCGAGCTTGTCGGATCTTTATCGGCGCGCTGCGGGTTATGTCGATAAAATCCTGATGGGGGTGCAACCGCGCGACTTACCGATCGAGCCCGGGGGCGATCTTGAGCTGGTCCTCAACGCGAAGACCGCGGCGGTGCTGGGAATCGCCGTCCCCGCCACGATGGTGTCGCGTGCTCATATGGTCGAATAGCCGTGCCCTCGGCACATCGGCCGCTTATCCTGAGCCATGAAAGACTTGTTGCATCAGAAACGAGAGCGGATTTCGATCGACTGAAATCGCCAATACAAGGTGGGCAGAGGCCCGCTCTTGCGGCGTCGTGCCTGCCCTCTCGTCTAAGCGGGGGAGGCAGGGAGGGCAAGGGTGGGCACGCTTCACTTTGCCCACTCTACGGCAAAATTTCTGCTCGACGGATGAATTTCGTGGAAGACCGCGCGTAAATGAACCTGCTAGCCTCCCGACACCACTTTGAAGTGGCGAAACCAGGGAGGAAGCCATGCTCCAGCTCTCGAAGCTGCGGACGGCCTTGGGCGCGCCGGCTGACGCGCGACAAGCCTCAGGCCCCCGTCACATAAGCCCGCGCAGCCCCAATCCGCACAGCTTAAGTCCACCCAAAACGTCAAGGAAGACAAGCCTCACCTTCGGGCTTGCGGTCGCGCTTGGAACGCTGTGCGCTTCATGGCCTGGCGTAACCGCGGCGCAGGATCAAACCACCGAAAAGAAACCGAGCCCGGTTGTTGAAACGAAAGAGGGGCCGGTCCAGGGTTTCATCTCGAACAGCGTCACCACGTTCCTCGGCATTCCCTATGCCGAGCCGCCGGTCGGCAATTTGCGCTGGCGACCGCCAAAGGATCGTGCGCCGTGGACCAATGTTCGCAACGCCGCGGAATTTGCGCCGATCTGCGCGCTGACCACGACGCTCGGAGTCTTCTCGGGCCCGCCGAACAACAATGAGGACTGCCTCTACCTCAACGTCTTCACGCCGGACCTCAATCCGTCGGCGCGGCTTCCGGTGATCGTGTGGATTCACGGCGGCGGCAACGTGGACGGCGAAACGCCCGGCTACGACGGCAGCAAGCTGGCGTCGCAGGGCAAAACCGTCGTCGTCACCATGGAGTACCGCCTCAACCTCATGGGCTTCCTGGCGCATCCTGCGCTGGATAACGAAGGCCATCTGTTCGGCAACTACGGCATTCTCGACCAGCAGGCCGTGCTGAATTGGGTCGAGCGCAATATCGCCCGGTTCGGCGGCGACAAGGACAACGTTACGGTGGGCGGTCAATCGGCGGGCGCCGTCGACACTGGCCACCACATGCTGTCGCCGCTCTCCGCCGGCCTGTTCCATCGCGCGATCTGCCAGAGCTTCTGCCTGGCCTTTACGCTGCCTACGAAGGCGGAGGCCGAGGCCAAGGGCGTCGCATTCGCAGAGGAGGCTGGCTGCGGCTCAGGCGCCGGTCCGGAGGTCGCCCAATGCCTGCGCAATCTTACGGCGGCGAAGGTTGAAGAGCTCGCCGGCACGGCAAGCACGCAGGGCAAATTCATATCGGGCCGAGGTCTGGTGGACGGCCAGATCCTCCCTGACCAGCCGCTGGCGCTCTTCGGCAATGGCCGGTTCAACCACATGCCTCTGATCAACGGGAACACGGCGGATGAGACGAACTTCGGCCTCGCGATCACGGAGTACTTCTCCAACACGGACAACGCGCTTCGCACCCCGCCAACCGCGGAGCAATATCTCAACTACGTCAACACCACCTATGCGCCGCCGGCGTATCCTGAGGGAACCGCCACGAAAGTTCTGGCCGTCTATCCGCTCAGCGCCTTCAAGAGCCCGCAATTGGCCTGGGATCGGGTCGGAACCGACTCAGGGATCTGCAACCAGCGAAGACTCGATAAAATCCTCGCTCCGCAAATCCCGGTCTATGCTTATGAGTTCGCCGATAAGACGGCACCGTTCTTCTTCCCGGAAATGCCCGGTATGGAGGCGCTCGCCTATCATACCGCCGATATCCAGTATCTGTTCCCGCTCTGGCATGGCGGACCACTGGGCATTGCCCATCCGCTCAACCGCCAGCAGACGATGCTGTCCGATCAGCTTGTCTCCGCCTGGGCCAATTTTGCCCGGACCGGCAATCCGAACGGATCGGGCAACACTCCGTGGCCGCGCTACACGGCCGGCACTGACGCGCCTGCTTGGCTGATCCAAGACCTGCCGGGTCTGTCGACCTTGACGGATGCGCAATACGTGGCGCTTCGCCACTGCGACTTCTGGGACTCGGTGACCGCGACCCAGTAAAGGGAAGAGGGATTTCGTCGCGCCGACGCGCGTGGGTCAGACGACAAGGTGACGGCCAGGTTCGTGGCCGTCACCTTTTGCAAATGTCGTGAGCGTCCCGGGCCTCCCGGCCATCATCCGCCCGAAAGACTTGATCATTCGTTTCCTGCACGCAAAGCGACGGTAGGCGGTGAGCGCGTGAACATCACATGCTCAAAGCCGGTGACCTTGTTGGCCATTATGTCTACGGTTCTGGAACCGGTCCGAAGTCCGGCGGCGGAATCCGGTGTTTTGTTGCCGCCTCGTACGCCGAAGCGATGCGAAAGAGCGTCGGCTCGGAAAAAGGCCTGCCGAAAAACATGATCGCGAGCGGGAGTTTTGCCGGAATGGGCGGCGCCAGGCGGGTGCCGTCACGAGCCGTGGCATCGCGGACTCTATCAAACACGTGAGTGGTGAAACCCGCCGGGACGGACAGTGTAGAAAAACCGTGTTGTCCCAACAGGCCCCAGACAGAATTGGTCCTGCCCGCCAACGGCGGCTCGACAGGCGCCCCCAAGACATAAGCCGGAATGTTTCCCGCCGGAGAAACCAGGGCGTCAAGGTTCTCTTGCGCCATGCATTGCAGAACGACTTGCTGATAGGCAAAACGGTCTTGAAAGACGTTCGCCATATCAAGCGTCGAGCTGCTGTTCAATTCCTCGAGCGCTGCTTTTCTATCGATAAAACCCGCCTCTGGACGAATGTCCCGATAGAAATTCGATTTGTCGATCAAGTCCCTGATGGACTTGATATTGGCATCGCCGCGCTCTCTGAGGTAGCGGTTGAGCATATATTTGGTCAGTCCGGCATTGGACGCCGGTCCGATGTTGCGGATTGTGGAGCCAGCAGGGACGAGGGCTGGATCGAAGTATATATCCACCAGCCGAGCGATGCGGTCGGTTGACGGCTTCCCGTTAGCATCCACCGGAAAGAGATTCGGAAACTGTTCGATGAACACCCGGTTGCGGTAGAGCGGAACATACCGGTCGATGCAGCTCTGAAAGAGTGCTCCGCCCGTTCCCGGGTCGACGATCGTGGCGCCCAGTCGACGCAGATCGCCAACGGCACGCTCGGCAAGATCGATGGCTTCAACGTCGGCCTCGTTGAACACCTTCGGATCCATATGCTCGCGAATGACGCCGATCCGCATTCCGTTCAGCGTCTGTTCGTTGGCGAAGCTTCGATAGGGCTCTGAGGGCAGCCGGCCAATGCTGAAAGCCGTCAGCTCATCGCTTGGATCGTAGCCGGCGATGACCTCGAGCACACGGGCGGCATCCTTGACGGTGCGGCACAGGGGTCCCACGCGCGTATTCAGTGCCGCGCCGACCATTCCGGCGCGGCTGACCAGTTCTTGCGTCGGCGCTAATCCCACAACGCTGTTGTTCTTGGCGGGGTGATGGATGGATCCCCCGGTTTCTTCTCCGATGGAGCATGTCACCAGGTTTGCGGCAACCGATGATCCGGAGCCGCCGCTGGAGGTGCCGGGACTGCGTCGCGTGTCGTAAGGGTTGCAGAACGGCCCGCCGAAGGAACTCCGCGAGTTCGGCGTTCCCATTTCTCCGAGGTTCGCCTTGGCCAGGATGATCGCACCGGCTTCTCGCAGGCGCTTGACGAAAGTGGCGTCGCGCGGCGGACGATCGTTCGCATAAGCGGCATCCATGCCCGCAGTCGTGCGCATATCGAAGGTATCGTACTGATCCTTGATGGAGAACACCACGCCGTGGAGAGCGCCGATGAGCTTGCCGGTGGACGCAAAGTGAGCGTCTTGCTTGGCCGCCACTTCCAATGCATCGGGCATCGCTAGATCGCTGTCCGCCGGATCGGTGATGCTTCGCGCTTTTCGACCATCAAACCCCAATTTCTCTCTTTTGGCTGGTCTCAAATTCAAAGTCATCAGCGCATTGAGTTGATGCGCATTCTTGATGGGTGTGATCGGTCCGAGCCCGAGGACCCCATCCGGCTGATTGACGCACGTGCCGTTGTACGCCCCGATACGATTCAGGTAGAGCTGCACCACCCGCGTCGATGTCAATTCGCCGCGCAGGATCGCCGCTTGAATATCCTCAATCGTCGCTTCTTCGATCCGGAATTTTGCAGTCTGCGCCGAGGCCAGCGGTGGCGTGAGTAAGATGAATGATGCTAATGCCAGGTGACGAAGCACGGGATTACCTCCGTTTCTTTGCATCAGGTCAGCGCACATTGTCAGTATGGTTCTTTGTGCGCCAGCGGTGCGCCGCTTGAGCGCCGCCTGCGATGATAGCAATTGAAAACGTCCGTGGAAGGACACCGAATTCGTAACGCGCCATTGAAGCGGCGATTTTGCTGATCGCTCGAAGCCGCTACAGCGCCTCTTGTGATACATTCGGCATCCGCCTTCGCGAATTGAGGAGGAACGCTGATGTCGCTTGATAGGATTTCCAAACGTGTCGACTTTCGACGGATTTGCCCCCTTTGCGCGATCATGGCGTACGCGATCCTATCCTTGTTGCCGATCGGTGTAGCCGCGCAGGTCGTCGGTGATCCCCCCGCCCTTACTCCGGGACTGCACAGTCTGACGTTGCCGCGTGCAGACGAGCCCGCGATCCGCTACGCGATCTCCATTCCACGTAACTATTCTCCCGCCACGCCTGTCCCTCTCATTCTTGCATTGCACTTCGGGGTCCGAGGCGGAGAGGGCGCCGGCGCCGGTGGAGAGGTGGTGCAGATCCTCATTGGTCCGGCGCTCGCGGAACTCGGCGCCATCATCGTGGCGCCGGATTCGGTGCGAGGCAATTGGGGCAGCGCCGAGAACGAGAAGGTCGTGAACGCAGTGCTGGAAATGGTTCTGGCCCACTACTCAATCGACGAGAGAAAGGTTGCAGTCACCGGGTACAGCATGGGCGGTGCAGGCTCCTGGCATTTTGCAGAGAAATTCCCGGAACGCTTCAGCGCGGCGATTCCCGTCGCCGGCAGGCCGCCGGCATCCGCCTCCGGGTGGCGGCTTCCGGTTCTGGCGATTCATTCCCGCGACGACCAGGTCGCACCTTTTGACCCAACGGAGGCGCGAATTGCGGAGCTTCAGAAAGCCGGTGTGAACGCCAAGCTGATCGCGCTGACGGGCATCACGCATTACCAAACCAACCGCTTCAGAGATGCGTTGCGGCAGGCGGTCCCGTGGTTACGGGAGGTGTGGAAGTAGGGTGGCAAAGGCGCGTCGCTCCCCCGCCGCTTGACCGCGTGGGCAAAGTCGCGCGCGGTCAGCACGCCGTGTCATCAGCTGCGGCAGGCGACTTTGCCCACCCTACGACGCTTCCATGACCGGAACGCGCTATAGGCTGCCGATCCAGCGCATGCTAATTTGAAGCTATTCAAAAGGCGGTTCGGTTTTGCGCCGGCCGGCCGCCAGGAGGGCGGGCGCGCGGAACCACATCATGGTCAATATCACGGTCAATGGGACCTCGCATCAGCTCGATGTCGAGGGCGACACCCCGCTGCTCTGGGTCTTGCGAGAGGAGATCGGGCTGACGGGAACGAAATTCGGATGCGGCATCGCCGCCTGCGGCGCTTGCACCGTGCACGTCAACGGCGAAGCCATGCGCTCCTGTTCGGTGCTGGTCAGCAGCGTCGAGGGCGCCGAGATCACCACGATCGAGGGGCTCTCACGCGACAGCGCGCATCCGGTGCAGCAGGCGTGGCTGACTGAGCAGGTGCCGCAGTGCGGCTACTGCCAGTCCGGCCAGATCATGGCGACGGCGGCCTATCTCAAGACCAATCCGAACCCGACCGACGACGACATCGACGCCAACCTCACCAACATCTGCCGTTGCGGCACCTACGAGCGTCTCCGCCGCGCGGTGCACCGCGCTGCAGCGCTGATGCGCGCGTAAGGAGGAGGGCACCACAATGACCGAACGAACTCTCTCCCGTCGCCGGTTTATCACCACCGCGCTCACCGCAGCCGGCGGCTTTGCGCTCGGTGTCGGCATCGATGGCCCCGCCGAGGCCGCGAGCCTTGGCGTGCGTCCCTGGGGCGACGACGCCAAACGCTATCCGGGCGAGATCAACGCCTGGGTCGTGATCGAGCCCGACGACACCGTGATCATCCGCTATGGCCGTGCCGAGATGGGGCAGGGCAGCTTCACCGCCCTGCCGCAGATTCTCGCTGAAGAGCTCGAATGCGATTGGGCTTTCGTCAAGCCGGAATACGCCTCGGCCAATCGCAATCTCAAGGAGAACAAGGTCTACGGGAGCCTCGCCACCGGGGGCAGCCGTGCCGTGCGCGAGACCGGCGAGATGGTCCAGCAGGCCGGCGCGAGCGCCCGTGAACGCCTGATCGCGGCGGCCGCGAAGCGCTGGAACGTGCCCGCCTCCGAGTGCTCGGCAGCAATGAGCAAGGTGACACACACGCCGACCGGCCGCACGTTCCGTTTCGGCGAGCTGGCGGCGGATGCGGCGGCGATCAAGCTCGACAAGGAGCCGGCGCTAAAGCGGCCGGATCAGTACAAGTTCATCGGCAGGCGGATCGCGCGACTGGACGTGCCGCTCAAGATCAACGGCTCGGCGAAATACGGCATCGATTTGGACGTGCCCGGCATGGTGCGGGCTGCGATCATCAAATGCCCGGTGTTCGGCGGCACGGTGAAATCGGTCGACGAAGGCGCGATCGCCTCCCGCCGCGGCGTCCTTCAGGTGGTCAAGCTTGCGGACGCGGTCGCGGTCGTGGCGGACCGTTACTTCCGGGCGCAGGCGGCGCTCAATGCGCTGCCGATCGCGTGGGAGGTCGGCGCTGCGGGCGCCACCAACAGCGCGCAGTTCCGCAAGGAGTATCTCGATGCCCTTGAGCAGAAAGGCGTCGAAGCACGTCACGACGGCAACGTTGATGCCGCGATGCCGACCGCCGCCAAAGTGATCGAGGCGACCTACGAGGTGCCGATCATCGCCCACGCGCCGATGGAGCCGCTCAACGCCATCGCGCATGTGCAGGCGGATCGAGTCGACGTTTGGGTCGGCACCCAGAATGCCGACCTCGCGCTGGCGCGCGCCGCGCAGGCCTCCGGCGTCAAGCCCGAGAACGTCTACATCCACAACACGTTCTCCGGCGGCGGCTTCGGCCGCCGGCTGGGTCCTGACGAAGTGGCCCAGGCGGTCGCAGTCTCCAAGGCCATCGGCAAGCCGGTGAAGCTGATCTGGACGCGCGAGGAGGAAATTCGCCAGGGTCGCT
>Ga0099791_10000682_pt1 | contig 12621 bp, 12 predicted proteins | sample Rivendell_Oct201_7_FD_77318 | JGI IMG/M metagenome (GOLD analysis project Ga0099791, IMG submission 77318) | Vadose zone soil and rhizosphere microbial communities from the Eel River Critical Zone Observatory, Northern California to study diel... | ecosystem: Environmental > Terrestrial > Soil... | reverse complement strand
GCTGCTTGCCGTGCAGCGTCTCGGGCACGTCGTTGGCCACGATGCGCTGGGAGAGGCCCTCGACGATGGCGGTCTTGCCGACGCCCGGCTCGCCGATGAGGACGGGGTTGTTCTTCGTACGGCGGGACAGCACCTGCATGACGCGCTCGAGCTCGTGCTCCCGGCCGACCAGCGGATCGAGCTGGTTCTTCATCGCCGACTCGGTCAGGTCGCGGCTGAACTCGGCGAGCAGCGGCGTTTCCTTGACGCGCGTCAGCGTGGTCTTCTCGTTCAGGAGCTGGACGATGTCCTCGCGGACCGTGTTGAGGCGCATCCCCTTTTCCATGAGGATGGACGCCGCGACCGATCGCTCCTCGCGCAGGATGCCCAGCAGGAGATGCTCGGTGCCGATGTAGTTGTGCAGCAGCCGATCCGCCTCTTCGGCGGCGAACTGCAGGACGCGCTTGGTTTCGGCGCTGAACGGGATTTCGACCGAGGTCGACACCTTCTCGCGAAAAACCGTGCGGCCTTCGATTTCCTTGCGGATATTTTCGAGGGACAGGTGCGAGCGTGCGAAAATCCGGCTCGTCAGCCCTTTGCCTTCACGAATCAGTCCGAGCAGCAGGTGCTCGGTCTCAATAGAAATGCTGCCGAGTTGGCTGGCCTCGTAGCGGGCGAAGAAGAGGACCCGACGCGCCCGTTCGGTGTACCGTTCGAACATCCGGACTACCTACGTGAAAGCCGATGGTGTTGTGGTCACGGACACGATGACCACATTATACGGCACGGGTCCACTTCAACCCAACGCTATTCTTCGTTAAGTGCGTGTAATGCCTAGGGTTCCCGCCCCATCGTTATGACGCGGGATCACCGGTCAACGTTTCCGTTCGAACAGCGGTTGTCCGAAATCATCCGTGAGTCGCAGCAAGTACTGATTGTTCTCCTGGCAGATGTATTCCGCGAGCTCACCGTTCGCTCGCCACGCGATGTTCCATCCGGCAGTCCACGGCTTCGTGTAGGCGCCGGGGTCCTCGATGGTGACTTCGTAGTGCAGCGTGTTCTTGTTGGGCCGCGTGAACTTCTCGACGACATGCAACATGTCCGTGTGCGGATGACCGGAATAATCGATCCACGAACCCTCGTTGAACCCGACGACGTCGACGACGAGCGTGTCGCCGTCCCAATGGCCCACCGAGTGGCCCAGATACGTCGGGTTCAGCGCGTCACCGGTTGGGTGCGGACGGGCATCCAGATAGATCTCGCGCCAGATGTGCGTCGCTCCCTCGAACGTCATGATGATCCGCTTCTGTTCGGGGAGCTGAATGATCTCCATTGGATACGGCGTCGCCATCATGCGCGGACCGCCCGGCGGCAGGCAGTACCCTTCCGGGTCGTACTTCGATTCGTTGGCCACGTGATAGTCGTAGACGGCCGCCGACCACGGCATGAACGGCACGAGCGGTTCGAGGCGTGATCCGTCCCGCTTGACGTCGTGGCCGACGAGGCCGACGGCTCCGCCAGAAGAAGGCAGATCGCTGCCGCCCTCGCGCCTGTCGATCCGCAGGCCCATATTCCTGATCCACGGTACGTTCCAGATGCCTTTTTCGCCGGGGATGCGTCCGAGGTTCGGTGTGCCGTCCGCAAGGCGCGGCGTTGGATCGGAGGGCGCCGGTGCGCTGCGCTGCGCGACGACGACCGGCGTCGCGAAGAGGACCACCGCGGCGATTAAACGGTGTCGCATCTCGGGATCTCCGGTGGCATCATAGCAGCAGCCTTGAGCCGTTGCGAGGCGCGAATGCGCCGAGCGCGAGCGAGTGGGCGTGGGGCCCCGCGAGCATCAGAAAAAGGAGTTGCTGAAATGAGAGCTCCGAGGAAGTCGATCGCGACCGCGGCGGCGATGCTGCTCATCTGCTGCTGGGCGGCCCTGCCCGGCCGCGCGCAGAACGGCGCCGCACCACGGATGCCGAACGGGACGCGCGACCTGAGCGGCATCTGGCAGCGACCGTATGTACCCGACATGACGAAGAACGGCCGCGGACAGAAAGGTGAACCCGAGCTGCCGTTCACGCCGGCCGGACTTGCCGACTGGAGTGGCTATGACGCCGCGAACGGCGACTACACCGGCAGCTGCTTTCCGTTCGGGTTGATGCGCTCGGTGAACTCACCCTACCCGTTGCAAATCGTGCAGACCGACAAGTACGTCGTGCTGCTGTTCGAGACCAATACCTGGTTCCACATCGTTCCGATCGATGGACGCGATCATCCGAAGGAGCCGGAACCCACCTGGTTCGGCAATTCGATCGGCAAGTGGAACGGCGACACCCTCGCCGTGGACACCGTCGGGTTCAATGGATACACGCGGCTCGACACCGTCGGCCATCCGCACAGCGATGCGCTGCACATGATCCAGACGTTCCGGCGTCTCGACGCCGATCACGTCGAGTACACGGTGACGATCGACGATCCGAAGATGTACACGAAGCCGTGGAAGAACGAGCGGAGCTTCGTTCCGTTGAAGGGCGAGCTCATGGAGTACTCGTGCGAAGAGAACAACCGATCGCTCTGGGAGGGCCGAATTAAGGCATGGGTCCCGCCGTGGATCAAGAAGCCGTAGACGCTCGCGCGCCGCACCGCCAGCGCCACGAGTGAGTGTGCATATGCTAACATATAGGTTGAGGCAGTCATGGCCCGGACGACGATCCTGCTACAGGACGATCTGATGCTCGAAGTGAAGCGATTGGCTCATGCCAAGGGCACAACGGTCACCGAAGTCATCCACAAGGCGCTGCGAGACTACGTCGGAACCCAGCCCCATGCCGGACTGCCGTCGTTCACCGCAGTGAGCCGAACCAAAGGCCTGGAGACCAAAAATCTGAGCCGGCAGGCCAAGAGACTTGCGCGCCGCGCGGTCGATCCCTATGAGGGAAGCCCGCGAGCGGGCCGCCGGTAGTGGCGACTCTCGTCGACACCGGCCCGCTCTTCGCCCTCGCGCACGAGACGGATCACTACCACCAACCGGTAAAGAAGTATTTCTCAACGCACCGCGACACGTGGATCGTGCCGGCGCCGGTTATCACTGAGACGTGCATCGGCATCCTCGACCGTCTGGGTGCCGATGCCGAGCTCGCGTTTCTTCGTTCGCTCGCAGCCAAGGAGATGCTGGTCGAGAACGTCGCGCACGCGGACCTGAATCGGGCGATCGAGATTCTCGAGCAGTATCGGGACGCGGAGTTCGGGATGGTCGACGCCACGAGCATGGCGATCGCCGAACGTTTGAAGATTGAAGTCATCCTGACGCTGGACCGGCGTGACTTCAGCATTTACCGGCCGAGGCACTGCGCGGCCTTTCGTCTCGTTCCTGAACTCGCGAAATAGATCCGCTCACGACGCCGCCACTGCGACGTCTCCCGTTTCGACTGCGTCAGCGCTGCCACCCGCAAGGCGCGCGGCGAGCCGCGCGTGGTCCACCAGCCCGCACCACTTGCCCACGACGATCGTCGCCACGCCGTTGCCGATGAGATTGGTGACCGCCATGGCTTCGCCCATGAATCGATGGATGCCGAGAATCAGCGCAACGCCCGCCACCGGAATGTGGCCCGTCGCGGAAAGCGTGCCGGCAAGCACGATGAGCGCCGCGCCGGCGACGCCCGCCGCTCCCTTCGATGTAATCAAGAGAAGCGCCAGCAACATGATCTGCCGCGTGAGGCCGAGCGGCGTGTTGGTCGCCTGGGCGATGAACACGGTGGCGATCGCGAGGTAGATGGCCGTGCCGTCCAGATTGAATGAATAGCCGGCGGGGATCACCACGCCAACCACGGAGCGATCCACGCCCAGCCCTTCAAGCTTCTCCATGATTCGCGGGAGCACCGATTCAGACGAGGAGGTCCCGAAGACGATGAAGATCTCTTCCCTGATGTACTTGATGAAGCGCCAGATCCCGAAGGCGTGCCACCACGCAATCGCACCGAGCACGACGAAGATGAACAGCAGGCACGTCGCGTAAAAGCATGCGACGAGCGTCGCAAGCTGCGCCAGCGTTCCGAGGCCGAAGCTGCCGATCGTGAATGCCATCGCGCCGAGCGCGCCGAGCGGCGCCGTCTTCATGATGATGCCGACGATGCCGAACAGCACGCCCGACAGCTTGTCCACGAGCTCGACGATCGGCGCGGCCGTCGCACCGACGGCGCGGAGCGCGAAGCCGAACAGAATGGAAAACAGCAGCACCTGCAGGATGTCGCCCTTGGCGAAGGCGTCGACCACGCTCGTCGGAATGATGTCGAGCAGGAATGCGGTCGGGGTCTGCGCCTTTCCCGCCGTGACGTACTGCGCAACCGCCGTGGCATCGAGCGAGGCGGGATCGACGTTCATCCCCGCGCCCGGCTGCACGAGGTTGACGATGATCAACCCGATGACGAGCGCCACCGTGCTCACGATCTCGAAGTACACGAGCGCGAGCGCGCCGGCTTTGCCGACCGTCTTCACGCCCGCCGCGCCGGCGATGCCGGCGACCACGGTGCAGAAGATGATCGGCGCGATGATCATCCGGACGAGTTTGATGAACGCGTCGCCGAGCGGCTTCATCGCCACGCCGGCCGCGGGCCAGAAGTGGCCGACGATCACACCGGCCACGGTGGCGATGAGCACCTGACCGTAGAGCGTTTTGTAAAAGCGCTGGCTGGCCACGGCGCTAATGTGATCGCTCGGCTAAAGCCTTCGCGCTCCGACTGTCGGCGATCGATGGCGCGGCGCGGACGGTCGAGGCGCGCGGAATGTGATTGCGCACCGAGGCCAGGGCGGCGAACACCACCGTGAGTGTCGCCGCGATCACGCCGAACAAGAGAGAGGCGCCGCCCGATTCGAGCGCCCACGATCCGGCATACGGGGCCACCACGCCGCCGATGCGGCCGAAGGCGACGGCGGTGCCGACGCCCGTGGCGCGGATGCCGGTCGGATAGACGTGCGCCGCGAGCGCGTACATCGTGGTCTGCACGGCGTTGATGAGGCCGCCGGTCCACGCCAGCATGGCGAGGACGGCGAATGCCGGCTGCGATCCGATCGAGACCGTCGCCAGCAGCACGGCGCCCGCGATCGCGCCCGCCGTCATCGTGAGCATGATGACGCGCGAGCCGACGCGGCTGATGATCATCGCGCCGAGAATGGCGCCGACGACCCCGCCGATGTTGAACGCCGTCAGTCCATAACTCGCGATGCCGACGCCGAACCCGGCGCTGGTGAGCAGCGACGGCACCCAATACGTGCCGATGTACACCGACAGCAGACAGAAGAAAAACGACGCGCACAGCGCCAGCGTGTCGCGGCGGAATTCGGGCGCGACGAGCGACCGCGCGGACGCGCGCACGACCGCCTGCTCTCTCGCGTCCACGAACGCGGTGTCGTCCGGCACGTCGTGGCCGAGCCGCCGCAGCAGCGACGCGAGCTCGGGCCATCGCGCTCGCTGCCGTGCGAGATACCGGGGCGACTCGGGCAGCACTTTCAACAGAATCGCCGAGAGGACGAGCGGAACGATGCCGCCCACGAGAAAGAGTCCGCGCCAGCCGTAGCGCGGCAGAATCTCCGCACCGAGCAGGCCCGCGAGCGTTCCGCCGAGCGGAATGCAGACGATGGTCAGCGTCACGGCGAAGGGTCGATGCCGCCTGGGGACATATTCAGATGAGAGCGCCGCGGCGTTCGGCATCGCGCCGCCGAGGCCGAGGCCCGCGAGGAAGCGCAGCCCACCAAGCGTCTCCACACTGCCGGCAAACGAGATGAGCACGGTCAGCGCGCCGAACGACACCACGCTGCCAAGCAGCGCGATACGGCGGCCCACACGGTCGCCGATGAATCCGCCCATCGCGCCGCCGATCATCATGCCGACCATGCCGCTCGCGAGTACGGAGGCAAACGCCGGCCTCGCCAGGCTCCACTCGCGCATCATCGCGGGCACCGCCGCGGCGAGCAGCTGATTGTCGAGCCCGTCGAGCACGATGGTCAGCGCCGTGCCGACCACGAGCAGCTTCTGATAGAGACTCCACTGTCCTTCGTCGAGCAGCTTGCCGACGTCAGCAGTCTGCATAGCTACGATAGCGATCTAAACGCAACCACGAAGGCACGAAGGCACGAAGAAAACTCTCTTGTACAGGAGATTCTTCGTGTCTTCGAGTCTTCGTGGCTGCATTTTGTTCGTGGCTGCATCTCGACCTACACGTTAATGTGTCGCTTGCGCGCGATGCGACATCGAGAAGATGACGTGCAGCGACATGAGCGCCTGCAGCGGATGGGCGCCGGCCTCGACCAGCGGGCCGACGTGTTCGCTGACGAGGCCGCCCTTGCCGACGTTGATCAATTCCTCGGCCGCCTTGCGCTGTTGTGCGTTCAGCTCGTACTCCTTCGCCACGGCGTCCAGGTTCTTGATGATCCGGTCGCGCAGCGGCGCGCTGTGGCGCACTTCGAAGAGCAGGCGATTGAGGCCGTACGCCTCGGCGGGCGGATGTTTGTAGAACTGGAAGCCCTGATTGCGGAACTTGAAGCCGCCGTACTCGCCGAGCACCTTCGTCGACGCGGTCTTCGTTGGCTCCAGGGCGCGACGGGGCAGGAACCGCATCAGTCCAAGCCCGTGATGCCAGGTCGGAATGTAGTCGATGAGCTCCCCTTCCTGCGGGCCGATCGCACCGAACATCGTCGCCCAGTTCAGCATCTCGGTGTTGCCGACTTCGTCGAGCTGCGTGCCGGTCATGTTCAGCAGCGCGTCGGTGTTGCCGGCCTCGAACTGTGCGACGAGCCACCGATCGAAATCGAACTCCGGCGCCAGGTACTTGGTGGTGCCCGGGAAATGCGTCATGCCGCCGCTGGCGACCACCGCGACGCGCTCCGTTCGGCCTTTGATGATGTCGGCGATCGCCTTTCCGAGCGCCGCGCAGCGCTTCGGCGTCGGGAGCGGAGGCACGTAGACGTTCGTGAAAAACGGAATGATTGGGATGTTGCGCTTGCCGATGACGTACTCGAACGGCACCGCGAACGCGTGTCCGAGCTCGGCGTCCTCCGAGTACGCGATGTCGAAGTTCTTCTCGACGACCAGCTTGTTCAGGAGGTCTTCGGCCATCTCGCGATGGACGGGCAGGTCGTACTCCTTGCCGGCGAACTTCGCGATCGCGCGGTTGCCGGCGATGATCGCGAACGTCGGGATGCAGGTGACCGAGAAGGTCTCGACGTGATCGCTGCCGAAAAACACGATCACGTCCGGCTTGGTATCGTCGAGCACCTTGCCGAGCTCCTGCATCGCGGCGCCGGCGGCATCGAGCTGCTGCGGGTTCTCGTCAGGAGGGCGCGTGAACATGTACGGGGTATGGCATGTGCCGACGGCCGCAACAATCTCACCCATTTTGTCTACTCCTCAAACGTAACCCGGGGCGGACACGTGGGTCCGCCCCTACTCGTCATCCACGTATTGGACGCCAAGCTCCGCGAGCTTCGACCGGAATCCATAGAAATCCAAGCCCAGCTCGCCGTTGCGCAGCCGCTCGCGCGTTTTTTGTTCCTTCGCGATGCGATCGGTCCCCAGCCGCGCAATCTCGGCCGCGGCCGGCCTGGCCACCACGACGACGCCGTCCACATCGCCGACCATCACGTCGCCGGGACGCACGATCGCGCCGGCGCAGACCACGGGCACGTTGACCGACCCGGGCGTCGCTTTCACCGTGCCCTGAGCGCTGATGGCCTTGGCCCACACCGGGAAATTCATCGCCATGAGATCGGCGACGTCCCGCACGCCCGCATCGATGACGAGGCCGGCGACGCCGCGCGCTCGCGCCGAGACCGCGAGCAGCTCGCCGAACATCCCGTCGGTCGATTCCGATGTCGTCGTCACCACCAGAACATCACCGGGCTGACAAAGCTCCAGCGCCGCATGAATCATCAGGTTGTCGCCCGGCTGACACGAGACGGTGACGGCGGTGCCCGCCACTTTCGCGGTTGGATAGATCGGGCGCATGTACGGCCGCAGCAATCCTGTGCGCGATTGCGCCTCGTGCACCGTGGCGACGCCGAGCTCGCCGAGCGTGCGGACGACGTCGGCGTCAGCGCGCGCGATCCTCCGGACGATCGTCGGTTTCAACGTTCTTTACTTTCTCGCGGGGCCCCATCCCCGCTCGCCGACGCCCTCGCGCCGACGCGCTCGGGCGTATCAAGAACAGAACGTCGCAGACGGTCGTTGATGCGGGGGTACACCTTGCGCGCATTGCTTTCGAAAATCTTGCGCCGGTCCTGATCGCTCAGCTTCAGCGCATCGACATACCGCTTCGTGTCGTCGAAGTAGTGGCCGGTTTCCGGATCGATGCCGCGGACTGCACCGACCATCTCCGATCCGAACAGGATGTTGTCGGCCGGCACGATCTTCAGCAGCAGCTCGATTCCCGGCAGGTGGTAGACGCAGGTGTCGAAGAAGACATTGTGGCGAATCAGGTCGCCGAGCGGCGGGCGCTTCATGTCCTGGGCGAGGCCGCGATACCGGCCCCAGTGATACGGCACCGCACCGCCGCCGTGCGGGATGATGAACCGCAGCGACGGAAAATCCTTGAAGAGATCGGCGGTCAGGAACTGCATGAACGCCGTCGTGTCGGCGTTGATGTAGTGCGCGCCGGTGGCGTGAAAGTTCGGATTGCACGACGAGCTGACGTGGACCATGGCCGGCACGTCGAGGTCGATCATTTTTTCGTACAACGGATACCAGTGGCGATCGGTCAACGGCGGCGCGGTCCAATGGCCGCCCGACGGATCCGGGTTCAGGTTGCAGCCGATGAACCCGAGCTCGCTGACACACCGTTCGAGCTCGCCGATGCAGTTGGCCGGCGGCACGCCCGGCGTCTGCGGGAGCTGGCAGACGCCGACGAAGTTGTCCGGATACAGCGTGCAGACGCGATGAATGAGGTCGTTGCAGTGCTGCGACCAGTGCAGGCTCGCCGTCGCGTCGCCAACGTGGTGCGCCATCGCCGACGCGCGCGGCGAGAAGATTGTGACGTCGGTTCCGCGCTCGCGCTGCAGCTTCAGCTGCGCGTGTTCCAGGCTCTCCCGAATCTCATCGTCGCTGATGCCGACGCTGCCCTTGGTCGCCACGCGCGCCGGATCGGCGAGCGCGGCGATCTGCGCTTCGCGCCAGGTCTGCAGCGCCTTCGGCGCCGTCGTGTAGTGGCCATGGCAATCGATGATCATCGCAATCAATCTGCAATCTGAAATCTGAAATCTGAAATCTCAGCACTCATGGCCTTGTCGATGCCATCGAGGAGCGCCATTGTCGGCAGACAGCTCGCGGCGCTCGATTCCGGCTCGCGTCCCTCGCGGATCGCGCTCGTGAACTCGACGTCCTGGCGATCGAACGCCGGTGTCCCGTCGAGCGGGACTTCCTTGCCCTCGCTGTCGGTCATCGAGTCGCGGTACACCTTATATGTCTCCTCTTCACCGATGTAGCGATAGAAGCCGCCGAACGGCCCCTTGTTGTTGAACGACATCGCCATCGAGAAGAGCGGCCCCTTTTTCGATTTCATCGCGACCGTCATGTCCATCGGGATCCCGAGCTCTGGGTGATCCGGGCCTTTCTGTCCCCACACCGCGAAATCCGGCTCGTCGAGAATCCACTGCGCGAGATCCACGGAATGGCAGCCATGATGCCACAGCAGGTTGTCGACCCACGAGCGCGGCTGCCCATGCATGTTGGTGTTCTCGCGGCGGAAAAAATAGGTTTCGACCACCATGTGGTGAAGATGGAAGGTCCCGTCTTGAATGCGGCGCCGGATCTCGCGGTGCGGCGACGAGAAGCGCCGCGTATGCGTGACCATGCAGATCCTGCCAGCCTTGCGCGCTGCATCGACCATGCGCTGTGCGTCGGGCAGATTCAAGCTCATAGGAATCTCGACCTGGACGTGCTTGCCTGTCGACAACGCGAGGATCGTCTGATCGGCATGCATCGCGCTCGGCGTCGTCAGGATCACGGCGTCGACACCCGGTCGATCGATGCACTCCTCGAGGTTCGTGGACGAATGCGGAATCCCCCACTCGGCCGCGAACGCCTTTCCACTCTCCGCCGTACGGCTGTTGACCGAGACGACTTCGACGCCATCGATCTTCTCGAGCGCCTTCATGTGGATGACGCCCATCGCGCCGGTGCCGGCCAAACAGATCCTCATCAAGTAACCCCATCGGTGAATTTGATAATCGGGTAATCGGGTAATCGGGTATTTGAAGTGCCCCATTGAGCGGGATTGAGCACTCCGATTACCCGATTACCCAATTACCCAATTACCAGATTCTATTCTTCAACCAACCGTGTTGGGTTCGTCACCGCCATTGTGTGGACCTCGTCCCGAGTGAACCCCGCATCGAGGAGCTTCTGCGCGAACATGCCGAAGCCTTCGGCGACGGGCGGGTTGATCGTCTGGCCGAGGTCGGTCGAGACGACGCTCCGCGAGACGCCGGTCTTGCGGATGTTCGCGAACGCCGCCTCCCACGTGGCTTTGGCGGTGTACGTCGTCGTGAAGCAGTGCTCGATGATGGCACCCGCGTCGGCGAGCTCTTTCTGCTCGTCGCCCGTCAGGCTCTGGGATGGGAACTCGGCGTGGGTGACGAGCACCTTCGTCAGTCCCATGTCTTTCGCGGTGCGGACCAGCGCGAAGATCTCACGGCGTCCGAGGTGACCGGTCGCGAGAATCATGTGGTGCTTCGCGATCCGCTCGAGGCAGCGCCGCGCGGGTTCGACGAGGGCGCCGGACTCGTCGATCGCAGACAACGGCGGCGGCGAGATGCCCTCCGCGGCGAGCTCGCGCTGAATCTTCGCCCAGAACGGAAGCTTCGCCGTGCCGCCGTCGAGACGCCCCGCCGTCTCGTTCTGCGCGTCGACGGTCGGCATCCAGACGATCTTGCAGCCGCTGCGGCCGGCGATCTCGACCGCGACGGGATTCAACCCGCCGACGCTGTGATTGAGCGTCACCGACCCGAACACCTTGCTCCCGGGAACCGCTTTGGTGACGACCTGCGCGCGCTCGCCGGTCTGAATGTAGTGCGACTTCAGCACGAAGCCTTTCATGCCGTGCGCCAGAAACTCCTTCGCGCAATCAATGTCGTCGATGCGACGCGCGATCACATCGGGTCCCACGTGCACCTGCAAGTCGTACGCGCCTTCCAGCGCGTTCCAGGCGGCATCGGTCACGTGAATCTGTTGGGCGGTCTCTGTGGTCATATCTCCCCGTCGTGAGAGGAGCGTATTCTAGTGGAGTGTCTCCTCGAATTCACTACCGGGCCGCTCCGCTCGCACCCCACCTCGCAGGCGTGCGCGGCGGGGACACCGCGTTGTCGCGGCCCGGAAATCGCGGCCGAAAGCTTGTGTGAATAGTACCAAACACGAGCGCACGAGCCGCTCCGGAAAGCTGACGGTTCGTGCGCTCGTCTTTGACCGGCCTACGCCGCCGCTTCGCGGCGCCGCGTCGAATGCTCTGCTCCGTTTTGTCTCCGTTCCTCCGTTCCTCCGTTCCTCCGTTCCTCCGTTCCTCCGTTCCTCCGTGTTTGACCGTTCTCTCAGTCGCCTCCGGTTATCTCACCCCGTCGCCGAAATCGATCAGCTTGACCAAGGGTTCGCAGTAGAATCGCCACGCCGATGACGTCCAGCACGCGAAGGGGGTCACGTGAATCGCCGGGAATTCCTCGCGCTCGCCGCGGCGCCGCCTCTGATGCAGACCAGAGCGTCCGGATCCTTGTTCGTGTGCATGCACGAAGCGAGCTCGGATCGTTTCGATTTCCGTTCCGCCATGGAAGGCTACGCGAAGGCCGGCATCCGCGCCGTCGAGCCGCAACTGATCAAGGTGCGAGAGTTCGCGCAAAAGGAATCACCGGCGGCGGCAAAGCGGCTGCTCGACGATCTGGGCTTGAAAGCCGTCTCATCGAGCAACCAGCTCGGACTTCCCGAGCCGGGCGACACACGCGCGCGCAGCCTCGAGGATCTCAAATGGAAAGTCGAGCTCGCGCAAGCCATCGGCTGCGATCGACTGGTGGCGCCCTCCACCGGAACCGGTCAGTACACCGACGACGATTACAAGCGTGGCGTGGACAACCTGCGCGAGGCGGCCGAGATCGCGAAGCCGTTCGGTGTGTCGCTCATGCTCGAGTTCACGCGGACGTCACGATTCGCCGGCTCGCTTCCCACAGCACTCAAACTCGTGCGCGAGGCCAATCATCCGAACGTGCGAGTCATGATGGACACGTATCACTTCTGGGGCGGCATCAGTAAGTTCGAGGATCTGGAGCTGCTTCGTGACGGGGAGCTGCATCACCTGCATTTCGAAGACGTCCCGGCCGACCCGCCTCGCGAGATCCAGGGACAACCGCACCGCGTCTTCCCCGGTGAAGGCATCGCGCCGCTCCGACGCATCGTCGAACTGCTCGAGCGGAAGCAATATTCCGGGGCGGCGTCGCTCGAGATGTTCAACCCCGCGATTCAAGGCATGGATCCGTATCAGGTCGCCATGAAGGCGCGCGCAACCATCGAGCCGCTGATTACCTAGCGGCATGTCTTCATCGAAACAGTACCGGGACGACGTCGAACGCAAAAGACCGCGAAGAGCAGGCCGTCGGCGTTCGACAATTCAAGGCGCACCTTGGCCG
>Ga0099791_10000681_pt1 | contig 12628 bp, 9 predicted proteins | sample Rivendell_Oct201_7_FD_77318 | JGI IMG/M metagenome (GOLD analysis project Ga0099791, IMG submission 77318) | Vadose zone soil and rhizosphere microbial communities from the Eel River Critical Zone Observatory, Northern California to study diel... | ecosystem: Environmental > Terrestrial > Soil >... | reverse complement strand
ATGCGTGAGCTTGTGCGCATCATCCGCAACGTCGAACAGGAGTATGGCCGGCCGATCGCGGCGCTCGTCGACCTGCAGGGGCCGAAACTGCGCATCGGCACCTTCAAGGACGATGCCGTCGCGCTGGTGGCGGGTGCAAATTTCGTGCTCGACGCCGATCCGGCGCCCGGTGACCTCGATCGGGTCTATCTTCCGCATCCGGAAATCTTCACCGCGCTCAGACCCGGTCATACCTTGCTGCTCGACGACGGCAAGATCAGGCTTGCAGTGCTGGAAGCCTCGTCCGAACGCGCGGTCACGCGGGTCGAGGTCGGGGGCAAGCTGTCCGCCCGCAAGGGCGTGAGCGTGCCCAATACGGTGCTGGCGTTTTCCGCCTTGACCCGCAAGGATCATTCCGACCTCGAGGCCGCGCTCGACGCCGGCGTCGATTGGATAGCGCTGTCCTTCGTGCAGCGCCCCGAGGACATCGCCGAAGCCAAAAAGATCGCGCGCGGACGCGCCGCCGTGATGGCGAAGATGGAGAAGCCCCAGGCCGTCGAGCACCTCGCCGAGATTATCGAGGTGGCCGACGCCTTGATGGTGGCGCGCGGCGATCTCGGCGTCGAGTTGCCGGTAGAGAAAGTCCCGGCCCTGCAGAAGCAGATGACGCGCGCGGCGCGGCGCGCCGGCAAGCCCGTGGTGGTGGCGACGCAAATGCTCGAATCGATGATTTCAAGCCCGGTGCCCACCAGGGCCGAGGTGTCCGACGTCGCCACCGCGATCTATGAGGGTGCCGATGCCGTCATGTTGTCCGCGGAATCGGCGTCCGGCCAGTTCCCGGTCGAGGCCGTCGCCACCATGGACCGCATCGCCGTGGAGGTTGAGACCGATACGACCTACCGCACCATCATCGATGCCCAGCGCTCCGAGCCGGAGGCAACGGGCGCCGACGCCATCGCGGCTGCGGCGCACGAGATCGCCGAAACGCTTGATCTCAACGCGGTCGTGTGCTGGACCTCCTCCGGCGCTACCGCGTTGCGGGTCGCCCGCGAGCGGCCGCGGTCGCCGATCATGTCGATTTCGCCAAACGTTTCGACCGGCCGCAAGCTGGCGCTGGCATGGGGCGTGCACAGCGTCGTTGCGGAGGATGTCCGCGATCAGGACGACATGGTCGACCGCGCCTGCCGCCTTGCCTTCAAGGAAGGACTCGCGCAGGTGGGCCAGCGCCTGATCGTGGTGGCGGGCGTGCCGTTCGGGACGCCCGGGGCCACCAACATGGTGCGTATTGCTGTCGTGAGTTCCAGCGCTGGCGAAGCCGATTAAACCTCCACCCTCCCCCGCAAGCGGGGGAGGGTAATTGCACGAGGTCGGTCCTCAGAACGTCGCGATGGGATTCGCCGGCGAGCCGGTGCCGCCGCGAATCGGGAGCGGAGCCGCTGTCAGCAGGAAATCCCAGCGCTTGCGGTCCGCCGCCGCATCTGCCAGCGCCTCGAGATCGCAGTTATCGAAGAGGTGCACGCCGAGATAGAGCAGTGCGAAATCATGAACGGCTCCGCGCAGAGGAGATGGGGAGACGTATTGCGGATGATCGCTGCCAAGGATGGCGATGTCGCGCTGCTTGAGCCAGGGGATGACTGAAGGATCAAGCCCTGCCGACCTGCCCCCTTCGGCGCGGCCGCGCAGCCACGGCCCCACTTCCTTCCGCCGCGCCCATACGCCCGTGCGCACGAATAACGCGTCGCCGGGCGATACTTTGACGCCCGCCTGCTTTTCCCATGCCTCCAGATCCTCGACATAGATGGGCGTGCCGGGTTCCAGATAGGGGACGCCTTTCAGCCGCGGAATGTCGATCAGGATGCCGCGCGTGAAAATCCCGTTCTTGACGTTGTGGATGGAATTCTTTGCGTGACCGCCTTTCAACACGCTATCCGCATCAGGCTTGTAGCCGTTGTAGAACACGCCGTTGTCGTTGATGTGCGCGAGCGAGTCCAAGTGGGTGTGGGCAATGCCGTGGTAGGCGACCCCAATCCGATCGTTGCCGATTGCGAGCATCTTGACGTCATAAGGATTGGGATTGTCGACCGCCTGGACGGTATCGGCGTCGCCCGCCAGCGACACCGAAAATCCTTCCCTGACGAGACCCGCCGCCTGCTTCCTCTTCTCCGGCGTAATCAGGTTCAAGGCTCCGATCTCGTCGTCCTTCCCCCAGCGGCCCCAATTGGAAAGGTCTTTCTTCCAACGTTCGTATTCCGCGCCGCTGACCACATGGGCTGGCGCGGTCTGGGATGACAACTTCCCTCCCGCCAACCCAACCATCAACAGCACCAGCAGACTTCGCGCAAAGGCTCTCATGTTCTCCTCCTCATGGTCCAATTATGGCAAGGACCTTCACGTCGCCGGAACAGTAGCCTGGGTTGAGCGCCAGCGAAACCCGGGGTCGGCGTTGCCGTATTGATGGGGCATCCCGGATTTCGCTGAGTTTATCATTGGGCCGGCCGAAGGCCGGACCCGTTGGCTCAATCGGGGCTACAGCTCTCTGCGGATAGGGGAGTCCCGGATTTCGCTACGCTCCATCCGGACTATTGGACTTTCTATTTCAGCCTGCCCGCCGCCGTCCTTTTGCCGCGGCGAACGGCTGCCCGGGTGCGGCATCCGGCGCAACGGCAGCCGCCGATCCTGATGAAGTAGTCGTAATATTCCTTACCGTAGTTGTAGGTTATTTCCTCCCCAGGAGAGATTACGCGCAACGCCACGAACACGATCCGTCCCTTGCGCACCACCGGCTTCGCATTCGGCCAACAGGAATGGTTCATATAACGGGCCACGTTCCATCGCGGGGAGCCATCGATCGTCCATCGGCCATTGAGTTCGAACATGTATTTTGCGCCTAGCCGCTCGCGTCGTTCAGCTTCCTCGACCGCAATGACGCGGCCGCGATAGGTCGCGACATAGGCGGCCCGCTTGATCACCTTAGTGGCGAACAAGCCAAGCCCGGTCGCCGAACGGCCGACGCGGAAGGGAGGTGAAGGCATGGTCTGCGATTAGAGCACGGTTCGATGGGGCCAAATCGGTTCTCTGCCGTCATGCCCGCAGAGATGATTCAATATGATCAGAACGCGATCTAGCCGCAAATTCCTTTCATGTCATCCGTAGGGCCCAGATATCCGTAATCCCCAGATAAATGATTAGGTGCTCCGCGGAGCGGGATTTGCCCCGGACAAAATGAGGGCTCTGCGTCCCATCAGTCGACACCCGTTTAATATAAGCAATGGCGATATTCATCTCTGCAAGAGATCCGCGATCACGGCCTGCGCCGCGTTATGTCCAGGCGCACCTGTCACGCCGCCGCCCGGATGGGCGCCCGAGCCGCACAGGTAGAGCCCCGGGATCGGCATGCGGTAGTCGGCGTATCCCAGCATCGGGCGCACGGAAAACAGCTGGTCGAGTGTCAGTGCACCGTGGAAGATGTCGCCGTTGGGCAAGCGGAAGATGCGCTCCAGATCGAATGGCGAGAGACTCTGCCGGGCGATCACGCTCGCTTTGAAACCCGGCGCATAGGTTTCGACCGTATCGATCATCAGGTCGGCGACGGTGTCGCGGTGCTCCTCCCACGACGAGCCGTCGGAAAATTGCGGCATAACGTGCTGGCAGAACAGGCTCGCGACGTGCGCCCCGGGCGGGGCCAGGCTGTCGTCGAGCGTGGAAGGAATAACCATTTCGATAATGGGCGCCCGGCTCCAGCCTGAGCGGACGCAATCGCGATAGGCTTGGTCCATGTAGGCGAGGCTCGGGGCCAGGATGATGCCCGCAGTATGATGGTCGCCTGCGCCAGGCAGTGCGGAAAATTCGGGCAGCTTTGACAGCGCGACGTTCATGCGGAACGTACCGGAGCCGGCCTTCCAGGTCTTCATACGCGCCGCCATCGCAGAGGGAACCGCCTCGCGCGGCACCAAGGCCTGGAAAAGCTGTTGCGGATCGACGTTGGCAACGACCGCGCGCGCCCGGACCGGCGTGCCGTCATCGAGCACAATGCCGGTAGCGCGGCCGCGCTCCACGATGACTTCGCGCACCGCCGAGCGCACGTCGATGCGCACCCCATGCTGGCCGGCAGCCCTCGCCATCGCCTGCGTGATTGCGCCCATCCCGCCGATCGCGTGACCCCAGGCACCCTGCTTGCCGTTCACCTCGCCGAACACGTGATGCATGAGCACATAGGCGGAGCCCGGCGTGTAAGGGCTCGCCAGGTTGCCGACCACCGCGTCGAAGCCGAGCACGGCCTTGATGGGATCGGACTCGAACCAATCGTCGAGCATGCGGCCGGCTGATTTGCGGAACAGTTGCAAGGCGGCGTTGAGGCCGTCGGCCTGCCACAGCCTCTTGCCGATGGCGGCGAGCTTGCCGAGTTCCCGCGCCGTGTTGCGCAAGCTCCCCAGCACCAGGTTGGGCGGCGCCCTGAGCACAAGGCCGCGCAGCACGCCGGCGACGCGGCCGATCTCGGCCTGATAGGCGCCGTAGCGCGCCGCATCGCGGGCGCTGAATTTTGCGATCTCCCTCTCGGTGCGGCCCGCCCCGGTGAGGAGGTAGCGCCCGCCGGGCAGCGGCAGGAAGTTCTGCGCGCGGCGCAGCACGATGCGCAGCCCATGCTCGTTAAGCTTCAGGTCGCGGATCACCTTGGGCTGCAGCAGGCCCACCGTGTAGGCGGCGGTCGAGTTGCGGAAGCCCGGATGGAATTCCTCCGTAACGCACGCGCCGCCGACCACGCCGCGCCGTTCCAGAACGCGCACGCGCAAGCCCGTCATGCCGAGATAGGCCGCACAGGTGAGCCCGTTATGACCGGCTCCGATTATGATGGCGTCGAGATCAGACATCGAGATCAGACGAAGATCAGACTTGGCGTTCGTGTGCAAACCGAAAAGTGGGTAAAATGGTTTAGAGGCTCAGGCGTGAAGCCGGAGGAGACGGACCGTCGATCGTCATCCGCCATTACATGGTCGGAGCGACGCGGTCGATCGGGAGGATACTCTCCATGCACGATATCGTCATTCGCGGCGGCACCATCATCGATGGAACCGGCAAGGCGCCCTTTACCGGGGACTTGGCTATCGAAGGCGGGCGCATTGTGGGGGTCGGCGGCAGGCCCGGTCCCGCCCGCCGCGAGATCGACGCGACCGGGCTCCTGGTGACGCCCGGATGGGTGGACGCGCACACCCATTACGACGGACAGGCCATGTGGGACCCGCTGTTGGCGCCTTCGTGCTGGCACGGCGTCACCACGGCGATATGCGGCAATTGCGGGGTCGGCTTTGCCCCGGTGCGGCCGCAGCATCGGGCGGCGTTGATGGAATTGATGGAGGGCGTCGAGGAAATCCCGGGCGTCGTCCTCGCCGACGGACTAACCTGGGATTGGGAGACCTTCCCGGAGTTCCTCGATGCGCTGGAGCGCCGGCCGCGGGCGATCGATATCGCGGCTCAGCTCGCCCATCACCCCTTGCGCGTTTACGTCATGGGCGACCGCGCCATTCGGCTCGAAGCGGCGAACGCCGACGATATCGCCGAGATGCGCCGCCTGACCATCGAGGCATTGCGCGCCGGCGCTTTCGGGTTCACCACCTCGCGCACGGACTCTCACAAGACGCCGGTCGGCGAGATGGTGCCGTCGCGCTACGCGGCAAGCGAAGAGCTGTTGGGCATCGGCTCCGCGCTCGGCGCCGTTGGTGCCGGCGCTTTCGGGATGAACAGCGATTTTGACGATGAGGCCGCAGAACTCGCCTGGATGATGCAGCTTGCCCGGGAGACGGGACGCCCGGTGTGGTTTCTGTTGACGGATCGCTATGACGACCCGGCACGGTGGCGGCGCTTGCTGACCGGGGCGCACGCCGCGCGGGCGGACGGCGCGCCATTGACGGCACAGATTGCCGGCCGGCCAATCGGCGTCATGATGGGCATCGGTACGGCGCTCAATCCGTTCTCGCTACGGCCGAGCTATCGCGAAGTCGACGGCCTCGGCATAGCTGAGCAACGCAGGCGTCTGGCAGAGCCCGGCTTGCGTCGCCGGATTTTGGCCGAGAAGCCGTCCGCTGAGGAGGTGAGCCGGCTGGCGCAATTCCGCCAACTCGTCACGACCCGTTGGGACAGGTTTTTCATCATGACCGATCCGCCGGACTATGAACCCGGCGGCGAGATGAGCGTCGCCGCGATCGCCGCCCGCGACGGCCGCACGCCCGATGAGGTGGCGTATGACTACCTGACCGAGGCTGAGAACCGGTATTTGTTCTTTCCGATCGTGAACTATGTCCAGGGCGATCATGAGCCGATCCGCGAGATGTTGACCGATCCGGCGACCCTCCTCGGATTAAGCGACGGCGGCGCCCATTGCGCCTCGATTGTCGACGCGGGCGTGCCGACCTTCATGCTCGTGCATTGGGGCCGCGATCGCCGGCGCGGACCTCGGCTGCCGCTTGAATTGCTGGTCAAGCGCCAGACCAGCGAGACTGCCGATTTCTTCGGCCTTTCCGACCGCGGCCGCCTCGCGCCCGGCCTGCGCGCCGACGTCAACCTGATCGATTTCGATGGCTTGAGGCTTTATCAGCCGGAACTTGTGAACGATCTTCCAGCCGGCGGACGTCGCTTCGTGCAGCGGGTCGACGGGTACAGGGCAACGCTTGTTGCCGGAGTCCCGATTTTCGAGGACGGGGAACACACCGGTGCGTTACCGGGCCGTCTCGTGCGCGCCGGAGGCGACGGGCGGTTAGGATGATGTAGAGGCGACCCTTGTGGTCGCCCCATTCCCGGTGCGGGCGACCGCAAGGGTCGCCCCTACAGCGGCAATTTTGGAACGTTAGCTACTGCTCGATCGTATGAAAAAGCGAAGCGCAGGGATCTTGATGTACAAAAGATCAGGGCAGGAGCTTCTCCTGCTCCTGGTTCACCCCGGCGGCCCGTTCTGGGCCAAAAAGGACCTTGGGGCATGGTCGATCCCGAAGGGAGAATATGAAGACGGCGAGGAGCCGCTCGCCGCGGCAAGACGCGAGTTTTGCGAGGAGCTGGGGGTGGAGCCAAGCGGCGACTTCTGGGATTTGGGTGTGCTGGTGCAGCCGAGCAAGAAAGAGATCGTTGCATGGGCGGTCGAAGCTGATTTTCCTGTCGCGGAACTGAAGTCAAATACATTCGAGTTGGAATGGCCGCCGAAGAGCGGACGCAAGCAACAATTTCCCGAAGTCGATCGCGCCGAATGGTTCGTCCCGGCTGACGCACGCCGGAAGATACTCGCGGGGCAAGTTGAATTTATTGATCGGTTGCTGGCTCGCATCGGAACCGGGCGGCATTGATTTTGTTGAGAATTCCAAAATTAGTTCGTTTCCACAAAATCTTCCCCCACCCGCGCTGCGCTCGGCCGGATCGCCTGCGGTTACGATGGGGGGGCAGATCGTGGATGAGTGAGGGGAGGTTTTTGGGGGTGCGCGCAAACCGTTGATTTGACGCGATTTTTCTGGGGTATTTCGTTTTGCTCGGATGGCGCCGCCGACGTCGGATCTACAACTTAGGTATTAATATACCGACATTATAGGTCCCCCAGCGCGCGGCCCTTCCCGCGCCCGCCTCGAACTCGCGGATGGCGCCCTTGCCGCTACAATGCCCAGTATGCGCCAGGCCTTGAAACTTCATCCGGATTCGCTTTGCTTCGCAGCGACACACATCGAAGTTGATGTCGGGCGTCCGCGTGCCGGCAGCTTGGTCATGCGCTATTTCGTGACCGGCAAAATAAGCGATCTGGACATGCCCCCTGCAACGGCGCCTGCGCGCACCAACGAGCTCTGGCAGCATACTTGTTTCGAGGCATTCGTGCGCACTTCGCCGGGTGCGGGCTACTACGAGTTCAACTTTGCGCCCTCGACACAGTGGGCGGCATATTGGTTCAGTGGCTACCGAACCGGGATGCGCATTGCGACCGAGATCAGCACGCCACACATCGAAGTGCAATCGAGCCCGGAGTGCTACATATTGCAAGCCGCCCTGGAGTTGGATCGGCTGTCGAGCCTGCCGCGTGACGCCGGATGGCGTCTCGGTCTGTCGGCGCTGATCGAAGAAACGAGTGGCCGTAAGTCATATTGGGCGTTGGCGCATCCGCCAGGCAAGGCGGATTTCCATCATCCCGATTGCTTTGTGCACGAACTCTCCCCAGCTTAGCGACTATGAAATTTGGCATCGATCGACTCATCGCCGACCCCGCGTTGCGCGCGCCGCTTGGCGGCCGGCGCGTTGCGCTGCTCGCCCATCCCGCTTCGGTCACGGAAGACCTAGCACACTCGCTCGATGCGCTGGCCGCATGCAGCGATGTCAAGATCGCCGCCGCTTTCGGTCCGCAACACGGCCTGCGCGGCGACAAGCAAGACAACATGATCGAATCGCCGGACTTCGACGATCCGGTGCACGGCATCCCGGTGTTCAGCCTGTATGGAGAGGTGCGCAAGCCGACCGATGCGATGATGGATACATGCGATGTCATCCTCGTCGATCTGCAGGACCTGGGTTGCCGTATCTATACGTTCATCACCACGCTGCGCTACATCCTCGAAGCGGCTTCCAAACATGGCAAAGCGGTATGGGTGCTGGACCGGCCCAACCCGATCGGCCGGCCCGTCGAAGGCTTGACGCTGCGAGCCGGGTGGCAAAGCTTCGTGGGCGCCGGACCGTTGCCGATGCGTCATGGGCTGACGCTCGGCGAGCTGGGTCTGCGGTTTGTCGGAACGCTCAAGCTCGACGTGGAGTATCGCATCATCGCGATGCAAGGTTGGCGGCCCGATGCCGCACCGGGATTCGGCTGGCCGCTTGGCGAGCGCCCGTGGATCAATCCCAGTCCCAATGCGCCGAATTTGTGGATGGCGCGCGCCTACGCGGGCACGGTCATGCTCGAGGGCACGACGCTCTCGGAAGGACGCGGCACCACCCGGCCGCTCGAAGTTTTCGGCGCCCCCGATATCAATGCGCGCCAAGTCATCAAGGAAATGTATGCTCTGGCGCCGCAGTGGCTGCGGGGTTGCCGCCTGCGCGATTGCTGGTTCGAGCCCGCGTTTCACAAACACGTGGGCAAACTTTGCAACGGCGTGCAGATTCACACCGAGGGGCCTCCCTACGACCACGAGGCGTTCAAGCCCTGGCGCGTCCAGGCGCTCGCCTTCAAGGCTATACGCCGCTTGTATCCGGACTATCCGCTGTGGCGCGATTTCGCTTACGAGTACGAGCACGGCAAACGCGCCATCGATGTCATCAACGGCTCACCGCTGCTGCGGGAATGGGTAGACGATGCGCGCGCGACTCCGCAGGACCTGGATGCGCTGGCCATCCCCGATGAGGAGGCTTGGTTGAGCGAGCGCGGACAACTGCTGCGCTACTGAAGGACGGCTCGGCGCAATCTCTTTGATTGCGCCGCTTCCGCCGATCCGCAACTCGCTGTGGGAAGTCCATCCATTGGATGGCGCAATGCGCTTCGCTTATTGCGCCCTACATGCTCCTGATGGCACGAGCCTTGCACATTTACGTGAGCGTTGCGCTGGCATGAGTGCGCCTTGATCTGCGGAGACATTCTGATGGCACTTTTCAAGATTTCGCGCCGGGAATTCCTGGAGGGGACAGCCGCCGGCTTGGTGGCGACGGGAGCGGGAGGGCACGCAGCGCTTGCCGCGGATATCACGCTCGGCATCGTCTATGTGGGACCACGGGATGATTTCGGCTGGAATCAAGCACATGCGATCGCAGTGAAAGCGCTCAAGTCCCTGCCGGGCATCAAGGCCGTCGAGGAAGAGAACGTCCCGGAAACAGATGGTTGCGCCAAATCGATGGAATCGATGGTCAACCTCGATGGTGCGAATATCATTCTTGGCACTTCGTTCGGTTACTTTGATCCTTTCATGGTCGATCTGGCTAAAAAGTACGCAAAAGTCGAATTTCGCCACGCAGCGCCGCTATGGAGCGAGGCCAAGCATCCGAAGAACCTCGGCAGCTATTTTGGCTATCTCAACCAGGCCCACTACATCGATGGCGTTGCCGCGGGGCTTTCGACCAGGTCCAACAAGCTGGGCTTCGTGGCTGCGAAACCGATCGCCTCGGTGCTGAGCAACATCAATTCGTTCATGCTCGGCGCCAGGAAGACCAATCCGAATGCGGTGGTGCAGGTCATCTTCACCGGCGACTGGTCATTGCCGGTGCGCGAGGCGGAGGCGGTGAACGCCCTCGTTGACGCCGGTGTGGACGTCATCACCTGTCATGTGGACGGCCCCAAGGTCGTGGTCGAGACCGCCGAGAAGCGCGGCGCCAAGGTGTGCGGCCACAACTCGTCACAGGCGCCGCTTGCCCCGAAGGGCTTCATAACGGGCGCGGAGTACAAATGGGAGACGATCTATAAGGGCTACGCCCGGGATCTGGCGGCCGGCAAAAAATTGCCGAACATGGTGGCGGGCGGCTACGAGGCCGACATGGTGCAGAACTCGCCGTTCGGCGCCGGCGCGAGCGAGCAAGCCCGCAAAGCCGCGACGGCCGCCATCGCCGATCTGCGCGCCAAGAAGCCGATTTATGTCGGCCCGCTCAAGGACAACAAGACCGGCAAGGTCGTGATCGACAAATCCTACGACAATCTCGATCCTTTCCTCGATCAGATGAACTACCTGCTCGAAGGCGTGATCGGCTCGATCACCTGAACGGCTGCCAGGTGCCAAACCGGATGGCCGGCCGGCGCGGCGCTATCAGCCTGCGTTTCCGGCACCCATCAGCACCACGCATGGTCACATGGCCAATATTTCCGAACCGCTGAGCCCCGCATTTATCGGCGCCGCTGCCGTGCGCGGCGACCTGTTGGTCCGAATCCGGCGCAGCGCCGAGTATGTGGCGATCCCGGTGTTCGCGCTGGTGGTGTCGTCGGTATTGTTCTCAGTATTCCTGCTCGCGCTCGGCAAATCGCCGGTCGAGTTTTTCGAACTGGTGCATCGCGGCGGCTTCGGCACCGCCTTCTCGATCCAGAACACGCTGCAGCGCTCGGCGCCATTGATCCTCACCGCGCTCGCGGTGGCGGTGCCGGCGCGCATCGGGCTGATCATGATCGGCGGCGAGGGCGCGCTGGTGCTGGGGGGATTCGCCGCCGCCGTGGTGGCGATCCCGCTCGTGCGCGGCCACGTGCCGCCGCCGGTCACGCTGATCGTGATGGTGGCGATGGGCACGCTGGCGGGTGCGCTGTGGGTCGGCCTTGCCGGCTACCTGCGCCACGCGCGCGGCGTCAACGAGACCATCTCGTCGCTGCTGTTGACCTACATCGGCATCGCCATCATGAATTTCTTCGTCGAAGGTCCGTTGCGCGACCTGACCAATCCCAACAAGCCCTCCACCATGCCGATCGGCGACGCCTACATGGTGGGCAAGCTGCCGGGAACCGACGTCCATTGGGGCTTCGCCGCCGGCATTGTTCTCGCCATCGTGCTTTACGTTCTCCTCTCGCGCACCACCTTCGGCTTTGCGGTCAGGATTAGCGGCGGCAATCCGCGGGCAGCGCTCGCGCAGGGCTTGCCGGTCGGCAAGCTTATCGTGCTGTCTTGCCTGCTCGCGGGGGCCTGCGCGGGGCTCGCGGGATTCTTCGAGGTCGCCGCCATCCAGGGACGCGCCAACGCCTCGCTCGTTGCCGGCTACGGCTTCACCGGAATCCTGGTGGCGTTCCTGGCGCGCCACAATCCGCTTGCCATCATCCCGGTGGCCATCCTGTTCGGCGGCATCGTTGCCTCGGGCGGGCTCGTGCAACGGCGCATGGATCTCCCCGATGCCACCGTGCTGGTGCTGCAGGGCCTTACCTTCGTGGTGCTGCTGGTGTCGGAAACGCTCTACGGCCGTTTCAAGATATTCCAGGTGTCCGGCACGGCGGACCGCACGTGAGCTAGCCGCACATGACCGATAGCCCATTCCTCATCGTGCTGCTTGCGATCGTCGGCGGCGCGTTGCGCGTGTCCACGCCGTTCATGTTCGTGGCGCTTGGCGAGTGTCTGACGGAGAAATCCGGACGCGTGAACCTCGGCCTCGAAGGCACCCTGGTGCTCGGCGCCATGACGGCCTATGCGACGTCGTATCATACCGGCTCGCCCTGGCTCGGCGTGCTGGCGGCCGGTTGCGCCGGGGTGTTCCTCGGCGGCATTCATGGCTATGTGTGCAAGCTGCCGAAGGTCAACGATATCGCCATCGGCATCGCCATGATGCTGTTCGGCACCGGCCTCGCGTTCTTTTTCGGCAAGTCCTCCATCCAGCCCTCGGCGCCGCGGCTCGGGTCATTTTCGCTCGGTGCGTGGACCGGCAGTCCGCAGATCGCCACGGCGCTTGAGGTCAATGGGCTGCTGATCGTCGGCGTCGTCGTCGCCGTCGTCATGGCGTGGGCGTTCGCCAACACCAAATGGGGGTTGATCGTGCGCATGACCGGCGACAGCGCGCCGGCCGCCCGTGCCATGGGCGTATCGGTCGATCTGGTGCGCCTTCTCGCCACCGCGGCCGGCGGATTTCTGGCCGGCGTCGGCGGCGCCTTCCTGTCGCTCTATTATCCGGGTTCGTGGAACCAGGGGCTGTCCTCCGGGCAGGGCCTGATGGCGGTGGCGCTCGTCATCTTTGCGCGCTGGAAGCCGCT
>Ga0099791_10000680_pt1 | contig 12631 bp, 10 predicted proteins | sample Rivendell_Oct201_7_FD_77318 | JGI IMG/M metagenome (GOLD analysis project Ga0099791, IMG submission 77318) | Vadose zone soil and rhizosphere microbial communities from the Eel River Critical Zone Observatory, Northern California to study diel... | ecosystem: Environmental > Terrestrial > Soil... | reverse complement strand
TGGGCCAGCAGGTTGACCGAGCGGAGCGAGGCCGCCTCCCGGCGGGCCTCCTCCCCGGCCAGCCGCTCAGCCGCGTCGCGGTAGATGATGATCTCGTAGCGCTGGCCTCGATACTCGACGACGCGACGGCTGGAGTCGACCGCGAGCAGCTGTCCGGGGGCGGTCTGGAACGGCACCCCGAGCGCCCGCGCGATCGAGCCGTCCCACGTCGCGCCGGTGGGCGCGCCGCCGACCGCCGCTTCCGCGGCCGGGCTGGGCCAGGACTCCCGGTCGTCGCGACCCACCAGCTGGGTCCGCGAGAGCCCGGACAGGTCGCAGTCGGCGCGGTTGCAGTCGATGATCCGCCGGGTCCCCACGTCCACCACGCGTACCGCGTCGGTGGCGTCGTCGAGCACCGCGCGAAAGCGCTCCCGCTCCTGGGCGAGCGCCCGCCGCTCGACGATGCTCGCCATCAGGAGCGCCATGGCCGGGATCCCGACCGCGATCAGGGCCAGGTAGGACGGCCACACCCGCGCGAAGAGGGTGCGGCCGCGCTCCCCGAGGAGGCCGAAGCCGCCGAAGGTGATGAAGAACGTGGCCACCGCCAGCACGAACGCGTGGCGGAAGCGGACCTTCTCGGCGACCGCGGCCCAGCAGTGGACAAGGCCCGCCGCGGCCGCCACCGCGAGCAGGGTGATCACGCCCGCGGCCGCTCCGCTCCCGCCGAGCCAGACTCGGTACGCCGACGCGGTGAGCGCCGCGATGAGGCCCGCCCAGCCGCCCTCGAACAGCCCGATGATCGCCACCGGGACCACGCGGGCGTCCACGAAGACGCCCTCGACGGTCTGGATGCGGGAGATCATGAGAATGACCGCGAGCCCGCCCCAGCCCAGGCCCATCACCACGATCCAGAGCGGGCGCCGGGGCGGATCGTCCGGAGCGAACCAGCCGTAGGCGAGCGAGTAGAACAGGAGGCCCGAGACCACCGTGCCGGTCGCCTCCAGCAGGTGGTGATAGTCCATCACCCCCGCCCGGACGCGGAGCGGCCGTTCGGCCGGGGCAGGAGATCGCGGAGGAACTTGCCGGTATAGGAGCCGCTCACCTGCGCGATCTGCTCGGGCGTGCCCTCGGCGACCAGCTCGCCGCCCGCCTCGCCACCCTCGGGGCCCAGATCCACCACCCAGTCGGCGGTCTTGATCACGTCGAGGTGGTGCTCGACCACCAGCACCGTGTTGCCCGCGTCGACCAGGCGATTCAGGACGAGGAGCAGCTTGCGGATGTCGTCGAGGTGAAGCCCGGTGGTCGGCTCGTCCAGGATGAAGAGGTGATCGGTGGTGAGCCGCGCGGACAGCTCGGCCGCGATCTTGAGCCGCTGGGCCTCGCCGCCGGACAGGGTGGTGGCGGGCTGGCCGAGGCGCAGGTAGCCGAGCCCCACCTCGCGGAGGATCTTGAGCCGCCGCTGCAGCACCGGCTCGGACGCGAAGAAGTCGACCGCCTCGTCCACCGTGAGCTGGAGCACCTGGCTGATGTCGCGGTTCTTGTAGGTGACCTGCAGGACGTCGGGGCGATAGCGGCGGCCCTCGCACTCCTGGCAGGTCACGTAGACGTCCTCCACGAAGTACATCTCGAGCTTCTGGAACCCGTCGCCCTCGCAGGTGTCGCAGCGCCCGCCTGGCACGTTGAACGAGAAGGCGCCGGGTCCGAGCCCCAGGGTGTGGGCGCGCGGCAGGGCCGCGAAGAGCCGGCGGATCTCGTCGAAGGCCTTCACGTAGGTGACCGGGTTGGAGCGCGGGGTGCGCCCGATGGGCTCCTGGTCGATGAGCCGGATCCCCTTCAGGTGCTGCAGCCCGCGCAGCTCGTCGTGGGCGCCCGGCACCGCGAAGTCCGCCTTGAAGTGGCGCGCCACCGCCCGGTAGAGCGTGTCGTGCACCAGGGTGGACTTCCCGGAGCCCGAGACCCCGGTGACGCAGGTGAGCGTGTTGAGCGGGATCTTCACGGTGAGGTTCTTCAGGTTGTTCGCGCGCGCGCCCGCCAGCACGAGGGCGCGCCGGCCCGGCCGCCGGCTGAGCGGCAGGGCGATCGTGTCGCGGCCGCTCATGTAGCGCGCGGTCAGCGAGCGCGGATCCCGGCGGAACTCGTCCTGGGTGCCCGCGAAGACGACGCGGCCGCCCCGCTCGCCCGAGCCGGGGCCCATCTCGATCAGGTAGTCGGCCACCTCGATGAGGGCGCGATCGTGCTCGACCATCACCACCGTGTTGCCGCCGGAGGCGAGCTCGCGGCAGAGCTCGGCGAGCCGGGCGGTGTCCCGCGGGTGCAGGCCGATCGACGGCTCGTCGAGCACGTAGAGGGTGCCGGTGAGCTGGGCCCCGAGCTGGTTGGCGAGGTTGATCCGCTGCGCTTCGCCCCCCGACAGGGTGCGCGTCTGCCGCGCGAGGGTGAGGTAGCCGAGGCCGACCCGGAGCAGGAACGAGAGCTTGGCGCGCAGCAGCTTGAGCACGTCGCGCGCCACGGTGGCCTCCCACTCGGTGAGGGAGAGGCTCGCGAAGAGCGCGTCGAGCTCCTCCACCGTCTTGAGCCCGAAGTCGGCCACGCTGGCCCCCGCCACCCGCACCGCGAGGGCCTCCGGGCGCAGCCGCCGACCCTCGCAGCGCGGGCAGGGCGACTGGCTGCGGTAGCGCGAGAGGAAGACCCGGACGTGCAGCTTGTACCGGTAGGACTCGACCTCCTCGAAGAAGCCGCGGATCCCGGTGAGCCCGCCGCCGCCGTCGTACACCCAGCGCCGATCCTCCTCGGGCAGCGCCGCGTACGGCACCGTCGCGTCGACCCCACGCTTCTTGGCCGCCTTCAGGAGCTGCTTCTGGTACCAGCGGCCGGAAGGATGCGACCACGGCTCCACCGCGCCGTCGGCCAGGCTGAGGGTCTGATCCGGCACCACCCGGGCCTCGTCGTAGCGCAGTACGTTGCCGAAGCCCTTGCACTCCGGGCAGGCGCCGAGCGGGTGGTTGAACGAGAAGAGCAGCGGCTGGGGGCGGGTCAGGGCGACTCCGCAGGCCGGGCAGTGGAAGTCGCGGCTGACCGGGACCGCGCCGCGCTCGAGCAGATCCACCGAGGCGCGGCCCTCCCCCTCGGCCAGTGCGGTCTCGAGCGAGTCGGTGATGCGCCGCCGGCTGTCCGGACCGATCACCACCCGGTCCAGCACCACCGCGAGGCGCGCGGGATCGAGGTCGGCGGGAATACGGTCCGGCCGGCTCTGGACCTCGGCCAGGTCCAGCACCAGGTCGCCCGCCTTCACGCGCGCGAAGCCGCGCTGGAGCAGCGTCGCGAAGAGCGCGCGGGGATCGCGGGCGGGGTCCGCGGGCAGGGGAAAGCAGATCATCCCCCGGGCGCCCGGGTGATCGCGCAGCAGGGCGTCGGCCACCTGGTCGGCGGAGTCGCTCCGCGCCTCGGCCCCGCAGGTCGGGCAGTGGACCCGGCCGATCTTGGCGAAGAGGAGGCGGAGGTAGTCGTGCAGCTCGGTCGCGGTGCCCACGGTGGACCGCGCGGTCCGCACCGGGTTCTTCTGCTCGAGCGCGATGGCGGGACGGATGTGCTCGATCCGGTCCACGTCGGGCCGGTCGAGCCGCTCCAGGAACATGCGCGCGTATGTCGAGAGCGACTCGATGTAGCGCCACTGGCCTTCCGCGAAGAGCGTGTCGAACGCGAGGGACGACTTGCCCGAGCCCGAGACCCCGGTGATCACGGTGAGCCGGTCGTGGGGGATGTCGACGGAGACGTTCTTCAGGTTGTTCTGCCGGGCTCCCTCGATGCGGAGCCACACCGGCTGGGACATTCGAGCGCTCCTCCTGAGATGGAAAGTCTACTCGACGGGCCGAGGGCCTTCAATAGCGAGCGTCCCGACCGCGCGTCCCTCTTGACAGCGGCCCGCCCCGCCTCGACCGGCGCCCCGGTGAGATCCTCGCGGAGGCCTACGGGCTCGCGGTGGAGGACGCGGAATGACCGCCGCGATCCGGCTGGGCGACGTCGTCAACTTCTTCGAGTGCGAGAAGATCCGCGAGGACCGCCGCCGGCGGGTGATCGCGCTGAAGGAGCGGCGCCGCGGGGAGGTGGGGCCCTACCTCTCGTTCGTGTTCGAGAACCGGGAGACGCTGCTCTTCCAGATCCAGGAGATGTGCCGGGCCGAGCGCATCATCGACGACGCCAAGATCCAGGAGGAGATCGACAAGCCGGTGCTGGACCGGTTCATGGGCATCGACACCGGCCGACACGTCTGGTTCGAGGTCGGGGCGGGGCTGACGGTTCCGGGCTCGTTCGAGGCCGGCCACTCCGACGAGGAGAAGGGCAAGCTGGCCGCGGTCCACTTCGTGCGGTTCGCGGTCTCCCGGGAGGCGGCACGGTCGTTCCGCGACTCCGAGGTCCATCTGGTGGTGGACCACCCGACGGCGCGCGCGCGCCCGACTCTCCGACGAGGCCAAGGCCGAGCTGCTGACCGACCTGACCCCCTGACGGGCGCGCGCGGCGCCGCGAACTTCGCCTACTGCATGATCATGAACCAGATGTAGTAGACGAGGGTCAGGACGAAGCCGAACCAAAGGGTGCCCTTGACGGTGGCGAGCGGCTTCGCCGCGCCCTTGCCCGGGGTGCCCACCAGCGCGTTGATCTCCACCAGCACCATGATCGCGAGCGCCACGATCCAGAAGAGGAGGCCGGACTTCCCCACCGTCAGCCCGGCCAGATGGCTCGCCGACCCCATGAAGAACAGCATCGGGACGGACAGCACGACGTTGGTGCGGGAGGCGAGTCCCCCGCGCGCGCCGGCCGCGGCGGCCGCCGGATTGGCCGGCTTCCCGGCCGCGGTGTCGAGCGCGTTCTGGATCACGATCTTGTTCTTGGGCCAGATCAGGAACCACACGTTGCCCCACATGATCGACCCGAGGAGGGCGCCCAGCAGGATCTTCCAGGTGCCCGGGTCCTGGATCCCGCGGATCCCGATCCAGTAGTGCAGGAGGTAGAGCCAGCCGGACAGGAACGTGATCATGGCGCCCCACCGGAACCACCACATCACGCGCGGTAGCAGCTTCTGCTGAGCTCCCGAGCGCACCCCCGGCTCGGTCTCGGCGAAGAACGGGACCTGGGCGAAATTGAGATAGTAGAGCAGGCCGATCCAGGTGATACCCGCCAGGAAGTGGATCCATCGCAAGAGGAACAGCCATCCTTCGGTGCTCATCAGCGCCATCGTCACCCTCCCGGGAGGCCTGCGGGTCAGGAACTGCGGCTAGCCCTCGTCCTCAGCGTCGTCTTCGACTTCCGCCGCGTCGTCGTCGTCGTCATCGTCTAGGTCGTCGTCTTCGAAATCGTCGTCGTCGTCGAAGTCGTCGTCCTCGTCGTCGATGTCATCGTCCTCGTCGAGGTCGTCGTCGTCCTCCTTGTCCTCTTCGTCCTCTTCCTTGTCGTCCTCGTCGGCCAGGCCGATCGGCGTCTGCTCGTCTTCTTTGATCCAGGGGCGATTCCCGAGGCGAATCATGCGACATCCTCCCGACGTAAAGCTCGTTGCGCTGGGCGGGATTATAACAAAGGGGTCTTGCGTGTCCACGCCAATTTGGCCTCTCGGAGCTACTTATCCACTTATCCCCAGCCGTCCACAACACGAGAATTGCACGTCCTGATGCGGGCCCGCGGGCGCCGCATCACGAACGAGCAAGCCTGGCGCGGCGCCGGCGCGCCGCCACACGCGGTCGCCTGATCCGACGCGGTGATTCGCGCGCGCGTGCGTGTCCTCCCGCATTTCCACGGCTCGCGCCGGCGCTTGACGACGTCGCGCCGCGACGCCTACGATGCGCGGGACGCCGTGTAGCGTCACGAGGAGACCACCGCATGCCGCTGTTCGCCGTCGAGCGTGACCTGAGTCGGATACCGCCGGAGCGCTTCCGGACCGAGTTGAAGGGTCTCGTGAGCGCATGCGCGCGGCTGAAGGGAGCCGGGAAGCAGGTTCGCTACATCAGCAGCGCGGTCTTCCCGGCGGAGGCGCGGGGGCTGTGTCTGTTTGGCGCGGAGCAGCCGCAGTGGATCCACGAGGCGAACGAGGCGGCCGGCCTGCCCTACTCGCGGATCTTCGCGGTGCTCGACCTCACCCCGAGCGGAGTGCGGCGTGACCTCTCGTGCGGTCGCCGGCCCGCGGAGGGTACCGACCGGGCCGCCGCGGCCACCGGCGGCCGGGCCGGCCAGGTGAGCCCGGTGAGCGAGGAGATCGTCCGCTGGTCCGACGAGGGCCGGCAGCTCCTACAGACGCTGGGCGGGTGGCTCGAAGCGGCCGGCTCCATCCATGACGAGGCGGAGACGCTCGAGCGCGAGCGGGCCGCGCTCGCGGCCGAGGTGCGACGCCTCGAGGAGGACAACGATGCGCTCCGTTCCCAGCGTGACGAGCTCCACGAAGCGGTCCAGACGCTCGCGAGCCGGATGACGCGCACCGCGGACGAGATCCTCTACCAGTTCGGACCCCAGCGCGGGACGCCGGGCGATCTGGCGTCCCGATGAGCCCGGATCCGACCGGCCGCCGGATCCTGGTGGTCGACGACGACGAGCGGGAGCGCGCCGGCGCGGCCAAGGCGCTCGGGGAGGCCGGGTACGTGGTCGACTCCGCCGCCACCAAGGCGGACGTGGTCACGCTGCTCGCCACGCACAACTACGACCTCGTGCTGGCCGATCTCACGATGCCCGGCATCAACGGCCCCGCGTTCTACCAGATGCTGAAGGAGGCGTGCCGCGGCACCACGCCGCCGGTGATCTTCTCGCTCCAGCGCGGCTACACGCCGGAGTACGCGAACTTCCTCATGCGTCTCGCCGCGCCCGTCCTGATGAAGCCGCTGCCCGCGGCCGATCTCCGGCAGGCGGTGGAGCGGCTGCTCCGGACCCCGCGCGCCACGTCCTCGCTGGCGTCCTGACGGGTCTCGCGCCGGGCACAATTCGGCCGCGCTACAGTTGCGCGAAGTTCCTACCAAGGCGGTGTAGACTCAGGTCGCAGAGCAGGGGTCGTAAGTCTACCGACGCATCCTAGCGCGCGAGACGCGGTGTCACACGCGCCCCGGCCTTCTTGGACCCGGCAGTGCCGCTAGAGTCCAAGCTTGCGCAACCGGTCCACGCTCAGCGCAAGGTCGGGAATCTCGTGCTCTCGGTCGGTCCGCAGTGCGGTGATCGCCTGCTCAATCCGGTCCTCCGGGATGGTCGCTCCCCAGAGAAGCGCCCGGAGCCCGTTCTCGGTCGCGATTCGGAACTCGCCATTGCCGGTGGGCCGGAACATGACGTCATAGGTCGCGGTGCCCGCGCGGCGGATCCACAGGCGTCCCAGGCGACGGGGCACCGCCGGAGGCGTCACCGTGACGGCCTGCAATGCGGACCATCCCACGTCCAGATCCAGGATCCAGACAGGTATATCTGCCGCTCGCGAGGGATGGTGGACAGAGGCGGGGCGGCCACCGCAGGTCCATCGAAGCGAAATACGATGCCGCTGCGGTCGAGTCGCCACACGCAGGCATCTATCGCGCCGGGCTGCCGCTGCGGCACCTGGAAGTACAGTCGGCCTTTCGAAGCCTCAGCGAAGGCGGCGCGTTCGGTCTCGCCCACCGCGAACTTGATCCAGCCCTCTCGGTATTTCTCTGGTAGCTGCATCGCGGTCGATCACATCGCAGAAACTGTGCCAACCTGAACGATCACCTTCATCGGGACTTACGCATCGTGCGGATTTTGCGCTGGGTAGATCAACTCTCAACGAGGGGTCGCGCGTGCTCTGTCTCTCGCGTTCGGTGCCCTATGGGAGAGAGCGTGATGAGCAAGATCGCTGAACAGGCAGTAGATCAGCACGGAGGGGCGAGGGCGACGTATGCGCCAGCTACTGGATCTGGCAGAAGGAAGGAGAGCAACAGAAGCTCCGGAACGGAGCTCGTTCAAACCTAGCACGCTGACGCTCCTTCATACGTGCCTCCCGACGGCGGGGACCCAGCGCTCCCCTGGCGGGTTGAAGTGAGGGCCGCCGTCCGAACTAGGCTCGGTGCGTATCCTCCCAGGTCCAGATCAATGAATTGGAGAGGCGGTATTGGCACTCACGGGGCACGATCTCGAGCGGGGGGGGTGCCACGTGAGTCCCGATGAACCGGAACACGACGCCATCTCGGTCCAGGCGCCAGACGATCGCATCTATGGCGGCGAGGCGCAGAGACGGAGCCTTGAAGTAGAGGCGGCCTCTCCTGCCCACAGTGAAGCCGCCGCAGCTCGATACGTCGAGATCGTGGGTCGGAATCTTCATCCAACCGTCGCTCGGAGGGGCCTCCGCATCCATGGCGACGCACTGGTCGCAGAAAGCATGCCAGGCGGAAACGTCCGGGCGGATCGTGATTTACGGATCGCGCGCCTTTTGCGTGGGGCAGCGCATTGCCTAACCAGGTCAGGCCAATGCCCGATCACGGAATGCACGGGAGGCGGAACGATCGCTGCCATCTGCGCGTACGCACGCTTCGAGACGCGAGGGAGTGGATTGGTCAAACGCCGGGGTGCCGAGCGGGTGGCGATGCAGGTGACCGGGTGCCGGACCCGCTCCGTGTTCGATCGTTACCGCATCGTCGGCCCGGCGGATCCCCGGGACGTCGCGCGCCGCATCACGGGCACAATTCCGGGCACAACGGGGTAGGCGTGCTAGAATCCACCCCTGCAAGTAGCTGAAGTTCCTACCAAGGCGGCGTAGCTCAGGTGGCAGAGCAGGGGTCTCATAAGCCCCGTGTCGGAGGTTCGAGTCCTCCCGCCGCCACCAGTAAATCAACGACCTCCTCGGCGGGCTTTGGCTCACTCCCTCGGCTTGGCCCGCTACTTGGCCCATCACGTTGACTATCCTCTCCGATTCGCGGTGGGCGTCGCCCCTACGGGCGCCGCGGCCTGGAGTCTGCCGGAAGCCTAGCTGGACGGTGCGTTACCATCCGCATATCCCATGAGGCCGGGTCCAGCAGGCGTCGCCCTGCCAGCATCATGTCGGGCGCCGGCCTCGGTCGGCGAGCGTCACAGACCAAGATCGTGTCCTTCCGCTGCGCGGCCCGCATCTGTCCGGCGCCCCGCCAGCGGTTGCGAGCGAGGCCATCATGGTGACCGGGCCGGCGCTCAGGCTGAACGCGTAGCGGTTAGCCCTCGGCGGTCGGCGACGCCGCGGCGCCGATGTCCGGGGATGAGCTTCACCCCCTCCCGGCGACGAGACGGCGGAGAAGCCACCCCGGAGTCCGGGCGATCCCGGAGATCGCCGTCCTTCGAGCCAGCAGTCGCGATTTGAGTCGCTTCTCCGCCTGCAGCCGGCGGATCTGCTTCGGCGAGATGTCGATCGGGACCGTGCGGCCCGCGTCCATGTCGGTATCGATCGCCTCGAAGGCTGCCTCGAATCTCCGCACGAAGGCTTCCTGGGCTGGCGCCAGCACCGTCCATTGCTCGGCGGACATCGTGCTCAGAGCTCCGGTGCGGCGCACGAGCGTCGGGTTGGTATTGATCTCCCAGACCTGCGGCACGCCATCTTTCACGCCGTAGTCGATCCGGCCGTATCCGATCCCGGCCAGCGCGAACGTCTCCCTCAGCCAGGCGGCGTGGAGATCGCCCTCCACGTACTCGGCCTGCTCCCGGGCCTTGTCGGCGTCGAGGAGACGCCCCTTCCACTTGGTGACCCAGTTGCGGTTGTGGAGTAGGGTCTTGGGGATGATCCGGTCGCCCACGACGACCGCGGAATACATCCGGTAGACACCCGCCGGATCCGCGGTGTCGCAGAACTCGATGATGAGCAGGTCCCGCAGTCGATACCCTCGCACTGCGGCATCGACGAGAGCCCGGACCAGTTGCCGGCGGCTGTGGAGCATCGGAGTCAGGCTGCCGAGGTGCTCTCGCTCGGGCCGCACGAAGACCGGAAATCGTCGGCAACGCTGGAATTCGAGGGCGCGGCGAACGCGAAACGTGTTGCGCTTCTGCTCGAAGCACGTGCGGAGTAGATCGTACCGCAGACGGACCTCGGCAGGTCGGTTGATCAGCCGGATGTCCGGGCTCGTGCGGCGCAGCTCCTCACAGCACCGACTGGCAATGTCCCGCTCGGTCGGGGTGAGCTCGTCGATCGCGGCGAAGATGTAGGTTCCCAGGGACAGCCGGCGGCGGACCACGAGGTCGTCATAGGTCACGGTGGTCAGCCGTCGATTCACCGCGGGTCCGGCCTGCTCCAGGTACTCGGAGATCCCCTCCAGATCCTCCGCGGGCGCGACGAAGAAGATCACGCGTCAGACCTGTTGTCGCCAGATCGCGATGGTCGCCGGGCCGGGTAGCAGCAGGAAGGGAGAGGGGTCGGAGATGACGCTGTCCACGCCGTGCTCGGTGTAGTAGTGGCCGAAGTTCTTGCCGGTGATGGCCCAGATGATCGTGGACGTGTTGTGGGTCTTCGCGAGGCTCATGAGCTCGGGCAGTGTCCCGTTCGTCAACGACAGCCCGGTGACGATGGTCAGGTCGGCGTCCTCCATCAACCGGGGAGTGGCCGTCTTTCCGTCCAGGACCGGTATCCCGCCGAGCGTCTGTCCCACCACGTCGGGCGACAGGTCGGTGGCGCAGACGTCCAACCCGCGCCTGGCCAGCGCGTCGAGTATGCCCGCGGTGGCTCCCACGACGAGAACTCGGGGCCGGTCAATCTTGCGATGCACCGCCGCGCGGCGCTGCAAGACCCGCTCGGCCTCGTCGGCGAAGATCTTCGTCCGCATCACGTACTTGCCGTGCAGCGTGTCGTCGAGGACGATCCGCTCGTCCGCGGGCCGAGAGACCTGACCGATGACCAGGTCCGCGATGGCCGCGCGATCCGCGTTGTGCCGCCACCGCCGCTCCTTCAGGATCCGTCGCGTGTCCTCACCCACCAGATCGGGATCCGGATCCGGCAGCCCAGGACCGTGCCCGCCGGAGCGGCCGTACCCCTCCGACTGGGCGATCCGCATCGTGTAGCGCGTCTTCCGCTCGCTCGCCTCGGCCTGCACCAGGAAGGTCACGGACCAGAGCGCGATCAGGCGGAAGAGATCGACGGGGAGTGCGGCGGCGCGGTCGAGGGCCCACTGCTCCGCGGCTTCGATGGTAAACGCCGCCGGGATCAATGCGTCCTTGGGCTGGCGCAATGCCCGGCCTCCATGCTCGGGCCGAAAGTCGCACATCACTTAGGTGGGGCGGGGAACCGTACGGCGCACGAGACCCGGGGCAGCGCGGCTACCAGCGCGGCGCTCACCGCCACGATCGGGAGCTTCCACCTCGCTTCAGACGTCCCATCGGAGCCCACAGGCCGGGATCATAGCAGCAAGGGTCGATGGCGCTCAGCTACAATGACCGTGGGGTCCCATGGCACTCCTACCCTGGCGCGTGCGTCGGTATCTGGACGGTGCGACGTTGTGGTCCATGCAGTTCCGGCCCTCACGATCCGTGCTGCGAGTAGGGGGGCACGCGCCGGCCGCCTCGCTGCTCGCCGCCGGTGACATCGTGCTGAGCCGGGGAGTCCACGAGGCGATCCGGGATCGTGGTCCCGAGAGCATATTCGCCCCGCTGAAACCGATCCTGGGCAGCTGCGATCTCAGAGTTGCCAATCTCGAGAGCGCGCTCACCGGCTGCGAGACGCGGCACGGAACGTTCGGCCGAGCGCTCAAGGCGCCCCCGGATAGCGTGGAAGCCCTGTCGGCGGCCGGGTTCGACGCGGTGACGGTGGCGAACAACCATTGCATGGACTTCGGGCCGGCGGGCCTGCTGGAGTGTCTGCGCATTCTCGATGCGCACTCCATCCGTCACTGCGGCGGCGGCGATTCCTCTCTTTCCGCGCGGCGCCCCGCGATGTTGTCGGCGAGAGGGATTCGTGTCGGGATGCTGGGCTACACCGACGACTACCGTCCCGCGTGGCCCCGGGAGGTCGCGGCCGGTCCGGCCCCGGCGCGAGACGAACTGATCCTCCAGGACCTGGAGGCGATTCGCCCTACGGTGGACATCGTGGTCGTGCAGCTTCACTGGGGCGCGGAGTTTGCCATGTATCCGTGGCTGACCCACCGAACGCGGGCGAGGAGGTACGTGGAGGCGGGCGCGGATCTGGTGCTCTGCCATCATGCCCACGTGCCGATGGGGGTCGAGGTCTGGCGGCGTAGTGTGATTGCCTACGGCCTGGGTAATCTGGTCTTTCCGGCGTCGCGGCATCCGGGAAGTGGGCACCCCTGGAAGCACCGGTCCGTGGTGCTGAAGGTTGCCTTTGATCGGGAGGGGATCAGCCACGTAGAGCTCATCCCGGTGGAGATGCGGTCGGACTGCTCCGTCGCTCCGTCCACCGGCCGCCGGCGTGCGCAGATGCTCGGCGCGCTCGCCAAAACGTCGAAGGGGCTGCAGGACTCGGAAAAGCTAGCGCGGCTCGAGGGCGACCAGCTCGCCCGAGAAGCGCTCGGATGGCTTGAGTCGTTCGACCCACCAGACGGGCTGAACTGGAGCCACCTGCCGGAGATGGCGGCCCTCCTCACGGCGTCTCGTCAGCAATTGATGATCGAGTGGCTCGTCGAGCAACCGTCCTCCATCGCGCAGGAGATCGGTGGTTTCCTCGAACAGGTGGCCGCGGGTGCCGACGCGCCGGAGGTAGGTCGACCGCATG
>Ga0099791_10000677_pt1 | contig 12671 bp, 9 predicted proteins | sample Rivendell_Oct201_7_FD_77318 | JGI IMG/M metagenome (GOLD analysis project Ga0099791, IMG submission 77318) | Vadose zone soil and rhizosphere microbial communities from the Eel River Critical Zone Observatory, Northern California to study diel... | ecosystem: Environmental > Terrestrial > Soil >... | reverse complement strand
CTCGGGCACCGACGCGCGCAAGATCTGGGCCCAGAGACGCGCCGGCGAGATCACCGACGAAGTGATGGCGGAAGTCGAGGGCTGCCTCTCCCGCTCCAGCGGGCACTGCATGGTGATGGGCACCGCCTCCACGATGGCGGCCATGGCCGAGGTGCTGGGCCTGGCCCTGCCCGGCAACGCGGCCATCCCCGGCCCGGACTCGCGCCGCCTCGCGCTGGCCGAGATGTCGGGCCGCCGCGCGGTGGAGATGGCGATCGCCCGCGGGCCCAGGCCCTCCGAGATCCTGACCGCGGCCGCGTTCGACAACGCGATCCGCGCCGACATGGCGCTCGGCGGCTCCACCAACGCCATCGTGCACCTGGTCGCCCTCGCGGGGCGCGCGGGAGTGCCGCTGCCGCTCCGGCGCTTCGACGAGCTGTCGCGCAGCACGCCGCTGCTCGCCAACGTGCGCCCGTCCGGCAAGTACCTGATGGAGGACTTCTACTACGCGGGCGGGGTGCCGGCGGTGCTGCGCGAGATGCTGCCGATGCTGCACGTCGAGGCCCTCACCGTGACCGGCCAGACTCTGGGCGAGAACGTGGCCGGGGCGTCGTGCCACGACACCGACGTCATCCGGCCGCTCTCGCTGCCGCTCCAGCCCGAGGGCGGGACGGTCATCCTCACCGGCAACCTCTGCCCGGGCGGCGCGGTCCTCAAGCAGTCGGCCGCCTCGCCGCATCTGATGGTTCACCGCGGGCGCGCGGTGGTCTTCGAGGATCACCGCGATCTCGAGCGGCGCATCGACGATCCCGCGCTGCCCATCGACGAGCGCTCGGTGCTGGTGCTCAAGCAGGCCGGGCCCAAGGGCGGCCCCGGCATGCCCGAGTGGGGCGCGGCGCCGGTCCCGGCCCGCCTCCTGCGCGCCGGGGTGAAGGACATGGTGCGCATCTCGGACGCGCGGATGAGCGGCACCTCCTACGGTACGGTGGTGCTCCACGTCACGCCGGAGTCGGCGGTGGGCGGGCCGCTGGCCCTGGTGCAGAACGGCGACGAGATCGAGCTGCACGTGCCCGAGCGCCGCCTGACCCTGCGCGTGGCCGACGAGGAGATCGCGCGGCGGCGGGCCGCGTGGACGCCGCGGCCGGACGGCGTCACCAGCGGCTACCTGCGCATGTTCCTCGACCACGTGCTCCAGGCCGACGAGGGCGTGGACTTCGACTTCCTGCGCGGCCGCCGCCCGGTCACCGACGAGGAGACCGCGCACGGCTCGAGGCTCGCCTGACATGGCCGCCGGGCCGGCCGCCACCAGCGCCTCCACCGCCGACGCGGTCGTGATCGGGTCGGGCGCGTTCGGGTCGAGCACCGCGTATCACCTCACCCGGCGCGGGCTCAAGGTCGCGCTGCTGGATCAGCACGCGCTCGGCTCGCAGACCTCTCCGCGGGCGGCCGGGCTCACCAGCAAGGCCGACACCATGCCCACCATGGCACGGCTCCGCCACGAGGCGTGCGAGGCGCTCGAGCGGTTCGAGAGCGAGATGGGGCGCTCCGTCGATTTCCATCGCTCCGGCAGCCTGCGCGCGGCCTACACCGACGCGGCGGTGGAGCGCGTCCGCATCGCCCAGGAGACCGCGCAGGGTCTCGGCATCGAGGCGCGGCTGATCGACGCGGCGGAGGCCGAGCGACTGGCGCCGCACTTCAAGCCAGGGGCCGCGCGGCGCATCCTTCACGTGCCGAGCGACGGCTGGGTGGACCCGGCGCGGGTGGCGATCGGCTTCGCCACCCGTGCGGGCGAGCTGGGGGCGCGCCTGCTCCCCTTCACCGCGGTGCAGGGCCTGCTGAGCGAGGGTGGGCGGGCCACCGGGGTGGTGACGCCACGCGGGCCGATCCACGCGCCGGTGGTGGTGGACGCGGCGGGCGGCTGGACCGCGCGCGTGGCCGCGGGCGCCGGCATCACGCTGCCGCTGATCCCGGTGCGCCATCAGCTCTTCATCACCGAGGCGATTCCGGGCGTGGCGCCGCTTCAGCCCATCGTGCGGCTCGTGGAGGCGAGCGTGTACGTGCGCTACGAGCAGGGCGGGCTCATGTTCGGCGGCTACGAGGACGCCCCGCGCGTGCTCGGCCGCGAGGGCCTGCCGGCGGGCTTCCAGATCGCCGCGCTCGAGCTGGACCTGGGCGTGCTGCGCGGGCTGGTCGACGAGGTCGCCGCGCACTTCCCGGCCCTGCGCGACGCAAAGATCGCGGTGCACCGCGGCGGCGCGCCCACCATGACGCCGGACGGCCGCCCGATCCTGGGTCGCGTGCCCGGGCTCGACGGGCTCTTCGTGGCCTCGGGCTGCTGCGTGGGCGGGCTGAGCCTCTCGCCCGCCGCCGGCCGCGCGCTGGCCGATCTCATCGTCGACGGCAAGAGCGATCCCGACCTGGGGCCGATCTCGGTGGAGCGCTTCGGCGCGGCCCCGCGCGATCCGGCCGCCCTCGAGGCGGCGTGCGTCGCTCAGTACGCGCGCCGCTACACCCACTAAGGAGCGATCACATGGCCAAAGTCGACTGGAGCTACCACCGCAACGGCTGAATGACCTGTGCCAAGACGCAAGGGTTCCTTGCGAAGCACAAGGTGAGCGTGACCGAGCAGACCGACGCCAAGAGGGCCACCATCAAGGGCGCGGCGGCGCTCGGCGTCCTCGACGGCGTGGACGAGCTGTACGTCGCGAAGGGCAAGAGGGTGGAGCACGTGGATCTCAAGAAGGCCAAGCCCGACCGCGCGACCCTGCTGGGATTGCTGCTCGGCCCGACGGGGAACCTACGCGCACCCACGTTGCGCAAGGGGCGAACGCTGATCGTTGGGTTCGAGGAAGGGACCTACAAGAACCTGCTGGGGTAGCGGGGGACCACCCCTCACCCTGCCCTCTCCCCTGAGGGGAGAGGGTGGAGCGTGCGGCCTAGCCTTTGACGCTGCCGACGGGCCTACGGCAGCAGGAGGAGCGGGCCGGTGGTGCGGCGGCCTTCGAGGTCGCGGTGGGCCTCCGCCGCCGCGGCGAGGGGGTAGCGGTGGCGCACCTCCACGCGGAGGATTCGCGCGCGGAGGGCCTCGAAGGTTTGCTGGGCGATCTCGTTCAGGGCCGTGCGCTCCGCGGTGTAGTGGAACAGCACGGGGCGGCTCAGGGTCGCCGACTTGGCGCCCAGAGCCTCCGGCTCGATGGGCGCTAGCGGGCCGCTCGCCTGCCCGTAGTTCACCCAATGGCCGCAGAGGGCGAGGGCCTCCAGGTTCTCGGCCATCGCGGCGCGCCCGAGGCCATCGTAGATGACGTCCGCGCCGCGGCCATCGGTGGCGGCCCGCACCGCCGCCGCGAATCGATAGTCGCGGCCCACCAGCGGCAGCTCGCATCCGTTCGCACGCGCGAGCCGGGCCTTCTCGTCGCTCGAGACGGTGCCGATGACCTTCGCGCCGTGGGCGCGAGCCCACTGGCACAGGAAGAGCCCGACGCCGCCGGCGGCGGCGTGCACCAGGACCGTCTCCCCCGCCCGCACCCGATGCGTGCGGTGCAGCAGGTAGGCGGCGGTCATGCCCTTCAGCATCAGCGCCGCCGCCGTCTCCTCGTCCACGTCGTCCGGGAGGACCACCACCTGGTCGGCCGGCATCGTGCGCGCGCTCACGTATGCGCCGGGCGGCGCGCAGGCATACGCGACGCGGTCGCGGGGCAGCAGGTGCGCGACGCCCTCGCCCACATCCACGACCACGCCGGCCGCCTCCATCCCGGGTACCGCCGGCGGCTCGATCATGCGATAGAGGCCGCTCCGCACGTAGACGTCGATGTAGTTGACGCCGACCGCGGTCTGCCGGATGCGCACCTCGCCGGGGCCGGGCGCCCGCGCGGACAGCGCCTGGTGCCGCAGCACCTCGGGGCCACCGAAGGCCGAGACCACCACGCCCTGCGCCGGCAGGGGCGAGCCGGCCGCGACCGCGCGCCCGGATGCGCCGACGCGAGCCGGGGCCGGGCGGCCGCGCCGCAGGTAGGCGCGCAGGCCCTCGAAGCCGCCCTCGTAGACCCCGGTGCCGACCATGTCGGCCAGCTCGCGCTCGCGACCGGGCGGCGCGTCGAACGTGGACTGCCAGTGCCAGAAGGTGCGCTCCCCGTCGGTCACCCGCTTCAGCTGTAGCGTGGCCACGTACCGGCGGAGGGGGACGCTCGCGTCGAGGATGCAGTACGTCGAGACGTGATCCCGGTCCGAGAGCGCCAGGAGCTGCTCGCGGATGCGGTGGCCGTCGCGGAGCGTGAACCGGCGCACGCAGCCGATCTGGTCGGAGGGTTCCCCGCCCTCGATCTCGGACTCGGCCACCACCGGGTGCCACGCGGTGTGGCTGTTGAAGTCGCGCAGCACCGCCCACACCCGCTCGATCGGTGCGTCGATGACCGCGGAGCGGGTGACCCGGATCATCGCGCTCTAGCGGCGGAACATGCTCTTCAGCGAATCGAAGCCGGTCTGGAAGACGTCCTGCCCGATCTGCTGGGCCAGCTCGCTCTCGCGCTCGGGGGCGCAGTCGAACTCGGCCGACCACTCCACGAACGTGCGCCCCCCGTCCGTCACCGGGGTCAGCTTCAGGGTGGCGACGTAGTTGTCCACGCCCATCGGAGATTCCAGGATCGAGTACGTGCACTGGAAGTCGTAGTCGGAGAGGGTCAGGAGCTGCTCGCGGATGACCCCGCCGTCCCGGAGGCGGAAGTTTCGCACGCAGCCAACCGTGTCGGGCGCCATTCCGCCCTCGATGCGCGAGTCGGCCACGAACGGCGTCCACTTGGGCAGGCCGTTGAAGTCGCGGATCTGCGCCCACACCGCGTCCGCGGGCGCCTCGATCACGCTCGACACGTAGACTTTGATCATTCTGATCTGGGGGGCAGCGGCGCCGCTCCTCCCCCAGGCCCCCCCACCACATGACTCGGAAGCCGGGCTGCGTCGGTCACGCGTGCGTTCTCTCCATGCTCCGAAGCACGGTTGCGTTGGTTGTCCTCTCCAGCCGACTCGGACGTGCGGTTGCCTTGGCCATGCGTGTCTGCTCTTCCGCCTACTCGGCGGGAGTCTGGTCGGGCCCGCCGGGGTGCGGCAGCGCCGGGCTCTGGCTGCGATCGAGCAGGCCGCGGGCCGCCTTGCCGACGTCGCCCGAGTCCACCCCGATCTCGCGCAGGAGCTGGTCCACCAGCGGGGCCTGCGCCCGGAACCGGAGCGCCGAGTTCACCACGCTGTCCGCGAAGCCTCCCCCGCCGCTGTCGCGCCCGTCGCCGCGGCCGCCCCCACCCCCGCCGAGACCGTCCACTTGTAGAATTTTGATCCCCTCGATGCGCTCCATCGGCTTGACCGACTCGCGGATGATGCCCTCGAGCTTGTCGATCAGCCGGATGCGCATGGCGGACAGGCGCGCCTCCGGGGAGAGGAGGTTCTGGGCCTCGTTCATCAGCCGGGTGCCCTCCGCCTCCACCTCGTTGCGGATGCGCGCGGCCATCGCCCGCACGCGCTCGGAATCGGCGTACGCCTCGGCCTCCGCCCGCACCGCGGCGCCCCGGTCGCCGGCGGCCGCCTTCTCGGCCTCCGCGCCGACGCGCACCCGGAGGGCGTCGCGCTCCGCCTCCTGCTGGGCCCCGATCAGGTCGATGCGCTTGCGCCGCTCGGCCATCTCGGTCTCGCGCACGGTGAAGACGCGCTCCTCCTCGGCCACCGCCCGGGCCCGGGCCAGATCGGCCGCCCCCTGGGCCTCCGATTGCGCCTTCGACTGCTCGGCCACCGCGATGGCCCGCTGCTGCTCGGCCAGCTCGACGGCCTGCCGCCGCCCGATCTCGAGCTGCTCCACCTCGCGCTCCTTGCCGATCCGCTCCTCCTCCACCGCCCGCTCCGAGGAGATGCGCGCGCGGTCGACCGCCTCCCGCGCCCCGATCTGGGCCCGCTCGGCCTCCTGCTCCTTCTCGGCGCGCTGGCGGGCCACGTCGGCCCGCTGGGACGCGCGCTGCATCTCGAGCTCGCGCTCCTGGGCCAGCCGCGCGTACTCGAGCTCGCGGTCGATGTCGAGCGCCTGGCGCTCGGTCTCCAGGTTCTTGTTGCGCACCTGGATCATGGTGTCCTGCTCGATGTCGTTGCGGATCTTCTTGCGCCGCTCGATCTGCTCGGTGAGCCGGGTGAGACCCTCCGCGTCGAAGGCGTTGGACGGGTTGAAGAACTCCATCGCGGTCTGGTCGAGCTGGGTGAGCGAGACCGCCTCCAGCTCGAGTCCGTTCTGCAGGAGGTCGGCCGCCACCACGCCCTTCACCCGCTTGACGTACTCGCCCCGCTTCTCGTGCAGCTCCTCCATGGTCATCTCGGCCGCCACCGTGCGGAGCGCGTCCACGAACTTGCCCTCGACCAGCTCCTTCAGCGTCTCCGGCTCGAGGGTGCGCTGGCCCAGGGTCTGGGCCGCGGAGGCGATCGCGTCCGGGCCCGCCTGCACGCGCACGTAGAACTCGGAGACCACGTCGACCCGCATGCGGTCCTTGGTGATCAGCGCCTTGTCGCGTCCCCGCGAAACCTCGAGTCGCAGCGTGTTCATGTTGACCGGCACCACCTCGTGGACGATCGGCAGCACGAAGGCGCCGCCGTTCATCACCACCTTCTGGCCGCCGAGGCCGGTGCGCACGAAGGCGCGCTCCTTCGACGAGCGCAGGTACAGCCAGTTCATCAGCCACACCACGATCGCGACCACGATCGCCACGACCACGAGTCCGAGGATCGCCGATCCGAACTGTGCTCCAGTCATGAGAGCCCCCTGTAAGGCTTGTTCTGATTGGGGGGGAGCGGCGCCGCTCCTCCCCCAAGCCCCCCCACCACCTTGTTCATTCCCACTGGCGCCCGTGCGATTGCGTCCTGACTCTTCCTCGCGTCCTTCATCGGCGGATCTTCTTGAACTTCCGGGTCGTCTCGGTCAGCGCCACCTCGGTCGGCAGCCGCTCCAAGCTGGAGGCGCCGTAGAAACCGTGGCACTGCCGGCAATGTTTCAGGATGTAGCGCGCGTCGGCGGGCCGGGCAATCGGTCCGCCGTGGCAGAGCGCGATGACGTCCTTGTTCACCGACCGGGCGGCAGCCGCCCAGGCGTCGACGAGCGGCACGCAGTCCCGGAGCTTGAGCGCGGTCTCGGCGCCGATGGCGCCGCCCGCGGTGAGCCCCAGGTGGCAGACCACGATGTCCGCGCCCGCCTTGGCCATGTCCACCGCGTTCTGCTCCGAGAACACGTAGGGGGTGGTGAGCAGGTCGCGCTCGTGGGCCGCGCGGATCATCTCGACCTCGAGGCCGTAGCCCATCCCGGTCTCCTCGAGCTGGGCGCGGATGGTCCCGTCGAAGAGGCCGACGGTGGGGAAGTTCTGTACCCCGGAGAAACCGAGCTCGATCAGCCGTTGCAGGAAGTCGTCGGCGATCATGAAGGGGTCGGTGCCGTTCACCCCCGCGAGCACCGGCGTCCGCTTCACCACCGGCAGCACCTCGCGGGCCATGTCCACCACGATGTCGTTGGCGTTGCCGTACGCCATGAGGCCGGCGAGCGAGCCGCGGCCGGCCATGCGGTACCGGCCCGAGTTGTAGATCACGATCAGATCGATGCCGCCCGCCTCCTCGCACTTGGCGGAGAGCCCGGTCCCCGCGCCGCCGCCGATGATCGGCTCGCCGCGCCGGATCATGGCCCGGAACTTCTTGAGGCAGTCCTGACGGGAGATGCGGGGCATGGGCGGGCTCACCTCACCTGAGGCCGGGCCAGGGCGGGCTCGCCGACGACCTCGTCGAAGGCGGCCACCAGGGCGTCGCAGAAGGCCTGGTCGTTGATGTTGTGCGGCAGCCGGACCAGCTTCCGGCGGGGCCCGGCCCGGAACCCGGACGCGATCGCGTCGAACAGCGCCCGATCAGCCGCGGGATCCCAGAACGGCTGGCCCGCCGCGTCGATCAGGGAGAGGCCGCCCTCCGGGATCAGGAACCGCACCGGGCCCTCCATCCGGTTGAGCTTCTCGACGATGAAGCGCCCGATGCGACCGCACTCCTCCGGGGTGGTGCGCATCAGGGTGACGTTCGGGTTGTGCCGGTAGAGATTGCGGCCGCGGAACTGGGCGGGCACGGTGTCCATCGCCCAGAAATTGACCATGTCGAGCGCGCCGCACGAGCCGACATAGGGCACCCGCGTGCGGATGATCGAATCCAGGCGCGCGGGCCCCGCGGAGAGGACCCCGCCCACGATCTCGTCCGCGATCTCGGTGGTGGTGGCGTCGATCACCCCGGTCAGCAGGCCCGAGTCCACCAGCTTCTCCATGGACTGGCCGCCGGTCCCGGTGGCGTGGAACACGAGGCAGTCGTAGCGCGCCTCGAGCGCCTTGGTGACCGCCTGCACGCACGGGGTCGTCACCCCGAACTGGGTGAGGCCGATCGCCGGCTTGACGCTCGAGTCGCCGTCCTGGGTGCGCCCGTAGCCGATCATGCCCGCAAGGGCGTGCGCCGCGTTCGCGAGCACGCGCTCCGAGATGCGATTGATGCCGGCCACGTCGGTGACCGAGTACATCATGCAGATGTCGGACGGTCCGACGTACGGCTTCACGTCGCCCGAGGCCACCGTGGAGACCATGACCTTGGGGACGCCGATCGGCAGCCCGCGCATGGCCAGGGTGGCCAGGGCGGTGCCCCCGGAGCCGCCCGCCGAGATGAGACCGCCCAGGTCACGCCGGCGCGCGATGAATTGCTCGAAGGCCACTGCCATCTCGCTGACCGCCGAGCCCCGGTCGCCCGTGAACACCGCGCGCTCGCCCTTCGGATGGTGCCGGGCGACTTCCCGCGGGTGGATCATGGCGGGCGACGGCTTGCCGGACGTCGCCAGGTCTACCGTGACGGTGCGCAGCCCGAGCTTGTCCAGGCAATTCCGCAGGAAGAACAGCTCGCGCCCCTTGGTGTCGAAGGTGCCGGCCACGTAGGCCGCGCGCCCGATGGTGGCGGCCACCGGGAACTCCATCGCCCGCCCGGCGGGGCGGCGCTCGGCCAGCGTCGCGGCGGTCTCGTCGAACGACGGCAGCGGGGCGCCCGGGTCCGCGCGGCCATCGAGCAGCCGATCGCGCGGCGCGCTCCGCGGATCCGCCGCGTTCCAGCGCGTGAAGCCACGTACAGGCCCCCTCACCCTGCCCTCTCCCCCTTGGGGAGAGGGAGGGGCCTCGGGGGCCGCGGTGTCGTCGCTCGCGCGCCGGACCGTGTAGACCGTGACCGTGTCCGGCGGGGCCATCGCGACCCCGTCCGGCGACGGGTCGTCCGCGTCGCCCTCGTCGTCGCCCACCTTGACGCCGAGCAGACGCTGCTGGAGGTCGCGGTCGGCGGCCAGCTCCGCCGACGGCATCGAGCGCGCGATACGGCCGTTGACCATCACGTCCACGGTGTCGGCCACCTCGATCGCCACGCCGAGGTTCTGCTCGATCAGCAGCACCGAGATCGCCCCGTCGGCGGCCAGACGCTTGAGCATCTCGGCCACCTGCTGCACGATCACCGGGGCCAGGCCCTCGGTCGGCTCGTCCATCACGAGCAGGATCGGATTGAAGAGGAGCGCCCGCGCGATCGCGAGCATCTGCTGCTCGCCGCCGGAGAGCTCGGCGCCTCCGTTGCCCTTCCGCTCCGCGAGCCGCGGGAAGGTCTGGTAGACCCGCGCCACCGTCCAGGGGCCCGACCGGTCGCGCAGCGCCAGGCGCAGATGCTCGTCCACCGTGAGCGAGGGCCAGACGCGCCGGCCCTGGGGGACGTAGCCGATTCCGCGGTCGGTGATCGCGTTGGGGGGCAGCCCGAGGATCTCCTCCCCGCCGAGCCGCACGCTCCCCGAGGCCGGCACGAGCCCGGTGATCGCGTTGCACAGCGTGGTCTTGCCCATGCCGTTCCGGCCCACCACCGCGGTCACGCCCTGGTCGAGGCGGAGCGAGACCTCCTGGAGCGCGTGCGCGCGGCCGTAGTACACGTCGAGCTTCTCGACGGTCAGGATGGGGCCGGGGGGCCGCGCGCGGCGCGGGCGGGAGAACCAGCGCATCAGCGACGCCCCCCGCCGATGTAGATGGCTTGCACGTCGGGGTCGCTCTCGATCTCGGCCGGCGTGCCGTGCTTCAGCACGTGGCCGTCGTGCATCACGGTGACCCGCTCGACCACCCGCAACGCGACGTCGAGATCGTGCTCGATGATGATGAAGCTCATGTGGGCGGGCAAGGCGCCCAGCAGGGCGACCAGCTCGCGCCGTTCGCCCGGGGAGAGCCCGGCCGCCGGCTCGTCGAACAGGATGAACCGGGGCGCGCCGGCCAGGGCCATGCCGATCTCGAGCTGGCGCTGCTGGCCGTGCGACAGCGACGACACGAGCTGGTCCGCGACCGCCACGAGGCGGACGCGGCGGAGCAGGTCCTCGGTGGCCGGGCGAGAGGGGTGCGTGGCGCGGGGGCGCAGGAAGCCGTAGCGCCCGCGCGCCACCCCGCGCACGGCCAGGAACAGGTTGTCGCGGACGGTGAGATCCCGGAACAGGAGCGAGGACTGGTACGTGCGGCGCAGGCCCATGCGGATGCGCTCGTGGGGCGGCATCGCGGTCACGTCCTCGCCGAAGAAGCGCACCCGCCCGGCGGTGGGCGGGAAATCGCCGGTGATGGCGTTGAACAGGGTGGTCTTGCCGGCGCCGTTGGCGCCGATGAGAGCCCGGCGCTCCCCCGCCGCGACCGAGAGCGACACGTCCTCGATCGCCTTGAGCGCGCCGAACGTCCGGGTGACGCCCTCGAGCACGAGGGCGTCACCGCCGTGGGTGGGCTGTTGCTGTGCCGTTCCCGGCTGAACCGGTGGCATCTTGTTTAGAATTGGGGGGGAGCGGCGGCGCTCCTCCCCCAATCCCCCCCACCACATTTTTCAGCTGCGTGCATGTGATTGACTACTCCGTCTCGGTTCCTTCCGTGTTCTCCTACGGGCAGCTGGGGACGTCGCGCGAGCCGAGACCGACCTTCTCGAACTCGGCCTTGCTCATGCCGAGGCGCTGGTTGACGCCGGGCACCACCTTGACGACCTTGTTGTAGAAGCCGCCGTCGGCGGCCTTGGCGACCTCCGTCACGAACGTGGTCCCGATGGCCTGGCGGTTCTCGTCCAGGACGATCTCCCCGGTCGGGGTCTTGAGCTTCAGGTTCTTGAGGGCCTCGCGATACTTGGCCTGCCCCCCGGACAGATCCCCCTTCACCGCGTCGAGGCCGTCGAGCGCCGCCTTCATGTTGATGTAGTAGACGTAGGCGAAGAGCGAGGGGCTCGGGAAGCCGTCCTTGAAGCTCTCCTTGTAGGACGCCACGAACTTCTTCCACTCCGCCCCGTCGTAGCTGTCGGCCATGGGACCCGCCGACGGCGTGCCGAGCAGCGACTCGCGCCGCTTGCCCTTGAAGTTCAGGACCGTCTGATCCACCGTGATCGAGCCGCCGACCATCGGCTTGTTTCCGCCCGCCTGCTCGTACTGGGTGAGGAAGTTGACCGCGTCGGCGCCGCCGAGGACGACCAGCAGCGCGTCGACGTCGCCGGGAAGCTTGGCGATGACCGAGGAGTAGTCCTTGCCGCCGAGCGGGACCCAGGCCTTGTGGGTGACGTGCCCACCCGCCTTGCAGTACTCGGTCATGAACCCCTGCACCTGCGAGTACGGGAAGGCGTAGTCCTCCGCGATCAACGCCATCTTCTTGTAGTTCTTCGTCTTGTACGCGTAGTCGCCCAGGCCCACCATCCACTGCGCGCCCTCGGTGTTGAAGCGGAAGAAGTTGGGCGAGGGATCCTGGAGCGTGGTGGCCTGCGCGCCCGACGAGCCGTTGATGAACGTGATGCCGGGCTGCGTCTTCGAGTAGTTCTTGACCGCGATGCCCTCGGAGCCGGAGAGCGGGCCGACCATGACGTCGACCTTGTCCTGCTCCACCAGCTTGCGGGTCGCGTTGACCGCGACGTCCGGCTTGGCGTCCGACGACGCCTTGATGATCTCGATCTTCCGGCCCGCCACCACCCCGCCGCGCTCCTTCACCGCGAGCTCGGCCCCTCGCATGCCGTCCTGGCCCCCGGCCGCGAACGGCCCCTCGAGCGTGGCGAGCAGCCCGATCTTGACCGCCGGCGCCTGGGCAATCGCGCCTCCGGCGACGGCGGCGGCGAGCGCCACCGCCCCCACCGCCGTCCACAACAGCCGCCTCGTGAGTGACGTCATTGTCCCCTCCTCTGGGTTGGTGCGGCCCCGGGGCCGCGGTGGAACTGCATCTGCAGATATCGCCGGCCCTGCGCCCACCAGCCGAGCAGGCCGTCCGGCGAGAACAGCACGATGACCAGGAAGACTCCGCCGATCAGCAGGTTGAAGCGCTCCCGGCCGACCAGGTCGACCGCGAAGTTCTGTAGCAGCACGAACACGATGGCTCCGATGAACGCCCCGATCGGATGGCGCATGCCGCCCAGCACCGCGATGATCAGGATGTTGATCAGCCAGCCGGTGCCCACCGAGCCGGGCGAGACCAGGCCGTTGTACCAGACCATCAGGATGCCGCCGATCGCGGCGAGGACGCCCGCCACCGCGTAGGCCGCCACCCGGTGCGCGGTCACGTTGAAGCCGAGCGCGCTCATGCGCCGAGGGTTGTCGCGGATGCCCTGCAGCGCGACGCCGAACGGCGCCCGCAGGAGATAGGCCACGAAGAAGT
>Ga0099791_10000676_pt1 | contig 12679 bp, 8 predicted proteins | sample Rivendell_Oct201_7_FD_77318 | JGI IMG/M metagenome (GOLD analysis project Ga0099791, IMG submission 77318) | Vadose zone soil and rhizosphere microbial communities from the Eel River Critical Zone Observatory, Northern California to study diel... | ecosystem: Environmental > Terrestrial > Soil >... | reverse complement strand
GTGATGAACTACACCGAGGCGTACACGACCTACGGCGTGAAGGTGATCGTGAGCCCGGACGTGCCCAACAACGAAGGCGCTTTTCGTCCACTGCGTATCACCGCCCCCGCCGGATCGATCCTGAACGTGCAGCGCCCGGCTTCCGTCGCCGCCCGGCACATCGTCGGCCACTTCCTGCCCCACGTGATCGCGGGCGCCCTCGGCCAGGCGCTGCCCGACCGGGTCATGGCGGAGGGCTCGGCGAACATCTGGGGCATTCAGGTCTCGGGCAAGGACCTCGCGGGCGATCCCTTCAGCTACATCTTCTTCTCCTCGGGCGGCACCGGGGCGCGCGCCACCAAGGACGGGCTCTCGGCCACCGCGTTCCCGTCGGGTGTCCTCGGCACGCCGGTCGAGGTCATCGAGAACCTCTCGCCCTTGATCGTCGAGAAGAAGTGCCTGCGCGATGATTCAGGCGGCCCCGGCAAATACCGCGGCGGCCTGGGCCAGACCATCGCCTTCCGCGTGCGCACGCGCGAGCCGTTCCTGACCTCGATCCTCTGCGATCGCACGGTGCATCCCGCGGCCGGGTTTCTCGGCGGCGGGCCCGGCGCGCGCGGGGCCGTGCTGATCGACGGCGTGGCGCCGGCGAATCCGAAGGCGGAGCAGCTCGTGCCGCCAGGGGCTCTCGTGGAGGTTCGGCTGCCGGGTGGCGGCGGCTACGGGTCGCTGGCCGACCGTGATCCGGAGCTCATCGCGCGCGATTTGCTCGAGGGCTACGCTCGAAGCGCCTGACGCCCGTCTCGACCGGCTGATCTCTCGGTAGTCCGCAGTGGCCTCAGTGCACGGTGCCCCTCGCGCTGTGCACTCGTGGGCTGGTCGCCCCTTCGACCATCTCGAATCCCCCCGATTCGCGCTTCCGCTGAGCTTGGTCCACGAATTGCCCGGTCCTCGGACTCGAGTTCGACGCTGAAAGCCCGGGAGCGTCCACGGCTCTCGCCGGCACCAAGGACCGTACTCCGATCCTTCGCAGGGGTGACACGATGCGAGCTTTCATGGAGCGACTCGCGATCGGCGTTCTCGCCATCGGCTGGATTCTCCTCGGGCTCGTCCCCGCATGGGAAAACGGACGGCCGGTCCTGACGCACGGCGCCGCGCACGCGGACATCGCCTACATCTACGACCGGCTCGGCCGGCTCATCGGCGTCGTCGATCCGGCCGGCGAAACCGCGGTGTACCACTACGACGCAGTCGGCAATCTCACGAGCATCTCCCGCCAGAGCTCCACGCTGGTCTCCGTCATCGACTTCAATCCGGGCGGCGGACCAGTCGCCAGCACCGTGACGATCTACGGCACGGGCTTCAGCCCGATGCCGAGCGAGAACACCGTCACCTTCAACGGCACGGCCGCCACGGTGTCCTCGGCCAGCCCCACCCAGCTCGTCGTGACCGTCCCGACCGGGGTGACCACGGGCTCGATCGGCGTGACCGCCCCGGCCGGGTCGGCGTCCAGCAGCACGGCCTTCACCGTCACCGCCACGAGCGGAGCACCGACCATCACCAGCTTCACGCCCACGATCGCGACCCCGGGCACGGCCGTCTCGATCACCGGCACGAACTTCGAGCCGACCACGACGAACAACCGCCTGCGCTTCAATATCGTGCCGGCGCCGATCACCTCGTCCACCACGACGAACATCTCCGTCTCGGTGCCCGGCGGCGCGACCTCGGGGCGGCTCTCCCTGGCGACCCCGGGCGGATCGACGCAGAGCACCGACGACTTCTTCGTGCCGCCGCCACCCAATACCGCCGCCAACGTGATCTTCACCGGCCGGGCCTCCATCAGTGGCGCCACGATCAATGCCGCCATCCCCAACGTCGGCAAGATCGCCCTGATCGTCTTCGATGGCACCGCCGGCCAGCAAGTCAGTGTCGGCATCAGTGTGGGCGGCATCGTCGAGACGGACACCTGGGTCTTTCATCCCAACGGGACCCAGCTCGCCTGGGTCTACTCCGACAACAACGGCCGGGACATCCAGATCGAGTCGCTGCCGGTGACGGGGACCTACACGATACGGATCGCCCCCCGCGGCTTCTACACCGGCACCAAGCCCATCACGCTCTCGCAGGATCTGATCGTGGGCCCCATCGTGGTGGGTGGCGCTTCTGTCCCCGTGAACATCACGCGCCCCGGCCAGCGGGCGCGGCTCACCTTCGCAGGGACTGCCGGGCAGAGGCTCACCCTCGGCTTCCCCAGCGCGAGTGCCTTCGACGCCATCATCGTCACGAAGCCCGACGGGACCACCTTCGCGACGTCTCCCGGGAACACCGACCTCAGCATCGTCATGCCGCCGCTGCCGGCCACGGGCACCTACGGGATCCTCGTCGACCCGCGCTACGCCGACACCCGCAACATGACGTTGACCCTGTCGGAAGAGGTCAGCGGCTCGATCGTCATCGACGGCAGCGCGCTGCCGCTGACCCTGGCCCGCGTGGGGCAGGTGGCGCGCGTGACGTTCTCAGCGACGGCTGCCCAGCGGCTGAACCTGGCGGTCACGAACGCGACACTGTCGACAGCGCTCACGATCCTCAAGCCGGACGGGACGAACTGGGTCACTGCCAGTATCAGTAACGGCTCGGTCGTCGACACCGCGCCGGCCCCGGTCACAGGCACCTACACCATCGTCATCGATCCCGGCGCCACCGTGACCGGCAGCCTCACGCTCACCCTCTCGGCCGAGATCGGCGGCAGCATCACGATGGGCGGCTCCCCCGTGTCGGTCTCCATCACGCGCGCCGGGCAGAAGGCGCGCCTGCTCTTCAGCGGGACGGCGTCGCAGCGGGTGAGCCTCAGTATCACCGGCGTGACCGTGAGCGGCACCGCCGATGTCCGCTTGCTCAATCCCAACGGCACTCATATCAGCGGCTTCCCCGCCTGGTCGCAGATGACCTTCTTCGGCGCGGGCTCGGGGTTCATAGGCGCCTACACCCTGGCCGCCCCGGCGAGCGACTACGCCGTCTACCTGTTGCCGGGTGGGACGGGCACGGCGGGCGCCACCTTCACCCTCTATAACGTGCCGCCGGACGTGACGGGCACGCTGACCATCAATGGGCCCGCCGCCCCGGTGAACATCACGGTGCCGGGGCAGAACTCGAGCTTCACCTTCACCGGCACCGCCGGCCAGGTGGTGACCCTGCGCGGAGCCGGCAACACCGTCAACTGCGGGAACTTCGTGCTGATCTGGCCGAACGGGAGCGTCACCGCCACCCAACAATGTGGCGCGGGGTTCTCGATGAACGCGACGCTGCAGAGCGGCACGCACACCCTCGTCTTTGATCCATCAGGATCCAACACCGGCAGCGTGAACCTGAGCGTCACGCAGCCCTGAGGCGCAAAACACCATGACAACTCACCGCCTCCTGCCACGCCTTCTCGGGTGCCTCACCGCGGGGCTCTTGCTCCTGCCTGCTTCGTCCGGTCCACAGAGCGCTGGCCCTAGCCTGGCGCCGGGGCAGACGATGACCCCGCTCCCCGACGGCCGATCGCTGATCCTGGGCAGCTGGGGATCACGGGGAGCAACGGGGACCGCCTTCATCTACGACCCACGGTCCAGCAGGACGACGGCGCTCGCTCCGCTCGACCCCGCGCGCGCCTGGCACTCGGCCACCGTGTTGCCCGACGGTACCGTGCTGATCCTCGGCGGTATCGGCTCGAACCGTCAGCCCATGGCCGAGCCTCAGATCCTCGACCCACAGGACGGTACCGTTCAGCGACTCTCGATCCCGGGGATGACCCCTCGGGCCCATCACACCGCGACGCTGCTCACCGACGGACGTGTCCTCGTCGCTGGCGGCACTGACGCTTCAGGGAATGCTTCGGCGGCCACCGACGTGTGGACGCCGCAGACCGGAGCCCTGGACACGATGGCGATGAGCACCAGGCGCTCCGGGCACACCGCGACCCTCTTGGGTGACGGGACTGTCCTGCTCTGGGCCGGCCCGGACGCCTCGATAGGCAGCGGCGAGATCTTCGATCCCGAGACCGCGGCGTTCCGTCGCGTTGCCACGATCCCTTCTGGGCCGAACGCATTCGATCCGCCCCGTCTCGAGGCGTCGTTTCCTGCGGCGGGCGCCGCCGGTGTCGCCGTGGACAGCTCCATCGCGCTCCGCTTCTCCAAACCTCTCCATATGGATCGGATCAACGACGCGACCGTCACCCTCAGCGGACCTCAGGGGCCGGAGCCGCTGCGCATCGTGGCGGCCGAAGGAGGCATGCTCGCCTTTGTCACGCCCACGTCCCCTCTGGTTTCAGGCTCCCGCTACAGTTTGGTGCTCAACGGCCCAGAGGATCTCAATGGATATCTGCTCCCGTTCACTCGCGTTGAATTCCGTACCGCGGGGCCGGCCGCTTCGAGCGCCGGGACGCAGCCCGGCTCGAGGTCCGACGATTCCGCGGGCCACGCTCATCATGCCGCTCGTTCCGCGACGGCGGGCACGAGGTCGGAGACGGACGATCTCGAGTGGAAGGGCGCCCGGCGCGCCGGCAAGCCGTATTCGCGGTGGCAGGACCTGCCGCCTCTGACCGCCCCACCGGGTGTGACCGCGGTCGCGGGACAAGTACTTCGCTTGAACGGCCATCCTCTTACGGACGTGACGTTACGGATCGGCACCCACGCTGCCCGGACCGATCACACTGGGCGCTTTCTACTGACGGGAATTGGCGCGGGCCGGCAAGAGCTGATCATGGACGGGTCGACGGCCAATCAACCCGGGCGGACATACGGGACGTTCGACTACGGCGTCGACATCGCGGACAAGACGACCACCGTCCTGCCCTTCACCATCTGGATGCCGCTGCTGGACATGCATCATGCGACACCCCTGCCGGCGCCGACTCCGCACGAGATCGTCGCCCGGAACCCGCGCATTCCCGGGCTCGAGGTGCACGTGCCGGCCGGCGTCATCATGCAGACCGACGATGGCCCGCTGCCGGTCCTTTCACTCACGCAGATTCCGGTGGACCGGCCGCCCTACCCGCTGCCGTCGGGGACGACGTTCTTCTTCACACCGCAGGGTCATCGGGCTCAAGTACTACGGGCCGATGGGACGCCCAGTCCCACCGGCGTCCGCATCGTCCTGCCCAACGTGGATCAATTGCCACCCGGCACGCGCCTGGAGCTGATCCACTACAGCTACTACCGCGGCGGCTGGACCACGTACGGCCAGGGCGCCGTCGGCACCGACGGCCGCCAGATCGTCCCCGACCCCGGCGTCGAGTTCAAACGCCTAGGGTGTGCCTACGTCCTGGGACCGGACCAGGCGTCCTCCGCCCCGATCCCCGGTGGGGTCCGTGACGGCGATCCGATCGACCTGGGCACCGGCCTCTTCACCGCGGAGAAGGTCGACGTGATGCTGCCGGATGTGATTCCGATCGTGATTCGCCGCCAATATCGTCCCGGGAATATCAATCCGCGGCTGTTCGGCGACTCGATGACCCACACCTACATGCAATATCTCGTGGGCGACCAGACGACCTTTAGCTACGCCCAGCTCGTGCTGCCCGACGGCGCGAGGCTCCGCTTCAATCGCATCTCACCCGGCTCCGACAAGGCCGGGGCCATCATGGAGCACACCGCGACGCCGACGGGCTACTACAAGGCGCGCCTCACCTGGAACGCTCCGCGCAACGGCTGGGACATCACCCTCGTCGACGGCACGGTCTATCAATACGCCGCGTCGGGGGAGATCGGCCCCTACCTCATGGGCATCCGCGATCGGGTCGGCAACCAGCTCACGATCAGTCGCACCATGCCAGGGAACAACGTGCCGATCACGCGGATCACATCGCCCAACGGTCGCTGGGTCGACTTCACCTACGTCACCGTCAACACGTTGCTCTTGATCTCTCAGATCCGCGACAGCTTCGGGCGCACCGTGAGCTACACCTATCACCCGGGCTCGTCCCTGCTCAAGACGGTGACGAACGCCGGCGGCGGTGTGACCGAGTACACGTGGAGCTCCAGTCGGATTGCCACGATCAAGGACCCCCGCAACATCGTTTGGCTGACCAACGAGTACGACACTCAGGGGCGAGTGACCCGGCAGACTCAGGCTGACGGCACTTTCTACCAGCTCGTGTATACGCTCGACGCCCAGGGCAGGGTGACCCAGACCGATGTGACCGACCCGAAGGGCAATGTCCGTCGCGTGACCTTCAATGCGGCCGGGTACCCGTTGACGGAAACACGGGCGTACGGCACGGCGGTCGCCCAGACGATGACCTACTCCCGGGACGCCACGAGCAACCTCGTCACCTCGATCACCGACGCGCTGGGCCGGCTGACGACGTACACCTACAACGGTCAGGGCAAGGTGCTGACCGCGACCCGCTTGGCCGGAACGAGCGACGCGGTCACCACCAGCTTCGCGTACGAGCCCAGCTTCAACCAGGTGGCGTCAATCACCGATCCGCTAGGCCACACTACAAGCTTCACCTACGACACGATTGGCAACCTGACTACCGTCACCGATGCCCTGGGGCATCAGACGACGCTGACCTACAACGGTCAGGGACAACCGAAGACGATGACCGACGCGCTCGGCAACACCGCCACGCTTAGCTACTACGACGGTGACCTGGCGACCATCATTGATCCCACCGGCAGGACCACCACGCGCATTACCGACGGTGGCGGTCGGCTCATCGCCATCACCAACGCGCTCGGCCAGCAGACCCGCTTCGACTACGACGCCCTGAACCGGTTGACGAAGATCACCGATGCTCTCGGAGGTCAGACCCAGCTCGCCCATGACGGCAACGGCAATCCGCTCTTGGTGACCGATGCCCTCAGCAACACCACGAGCTACACGTATTCGAGCATGGACCGTGTCGCGACGCGCACCGACCCTCTCATGCGCCAGGAGTCGTACGACTACGACAACAACGGCAATCGGAATACGTTCATTGATCGCAAGAGCCAGGTCACCAGCACGATCCACGATGCGCTCGATCGGCCCACGCTGGTCACCTACCAGGACAGCTCGACAACCGGCTACACGTGGGACGCCGGCAGTCGACTCACCCAGGTCGTTGACTCGCTCTCGGGCACGATCATTCGCTCCTACGACGGGCTCGATCGGCTGATCCAGGAGGTGACCGCGCAGGGCACCATCGCCTACACCTACGATGCGGCGGGGCGCCGCGTCTCCGTGACGGTGCTCGGCCAGCCGACCGTGAGCTACACCTACGACGCCGCCGACCGTCTGACGCAGATCACTCAGGACTCGACGACCGTCACGATCACCTACGACAGCGCCAATCGGCGTACGAGCCTCACCCTGCCCAACGGCGTCTCGACCGAGTACGCCTACGATGCCGCCTCGAGGCTCACCAGCCTGACCTATGGGCTTGGCACGACGCACCTGGGAACGCTGACTTACACCTATGACGCCAACGGCAATCGCACCGTCCTCGGGGGTACCTGGGCCCGCACCGGCTTGCCGTCCGCTCTGGCCAGCGCCACTTACGACGCGGCCAATCGCCAGACCACCTTCGGCGGCACCGCACTGAGCTACGACCTCAACGGCAACCTCACCAGCGACGGGACTAACACCTACTCTTGGGATGCCCGCAATCGTCTGGCGTCCATCGCCGGTGGAAGCGCTGCGAGCTTCCAGTACGATGCCCAGGGACGCCGCACGAGCAAGACCATCGACGCGACCCAGACCGGCTTCCTCTACGACGGCTGGACGCCTGTGCAGGAGCTGAACGGATCCTCGGTGATCGCTAATCTGCTCGCTGGTGTCGGGATCGACGAGTATCTGACGCGGACGGACGCGAGCGGCGCGAGCCACTTTCTCTCGGATGCTCTAGGCAGCACGATTGTCCTCAGCGACGCCACCGGCGCCCAGCTGACAAGCTACACGTACACGCCGTTCGGAGAGACCAGCCGCAGCGGCAGCGCCACAGCCAATGCTTTCGACTATACGGGCCGCGAAGACGACGGGACCGGGCTCAAATACTACCGAGCTCGGTACTACAGCCCGACCCTGCACCGATTTGTGGCCGAGGACCCCCTGCGAGCTACGCTCCACCTTTACGGCTACGTCGGAAACAAACCACTTTTGGCGACGGATCCGTTCGGGCTGTACTCTGAGGCGGTCCGAGGTGGATTTGGAGGGGGACCGATCGGATCTTCCGGATCGGGTCAGAGCATGCAAGACATCCAGGCGGGTCTCGAGGCCACCGGACAGCAAGTGCCACCAGTAAGTGGCCCTCGCGACGCAGCCGATGTGATCGCGCGGCTGAGAGCCCACCAACAGGATCCGAGTGGTGTCCATGTCGTTTGCCATAGTCGAGGTTGCGACCAATTTCTGAAGGAGCTGCGCCGAAATCCGGATGTTCGTGTAGATACGCTGATCACGCTCGATTGCTACGGATTCAGCGGTAGCTGCGGAACGATCCCGGACAACGTCGGAACCAACATCAACTACTGGCAGAACCGCGGCCTCTTGCGGGGCGACCGAAGTCATCGTGCAGATGGAAGCGAGAGGGGTATTACCAACATCTGGCGAAGCGAGCGGCACTCAGAAATTCCCGCGACTGAAGACGTCCGCCGTCAGATCATGACGTGCATTGGCGAAGCTAACTGCCCTCCGGCCAGCGCCGCTGTGCCTCTCGGGGGACGAAAGTAGATGATCCGCCCTCTACCGAAGAGCGTGCTGCTGGCGGCGGTTGTCTTCTTGTGTCAGACGCCGTCCATTGCCCAAGGCGGTACCCTTTCGAAGGCGGAGGTGGACGCCCTCTGGGAACAACTTCTCCTCGAGGAGCGCTACGAGGCGCTCCAGTACTTCTATCGGTCCTCACAGCCATCCGTCTTCCGGTCGCCCGATCGGGAGCTCCTGGTTCAGGAGACTCGCGAAGGACTTCTCTGGGGCCTCTTCGGCGAGCTCGGAACTGGTGGCGGATGGAAAGTCAGCGGCCGACTCGAAGCGGAAGCGCCCTCACCTTCCGGGGTGCTCCAACTCTACTCGAAGGCGACCAGCAAGTGGTTTCCGGGGTTCGCCTTCGTGTGGATGCCGGGCTACGGGGAGGAGAAGTACCCGACGTGGGAATTCCGGCTCGTTCTCAGGAACCCGAACGACCGCCGCCAGGTTCGAAAGATCAAGTCGGTCGAGTTCGGCCCGGGCGATGTCGTCCCGCGTATCAACGAAGACGGCTCTCCGGTCAGAGAGCGCATCGGACAACGCGTACCGCGCGGCGAGCTCACGTACGACAATGCGCGTGGGCTCGCGATCGTCCGGATCCTGGGTCTCCGCTCGCCGATCCACTTGGAAGTACCAATTGACGTGCGTTAGTCGAGGTTACGAGCCGGTAGCCCAGGTAGTGGACTCGCCTGGGCGTCGGCCTCAGCTTGTTGATCGGCGAATGGAGGGTCGTCGAGTCGGGCCTCATGCTTCTTGCCTAGGCTCTCGAGGGTTCGCTCCTTGAACCTGGGGCTCTTTGTCGTCAGCAGCCTGATCTTCGTCACGACGTGCGAGGCGAATGGGCCGCGGACCGTGCGCGAGGTGGAGAGCTTAATTCGCGAGAACCTGCCGGTGGGCTCCGACCGCGTCAGAGTGATCCAGGTCCTTAGCGATCGAGGGATCGCGACTTCCGGGCTACAAGCGCGAAGCGGAACCGTCTATGCGATCATCCGGACAACTGCCGGCGGGCCGCAGAGCGAGAGTGCGATCGCCATGGAATTCTTCTTCGATGAAGGCGGTCGGCTGTTGCGGCACGAGGTACGCGAGGTGCCCGCGAGACCCTAGAGAGCGCCCAGCCTACCCGGCCTGCTTCGCCGAGACGCGATCGTCGAGAAACTCCCAGGTGCCCGCTTCGGACTTCTTGACGACGAAGTTGTAGCCCTTGCTCGTGCTCACGATGAGCACGCGCTTCGGTGTCTCCTGCACGCTGATCACGGCCGCCTTGAGGCCGGCGCGCTCGACGTCGACGCGGAAGACCTGCCACACCTCTTCGACTTCCTTCCGGAGCTGGTCGCGATCCTCGAGCCGCAGGGCGGTCTGGTACTTCAGCATCAGCGCCGGGTCGCCCTTCGTGAAGAACATCTGCGTGATGCCGATCACCTTGACCTCGCGGCCCGACGGCAGCTTGTGGACGGTGTAGCCCGTGTCCGTGGAGCCGCAGCCGCTCAACGCTAGCAGAACCATCGTTACCGCAAGGGCGGAGAGAATCAATCGCCGCATGCTCGCCTCCGTACCTGGTTCGATCCGCGCACGAACGGCGGAGCAAGAGCTGAGCCAGAGGGACGAAGGCCGCCAGATCGCGTAGTTATCCTCCTGCGCGCCCTTCGAATTTGGCCTCGCGGTCACGAGGAGTGACAGGCCGCCGCACGACGTGGGCTTTTCTCAACGGTGCAAACAGACCCGCTAGTCCGACCGCTTGGGGTCATGCCGGCCACCGCCGCGACGTGTTGGGGTGGTGCCTCGTGGCCTCTCTCGACGATGCTTGGTTACATATTGTTCTTTCAGCAGGAGCGGGCTCGGCGTGCGGCGACCACAAAAATGTTGGCTATGGGTTGTGGCCCCCCATACGCTCGAACGTGACGTTGAGGACCGAGCCGTCCTCCAGGTTTCGCTAGGGGGAGCCACCCATGAGTCTGCGCCGCCTCGGCCTGTGCCTCGCTCTGGTCCTGTCGCTGTCGCCGGCCCTCGTCTCGGCGCAGCCGGCCGCCATCATCACGACCATCGCGGCCACCGTCACCGTCCCCTCGAACATGACGCCCGGCGCCTACTACCTGATCGCCTGCGCCGACAACACCGGAAACGTCACGGAGATCGACGAAACCAACAACTGCCTCGCGTCGGACACCACCGTGCAGGTGACGGCGCCGTAGCGCTCCGAGGAAGAGCCATGAAAGCCCCGACACTCGTGAGAGCCGCGGTCGTCCTGGCCTTCGTGCTGGCGTTCGCCGGGTCGGCGATCGCGGTGCCCGTCAAGGTCGAGATCCCGAAGGAAGGATGGTCGATCGCCTTCGACTCGCCTTCCCTGTCGCGGCAACAGGAGTCGAAGGGCGACGGCGAATACGCCTTCAAGGCGAACTCCGGGCGCTTCAATCTGTCGCTCTTCGTCGAGAAGCCCACCGGCGCGGGGCAGACCCATCGGGACTGCTACGAATTCTACTGGTCTCAGGCCGGCCGCAATCCCATGATCGCCAGGGACTCGGTGGTGAACTCGGAAACGTCGAAGTACGTGCGCGTGCGGTACGACATCGTCACAGAGTTCCAGGGGCAGCCCATCCGGCAGCGACACGTCCACTACTTCTTCGCCTTTCGAGGCAAGTGGGTCGACGTGCACATCTCGGTCATCGTTCCGACCAAGGAAGACGAGGAGATCTTCGCGGCCTTCGATCGTAGCCTGCGCTACGGATCGTGACCTCGCCCCACGCGAGCTCTGGCTAGACGCCGCTCAGGAGCCGGCCGAACCCGCTGATCGACTCGCGGACACCGGCCAGGTCGAGGGCGCGCCAGAGCGAAGCTTGGTTCGACGAGATGACGGGCTTGCCCAGGTCTCGCTCGAGCACCTCGAGCACGCCGACGGTCGGCAGGCCGGTGCCGCTCAGCAGCACGGCGTCGGCGCCCGGCGCGTCGGCCTCGCGCGCGAGCCGGTAGGCGCGCTCCTCGCTCTCGTCATAGATGTTCTCGACGCTGGCCAGCCGCCGGTAGCCGACGATCTGGAACCCGGCCGCCTCCCAATACGCCTTGCCCAGCGCGCTGATCGCCTCCGGATAGGGCGTCCCGAGGGCGAGCTTCTTGACGTGCAGGTGGCGGAGCGCGGCCAGGATTGCCTGGGCTGCGGTGAGGGCGCGCGTGCCCGTGAGCTCGGCGATGCGCTCCGAGAGCGTTTCTTCGTTCTTGAAGCCGTTGGCATAGCTCGCCGCGGTGAACGCCAGCACGACGACGGCCGGGTTCACCGCCGCCAGCGTGCGCGCCGGACCGGGCAAAGAGTCCACGTAGGCGCGGGTCCTGTCCTCCATCCCGGCCGGGGCGCCCGGCGCGCTTGCCGACGCGGTCGAATCGAGGCGCGCGAAGTGAATCGACACACCCCTGGGCACCATCCGGTAGAGCTCGGGCTCCACCGTGGGGTTGCCGGGGGGCACGAGCACGCCGATCCGAGTGCGCCAGCCGAGCATGGCTCGCCGTCATATTCGCCCAATATTGCCCCTATCGCTAGTGTCCATCGAGCGAATCTCCCCTCGGGGTGCCACCCGAATCATTGTTTGTCGCGCCTTTGCGCGCACGCTAAATCTGGATGATGAGAAGTGCTCGTCCTCGGACGCGCTCGATTGGCGCCCTCGGGCTCGTCGTCCTGCTCACCGGCTGCGGCATGTCGGCCCAAGCGCGGGCGGCGCTCGACGCGGGCCGGCACTCCTACAGGGAGAGCGCCTACCGTGAGGCGCTGGCGCACTTCCGCGACGCGACCAGGCTCGCGCCGGATTCGACGGAAGCGCAGGTGGCGCTCGGGGAAGTCGCGGAGATTCTCGGCGAGTTCGAGCAGGCGCTGAGCGCCTACCAGGCGGCGGCTCGGCGGTCCCCTTCACCGGAGACCTGGGTTCGCGTGGGCCACATGGCCGACCGGATGGGAAACGTGGACCTGGCGATCCAGGCGCTCGAAGGCGCGTACGGCCCGTGGCGCCAGCAT
>Ga0099791_10000668_pt1 | contig 12823 bp, 12 predicted proteins | sample Rivendell_Oct201_7_FD_77318 | JGI IMG/M metagenome (GOLD analysis project Ga0099791, IMG submission 77318) | Vadose zone soil and rhizosphere microbial communities from the Eel River Critical Zone Observatory, Northern California to study diel... | ecosystem: Environmental > Terrestrial > Soil... | reverse complement strand
TCGGGGAGAAGCACGTAGGTCGGCTCCTCGGCGAAGGCCGGCGCGACCCGGAGGAGAACCAGGAGGGCGACGATTGCGGCGACGCGTGCCGTCGCGGCGCTCACCACGCACCGACCCTGGAGATCTGGCGCAGATACCACTCGATGTAGCGAATCACGTTGTATTCGCGCTTCGTGGAGTAGGGCCCCGGCGTGAAGGCGGACGAGTTGACGCCGGCCTGGTTCTTTTCGCAGAGATCCCAGTCCTGCTCGCTGGTGAGCTGCCAGAACGGCAGCAGCGCGTCGAGCCGGTAGTCCCTGTCCTCGACGGCGTCCTCGTGGACGAGCCACTGCACCTGGACGAGCGTCCTCTGCGCGCCCGCCGGCGCCAGCCGCGTGGACACGCTGTGATCGCTGCTCGAGTGGTTCCAGAAGTTCGGCATCGTGCGCATGCGCAGGGTGCCGACGTCGTGCGTCGGGTAGGCGCCCATGAGCGGCGCGACCGGCCGGCCGTCCATCGACTCGGAGACCCAGCCGGGGATCAGGGGCGTGCGGTTGATCGACCACCACTGCTCGGGCATCGGGAAGGGCACCATGCCGGCTTCGCGGTGGTCGATCACGAGCCCGTGGGCTTCGAGTCGCGCCGAGGTCGCCCGCGCCTGCGCCGCGATCTCCCGCTTGAGCGCGGCATCGTCGATCGGCGCGGTGTCGTAGTTGGCCCGGACGTACTGGGGATGGCCGACCTCGCAGTGCCAGCACTCCCGGTTGTTCTCCCACACCAGCTTCCAGTTCGCGCGCACCTCGTAGCTCCGCGCGGCCGCGACCCGGGCGCGCTCGAGGCCCTGGGGCGTGAGGTGCGCGCCGAGCGCGTGCCCGGCGCCGTCGAACGGCATCGGGTCGTCGGCGAGACACACGAAGATCAGGCCGCCGACCTCGCGCGCGTGGACGCCGCGCAGATTGAAGTCACGGCGGTCGAGGTCGCCGTCGGCGTCCATGCCCCCGCAGGTCAGCAGCGTGCCGTGGCGCGAGTAGGACCACTGGTGGTACGGGCACACGAGCCGCGCGACGTGGCCGGAGGCGGCCGCGCAGAGCTTCGTGCCGCGGTGGCGACACGTGTTGTGGAGTGCGTGAATCACTCCGTCGTCGCCGCGCATGACGATGATCGAGTCGGTGTCGACGTCGAAGACGACGTAGTCGCCCGGCCGCTTCACCTCGCAGCTGTGGCCGGCGAAGAGCCATCCGCGACGCCAGATGCGCTCGAGGTCGAGCTGGTAGAGTCCCGGATCGGTCTGGAACTCGCGCGGGAGCGCGAAGCCCGGCTTGTGCTCGGTGAGCAATCGATCGAGCAGCGCCTGGGCGTCGGCGAGCTGCGGAGACTCGAGCGGCTGGCTCGACATCGCGCCCCATTATAGGCGGCCGGTGGCGCGCCTGAGCATCATCTCCGCGTTTCTCATCTTCGCCCGCTGGCGATCTGGGACTAAGGTCCCATGCGGCCGGGGCGGGCCTCGGCCAGGACCCGGCGCTAGCGGCGGCGCCACGCCTGCGTGCGCCGCTCGAGCCATCGGGCGAGCCCGGCGTGCAGCATCCGAGCGCCCACGTTCGTGTAGAAGATCATCATCGCCATTGCCGCCGCCGAGGCGAGCTCGCCGGTGTCGTCCATGTTGAGGACGGAGATCGAGGCCAGCTCGGTCTTGGGCCCGTAGAGGAACACGACGCCCGAAACGGTCGTCATGGCGTTGACGAACATGTAGATGGCGATGTCGAGCGCCGTGGGCAGGCACACCGGCACCGTGACGCGCCAGAAGGTCCGATAGAAGGGCTGCTTGAGCGAGGCGGCCACCGTCTCGAACTCGGGGTCCATCTGTCTGAGCGCCGTCAGCGCGGTCAGGTGGCCCACGGTGTAGAAGTGCACGATGGTGTTGATCACGAGAATCGTCATCGTCCGGTAAAGAACGTTGAGCGGATTCGCGGGCGCGTTGAAGAAGAAGATGTACGCGAGGCCGAGCACCAGCCCCGGCACGGCCATGGGAAGCATCGCCAGGAAGTGGTAGAGGCCGCGGCCGAACGCGAAGCCGCGGGCCTTCTCGGTGAGGTAGGCGCCGACGAACACCACGGCGGTGCCGATGACGCCGGTCAGGAGCGCCAGGCGGATCGAGTTGGAGTAGGACGCCCAGCCGCCGCCGCCCCTCTGGTCGAAGTCGTAGTGCGCCCAGGTCAGGGTCAGGTTGTAGGGAAAGAACTTCACCACCGCCGCGAACTGGGAGACCGCGACGATCGTGAGGATGGCGGCGCCGACCGCGACGCAGTAGCCGAGCATCGCGAGGTCGAAGCCGCGCTGCCGGCGCGGCTCGTAGGGCACGGCGCGGGCCGACAGGAGCGCCACCTGGCGGCGGCGCACGGCGCGATCGACCAGGAACGCGAAGACCGCCGGCACCAGGAGCATGACGCTGACGACCGCGCCCATCTGAAAGTTCTGCTGGCCGATCACCTGCTTGTAGACGTCGGTCGCCAGGACGTTGTACTGCCCGCCGATGACCTTGGGCGCGCCGAAGTCGGTGATCACGGTCGTGAACACGACGAAGGTCGCGCTGATCAACCCGTAACGCGCGCCGGGGAGCGTCACCGTCCAGAAGATGCGCGGCCGTGATGCCCGCAGCGCCACCGCCGCCTCGTAGAGCCGCGCGTCGGCGAGGCCCAGCGCCGCCAGGATGATGAGGAGCGCGTGCGGGAACGTCGTGAAGACCTCGGCCATGACGATGCCGATCGGCCCGTAGATGCTGTGCCCGAGGAGCAGCCCCCTGACGAGTCCCTGGTTGCCGAAGAGGTACACGAGGGCGAGACCGGGCAGCAGCGAGGGGACGAGGATCGGGACGAGCGCGATCGTCTTGAAGAGCCCGCGCAGCGGCATGCGCGAGCGCGTGAGCGCGTACGCGTAGACGAACGCCGTCGGCACCGTGATCGCGGTGCTGAGCACGGAGACCCACAGGCTGTTGCCGACCGACTGGAAGAGAGCCGGGGTCGAGAAGTAGCGGACGTAGTTCGCGAGCCCGACGAACTCGTCGCCGGGGCCCTGCAGGCTCTTGCCGAGCATGATGCCGAGCGGCAGCGCGAGGGCGACGACGAGATAGAGGCCGATGACACCGATGAAGACGCGCATGAGCCGGTCGTCGCGGCTCGGCGCCGGCCTGACGGCCGCGCCGGTGTCCTCGACGCGCGCGGCCGCCGCGTCAGCGATGGACGGTGCTCCCGGGGTAGATCCGGATGCGCTCGCGCGGCAGGACGCAGACGAGCGCGCGCTTCTCGGCGATGTCGAGCCGGCGGACGAGATCGACGGGCAGGTCGGCGCGCAGGAGCGCCCCCGTGGTCGCGTCGGCGACGAGGTCGGCGCGGAAGAACGAGCCGAGGAACGCGAGGGCCTCCACGCGCATTCGCACGGCATTCGGCAAAGCGGGCCACGCCTCCTGGACCACGATGTCCTCCGGGCGGATCGCCAGCGTGACCTCGGTGCCGGGTGCCCAGCCATCGGCGTCGCAGGCGAGCTCGATCGCGCCGAGCCGCACGAGGTCGGCGCCGACGACGGTGGCGGCGACGAAGTTCATCACGCCGATGAAGTCGGCCACGAACGGGGAGGCCGGCTCGCGGTAGATCTCGAGCGGCGTGCCGACCTGCTCGATGGCGCCGCCCCGCATCACCACGATGCGGTCCGCCATGGTGAGCGCCTCTTCCTGGTCGTGCGTCACCATGATCGTCGTCACGCCGAGGCGCCGCTGGAGCTCTCTGACCTCATGGCGCAGGTGCACGCGCACCTTGGCGTCGAGGGCCGACAGCGGCTCGTCGAGCAGCAGAAGGCCGGGCGCGGTCGCGAGCGCGCGCGCGAGGGCCACGCGCTGCTGCTGGCCTCCCGAGAGCTGCGCCGGATACTTCCGACCGTGCTCGCCCAGGCCGACCATCTCGAGCAGCTCGCGCACGCGCCGGGCCACCTCCACGCGCCGGGCCCGCGCGTGCGGGAGGCCGTAGGCGACGTTCTGGGCGGCGGTCAGGTTGGGGAAGAGCGCGTAGGACTGGAACACGATGCCGAAGTCGCGCCGGCTCGGCGGCAGCGCCGAGATGTCGCGGCCGCCCTGCTCGATGCGCCCCGTTGTCTGGATGTCGAGGCCGGCGATGGCGCGCAGGAGCGTCGTCTTGCCACAGCCCGACGGCCCCAGGAAGCAGACGAACTCGCCCTCGGCGATCTCGAGCGAGATGTCGGCGAGCGCGGTGAAGGCGCCGAACTTCTTGGTCAGGCGCTGGATGCGGAGGTAGGGCAGCGTCGGCGTCGGCTATTTCTTTGGTTCGGACTTCGCGTTGTAGCGCTCCTGCCACTTGTCCAGGATCGCCTTGCGATTCTTCGCCGCCCACTCGAAGTCGTTCTTGATCATGTGCTCCATCATGTTCCCGGGCAGGTTCTCGATCGGCTGCGACAGCCTGGTGATGGCGACGACCGCGTAGCCCTCGCTGTAGAGCTTCATCGCCTTCTCGCCGACCGACCAGTCGACCAGCGTCTTCACCGCGTCGAGATTCTTCGTACCCTTCACGATGGCCGTCGTCTCCATGTCCCAGCCGGACTTTTCGGACGGGAAGACGAGATCGATCGGCGCGCCCTGCTTCTTCACCCGGGCGCCGCGGAACTCGAACGAGATGCCGACGGGGTATTCGCCCGCCCCCGCCATCGTGCACGGCTTGGAGCCGGAGTGGGTGTAGACGCCCATGTTCTGGTGGAGCGCGTCCATGTACTTCCAGCCCTCCACCTCGCCGAAGCCCTGCAGCCACGCGGAGACCTGAAGGAAGCCGGTGCCGGACGAGGCCGGGTTCGGCATGACGATCGTGCCCTTGTAGACCGGCTTCGTCAGGTCCTTCCACGAGGTGGGCTTGGGCAGGTTCTTCTTCTGCGCCTCCACCGTGTTGAAGCAGATGACGGCGACGTAGGCGTCCATGCCGACCCAGGCGGGCGGGTTTTCTCGATCGCGGAACGCCGCGTCGAGCTTCTCGAGGCCCTTCGGCGCGTACGGCTGGAGCATCCCCTCGAGCTTGAGCACCATGAGGCTGGTCGCCGAGAGACCCCACACCACGTCGGCCTGCGGGTTCGCCTTCTCGGCGAGGAGCTTGGCGGTGATGACGCCGGTCGAGTCGCGCACCCACTTGATCTCGATGTCCGGATGATCCTCGTTGAAGCGGGCGGCGTACTTCTTGAGATCGTCGGCCTCGACGGCCGTGTAGACCGTCAGCGTCGCCTTCGCGGCGCGGACGGTGGGCGCCGCAAACCCGATGGCCGCGACGACGATGGCGCTGCACAGCATCAGCCTCACGATCGACCGCTGAGCCATTGGCTCCTCCTCTCGCTCTCGCGCGGCCGCGATTCTAGCCCGGATCATTCGTAAACGCACTCGCTGGGGAGGCGGCCGGGTGGCGCCGGGGCCGCGCCTCGGACGGTCACAGGGGTCGAGATGACCACGCGGCACGCGTGCGCTTCCCCTGCGCGGCTGGGCTCCATCCGGGCGCGGTGCGCCCGTCGCCGCGCGATGGGGACGGGTCCCTTCGACCCCTGTGACCATCCGAGGCGCGGCCCCGGCGCCACCCGGCCGGGCTCCCGGTGGGTTTATGAGTGGCCCGGGCTTTCGCGAGCGTGGGTCGTCTTGGTCAGACGAGGCGGTCGCGGAGGCGGGAGCTGATGGCGTCGATCAGCATCACCATGGCGACCGTGACGAGGAGCACGGTGGAGGCGGCGGGGTAGTCGATCATCCGGAGATAGGTCTGCAGGTAGAAGCCGATGCCGCCGGCGCCGACGAAGCCCAGCACGGTGGCCGCGCGGATGTTGGTCTCGAGCCGGTAAAGGATGTAGGAGAGGAAGAGCGGGAGGACCTGAGGCAGCACGCCGAAGCGCAGGATCTGGAGCGGAGTCGCGCCGGCGGCGGTGATGGCGTCGACCGGACCGGGATCGATGCCCTCCACCGCCTCCCCGTAGAGCTTGGCGAGCGACGTGGTCGTGTAGGCCACAACCGCGAGGACGCCCGGGAAGGGCCCGAGCCCGACCGCCGCCACGAAGACCAGGGCGTACACGAGCGTGTCCACGCTGCGGAAGAAGTTGAGCACGGCCCGCGCCGGATAGAAGAGGGAGCGCGGCGCCACGTTGCGGGCGGAGAGGAAGCCGAGCGGCAGCGCCAGCACCGCGGCCGTCGCGGTGCCGAGCAGCGCGATCTCGACGGTGGTCACCGCACCCTGGAGGGCGGCCGGAAGCACGCGCAGGTCCGGCGGCAGCATGCGCCGGAAGAAATCGAGCATCCACGGCACGCCGCGGGCCAGACGCACGGGATCGGCGCCGGTGTCCCAGACGAGCCACGCGAAGACGGCGAGCGCGACGAAGACGGCGGCGCGAGTCATGGTAGCGGGGTCCGTGAGGCCGGCTTGGACCGAGGGTGGCCTGAGACAGGCGCGACCCGGCTCCGCACGCCCGCATCCCCCGAAGGAAGATTCATTCTCCGTAAATCTCACGAACAACGCTCGGCGTCACCGACGCCGGCGGTCCGTCGAACGCGACGCGGCCCCGGCGAAAGCCGACGATGCGCGAGGCGTACGCCAGCGCGGTCTCGAGCTGGTGCTGACTCACCACGAGCGTGAGCCCGTGCTCGCGGTTGATCGTCCGGAGAATGTCCATGATGCTGCTGGTCAGCGCGGGATCGAGGCTCGCGGTGGGCTCGTCGGCCAGGATGACCGCGGGCCGCTGCGCCAGCGCCCGCGCGATCGCGACCCGTTGCTGCTCGCCGCCGGAGAGGGTGTCGGCGCGGCGATCCGCGAGGTGGGCGAGCCCGACCTGCGCCAGGCACGCCCGCGCCAGCTCGCGGTCGGCCGCCGGAAAGCGCCCGAGGACGCTCGCGACCGGCCGTACGTAGCCGAGGCGTCCGGCGAGAACGTTCTCGATGACCGGGGCGCGCTTCACGAGATTGAACTGCTGGAAGACCATGCCGATCTGCCGGCGGATCTCGCGAAGCTCGACGGCGCCGGCGCCGGTGACGAGGCGGCCGGCCACGCGGACCGAGCCGGCGGTCGGCTCGACGAGGCGATTGAGGGCGCGGAGGAACGTGGTCTTGCCGGCGCCGCTCCGTCCGAGGACGACGACGAACTCACCCTGGCGAACGACGAGGTCGACCTGGTGCAGCGCGACCGTCGCGGGCGGCCGGACGACGCGGAGCCCCGCGACCTCGATCATGGCGGCGGCAGGGGCTCAGCGGGGCCGGGCGCCGAGCAGCTCGATCGCCGCGCGCACCGGGTCGTAGTCGCGATCGTCGGCGGGCGCGAACCCGTCGATCTCGTAGAGGCGCTTGAGCAACGCCGCGTGCGCCGGCGCGCGGATCTGCAGGAGCGCTTCCCGCACTTTCGCGAAGATCGCCGGATCCAGCCCGCCTCGTGCTGCGATGCCCGCCTCCGGGATCGGGGGGGTCTCCGCCACGTAGACGATCCGCTCGCGCTCCGCCGGATCGGTGAGGTACTGCTCGCGCGCCATGTCGAACGAGGCGAGCGAGTCGACGTGGCCGTTCAGGAGGGCGCGCATGCCGGCGTCGTGCGAGCCGGCGAAGACGACCTCGCGGAAGAACGTCTTCGGATCGCGGTTCTTCACGAGGCCGCGCTCGATCAGGAGCACCATCGGGTAGATGTAGCCCGAGGAGCTGGCCGGATCGATGAACGCGATCGTCTTGCCGCGCAGCTCCTCCAGCGCCGTGATGCCCGAACCTTTGCGCACGTAGATGCGCGAGGTGAACGAGCTCTTGCCGTGCCAGAGGTTCCTGGCGACGATCACCGCCTTGGCTTCGCGGCTGGCCAGGACGTAGCCGCCCGGGTGCACGAACGCGAGGTCCGCCGTCCGGTTCCGGAGCGCCTCGATCACCGCGGCGTAGTCGGAGGCGACCGTCACCCGGACCGGCATGCCGATGAGCCCAGCCAGCACCTTGCCGAATTCCTCGCCGGTCGCCAGGAGGTCGGTCGGTTTCTGCGAGGGCGTGAGAACCAGGTGCAGTCCGTCGGCGGCGGAGCCCGCGCGCGGGGGTCCCAGGACGAGCGCGAGCGCCCACAGCGCGAGGAGTGTGCGGGCGATCATCGGCGGTGAGTGTACCATCCAGGGTGAGGCCATGAGCGCTCTCCGGCCCGCCTTCCTCTGGGCGTTGATCGTCGTCGCCGCGGCCGCCGGCGGCGTCTACCTGACGGATCAGCTATTCATCGCCCCGGGCCGCGTGCTGCAGCAGCAGCTGGCCGAGCGCGACGCCCAGATCCGCGTCCTGACCGAGCGGAACCAGGCTCTGGAAGCGGCCGTCAGGCTCCTCCGGCATACGGAGCGGCGCGCCCGGCTCGTGGTCCTGGATCAGGCGGTCGTTCCCGGCGGACATCCCCGGACGCGCGTGCGGTTCACCGAGCTCGACGGCCAGGGCGATCCGGTCGGCGAGCCACGCGAGCTCGTGCTCGAGGGCGACGAGGTCTACGTCGACGCGCTGGTCATCAAGTTCGACGATACGTCGGTGATGGGCGGCGACGCGCTCAAGGGCAAGGCGCTCCTGCTCTTCCGGCGCATCTTCACCGATCGGCGCCGGCCCGCCGAGGGCGACGTGCTGGACCGCGAGGGGCAGATGCCGCAGACCTATGCCGCCGAGCGGGCGCCGACCGCGTTCGAGCGCGAGTTGTGGGCGCGCTTCTGGGAGCTGGCCAACGATCCCGAGCAAGCGCGCAAGCGCGGCGTCCGGGCGCTGCACGGCGAGGCGGTCTCCACCCGGCTTCGCAAGGACCGCATCTACACCATCACCCTTCGCTCGACGGGCGAGCTGACGATCCAGCCCACCCGCTAGCCGCGTTGACAAGCTCGTCCGGCGTGTGATGATGTGCGCCAGCGAGTTCCCGCACGGAAGGAGCCGCACGATCCCGTCTCGATGAGCTCACACACCGCTGAAGTCGTCATCTGCGGCGCCGGCATCGCCGGCATCGCCGCCGCATACCATCTGGCGGTGCGCCGCGGCGTCCGGGGAATCGTCCTGGTCGACGAGCGCCCGCCGCTCTCGCTCACCAGCGACAAGTCGACCGAGTGCTACCGGAACTGGTGGCCGGGCCCCGGCAACGACATGGTCGCGCTCATGAACCGCAGCATCGATCTTCTGGAAGAGCTGGCGCGCGAGAGCGGCAACGCGTTCAGGATGAACCGCCGGGGCTACCTCTTCGCCACCGCCGACCCGGCGCAGGTCCCGGTGTTCGTCGAGCGCGCCCGCGAGGCGGAGGCCCGCGGCGTCGGGCCCGCGCGTATTCATCGCCGCGGCGCGAGCGACTACCGGCCGGCCCCCGCCGACGGCTTCGAAAATCAGCCGACAGGCGTGGACGTCATCACCGACCCGGCGCTGGCCCTCCGGCATTTCCCGTACCTGGCGCCCGACACGCTCGCGGTTCTCCACGCGCGCCGGTGCGGGTGGTTCAGCGGACAGCAGCTCGGCATGTACCTGCTCGAGCGCGCCCGCGAGGCCGGTGTGCGGCTCCTCGAGGGTCGGGTGGAGCGGATCGACGCGCGGGGCGGCCGCGTCCGCTCCGTCCGGGTCAGCGCCCGCGGCGGCGAGATGACGGTCGCCACGCCGCGCTTCGTCGACGCCGCCGGCCCGTTCTTCGCGCCCGTGGCCCGGCTGCTCGGCGTCGAGGTCCCGGTGTTCTGCGAGCGTCACGCGAAGGTCGCATTCAACGACACGCTGGGCGCGATGCCGCGCTCGGCTCCGATGACGATCTGGACCGATCCGGTGACGCTGCCCTGGTCCGATGAGGAGCGGCGCGACCTGGCCGCGTCGGCCGAGCACAAGCGGCTCGTCGAGGAGTTCCCGGCCGGCGTGCACGGCCGGCCCGAGGGCGCCGGTGAGAGCCCGGTCGTTCTCCTGATCTGGACCTACGACATCGAGCCGGTGGAGCCCGCGTTTCCCATCGAGTTCGATGCCTCGTACGGCGAGATCTGCCTTCGCGGCATGTCGCGGATGGTGCCGGCGCTGGCGGGGTACCTTTCTCGCCTGCCTCGGGTCGTCGTCGACGGCGGCTATTACACGAAGACCCGCGAGAACCGGTTCCTGGCGGGCCCCTTGCCGATCGAGGGCGCCTACGTGCTGGGGGCCCTCTCCGGCTACGGCCTGATGGCCTCCAACGGCGCGGCCGATCTGCTGGCCGACCACATCACGGGGCGCCCCCTTCCGGCGTACGCGCCGGCGTTCCTCTTGTCCCGGTACGACGACCCGGCGTACCGTGAGCGCCTCGAGCAGTGGGGCGACTCGGGGCAGCTCTGAACCCAGTCAACGCAGAAGGAGAACGGTGATGGCGAAGATCGAAAAGTACTGCGCGAACGGTGTCTACGACCCGCCGGGGTACAGCCAGGCCATCAAGGTGAGCGGGGCGCAAACCATTCTCTTCCTCGCCGGCCAGGTGTCCTACGAGAAGGACGGCACTGCGAAGCACCGCGGCGATTTCACGGCCCAGGCGCGCAACGTCCTCTCGTGCGTGAAGGCGCTCGTGGAGGCGGGCGGCGGGACGCTCGACAACGTGGTGAAGATCACGACCTTCGTGACCGACGTCCGGTATCGGCCGGAGTTCCGCGCCGTGCGCGACGAGTTCTTCGGCACGAAAGGCCCGGCCTCCACGATGATCGAGGTCAGCAAGCTCGCCCACCCGGATTATCTGATCGAGGTGGAGGCCGTCGCGGTCGTCTGAACGGGGAGGCGTGACCGGACGCGGCGCGGATCAGCGCTGGATCACGGTCACGCCGCCCTTGATCACCCGCTTGATGCGGCGCACGTCCTGAAGCACGGCGATGTCCCGAAGCGGGTCGCCCTCGACGAGGACGAGGTCGGCCCACTTTCCCTTCTCGATCGTGCCGATCTCCGCCTCGAGCCCCAGGCACTCGGCGGCCCGGCGTGTCGCGGCCTGCAGCGCCTGCATGGGCGTCAGCCCGGCCGCGACCAGCAGCGCCAGCTCGGCCGCGTTGTTCGGATGCCCGTGGCCGCCCGCGTCGGTGCCGGCGACGACCTTGACGCCAGCCTCGAGGGCTCGGGCGACGCTGTCTTGATGATGCGCGCGCAGGGCGTGCGCGCGCTCGCGCACGTGCGGCGCCGTCGACTCGCGGTGGTACTCGTAGACGAGCAGCGTCGGCACGAAGAAGATGCCGCGCTCGGCCATCATCGGGATGAGCTCTCGGTCCTCGTCCAGGTAGCAGCCGTGCTCGATCGAGTCGACGCCCGCCTCGATCGCCACGCGGAGCCCCGGCCCGCCGAGCGCGTGACACATGACCCGCCGCCCGAGCGCGTGCGCCTCGTCGACCAGCGCCTTCATCTCCTCGAGCGTGTACTCGGAGTCGCGCGGACCGTGGCCGGCGCGCGAGCTGGCGCCGCCGGTCGTGGCGCACTTGATCTGGTCCGCCCCGGCGCGGACCATCGTGCGCACGGTCGTGCGGATCGAGTCGATGCCGTCGGCGACGCTCGGGGGCAGGCTCGGATCGCCGCTGCCCGCCGCCGCGTGACCCGACGGGCTCACCCGGTCACCGAGACCGCCGGTGGGCGAGATGATCGCGAGCGACAGGACCAGGCGCGGCCCCACGATCAGCCCGTCGTTCATCGCGACCCGGAAGCCGGCGTCGAGCCCGCCGGCGTCGCGCACCGCCGTGTAGCCCGATTCGAGAACGCGGCGCGCCACTGCGGAGGTCCGGAGATTGGCGGTGCTGCGCGGCTCGTCGAGGCCCCAGCGCCTGGCCAGGTCGTAGCCGTGGAAGGCGAGATGGTCGTGACAGTCGATGAGGCCGGGCAGCACGGTGAGGCCCGAGGCGTCGATCACCTCGCCGCCGGGCGGGCGGCTCCCGCTCGATCCGCCGGTCGTCACCGCCTCGATGCGTCCGCCCTCGATCGTCACGAGGGCGTCGCGCACGGGCGGCGCCCCGGTGCCGTCGATCAGCGTGCCGGCCCGGACGATCGTCATGGCGCTACTTGCCCGTGCCTTCCTTGATCGCGGTCTTGGCCTTCTCGCGGTCGGCGCGCTCCTCCTCGATCATCTGGTAGGCGAGGTAGTACTTGTAGATGTTCCAGACGTAGGTCACCGTCTCCCGGCCAATCTTCTCGGCCGCGAGCAGCTCCACGTTGTTGAACCAGACGTTGGGGTCGAGACCGCGCTCGGCGGAGAGCCGGCGCAGCTGACGGATGCGCCCGGGGCCGGCGTTGTACGCGGCGAACGTGAAGAGGCCCTTGTTGAGCGGGGTCATGGGCTCTTTCGCGTAGTACTCGTTCATCATGGCGCGCACGAACTTGACCCCGGCGTGGATGTTGGGCTCGATCTGCGTGATGTCGCCGGTGCGCATGTCCTGACCCGTGGCGGGCATGACCTGCATGACTCCGATCGCCCCGACGGGGCTCCGGGCCTCCTGTCTGAGCTCTGATTCTTGATAACCCTGAGCCATCAGCAGCAGGTAGTCCACTTCTTGAGCTTCTTGTTGAGGTCCGCTTCGAGAAGCCGGGTGACCTCGTAGCTGAGGCCACGCTGGACAGCGTGAGTGTGGACTTGCCAAACGGCTCCTTGGCGGGGCCTTGAGCTGGGACCTTCGCGGGCGCCTGAGCAGGGGCCGGGGCGGTCGTCTGGGCCTGCGCCACGGCCGCGATCAGAGCCGCGCCAATCGATAGGGCGAGCATCGTGAGTCGTCGCATGGGCACCTTCAAGTCCCGGGAATAATAACCCAGCGCGTGGTGTCCAGCCCCGCTTGACACCTGCGCGCCCGCCGCGTATCACCCGTCGTACCGCCATGCGGCGGGAGGGGAGGATAGCATGCG
>Ga0099791_10000667_pt1 | contig 12834 bp, 13 predicted proteins | sample Rivendell_Oct201_7_FD_77318 | JGI IMG/M metagenome (GOLD analysis project Ga0099791, IMG submission 77318) | Vadose zone soil and rhizosphere microbial communities from the Eel River Critical Zone Observatory, Northern California to study diel... | ecosystem: Environmental > Terrestrial > Soil... | reverse complement strand
CGGGCGGCGGCCGATGGAGGCACCCGGCTCGGCGGCGCCGAATCGAAGCGGAGACGGCGCCCCCGCCTCCCCGCACCGCCGTCTCGGGTCCACGCTCCTAGGCGAGCAGCGTCCCCAGCGCCGCGTTGAACGCCGCGGGCTCTTCCAGGAACGGGGCGTGCCCGCTCTCGGCGAAGACGGTCAGCTTCGCGCCGGGGATCTTCTTCGCCAGGTCCTCGCCGTGCGCGAGCGGCAGGAGCGCGTCGTGCTTCCCGTGCAGGACGACGGTCGGGAGCTTGAGCTTCTTCAGCCCCGCGCGAAGATCGGCGGCGAGGAAGGCGTCGAAGGAGGCCTCGGCCACGTGCGGCGGGGTCTTCTGCAGCTGCCCGACGGCCCAGGAGAGGAGCGGCGAGTGCGGGTCCTTGAACAGCCGCGCGGCGAAGTCGCGCGCGAAGGCGCGGAAGTCGGCGGCGATCGCCTTCTTCATCTCGGCGGCGCGCTCGGCCTCGGCGAGGGGGTTCTTCGCATCCGCGAGCCCGCCCGCCGTGGTGCACACCAGGCCGAGCGCGCTCGCGCGCTCGCCGAGCCGCTGCGCCAGCTCGAGCACGAGAAGGCCGCCCATCGACCAGCCGACGAGCGCGATGCGGGGCACGCCGAGCGCGCGCACCAGATGCTCGAGGTCCGCCGCCATGGCGCCGATCGTGTAGCCGGTGCGCGGGTGCGACGACTCGCCGTGGCCGCGCACGTCGACCGTGACCACCGTGTGCCGGTCGCGTAGCGCCACCACCTGGCGCTCCCAGAAGGTGCGGTTGCAGGTCCAGCCGTGGACGAGGAGCACCGGCGGGCCGCTGCCCGTGCGGTCGTAGCGGAGCGAGACGCCGGCATGGGTGAGGAAGGGCATGTCGCGCTCGTAGCCCGGGTGCGGAGTGGACCGCAAGGAGCCACGACGACGCGCGGCGCGCCCCGCGCCCTCCCGGCCTTCCCCGGGGACCGGATCCCAGCTCCGACCCCCGTCCGCGTTCGCTCCTACCGTCTTGACGGGGACCTCCCGTCAGGCGTATGCCCGAAGGGGCCTACCGTGTCCGGGTTAGGATTTCTCCCCCGATCCGGGGCCGACCGAGCGGAGAACATCATGATGAACGAAGCGGTAGATTGGCGAGAATGGATGCGTGGGCTCGGGCGCCAGCTACGTCGCGTACGTGAGTTCCTCGGCCTGTCTCAGGATCAGGTGGCACGTCTCGCCGGGGTGAGCCAGGGCGCCGTCAGCCGCCTGGAGGCGGGCCGCGGCCTCGCCACGCCCATGGTGGTCGTGCTGAAGGTCCACCGGGTGCTGACGCGTGCGCTCCACGCCTTCGATCCCGCCATCCCCGACGACGAGGTGCGCGCCACGCTCGGGCTCGAGAGCCTGATCGCGCCTCCGACCGCCGGCGGGAGCGACGAGCCGCTCCCGATCACGAGAGATGCGGACCTCGAGATGCTGGTCCACCTCTACCGCACGTTGCCCGAGCGCCAGCGGCGCACCCTGGTCGCGGTGGTGCGCGCGACGGCCAGCTCGCTCGGCGAGGTGGCGCCGGCGCCTGCGGAGATCTCTCACACCGGCTCGTAGCGGTTCACGCCGCCGGCCGAGGTGACGCGGCCGACGCGGCCCACCTGCTCCTCGCGCTCCATCGCCTCGAGCACCGCGCGATCCGCCCGCACCACGCCGAGAAAGCGCCGCCCGTCGGCCAGCCGGCCGATGACCGCACCGCGCTCCGCGCCGCCGTCGCGGCCGTGGATGATGGTGTAGGCCTCGATCGTGCCGCGGCCCGAGGCCTCCTCCACCACGGGAGGGTGCGGGAGCGCGTCGACCCACTGCTGGAGCGCCGCGCCGCCCACGCGCTGCCAGCCCTTCGGCGGCGGCGTCCCCGCGTAGATCGCGAGCGCGTGCTTGGTCAGGTTCCAGCCGAGCGCGTGCGCGAGCGCGAAGCTCTCCGGCTCGACGCGGAGCCGCCCCGCGAGCGTCGCGAGCGCATGCGTCGTGTAGTTGCTGCCCGGGCCGCCGAACCACGGGAGGGCGCCGGTCACGGTGAGCGGGCGCGGGTCGTCGGGGGCGTGGCCCAACATCGTGGCCGAGAGGCGCGGCGCGATCGGGAAGCAGCTGTAGAGGTCGAGGTGCTGCACGCGCTCGCTGCCGAGGCCGACCGCCTCGAGGAGGAGCGCGCCGGCGCGTTGGAGGCCGGGCAGGGTGTGGTAGTCCACGCGGTCCTGGAAGAACCAGTGCTCGGTGACGTCGACGCCCGCCCACGGGTAGACCCAGCGTGCGGGTGCGAGCGCCAGGCGCCGCGCGGCGGCCTCGCTCGCGAGCACGAGCGCCGCCCCCTGGTTCACGTCGAGGATGGCGTTCATGAACTTGGGGTAGGGGAAGCCCACCATGCGGTTCTCGGCCGTGACCGTGGCGAGCGTCGCGGCGTCCTTCGCGTCGCGGAACCACGCGTAGGGGTTCTCCGCGGCGATCGCGGCCGCGCGCGCGGCGAAGGCGGCGAGCTCGCGCCGGTGCGCCTCGAGCGAGAGCCGCCGCGCCGCGCGGAAGGCATTCTCGACCATGGGATAGGTGACGAGCGGCTGCCCGATGCCGTGCCGCGCCTCGTGCGCGCTCACGCCGGGCCGCCCGTCGCCCCAGGGCGGCGCCGACGCCGGGCGGCGCGCCCAGCCGGACGGCCGGCCCGCGCGGCCGAGCGCGCGTGCCGTGTGCCAGGCCTCGGCGCCGGCAACGAGCGCGAGCTCCGTGCGCCCGGCCGCGATCTCGTCGCACAGGTGGTTCACGAGCGACTGCGGCGTGTTCCCGCCGAGGGTGGTGTAGATGGTGCGCGCCGGCTGGCAGCCGAGGCGCTCGGCGAGGAGGCCCGCCGCGTCGCCGTAGTCGTGGCAGATGACGTTCACGACCGCGACCGTGTCGAGGGCGGCGAGGAGCCGCGCCCCGCCGCCCGCATCCTCGGCGGCGCGGCGCGCCGCCTCCTCCATCAAGACGAGCGGCTCGCGGCCGGCGGCGGGGTCGGCGGGCCGGTCGATCGTCTGGCCGGCGCCGACCAGCACGGGGAGGATTCGCTCTGGCATGAGGGTTCCTCGCGTGCTACGCGTCGCCAGTCAAGCCATGCTGCGCACGCCGATCTGCGATCTCTTCGGCATCGAGTACCCGATCCTGCTCGCCGGCATGGGCGGGGTGTCGATGGCCCCGCTCGTCGCGGCCGTCTCGAACGCGGGCGGCCTCGGCGTGATGGGCGCGGCCGCGCTCTCGCCCGACGACCTGCGTGCGGAGATCCGCAAGACCAAGGCGCTCACCCGAAAGCCGTTCGCCGTCGACCTGCTCGCGCCGCTGCCGCAGATGATCGTGCCCTACCTGCCCATCCTCTACGAGGAGGAGGTTCGGATCTTCGTCGCCGGCCTCGCCGTGCCCGAGCAGCACGTGGCCGCGATGAAGGCGCACGGCATGAAGATCATGGTGATGACCGGCAAGGTGAAGCACGCCGTGCGCGCCGAGCGGGCGGGCGCCGACGTGGTGGCCGCGCAGGGGACGGAGGCGGGCGGCCACACGGGCGAGATCGGCACGCTCGCGCTCGTGCCGCAGGTGGTGGACGCCGTCAAGATCCCGGTGGTGGCCGCGGGCGGCATCGTCGACGGCCGGGGCGTGGTGGCGGCGCTGGCCCTCGGCGCGCAGGGCGCCGTCATCGGGACGCGCTTCATCGCCACGCCGGAGGCGACCGCCGCCCGCCAGTATCGCGAGGCGCTCGTCCGCGCCGAGCAGGACGAGACCATCCGCACGCGCGCTTACTCGGGCAAGCCGCTGCGCGCCCTCAAGAACCCCTACATCGCCGAGCTCGAGAGCGATCCGGCCAGGATGCGGCCCTTCCCCGAGCAGCTCATGATCTCCTCGCAGCGCAACGTGATGGCCTACTGGAACCCGGAGGTCGATCCGGAGCGGACCTGCTTCCCGGCGGGGCAGGGGGTGGGCGCGTTCCGCGAGATCAAGCCGGCGGGCGAGGTCCTGCGCGAGATCGTCGCGCAGGCAGAGGCCATCCTGCGCCGCGGTCTGGTGGCCGAAGCCGCGCCCCGCTAGAGGCTGTGAACGAATCCCCGGACCGAGCCGGGAGGCCGAGGCGCCCGCCGCGCAAGGCGCCCCAAAGAGATATAGGCGAGGCATAGCCGCGGGGCTATGGCGAGGAGGAGCAACGCCGCGCGGCGGGATGCATCGGCCTCCCGGCGACGGGAGGGGATTCGTTCACGGCCTCTGGCGCGTCAGCCCGATGCCGCGCGCCGCTCGGGCGCCTCCGGCGGCGGCGCCGCCGCGGGCGTCCCCTGGTACTCCTCGCGGTAGATCTCGACGAAGGCGAACAGGATCGCGAGCACGACCGGCCCGAGGAACACCCCGAGGAAGCCGTACACGCTGAGCCCACCCAGGATCGAGATCAGGAGCGGGAAGGTGGGCAGCTTCGCGCGCCCGCCGATGAAGAGCGGCTTGATCCAGTTGTCCGCCGTGCTGACCGCGAGGACGCCCCACACCGCGAGCCCGATGGCATGGCCGACGTGGCCGGTGAGCGCCAGGTAGAGCGCCGCCCCGCTCCACACGAAGGCCGGGCCCGCGAGCGGCAGGAAGGAGGCGAGGCCGGTGATGAAGCCCAGAAACACGCTGAAGCCGAGGCCGCTCGCCCAGTAGCCGAGGCCGGCGAGCACGCCCTGGGTGACGGCGGTGACGAGCATGCTCTGCACCACCGCGGTGAGGGTCGCGTAGAGGCGCCCGGCGATCGCCTCCTTGTGCTCGCGCTCCATGGGGAGGAGGTCGCGCACGCGCCCGGCCATCGCCTCGCCGTCGCGGAAGAAGAAGAAGAGCGCCACCAGCATGAGGGCGAAGTTCACCACCGAGCGGAGCGCGTTGCGCGCGAGAGCGGTCGCCTCGCCGACGATCTGGTCCGAGACCCAGTTGGTGGCGCGCAGGAGGAGGTCGGAGAGGTCGATCGAGAGCTGGTCGAAGAGCGGGCCGAGGCGCACCCAGAGGCCGCCCAGGCGCGAGCCCCGGACCTGTTCCACCAGCCCCACGAGCTCGCCCTGCTGGACGGCCTCCTGCAGGCGGCGGTAGGCGCCCGTCGCCTCCCGCACGAGCAGCGAGCCGAGCAGGAACGAGGGCAGGACCACCCCTACGGTGACGACCAGCACGAGCACGAGCGCGGCGAGCCCGCGCCGCCCGCGAAACAGGGCCACCAGCCGATTGGTCAGCGGATAGAAGGCGAGGGCGAGGATCGCCGCCCACACCAGCGGCGCGAAGAAGGCCGCGACGAAGAGGTAGAGCTGGTAGAGCAGGAACAGGAAGACGGCGAAGAAGAACGCCGCGAAGAGCTGCTCCCGCGACACGCGGGGCGCACTCTAGACCCCCGCCCGGGTGACCACAAGCGCGTTTGCGCCTTGACAGGCCGGCGGGGGATTGGTACCGAATTCGCCTTCTTGGGCATGAACGTAGGCACGTAGCTCAGTGGGAGAGCGCTTCCTTGACGCGGAAGAGGCCGGCGGTTCAATCCCGCCCGTGCCTATCCACCTCCTGACTCCCGCCCGTTCCTAGTCGCCGGGATGATGGAGATCAGCGTGACGTTCGAGGACGGCGCGACCGAGCGCTTCCCCGCGGGAACGACCGCGGGGGACGCGCTGGCGGCGCACGCCCGCAACGGCGGCGGCGACCGCAAGGCCGTCGCGCGGGCGATCGCGGCGCGCGTCGAGGGCTCGGCGACGGCCGTCGTCGACCTCGCGCGGCCGCTCGCGGCCGACTGCCGTCTGACGCCGGTTGCCCCCGAGTCGTCCGAGGGCCTGGAGGTCCTCCGCCACTCCTCGGCGCACCTGATGGCGCAGGCCGTGAAGCGTCTCTTCCCCGAGACCGAGATCACCATCGGCCCGGTGATCGAGAACGGCTTCTACTACGACTTCAAGCGCCCGGGCGGCTTCGCGGCCGAGGACCTGCCGCGCATCGAGGAGACCATGCGCGCGATCGTGAAGGAGGACCTGCCCGTCCGCCGCGAGGAGGTCCCCAAGGCGGAGGCCGTCCGCCGCTTCCGCGCCCTGGGCGAGCACTACAAGGTCGAGATCATCGAGGGCATCCCGGACGACACCGTCTCGCTCTATCATCAGGGCGAGTTCGTCGACCTCTGCCGCGGCCCGCACGTGCCCTCCACCGGCCGCATCCCGGCCTTCCGCCTGACCAGCCTGGCCGGCGCCTACTGGCGCGGCGACGCGCGCAACGAGCAGCTCCAGCGCATCTACGGCACGGCGTGGGCGAGCGCGAAGGACCTCGAGGCCTATCTCCGGCGCGTCGAGGAGGCGAAGCAGCGCGACCACCGCCGGCTCGGCCAGGCGCTCGACCTCTTCTCGCTCCACCCGATCGCGCCCGGGTCGCCGTTCTTCCACCCGAAGGGCGCCGTCGTCTACAACCTGCTGGTCGAGTTCATCCGCATCCTCTACGCGCGCTACGGCTACACCGAGGTCATCACGCCCCTCATCTACAAGACCGAGCTGTGGAAGACCTCGGGCCACTACGACGCCTTCCGCGACGACATGTTCCTGATGACCATCGAAGAGGAGGAGTACGGCGTCAAGCCGATGAACTGCCCCGGCCACTGCTATCTCTTCGCGACCCGCAAGCACTCCTACCGCGATCTCCCGATCCGCTACGCCGACTTCAGCCGCCTGCACCGCTTCGAGCCCTCGGGCACGCTCGCCGGGCTCACGCGCGTGCGCTCCATGGCGCAGGACGACGCGCACATCTACTGCACGCCCGAGCAGCTCGACGGCGAGCTCGAGCAGTTCATCGCGATGACGCGCGAGGTCTACTCCGCCTTCGGCTTCGAGCAGATCGAGGTGACGCTGCAGACGCGGCCCGAGAAGTTCCTCGGCCGGCTCGCGCTGTGGGACGCGGCCGAGGACGCGCTCCGCCGCGCCCTCGAGCGCGCGGGCTTCGCGGTGACCGTGCTCGCGGGGCAGGGCGCCTTCTACGGCCCCAAGATCGGCTTCGACTTCCGCGACGTGCTCGAGCGCTCCTGGACGCTCGCGACCGTCCAGATCGACTGCGCCATGCCTGAGCGCTTCGCGCTCACCTATGTGACCGCCGAGGGCACCGAGGCGACCCCCGTCATGCTCCACCGCGCCGTGCTCGGCTCGCTCGAGCGCTTCATCGCGATCCTGCTCGAGCACACGGCGGGCAGGCTGCCCCTCTGGCTGGCCCCCGTGCAGGTGCGTGTGCTGCCGGTCAGCGAGAAGGCGGCCGAGTACGCAACACGGGTGGCCGAGGCTTGCCGCGCGGCCGGGCTCCGCGCCGAGGCCGACCTGCGCAACGAGAAGCTCGGCTACAAGGTGCGCGAGGCCCAGCTCGAGAAGGTGCCGGTGGTCGCCGTGGTCGGCGAGCGGGAGGCGGCCGCGGGGACGGTCGCGCCGCGCACCGGCGGCGCGCAGGAGACGGTGGCGGTGGAGGCGTTCGTCGCCGCGACCGCCGCCCAGGCCCGCATGCCGGGAGGTGTCCCATAGCCAAGATCGAGGACAAGACACGGATCAACGCACAGATCCGCGCGCGCGAGGTGCGCGTCATCGGCGCCGACGGGGCGCAGCTCGGCGTCATGACGCCGCAGGAGGCGTTCCGCCTAGCGCAGCAGAAGGAGCTCGACTTGGTCGAGGTCGCGCCCACCGCGAACCCGCCCGTCTGCCGCATCATGGACTTCGGGAAGTTCCGCTATGCGCAGAAGAAGAAGGCGCAGGAGTCGCGCAAGAAGTCGGCCGCCACCATCCTGAAGGAGGTGAAGGTCGGCTCGCAGACGAGCGCGCACGACGTCAACTTCAAGGTGGGCCACATCCGCGGCTTCCTGGCCGACGGCCACCGCGTCAAGGTATCGGTCTTCTTCCGCGGGCGCTCGATCACGCACCCCGAGCTCGGCAAGGCGATGCTCGACAGGATCGCCGAGAAGGTGGCCGACGTGGCCAGCGTCGAGCAGCAGGCGCGCATGGAAGGCCGTAGCATGTCGATCATGCTGATCGGCAAGTAGGAAGGGACCGCGATGCCGAAGATCAAGACGAGCCGGGGCGCGGCCAAGCGCTTCAAGATGACCGCCACGGGCAAGGTGAAGCGGCGGCGCGGCTACCTCCGCCACATCCTGACCAGCAAGACCCGCAAGCAGAAGCGCCGGCTCGGCAAGGCCGCGCTGGTCGACAAAGCGAACGAGAAGGCGATCAAGCGCCTGCTCCCCTACCTCTAGGAGTCGAGCCATGCCACGCGCGAAGGGCGGCCCGAAGACGCGCCGCCGCCACAAGAAGACCATGAAGCAGGCGAAGGGGTTCGTCGGCGGACGGCGCAAGACGTACCGCCAGGCGCGCGAGACCGTCGAGCGCGGCCTCACCTACGCCTACCGCGACCGCAAGCAGCGCAAGCGCGACTTCCGCTCGCTGTGGATCGTGCGCATCAACGCCGCGGCGCGCGCGCACGGGCTCTCCTACAGCCAGCTGGTCGCCGGGCTCAAAGCCGCCGGGGTCGAGGTCGATCGCAAGATCCTGGCCGCGCTCGCGCTCGACGACCCCGAGGCCTTCGCCCGCATCGCAGAGGTCGCCCGTACGCAAGCCGCCGCCCCGGCCTGACCGCATTGCGCGCCGACCTCGCACAGCTCCAGGAGGCGGCGCTCGCCGAGATCGCGGCCGCCCGGACCCCGGCGGAGCTGGAGGCGATCCGCGTCCGCTACCTCGGGCGCCGGGGCTCCCTCAACGCGGTCCTGCGCGGTCTCGGGGCGCTCGCCGCCGCGGACCGGCCCGCGATGGGCGCCCTCGCCAACCAGGTGAAGGACGCGCTCCAGGCGGCGCTCGCGGCCCGGGAGGGCGCCCTCGGCGCGGCCGAGCTCGAGCGCTCGCTCAGCCAGGACCGCATCGACGTCACGCTCCCCGGCCGCGAGCGCCCGCGCGGCCACGTCCATCCGCTGCGCCAGGTGGAGGACGAGATCGTCGAGATCTTCGTCGCCATGGGCTTCCGGGTCGCCGAGGGCCCCGAGATCGAGGACGACTACCACAACTTCAGCGCGCTCAACTTCGAGCCCGACCACCCGGCGCGGGACACGCAGGACACGCTCTTCGTGGCGGCGGGCGACGACGCCCTCCTGCGCACGCACACCTCGCCGGTGCAGATCCGCGTCATGCGCTCGACGAAGCCGCCCTTGCGCGTGATCGCGCCCGGCACGGTCTACCGGCGCGACGAGCTCGACCCCACCCACTCGCCAATGTTCCAGCAGGTCGAGGGCTTCATGGTGGACGACCGCGTCACCTTCGCCGACTTGAAAGGCGTGCTCGTCCACTTCCTCCGCCGCTTCTTCGGGCCCGAGACCGGCGTGCGCTTCCGGCCGAGTTTCTTCCCCTTCACCGAGCCGAGCGCCGAGGTCGACATCGCGTGCACGGCGTGCGCGGCCGTGGGCGGCGCGCCCGACCCGGACTGCCGCGTCTGCCACGGTGGCGGCTGGCTCGAGATCCTGGGCGCCGGGATGATCCATCCGAATGTGCTGCGCGCCGGCGGCCACGATCCCGAGGCGGTGCGCGGCTTCGCCTTCGGCATGGGCACCGATCGGCTGGCGCTCCTGCGCTACGGCCTCGCCGACCTCCGGCTCTTCTACGACAACGATCTCCGCTTCCTCGGGCAGTTCCCGTTCTGAGCAGCCCCTGCCATGCGCATCCCGCTCTCCTGGCTCGCCGAGTTCGTCACCTGGAGCGGCCCGGCAGCGGCGCTCGCCGAGCGGCTCACCATGGCCGGCTTGAAGATCGAGGCCATCGAGGAGGTGGGCCAGCTCGACCGCCGCATCGTGGCGGGCCGGCTCGCCACCGTCGAGCCGCACCCCGAGGCCGACCGCGTCCAGGTGTGCCGGGTCCAGGTGGGCCGCCCCGCGGCGCTGGTGGCCGTCTCCGGCGCGCCGGGGCTCGCCGCCGGGCAGCTCGTCCCGGTGGCGCTGCCGGGCGCCCGCCTCCCCGACGGGCGCGAGGCGCAGGCGGTCCGCATCCGCGGCGTCGAGTCCGCCGGCGTGCTCTGCTCCGAGGCCGAGCTCGCGCTCGGCGAGGACGCGAGCCAGGTGCTCGTCCTCCCCGACGACGCCACGCCGGGGACGCCGCTCGCGGCGCTCCCCGGCATCGCCGACACCGTGCTCGAGGCCGAGGTGACGCCGAACCGCGGCGACTGGCTCTCGATCCTCGGCGTGGCGCGCGAGGTCGCGGCCGTGACCGGCGCGCGCCTGCGCCATCCGCGCCCCCGCCCGCGCGAGTCGGGCGCCGCCGCGGTGCGCGAGGTGCGCGTGCGCGTGCAGGCCGCCGACCTCTGCCCGCGCTACTGCGCGCGCGTCGTACGCGGCGTCGGCATCGTGCCCGCACCCCTCTGGGTGCGGCTCCGCCTCCGGCGCGCCGGCATGCGGGCCCTCAACGCGGTCGTCGACGCGACCAACTACGTGATGCTCGAGCGCGGCCAGCCGCTGCACGCCTTCGACCTCGAGCGACTCGTCGAGCGGCGCATCGTGGTGCGCCGCGGCGCCGCCGGCGAGCGGCTCACGACGCTCGACGGCGTCGAGCGCGTGCTCGAGCCGGATGACCTGGTGATCGCCGATGGCCGCGGCCCGGTGGCGCTGGCGGGCGTGATGGGCGGCGAGGCCTCCGAGGTGACGTCCGCGACGCGCGTGCTCCTCCTCGAGAGCGCCTTCTTCGCGCCCGCGAGCGTGCGCCGCACGAGCCGGCGCCTCGCGCTCCCGTCGCAGGCGGCGTACCGCTTCGAGCGCCGGGTCGACCCGGCGATGGTGCCCGAGGCCCTCGATGCCGTGGCGGCGCTGATCGCGCGCACGGCCGGCGGCCGGGTGGCGCCGGGCATCGTGGAGGACGCTCCGGGGACGAAGGCGCTGGCGCCGCCGACCATCCGGCTCCGCCCGCGGCGCGTGGTCGCGCTCCTCGGCACGCGGCTCGCGCGGGGCGAGATCGCGCGCAGCCTGCGCGCGCTCGGTGCCACCTGCCGCACGCAGCGCGACGCGCTCGTGGTCACGCCGCCGTCGTTTCGGGGGGATCTCCGTCTCGAGGAGGACCTGATCGAGGAAGTCGCGCGCGTGGGCGGCTACGATCGCATCCCGGTCGCCCTCCCCGAGGTACCGCTCGCCGCCGGCGAGGACACGCCGGAGCGGCGGCTCGCGGCCCGCATGCGGCGGGCGCTCGTCGCCGCGGGGCTCGCCGAGATGGTGACCATCGCCTTCACCGACGCGGAGACGAACCGGCGCCTCCCGGGCTTCGTCGGCCGCGCGCTCGCACCGCTCGCGGTGAAGAACCCGCTCTCCTCCGAGACCGGGGAGCTCCGGCGCTCGCCGCTCGCCGGCCTGGTGCGCGCGCTCCGCCTGAACGTGGCGCTGGGGGCCACCTTCGTCGGCGCCTTCGAGCACGGCAAGGGCTACGGCCTCGACGCCCACGGCGCCCGCCAGGAACCGCGCGCGGTCGCGCTGCTGCTGGCCGGCGCCTGGCCGCCACGCGGGGTCGAGCGCACCGGGCCGCCGGTCGACTTCCTCGACCTGAAGGGCGTCCTCGGCGGCCTCTTCGCGGCGCTCGGCCTGGACGGGGAGCGGGTTTGCTGGCGGCCGGCAGGGGAGATCGACGCGCTCCATCCCGGCAAGGCGGCGCTCGTCGAGCTCGGCGGCGCGACCCTCGGGGTGGCCGGCGCCCTCCACCCCGCGATCACGCAATCCGCTGATCTTCCAGGGGAAGTGTGGGTGGCCGAGCTTGACTTCGCGGAACTCGCTCACTATGTTCCGCGCCGCCCCGCGCTCAGGCCGTTGCCGAGATTCCCCGCCGTCACCCGTGACCTCGCCGTGGTGGTCGACGAGGCCTTTCGGGCGGGCGACATCCTCGAGGAGATCCGGTCGTTGCAGAACCCGCACATCGAGCTGGTGCGCTTGTTCGACTGCTACCGCGGCGCACCGGTCCCGGCGGGGAAGAAGAGCCTGGCCTACACCATCGCCTATCGCGCCCCCGACCGGACGCTGACCGACGAGGAGGTGAACGCCTTGCATGCGGCGGTCCTCCAGCGTCTGGCGGGGCGCTTCGCGCTCGAGTTCCGCGCCTAGGAGCCCCTGCGCCATGACCATGACGAAGGCCGATATCGTGGAACGCATATACGAGAAGGTCGGCTTCTCGAAGAAGGAGGCGACGGAAGTGGTGGAGTCGATCTTCGAGATGGTGAAGCGCCGCCTCGAGCGCGGCGAGAAGGTCAAGATCTCCGGCTTCGGCAACTTCGTCGTGAACGAGAAGCGCCCGCGCAAGGGTCGCAACCCGCAGACCGGCGAGGAGATCGTCATCTCGGGCCGCCGCGTGCTCACCTTCAAGGCGAGCCAGGTGCTCAAGAAGACGATGAACGGCGCTGCCGCCTGAGGACCGGGCCGTGACCGCCGTCGATGTCCCCGACAAGCTCTACTTCAAGATCGGCGAGGTGGCGCGCCTACTCGACGTCAAGCCGTATGTGCTGCGCTACTGGGAGAGCGAGTTCAGCGTCCTGCGGCCCGGCAAGACGCGCTCCAGGCATCGCCTCTACCGCCGCAAGGACGTCGAGACGCTGCTCGAGATCCGCCGCCTCCTCTACGCCGAGCGCTACACCATCGCCGGCGCCAAACGCCGCCTGCGCAACAGCTCGCGCACCGCAGGCGCAGCGAGCGCGAGTACGGACGCCGGAAAGCTCGCCCACGTCCGCGATGAGCTCCGCGACCTCTGCCGCCTCCTAGAGCGCGATCCGTCCCCCCCCCTCAAGATCGAGTAGGACCCGGTGCGCGGGCGGGGTCGCCGCCGGCGCGACCTCCGCAGGCCCGCGCG
>Ga0099791_10000666_pt1 | contig 12836 bp, 12 predicted proteins | sample Rivendell_Oct201_7_FD_77318 | JGI IMG/M metagenome (GOLD analysis project Ga0099791, IMG submission 77318) | Vadose zone soil and rhizosphere microbial communities from the Eel River Critical Zone Observatory, Northern California to study diel... | ecosystem: Environmental > Terrestrial > Soil... | reverse complement strand
GCGCCCGCCCGCGCTTGGGCAGGGCCAGCGTGCCCGCCGCTCCGGCCGCGCCGGCGGCGGCGGTGCGGAGGAAGTCCCGCCGGCTCACGCCGTCGGGCAGCATGCGCATCATCAGGCTGATCTTCTCTGCGTCCATGATCCCTCTCCTTGGGCTCGACCCGGGGGTCTACCGGCGCGCGCGAGGGTCGAGGGCCTCGCGCAGACCGTCTCCGACGAAGTTGAACGCGAGCGCGGCGACGACGATGACGATGCCGGGGATGGTGGCCACGTGGGCGGCGCGGTAGAGCACGAGCCGGCCGTTGCCCACCATGACGCCCCAGTCCGGGGTGGGGGGCTGCACGCCCAGGCCCAGGAAGCTCAACCCGGCCGAGGCCACGATCATCATGCCCACCAGGGTGCTGGTGTAGACCAGGAGCGGCGGCAGCACGTTCGGCAGCAGGTGGTGCGCGATCAGGCGCCCGCCGCTGGCGCCCAGGGCGCGGGCGGCCTCGACGAACTCGAGCGGCTTGACCGAGAGCGTCGCGGTGCGCACCACGCGGGTACTGTACGGCACCAGCACCACCGTGAGGGCGAACATCTGGTTGTCCATGCCGGGACCGATCACCCCCACGATCGCGATGGCGAGCAGCACCAGCGGGAACGCGAAGAAGACGTCGAGCGCGCGCATGATGACGTGGTCGAGCGCGCCCCCGAGATAGCCGGCCAGGAGCCCCAGGCCGAGGGCGACCAGACCCGCGGTCACCGTGGGCAGGATGCCCACCAGCAGCGAGGCGCGCCCGCCCCAGATGAGGCGGCTCAGGATGTCGCGCCCCTGCTCGTCGGTGCCGAGGAGATGGCCCGGGGTGCCGACGGGCGAGAGCCGCTCGACGGCGGCCGAGGTGAGGGGATCCCACGGGCTGATGAGCGGCGCGGCCAGCGCGGCCCCGCCGATGATCGCGATGATCAGCAGCCCCACCATCGCCTGGCGGTCGCGCGCAAACGCGCGCGCGGACTGCGCGAGGGCGCCGCGGGGGCGGCGGGCGCGCGACGCGGCCGGGGTCACGGTGAGCGCGGTCGAGGTGGTGGCCACGGTCAGGCCGGCCGCGAGCGCGGGTCGAGGTAGAGGTTCAGCAGGTCCACCACCAGGTTCACCATCACGAACGACAGCGCGATGAAGAGCGCGGCGCCCTGGACCGCCTGCACGTCGCGCGCGAGCACCGAGGAGACGAGCTGCCGCCCGAGCCCCGGCCAGCCGAAGACCTCCTCGGTGAAGACCGCGCCGCCCAGCAGGTAGCCGAGCTGCAGGCCCGAGATGGTCAGGATGGGCGGCCAGGCCACCCGCAGCGCGTGCAGGCCCAGCACCGCGCGCTCGGAGAGCCCCTTGGAGCGGGCGACCTTGATGTAGTCCTGGCCGAGGATCTCGAGCACCGAGGCCCGCGTCATGCGCGCGATGATGGCGGCGGGCGCCGCCGCGGTGGCGATCGCGGGCATGATCAGGTGGGCGAGCAGGTCGGAGAAACCGCCGTCTCCTCTGGAAGAATACATGCCGAGGCTCGGCAGCCAGCGCAGGTTGATCGCGAAGAACACGATCAGCACGAGGCCCAGCCAGAAGGGCGGCATGTTGCCGATCACCAGCGACGCGCCCATCGTCGCGCGGTCGACCACCGTTTGCTGCCGCGACGCCGCGAGCACTCCGACCGCGACGCCGCCCACCACCGCCAGCGCGAAGCTGGCGCCGGCCAGGATGAGGGTGTTGCCGAACTTGGGGAGCAGCAGCTCGACCACCGGCTTGTGCACGATGGGGGAGAGCCCGAGGTCGCCGTGCAGCGCCCGCCAGAGCCACTTCGCGTACTGCACGTGGATGGCCTGGTCGAGCCCGAGCGCATGCCGGAGCTGGGCGAGCGACTGATCGGTGGCCATCGGGCCCAGCAGCGCGCGCGCCGCGTCGCCCGGGATCAGCTTCATGGTGAGGAAGATCACCACCGTGATGCCGAAGAGCACCGGGACCAGGCCCAGCAGGCGCTGCAGCACGTAGACGATCATGCCGGGCGGCCGTCGAGGTGCGCGCGCACCTGCTCGCAGTAGGCGGCGGCCTGCTCGGCGAAACGCGTCTCGAAGAACTCGTCGACCGCCCGGCTCAGGATCGCGTCCGCGTCGGTGCGGATCGGGAGCGGGCTCCGGCTGCGCAGGGTGTTCACCGCCAGCGTCTTGAGGTCCGGGGCGATCTCGTAGTCGAGGGTCAGACGCACGCGGACCTCCGCGTCGCCCGGCTCGAGCTGCCAGCGCCCCGCGACCGTGACCAGCGCGCCGCGCAGGGTGAAGCGGCGCTCGCGCCGGCCGCTCCGTCCCGCCCGCCCCACCGACAGCGTGGCGGTCTGCTCCTGCCGGTCCACAATGGGCAGGTCGAGCGCGTGGGCCAGCGGGCCGCCGGCCTTGCCGGTCGCGGGAGCGATGCCGGGGAAGTAGAAGTACGTATTTCGCCGGCCGAGCGCCGTCCAGATCTCGTCCAGCGAGGACGACATGGCCGTCTCAGCGCTCACGGTGACCATCGCTCTCCAGAAAGTCCACTGGCCCGATCGGTGTCGTCACACCGCGGGCCCGGCCCACTATAGTCCATGGCATCATGCAGCCGCAACGCCCTATCCCGATCGGAGGATGAAGCCATGCTGAGGCGACCCGACGTCGACGAGGTGATGGAGTACGGCCGCGCCCTGGGATTCGACCTGACCCCGATGGAGGCGCGCATGATCCAGGCGCGCATGATGGACACCATCGCCGCGCTCGAGACCTTCGACGAGATGCGGGTGGAGGAGCGGCGCCCGCCGCTTCGCTTCACCGACCGCGACCCGGGCCGCCGCCCCTCCGCCGTCGAGGACCCGCTGGGCGCGTTCATCACGCGCTGCCGGGTGCCGGGCGCGCCGAGCGGCCCGCTCCACGGCAAGACCGTCGCGCTCAAGGATCACATCGCCCTCGCCGGGGTGCCGATGACGTTCAGCTCGCACATGATGGACGGCTACGTGCCGGACTTCGACGCGACCGTGGTCACGCGCCTGCTCGACGCGGGCGCCACCATCACCGGCAAGCTCAAGATGGAGGAGTTCTCGTGGGGCGGCCCCGGCCTCTCCGGAGTGGGGGACTACGGTCGCCCGCTCAACCCGCACAACCGCGAGCACGTCACCGGCGGCTCGTCGTCGGGCTCGGGCGCGGCGGTGGCCGGCGGGATGGTCGACATCACGCTGGGCGGCGATCAGGGCGGCTCGATCCGCCTGCCCGCCGCGTGGTGCGGGATCGTCGGGCTCATGCCGACCCACGGCCTGGTCCCGCACTCCGGCGTGTTCGGGCTCGAGCCGACCATCGACTACGTGGGGCCGATGGCCCGCACCGTGGAGGACATCGCGGTGTCGCTCCAGGTCATGGCTGGGCGCGACGGCCTCGATCCGGGCCAGGCCGACGTGCCCGCGACCCTGCCGCCCTACCCCGCCGCGCTCGCGCGCGGAGTGAAGGGGCTGCGCATCGGCCTGCTCGACGAGGGCTTCGGGGTGCCGGGCGGTGACCGCGCGGTGGACGAGGCGGTCATGGAGGCGGTGCGCATCCTCGAGCGCGCGGGGGCCCGGGTGGAGCGGGTGTCGGTGCCGCTCCACACCCAGGCGCTGCCCGCGCTGCTGCCGATCTATCTCGAGGGCGGCAAGCGGATGTACGACACCCACTTCGGCGGCACCGGCGCCAAGACCTACTATCCGTCCTCGCTCATCTCGATCTTCGGGCGGCTCAAGCAGAGCCACGCGCGCGAGTTCTCGCCGAACCTCAAGCTGAACCTCCTGCAGGGCTACTACCTCCAGCGCAACTACGGCGGGCGCCTCTACGCCAAGGCCCAGAACGTGCGCCCGACCTTCGTGGCCCAGTACGACCGCGTCTTCGCCGGAGTGGACGTGCTCGCGATGCCGACGATCCCGATGACCGCGCCGCGCTGGCAGGAGCCGCGCGACCACGAGGACGCGATGGAGCTGACCATGCTGGGCGGCAAACGGAGCCTCGACCTGGGCCCCGTGATCGCGAACACGTGCCCGTTCAACTACACCGGGCACCCGGCCATCAGCGTGCCGTGCGCCAAGATCGGCGGGCTGCCGGTCGGGCTGATGCTGGTCGCGCCCTATTTCCGGGAGGACACGCTGATCCAGGCCGCCGCGGCGTACCAGCAGTCGGTGGACTGGGCCGACCTGATCAGCACGCCGCGCGCGGGCGGCTGAGCGGGACGGGAGCGGTCAGGCCCGTCGCCCGCGCGGTGCGGACTCCGCGGCGGCTCGTGCCGCGGTGGCCTGACAGATCGCGACGTAGGAGCGCCAGGGCCGCCAGCGCTCCGAGACCGCGGCCGGCCCCTGCAGGCCGCCGAGCACGGCATCGGGCTCGGCCAGACTGCGCATCGCGATCCAGTGCGCGGTGGCGCGGTCGAAGCGGGCTTCGTGCTCGAGCTGGGCGACCAGCTCGTCGAAGGTCGCGGTCTGGAAATGGATCGCGCCCCCGGCGGTCGCCTCGCCGAGCCGGCGCAGGTCGCGCGCCGCCGCGGCCGACAGCCCGTGTACCCGGGGCCCTGCCGCCGCGAGCGCCTCCGGCTCCGGAAAGAGCCGGTCCGGACCCGCGGGTGGGCACGCGGCGAGCGGCCGCCCGAGCGCGCGCGCGAGCCGCCCGACGGCATCGCGCGCGCCCGCGGCCCCCACGTGGCGCCGCAGCACCCGGTGGACCGCGACCTCGAAGCCGTCCCACGCGCCGGGGAGGCGCACCGCGCGCAGTTGGCTCCGCAGCATGCCGAGGCCGCCGTCGACCGCGAGCTGGCGGGCGATGGCCTCCGGATCGGCGCTCAGATCCAGCAGGCGCGACACGCGCTCGATCACCGCGCGGAGCGGCTGGTAGTCGGGGAGCCCGAGCTGCAGCTCGACCTGGCTCAGACCCGCCACCGGACGCACCGAGAGCCAGCCGGCCCGTCCCTCGATCGCCACCGTCCGCCGATAGCCCGCGGGGCCGATCTCCTCGACGCCCGGCGTGCACTCCGCGGCGAGCCGGCGCGCGGTGCCGGCCCAGCCCAGCGGCGGGCAGTAGGCCAGGCGGAGCGTGAGCGCGCCCCCGTCGATCGCGGCGGGGTCCACGCGGCGGATCGACGACGGCGGGCGCCGGTAGGTCTGGCGGAACACCGCGTTGAAGCGCCGGATGCTCCGGAAGCCCGCCGCGAAGGCGACCTCGGTCATGGGCAGGCGGCTGTCGCTGAGCAGCGTCTTGGCGAGCTGCACCCGCCGGGTGCGCGCCGCCGCGGTCGGCGGAGCGCCCACGTGGTCCAGGAAGAGCCGGGTCAGGTGGCGCGCCCCGACGCCGAGCGCGGCGGCCAGGTCGCCGACGCGACCCTCATCGAGCGCGCCCTGGTCGATGAGACGCAGCGCACGCGAGACGGTGGCCGCGGTGCCGCGCCACGCGGCGCTGCCCGGCGCCGTCTCCGGGCGGCATCGCAGGCAGGGACGAAAGCCGGCGGTCTCCGCCGCGGCCGCGGTGGGGAAGAAGATCACGTTGGCCGACCGGGCGGGCCGCACCGGGCAGACCGGCCGGCAGTAGATCCGCGTGGTCAGCACGCCGCTTACGAAGCGCCCGTCGAAGCGGGCGTCCCGGGCGATGCGGGCGCGGTCGCAGACCTCACGATCGAGCATCGGGTCCAGTGTGTGCTGCCGCAGCCGCGTTCGCCACGCACCCCGGACGACCGCGTCCGAAAGCGGCCAGCCCGCCGGTCCCGGCGCCGGCAAGCTCTGCTCATGTTCGCGGGCTGGACGGTCGTCGGGGTCGCGTTCCTGATCGCCACATTCGCGTTCGGCATCGGCTTCTACGGCGTCGGCCTGTACATGGTGGTGCTTCACGACCGCCTCGGATGGCCGGTGTCGCTGATCTCGCTGGCGATCACCGGCTACTACGTGCTCAGCGCGGCCATGATCGCCACGGTCGGCGACGCGTTCGACCGCTTCGGGCCGCGGCGCGTGCTGCTGGTGGCCATCGGCGGGCTCGGCGGCGGCGTCCTCCTGGTCGCGTCGGCCGCGCACGCGTGGCAGCTCGGGCTGGGCCTCGCGGTCATGGCGGTCGGCTGGGCCGGCATGAGCGGGGCCGGGATCAACGCGATCGTCGCGCCGTGGTTCGAGCGTAAGCGGGGTCTCGCGGTCAGCATGGCCATGAACGGGGCCACGTGTGGCGGCGTGCTCATCGTGCCGCTCTGGGCCGCGCTGATCCCCCGGCTCGGCCTGCCTGGCGCCGCGCTCGTGGTGGTGGGCCTCATGCTCGTGGTCCTTGTGCCGCTGGTCGCGCTGTTCATGCACCGCGGCCCCGAGGTGCTCGGCCTCGGACCCGACGGCGACTCCCGGCCGGCCGCCGTGGCCCCGGCCGGATCGACGGCACCGGCCGGCGCTTCGAGCGGGGCCTCGCGAGAAGTCGCCGCCCCGCTTCGTCGCGCCGCGCTCGTCCGCACGCGGCGCTTCTGGACCATCTCGGCCGCCTTCGCGCTCGGCCTGCTGGCCCAGGTCGGCTTCATCACGCATCAGGTCGCCTACCTGAGCCCGCGGCTCGGGCGCGAGGGCGCCGCGCTCGCGGTGAGCCTGACCACGCTGGCCGCCATCGTGGGCCGCCTCGCGACCGGCGCGTTCGTCGACCGGATCGATCGGCGCCGCGCCGCCTCGTGCAACTTTGCCCTGCAGGCCCTCGGGGTCTTTGCGATGATCCGGTGGCCGTTGCTGCCGGTGCTCTATCTCGGCTGCGTGATCTTCGGTCTCGGGGTCGGCAACATGACGACGTTTCCCAGCTTGATCGTGCAGGTGGAGTACCCGAAGGAGCACTTCCGCCGGGTGGTGAGCCTCGTGGTGGCCATCAACCAGTTCACCTTCGCGTTCGGGCCGGCGCTGCTGGGCTGGGCGCGCGACCGGTGGGGCTCCTACTCGGTCGCGCTCGGCCTGTGCCTGGTCTGCGAGGCGGCGGCCGCGGTCATCGTGCTGCTACGCGGGAAGCGGTAGCGGATCGATGGAAGAGCCGCGATCCCACGTCGCGCGGATCGAATCGCTCGGCGCCCGGGTGGTCACCGAGGTGGCGTGCGGCGACATGGTGTGGCGCGTGTGGGGGGCGGGGCCTCCGCTGGTGCTGTTGCACGGCGCGTCCGGCTCGTGGACGCACTGGATCCGCAACGTGCTCCCGCTCGCCGGGCACTTTCGCGTGCTGGCCGCCGACATGCCGGGCTACGGTGACTCGGACGCACCGCCCGAGCCGCACACCGCCGACGCGCTCGCCGACCTGGTGGTCGCCGGCATCGAGCAGATGCTGCCGGCGCCGGCCGTCTTCGACCTGGCCGGCTTCTCGATGGGCGCGATCATCGGCGGCCTGGTGGCGGCGCGTCTCGGGGCGCGCGTGCGGCGCTTCGTGCTGCTGGGGCCGGGCGGGCTCGGCCTGGTGCCCGCGCCGGTGCGCACGCTGCTCCGCCTCGAGCCCGGCATGGGCGGGGAAGGGGTGCGGCACGTGCACCGCCAGAATCTCCTGACGCTGATGCTGGCCCGCCCCGAGAGAGCCGACGAGCTGGCGGTGACGCTCCAGATCGACAACGTGGCCCGCTCGCGCTTCCGGTCGGGCACGATCCCGGTGTCGGACGACCTGCTCCGCGCGCTGCCCGCGATCCGCGCGCACCTGGCCGGCATCTGGGGCGGCCGCGACGCGTTCACTGGTCACCACCTGGTTGAGAGCCGTCAGGTGCTGGCCACCGCCGACCCGACGCTCGACGCGGCCGTGATCGAGGCCGCCGGGCACTGGGTCAACTACGAGGCGGCGGACGAGGTGAACCGGCTGCTGGAGGAATGGCTCGCTCGCCCGGCGCGGTGAGGCGCCGGGCGCGGGTGCGACGATGGCTGGCCGGGCCTAGCGGCCCTGGAACTGGGGGCGCCGCTTCTCGGAGAAGGCCTTCACGCCTTCCTGGTAGTCCTGGCTGTCGAAGCAGTCCTTGATCAGCTTGTCGAGCAGCGCATAGTCGCGCTGGGCCTCCGGCTTCAGGAGCTGCTCCACGCTGGCCTTGGCCGAGCGCTGGGTCAGGGGCGCGTTGCGCGACATGGTGAGCGCGTAGTCGCGGGTGAAGCGCTCGAGATCGGCCTTCGGCACCACCTGGTTCACCAGGCCCATGCGGAGTGCGTCCTGGGCGGTGAAGTCGGTACGCGCGGTGAAGAAGAGCTCCTTGGTGTAGGCGGGGCCGATCAGCGACATCAGCCTCTCCATCCCCTTGTAGTGATAGCCGAGGCCCAGCCGCGCCGCCGGGATGCCGAAGCGCGCGTCGTCGGCCGCGATGCGCAGGTCGCAGGTGATGGCGATGGAGACGCCGCCGCCGATGCAGAAGCCATGGATCATCGCCACCAGCGGCTTGCCGAGCCGGGCCAGCGATTCCCCGCCTGCGCCCGAGATGCGGCGGTACTCCTCCTCGTCGGCCGCGTTCCGCCGCCGGTCCTTGAACTGGGAGATGTCGGCGCCGGCCACGAAGGCGGTCTCGCCCGCCCCGCGCAGGATGACCACCCGGATGGCGGGGTCGGCGGCCAGGTCGGCCACGTACTCGGGCATGGCCTGCCACATCTCCTGGCTGACCGCGTTGCGCTTCTCCGGCTGGTTGAAGGTGATCCAGCCGATGGGGCCGTCCTTGTGAAGGAGCAGCTTCTCGGTCGTCGCGGTCTCGGTCATGCGCGCTCTCCTGGCGGTGGGGATGCCGACGGAGTCTGGTGTATCCCGGCGCCGGGGCTTCCGCAAGGGGGGCGAACACGAGGGGATGCCGGGCGGGTATACTCGGCCCCGCGATGACGAGCCGGCCGACCTATCGCGATGCCTGCCGGGCCTTCCGCTGGGAGGAAAGTGCTCGTGCCCTCGACTGGGCCCCCGGCGAGCCGGTGAATCTCGGCCACACCATCGTCGACCGGCACGCGGGCGGCGGGCGCCCCGCACTTCGATGGCTCGGCAAGCGCGGCGAGGACCGGACCTACTCGTTCGACGAGCTCGGCGAGCTGACCGCGCGCTTCGCGGCCGTGCTGCGCGCGCAAGGGGTGGAGCCGGGCGCGCGGGTCGCGGGCTTCCTGCCGCGCGTGCCCGAGATGCTGATCGCGATGATCGGCACGTGGAAGGCCGGTGCGGTCTACGTCCCGATCTTCACCGGGTTCGGCCCGGACGCGGTGGAGTACCGCGTGCGCCACAGCGGGGCCCGGGTCCTCGTCACGCACTGGGAGCATCGCGCGCGCCTGCCCGATCGCGTGCCGGACGGGGTGACGGTCGTCACGGTCGCGGGGGGCGAGACGGTCCCGTCGGGCGACGCCGAGTTCTGGCGCGCGATGGATCAGCCCACCGAGATGGCCGATCCGGTGGCCTGCCGGCGCGACGAACCGGCGGTGCTCCTCTACACCTCGGGCTCCACCGGGCCGCCCAAGGGCGTGAGGATCGCCGCCAATTTCCTGATGGCAATCCATCCGCACCTCGTTCACGGCGCGGATCTCCGACCCGACGACGTGTTCTGGCCGACCGGCGATCCGGGCTGGGGCTACGGGCTCGTCTGCTACATGGGCGCGCTCGCCCTCGGGGTGCCGGTGCTGTCGGTCGAGGCGGCTCCGACCCCGGAGCTCTGCGTGGCCCAGCTCCGGGATCGGCGGGTGAGCAATCTCGCGACGACCCCGACGCTGCTGCGCGGCGTGATGGCGCTCGAGGCCGACGCGGTGGGCGGCGTCCGCCTGCGCGCGGCCAGCAGCTGCGGGGAGCCCCTGAACGCGGAGGTCGTGCGCTTCTTCCGCGAGCACTGGGGCGTCACCGTGATGGACCAGTACGGCTCGAGCGAGTTCGGGCTGCCGGTCGGCAACTTCGGCACCGTGGACATGGTGGTGAAGCCGGGCTCGATGGGGCTGCCGCTGCCGGGCTCCACGGTGGCGGTGGTGGACGACGAGGGACACGAGGTGGGCCCGGACGTGGTCGGCCACGTGGGGATGAAGCCGCACCCGGACGGGTACTACTCGCTCGGCTACTGGAACGACGCGGAGCGGGATCGCGAGGCGTACCGCGGCGAGTGGCTGACCGTCGGCGATCTGGCGCGGCGCGACGCCGACGGCTACTTCTGGTTCGAGGGCCGCGCCGACGACGTGATCAAGAGCGCGGGGTACCGGATCGGCCCCTTCGAGGTCGAGAGCGCGATCCTGAAGCACGAGGCGGTGGCCGAGGCCGCGGTGGTTGGAAAGCCGGATCCGCTGCGGGGGCACATCGTGAAGGCGTACGTGGTGCTCAAGCCGGGCCGGGCGGTCCGGACCGGGCTCGCCACCGAGATCGCGGACGTGGTGAAGACCCACGTCGGCCGCCACCAGTACCCGCGCGAGGTCGAGTTCCTCGACCGGCTGCCCAAGACCGAGACCGGCAAGATCCAGCGATTCCTGCTGCGGGGGCGGTAGGCTCCGCCACGCCCGAGGAGGACGACGCGATGGCCGCGTACGAGGTGATCACCGGCGGAACCGCCTGGCCGAGCCGCTACACGTTCTCGCCGGCGGTGCGCGCCGGCAATCTCCTGTTCATCTCGGGCACGACCGCGGGCGACGAGCGCGGGCAGCTGGTCGGGCCGGGCGACATCGTGGCCCAGACCCGCTACATCTTCGAAAAGTTCGGCCGGCTGCTCCGGGCCGCGGGGGGCGGCTTCGAGCACATCGTGGAGACCACCGACTACGTCACGACCACGGAGAACTACGCCCGCACCGCCGCGGTGCGCCGGGAGTTCTTCGGGGACCGCTTCCCCACCGCCACCGGTGTGATCGTGGCCGGGCTCCTGCGCGAGGGCGCGCTGATCGAGATCTCGGCGGTGGCGGTGCTGCCCGACCGGGCCTGACCGACTCTCGCACGGAGGACACCATGGCCGACCCGAAGCTGATGGATCGAGCGTTCCAGCGCATCATGCGGAGCCTCGTCGAGACGGGCCGCGCGCCGCACTACGCGGAGCTCGGGCGGGCCCTGGGCCTGCCCGCGGAGGAGGGGCGCGCGCTCCTGCGCGACGTGATGGCCGCCTACCCGATCGGGTGGTTGCACCCCGAGACCGACTACATCGCGTCGTTCCCGCCGCTCAACAACCTGCCCACCCAGTACCGGATCACGGTCGGCGGCGAGCAGCGCTGGTTCGCGCAGTGCGGATTCGAAGCGACCTCCGCGACGTGGCTCTTCCCGGGCCAGACCGTGCGGGTCGACGCGGCCTGTCTCGACTGCGGCGACCCGGCGACGGTCGAGATGCGCGACGGGCGGATCACTTGGGCTGACCCGCCCGGGCTGATCGGCCACCTCGCGTTCGGCTTCGGCGCCTCGCGCGGCCGGTCGTACTACCTCTGAACCGGGATGAACCTCTTCCGGTCGGAAGACCACGCGCGCCGCTGGAGCCAGTTCACGCCGAGATCCGAGGAGGGCTTCATCACGCTCACCGACCTGGCCGGCTTCTTCGGTACCGAGAGCCGGCGGCACATGCTGGACCCGGATTACCTGTCGGTGTGGTACCCGCGTCGCGCGGTCGAGCGCCGCGCCTATCTGGAGTCGATCGGCAAGACCTCGCCGTTCTGGATGGGAACTCCCGATCCCCCCACGTCCTGAGCCCACGTCCTAAGGAGGACACCCGCATGAAAGCGATCCGCGTCTCGGAGTACGGTGGCCCGTCGGTCCTGAAGCTCGAGGAGATTCCCAGCCCCCAGCCGGGGCCGGGGCAGGTGCTCGTGCGCCACCACGCCGTTGGCATCAACCCGGTGGACACCTACCTGCGCTCGAACACCGACAACCGCGGGCCGAAGCTGCCCTACACACCGGGCGGGGACTCGGCCGGTCCCTTCTCAATCAGGCATCCAGCGTCGAACTCGCCCGCGAAGTCCCAGGTATGTTCTCCCGTCCGGGTAATCGTGATGCGGTCGCAGCCCAGCTTACGAAGGACCTGCCGCACCGCGAGCGGGTGCCGCGAGTTCAGCATGACCCTGAAGGCCGCGTAGCCCGTCAGGTAGCGGGCCTTGGTGACCGGCGTGAGCGCTGGGGCCACCTGGAGGGCGGCCACCTGCGCCCGCCGGTCGGTGATGGCGGTGGTGATGTCCGCAGAGGCCGTCCCAGCCGCCAGGGCGGCCACCAGGCGGCCGATCTGGGTCTCGAGCCGGGCTACCTCCTTCTCCACGTTAACCCGGGTGCCTTGGTGGGCCTCCCGCTCGAGCTGGCGCTGGGCGTCGTGCGCCTGGATCATCTTCCACAACCGGGCCGGATCTGAGAGCAGCTCGTCGTACAGCACCGCCAGCACGGCCTGGTCGAGCACGTCCATCGGCACGCCACCTTTGTTCGAGCAATAGGCCGCGCCCCTGTGAGCCCGCTGGAGACAGTAATACCGCTTCCGGTGGTACCCGCCCAGCATCGTCATCGTGCCCCCGCAGACGCCGCACCGGGCGATCCCGCTCAGCATGTAGCGCGCGACCACGCCGCTCTCCGGCTTCCCGGCCAGCTTGTCGCCGGGCGTCCGCACGTAGTGGGCGCGTGTCTTCGCCTTGCGGTCCTGCACCTGCTGCCACAGCTCGTCGGAGATGATGCGCAGCTCCGGGGCGGCGACCCGGATCCACTCCGACTCCGGTACGGGCTCGCGGGTGCCGCGGCCATCATCGTCCACGTTCCGGATCTTGCCGTACACCGACGTGCCGATGTAGACCTCGTTGCTCAGCATCCGCCGGACCGCGTTCTTGGTCCACCCGCTGGCCCGTGGGTGCTCAGTGGTCAGCAGATTCCGAACGCGGTCATCGCCGTGGCCGTCAGCGGCGAGCTGGAAGGCGCGGCGTACCACCACAGCCTGC
>Ga0099791_10000665_pt1 | contig 12840 bp, 8 predicted proteins | sample Rivendell_Oct201_7_FD_77318 | JGI IMG/M metagenome (GOLD analysis project Ga0099791, IMG submission 77318) | Vadose zone soil and rhizosphere microbial communities from the Eel River Critical Zone Observatory, Northern California to study diel... | ecosystem: Environmental > Terrestrial > Soil >... | reverse complement strand
GGCACTGTCGGTCAGCGCTTCATTCAGCTGCTGGAAGAGCATCCGCAGTTTGAAGTCACTGCGTTAGCGGCATCCGATCGATCGGCCGGCAAGACTTATGCGGAAGCCTGCGGGTGGCGTTTGCCGGGCGAAATGCCCGAGGGCGTGAAGCGAATCATGGTGCAGCCGCCGGCGCCGCCCCTAGATTGCGATTTCGTTTTCTCAAGTTTGCCGGGTGACGTCGCCAACGACGCGGAAGAGAGTTTCGCGCGCGCCGGCTTTCCCACCATCACGAACTCTTCGTCACATCGCATGGATGCGGATGTGCCGCTGTTGATTCCCGAAGTGAATCACGAACACCTCGCGCTGATCGATGCGCAGCGCGCGGGCCGCGGTTATGATCGCGGATTCATCGTTACGAATCCGAACTGTTCGACGATTGTGATTGCGATGGCGTTGGCGCCACTGCACGCAAGCTTCGGAATCGAATCGTGTGTTGCCACGACGATGCAGGCAATCTCTGGAGCCGGCTATCCGGGCGTGGCATCCCTCGATATCAACGACAACGTGCTGCCGTACATTGGCGGCGAGGAAGAGAAGATTGAAAGCGAGACCCTGAAGATTCTGGGCCGGGTTAATGGCGGTGCGATCAGCGGAGCGGAGATGCAGGTGAGCGCGCAATGCAATCGCGTGAACGTGACGGATGGACACATGGCTTCCATGCGCGTGAAGCTTTCACGGCCGGCGTCGCTCGATGAAGTGCGCGCTGCGCTGGCCACGTTCACTTCGCTGCCGCAGGAGTTGAAGCTGCACTCAGCGCCGCTAAAACCAATCATTGTGCGCGCTGAAGCCGATCGCCCACAGCCGCGACTCGATCGTGATGCGGGAAACGGCATGAGCGTGACGGTGGGACGCATCGGGCGCGACAACGTGTTTGATTATCGCTTCGTGGCGCTGGGTCATAACACGATTCGCGGCGCCGCAGGCGCGGCGATTCTGAATGCGGAGTTGCTGTTGGCGCGCAAGTATCTGGGGAAGTAAGCAAATTTGCAGTGCGGCGACTTGTCGCCGCTTTCTCCATCGACCCTGCTCAAGGTGCCGCGGCCGCGACAAGTCGCGGCCTGACAAAGCGCTGACAAGTCAGCGCACTCCAAATCTGTCATGGCTTCAGTTGCACTTATTTGCAGTGCGAATCGGTGTCGGAGTGTGATGGCGCATGCGATCTTTGTGGCTGAAGCCAGGAAACGATCGCTAGCAGTTGAAATCTATTCGGCCGGAGTCTTTGATTTCTCAGACCAGCCGCCGTTGGTTGAGACTTCTGTCACCTGCTTGCAGCACAACACACCGCCTCCCAAAGAAACTCCAACCTGGGTACGTCACCTCCCACTCGACTCGATCAATCGTTTCCTGGTGATGGAGCACGATCATGCCGACGTGCTGACGAGCGAATTCGGCATCTCACCCAGCCGCATCAGCCTACTGGGCACTTTCGACCCGCAACGCCGCGGTGCCGAGATCGCCGATCCTTTCAGCCATGGCAGCGTCGTTTATGAACACTGTTACCAACTGATTCGTGACTGCATCATCGGGTATCTCGATACAACCGACGAACTGACTAAGCCGATGGCTCGGAACTCCGCAAAGCCCACTCGGTAATCGCCGCCTTCAATTCTTCCAACTGATCATCAAAGAAGTGCCCTGCGCCTTTGATGATGCTGAGTTGAACCGGCGCCTGGATCTTCGCAACCAGTTCTCGCAGACGCTCAACGTCGCCATACTCATCCACGTCGCCCTGCACAAAAAGAATTGGCTTGCGACACTGCTTGAGAAAACTGAAGTCGTAGTTGTTGACCGGCGTGCCGATGCTGATTAGCCGCAGAACACGTTCATCGGCGCTCCCGACTTCCAATCCGACGCGCGCACCGAAAGAAAAACCGCACAGCGTGATCGCCTCACCCGGATAGTTCGCCGACAGGTAATCCAAGCCGGCGCGGACGTCTTCGCGTTCGCCACGGCCTTCATCGTGTGCGCCCGTGCTTTGGCCGACACCGCGAAAATTGAGGCGGAGCGCAACTAACCCGGCATCGTTAAGCGCCGCGGCCGCGCGAAACACGACCTTGTTGTGCATCGTGCCGCCAAAGAGCGGGTGTGGATGCAGCACCAGGGCGACGCCGCGACCCAGGCCGGCGCGTGGCTCTTTAAGAATTGCTTCCAGCTGCCCGTGCGGCGCGGGTATGAAAAGGTTTCCTGCCGGATACATCAGAGATTAACCGTCAGCCGATTCTCAGTGCTGATTGGTCGGCTGTCAACGGCCGCAGGGCGATCAATGCGCGCCGGCTACGATCGCTAGTTTGCGCCGATCGCCGATCTGGCGCTCTCTGATGATTGCGGTCCAAAAACTGTTGAGGGATCAATGCGCAGACCAGGTCGCGCTGAAAGTGCGGGTAGGCCGGCATTGCCCCGGTAGAATTCAATATGGGAATGTTTGTAAGCGGGAGTCGCACCGCCCGGGCCGCCGATATTTCCAATCCTGACGCGCTCGCCTTCGTTGCTGATTTGAAAATCGGCGACGTGAAAGACGGCCAGCGTGACGTCTGACAAATTTCCGAGCCGGGGATAGTAGAAAGTTACGACGCCGTCGGTGGGCGACGGTTGAGCGCTGTGCGAAGTGAAACCGGCGGGCACATACAGGGGCGAATCCCCGCGGCCGTCCGCGCTGCCGTAGAGGTGCATCGCGTATGAAAGATGCCCGCGGTGCACGAGGCCATCGTCGCCGGCGATGTCGCCGCGATAGAGCGGGTACTCTCCGGCGAGTCCGGCAGGCTCGAATCCATTGGCGCCGGCGACGGCGCTCGGACCACCGAATAACCGGGCCAGCATCTTGTCCGACGCTCCCATCTCCGCCGTGTACTGACGAACCATGGCGTTGTTAGGCAGGACTTTCAACGAGTTGAGTCCTACCACGTGCGAATACTTCACTGATTTCGTCTCGACGATCGTCGAATCACCGACGGCCCAGGTCTTCGTCAGACCCTCCGAGTTGGCCATCCATGTCTGGGTCACCGACTCGATACCCGCGCCGCCATAGTTAAAGGTGAGCGTGCGGCCGGAGGAGTCAACGACGCCGTGCAGCATCAAACCGTTCGCGGTGTAAAGCATGCTGAGGTTAGCGCCGCCCGCATCCTTAATGCCGGCGCACCGGAATTCGCCATCGGGATAACGAACGAAGATGTATCTGGTTCCGTCGCCGGCGTGCACAGTCTTGAGACTGTCGTTGTCGATGAGCTTGAGGTTCGTGCCATCGGTTGACGCATAGGTGTTCTTGCTTTCGGTCGGTTCGAGCGCAATGAAATGGACGCCTTTGCTTTCCCGAGAGATTGACGGCAAGAGGTATCGCCCATTTTCTTCGTCGTAACTCAGGGACTGAAAGATCGGAAAGTTGAACTGCGCCATGGGATAGGTGATTGACCGATCCAGCCCCGGCTTCAAAGTCGCATCAGGCAGACCGAGCAGTGGCGACCGCTTATCATCTACATTCCATCTGTATGCGGTGCTCTCGGCCTCAGCCGAATCGAAGCTCTCGCCGGCTCTTGATTCGGGAACCGCGTATCCGTCAGCGCTCGCAATGGCGACCCTGTTAGTGATGAGGCCGCACAGAACGAAAGCCAGAACGAGAGACAGGATCAGGATTAGCCTATTAGAGCGGGTCATGTAATTTCTCCGTGTAACTCTTTCAGGCTGGTCACCGTGGATCGGTGGGCGCTGGCGATCGTCTGATCAATCGGGTCAGTGGCAGGGCGTTGAAGGCAAGTGGTTCTAAGTTGAACGTCGTGAGGTCTGGGCAGACCGTTTTGACTGGCTTTTTCGACCGAGCAGTCCGAGGGTCATCTCGGTTTGGGTCTGCCTGGCGAATGAGTGGCAACTCTTTCGTGACGTGATCGCCGTTTTCTTTTCACGTCGCACGGCGAACTGTCGCCAATCAACTGAGCAACCGTTGTGCCGCCGGAGAGTTTGCGTTCCGGAGGTTGATCGATCGCCCGAGTTAATCGATATTACGCTGCGGCACGCGCAATGCGAGTGATCCATCAGCCAGGCGCCCCAGCCGGCTCCCACGAGTTGGTTTGAGGCGTTTAGCCGCAGTCAATCGACCCCGGCTCTCCCATTGTTCCCCGACTCAACCCAAAAAACTATCTAGAGGAGTTCATGCTTAATTTGGACAAGACCTATGCAGCCGTGAATCCGAGGGCAGGCAAGAGCCGTAGCGGTTTCGAGTCTGACGTTGAAGACCGCGAGATCATCTTCAAACATGACGTTGCGGGCAAGCTCACCTTCCTGAATAAGGCGGGCGAGCTGGTCTCGGGTTATTCACGGCAGGAAGCCTGTGGAATGAACATCACACAATTTGTAGCCCCGGAATTCGCCGAGAGAGTGCACGATTGTTTGGCGGGCAATTCCAGCAAGAGACTGGGAACAGTTTACGAAATCGATATCATCGCGAAAAACGGGCAACGCATAGCATTGGAAGTCAGCACTCAAGCCGTCGCGCGCAGAGGCGGAGCGCTCGAGATTGAGGGCATCGCATTGCCGTCTGTGTTGAGAAACCTGTCTCAACGACCGACGAGGTTACGATGTCTGGATCAAGATTTTTGCCTGGTAAGCTGGCCTGGTCGTCATCAGGGAGACGAGCGGCGCTCTAGTTCAGTCGATGCTTAGTTCAGTCGATTCTTCTGAACTTCCCGGCTCAGGAGCGCCGCCCAGCGTGCGCTGCAATTGCTCAGTCGTGAAAGGTTTCTGAAGAAAGACCGTGGCGCCCGCAGCAAAGCTATCAACCATTTGTTTTGGTTCGCGCTCGTCGGTAACGACTACCACGGGAATTCTCATGAGCCGTTTTTCGGTTTTCATGTACCGCTCAGTTGGTGAGGCTGATTCCGCTGACTGAGAGATGAAGTGATCCGAGTTGGAAATCTTCAGGCGGCCCGGATGCCTGGCCTGGCCGCTTGGTTTCTTAACAGGTCCGACGCAATCTGTCCCACATTGAACAAATCCTCCGGCTTTACCAGGTACGCAGTCGCGCCTGCTCTTAGCCCTTCCTGCTGTTCTGAGAACAGGGCCGCGGTCGAATAGATGATGATGGGTTTGGTGACGCGAGATTGACGAAGCTGTTTGCACAAAGATAACCGGCCGCGATCCTCTTCGTTACCGCCCAACAGAAACAGATCGAAACTCTGCGCACTAATCTGTTGGAGCGCATCACCGTTGCTCCCTGCTGCGGTTACCAGGTGCCCGGCCTTACGCAGCATGAAAGCCAGGAGCGTGTTCAAGTCTGAATTGTCTTCGACCAGCAGGATGTGTCCCTGGGCGGGGCCATTGCCGGCTGGGCGCGTGGCCACAGAAGAGATCGGCACGATATCGATGGCGGGAGTGTCCTGGGCCCTGGCGGCACCGGCGGCCAGGAGGGTGATAACAGATTCCAACACGCGCTTGGGACTGGTATTGAATTTCGAAAGCACCAGCGTGGCGCCGGCTTGCCATGCTTCTTCTACCGCGCCCGGCTTTGCCAGATTCGAGAGGACGATGACCGGCATGTCGTGAAGGGCGGGGTTTGAGCGGACCGTCCTGAGGAGTTCCAGACCGTTCAGTTTTGGCAAGAACAGATCCAGCAACACCAGATCCGGTTTTATTCGAGTGATTAGGTCAAGGCCCGCTTCGCCATCCATGGCGACTTCGACGTTGAATCCTTCGCCCTTGAACTTATTACTATAAGCAGTGGCAAGCACTGTCTGGTCCTCGACTACTACTATGGTTTTCACAATTGCACCTCCGTTTGCATCAGGGTTTGGGGGACATGTTGGGCGAGCACTGCGCGCATTTGCTCAAACAGTATATGAGCCTGGGCCAGCATGACAGACGCGTTATCCAGGCAACCGTTCCGGCCCACGGTTTCGAGTTCGCGGAAAGGAATCGCGACGGCATTCATGCCGCAGTTGGCGCTGGTACCGGCACAGTTGTGGGCGATCAATTCGACTTCGACATGGTTGCCTGAGGCAACTGCCGCGTCCAGTTGGTGAAGGTTCTTACTCATTTGATCCAGATACAGATTCGCAATCTCCCGAAACTCTTCCGGTTCGTCTCCCATCATTTCGTGCATTCGCTCAACGTCGACCAATGGCACAGTGATGAGGCCGGCTTGCTCTCCTGGATCGATGCTGGGACTTCGCAAGAAGAGTTCAAGCACGCGGCTCAACTCTTCGAGCTGAACGGGCTTGGTTATGTACTCGTCCATCCCCGCGGCAATACACTTTTCCCGGTCGCCGGTCAGCGCGTGCGCAGTCATGGCCACTATCGGGATGTGCCTGGTCTCGCCCTCCTGCCTACGGATCTCTGCGGTGGCTTCATATCCGTCCATTTCCGGCATCTGGCAATCCATCAAAATCAGATCGTATGAGATGCGGCTCAAGGCTTCGATTGCCTCGCTTCCGTTAGCGACCGCATCCGCGCGGTAACCCAGCTTCTGCAACTGGCGGACGGCCACTTTCTGATTCACGATGTTGTCTTCGGCGAGCAGAATAAGTTTGTTCGAACTCATTTCTAATTCCTTCAACATATGTTTGGTAACCAGTTTCGACGACGTGACATCGCGTTCCGGGGTGACGGTCGCCGGGCTGATGACGTTGGCAAGGCAGTCAAACAACTGAGATTGACGCACTGGCTTGGTTAGATAGGCGGCCACCCCGGCGTCACGCGCCGTGGCTTCGTGTCCGCGCTCGCCGAATGATGTCAACATCACCAGGTGCATCCCGGCAATGCTCGAGTCAGATTTAATAATCCGAGCCAGCTCGAAACCATCCATTCCCGGCATCATCAAATCTATCGCCGCCAGATCGTAAGGCACGCCTTCAGCTGCGGCCGAGCGGAGCAGCTCGAGCGCGTGAAATCCTGATTCGGCTTCCTGGTGAATCATCCCCCACGAGCCAAGCTGATGAGAAAGAAGTTTCCGATTAGTAGCATTGTCATCAACGATCAGAACCCGCAGCTTCCCGAGACTTACCAGCTGCGGTTGAGGCATAACAGCGTTCTCGAGCTGTTTATCGAATCGTGCGGTGAACCAGAAAGTTGAACCCTGTCCAGGCGTGCTGGTGACGCTCATCTGCCCGCCCATTAATTCGACCAATTGTTTCGAGATGGCCAGGCCCAGCCCGGTGCCGCCGTACTTGCGGGTCGTCGAACCGTCGGCTTGGGTGAAGGCCTGGAAGAGGTTTTGTTGTGCGGCCGGGCTGATGCCGATGCCGGTATCGCTGACCATAAAGCGAACTACCACGTTATCTTTGGTTTCGCTGTCCTTCTCAACCCGCACAATGACTTCGCCTTGCTCGGTAAACTTTATGGCGTTCCCGATCAGGTTAGTCAGCACCTGGCGCAACCGGCCGGGATCACCACGGAGCGCCGGCGGCACGTCGCTGTGGATTAGGGAGGCAAACTCGATCTTCTTTTGATGGGCCCGCTCGGCCAGCAGTTCGATCGTGTCCTCGACGGCGTTGTTCAGCAGGAAGTCCAGCGTCTCGAACTGAAGCTTGCCCGCCTCAATTTTCGAGAAGTCCAGAATGTCGTTGATAATCGTCAAAAGCGCTTCGCCACTGGCGCGAATCGTCTGGGCACAGTCGCGTTGCTCTTCATCCAGGTCGGTGTCCAGCAAAAGCCCGGTCATGCCGATCACGCCATTCATCGGCGTGCGAATCTCGTGGCTCATGTTGGCGAGGAATTCTGATTTGAGGCGCGCTGATTCCTGGGCCGCGTCGCGCGCCTGCTCCAAATCATCTTCGATTCTCTTCTGCTCAGTGATGTCCTGATCGGTGCCCCTAATCTTCACCATTTGACCATGTTCGTCACAAATAACTCTTGCACTGGCACGAAGTACTCGCACGGTCCCGTCAGCGAGAACGACACGATAGTCATAGCCGAAGTCCTCTTTACTTTGTTGGGACTTTTCATTAATGCTTTTCACCAGATCGCGGTCGTCTGGATGCACCATCGCCAGATATTCTTCAAACGATAATCCCAACTCCCGCTGGTCGAGACCAAAGATGCGCCACAGTTCGTCCGACCACTTCGCCTCGCCAGTAATTGCGTCATAGTCCCAACTTCCAAGATGAGCGATTCCCTGTGCGTCAGACATCTGGATTTCATTCGTCTTAAGCTCCTCCTCTATTCGCTTGCGCTCGGTGATGTCCCGACCAAGACCGATCAGGCCGACGATCTGGTCGTTCTCATCACGCAATGGAATCTTGGTTGTAAGTAACCATGTCTTCTGGCCTTGGTTACCAATAACATACTCTTCCCTATTGATCACGGGTTGACCGGTTTGGAGAACCACTTGGTCGTCAGCCAGGAATTTTTCGGCTAATTCCTTCGGGTGGAATGCAAAATCATCCTTACCTAATAGCTCGGCCTCTGATTGCAGACCGGAAAAACGCACTTCGGCTAAATTCGCGATCACCTTCCGGGAGGCCATGTTCTTAACATAGACTGAATCAGGAAGATGATCGATGAGAGTCCGCAAGAAGGCACGTTCCTTCCGGAGCGTGTTCTCCAGTTGTTTGCGCTCGATGGCCAGCGCCAGTTGCGTCGCCACTGACGACAGAAACTCCACATCGCGCTGGCTGTAGGCGGCTTTATCTTCATAGTGCTGAACAACGAGCACGCCAATAATGTCTGTCGATGTTCGCAGCGGCACACCTAACCAGGCCGCCGGAAGGGTTCCTACCAATTCGATTTCGCCTTTTATTGCCAATTCCTGGATGAGCTCAGGACCCAACAACATCGGGCGCCGGCTGCGCAAGACAAAAGCGGTAAGCCCCTTGCCAACTTTTTGGGGTGCGGGGACCGGATCAAACTCGTCCTTAAAGAATGGGATGTGGAGAAGGTCGGATGTCTTATCATGAAGCGCAACGAAGCAATTCTCTGCGGGAAGCAGTTTGCTGATTGACCGGTGAGCGAGAGAAAACATTTCATCCAGATTGGAGGTCGTGATGACGCCCTGGACTATTTCAGAAATGATTTGACGCTCAGCTTCAGCCCGCTTGCGCTCAGTGATGTCGCGGGCCATGCCCTGCACTCCGGTTGGTTTTCCATCCTCGTATGTGAGGCGAGAGTTCACTTCGAGCATAACTCTGTGGCCATCTCTGGCAATGATCTCAAGCTCATACGCAGACGGTGCTTTTTCAGTAGTCTTACGCGCGAGCAACTGCCGGGCTTCCTCGAGGTATTCCGGCGCGACGACCTGGGCGAGGTTCATCCCTGTGGCTTCATCGTTTGTATATCCGACAATCCTTTCACATGCCTTGTTAACTGAAGTGTAATTACCTTCGAGATCATGGGCGTAGATGATGTCGTTAGCGTTCTCAAATAAGTTTCGATATCGTTCTTCGCTTTCACGAAGCTCAGTTTCCGCCTGTTTGCGTTCCTCTGCTTCCGCTCTCAGGACGTGATTAGCTTCGGCGAGCTCTGTAGTACGCTCGTGCACCTTCCTTTCCAACTCGTCGTGCGCTTTCCGCAAACCCTCCTCGGCGAGTCTGCGTTTCGCCATGTGTCGCGTGACGTTGCGGATGACGAAGACTGCAATAGCGGCGGCAAGTAGTGCCGCAAGCGCAATCAGCAAGACGGTAGTTCTGCGGACTGCGGCACTGCTGGCGGCCTCTCGGTTTTGCGCCAGGTCCATTTGGTGGCCCTGGTAATCGACATAGGCATTCCAGGCTTTGTGATACTCAATTATCCGAGGCATAGCTTGTTGAGCCATCAATTCACGTGCTGCCTGCGGCTTTTTCTCGACAACCAGCATGTGTAACGCGCCCTTGTAGCTCGCGAGATATGGGCTACGCGTACTGTCGATGGCTTCAAGTAATGCCAACTCTTCCGCGGAGTCAACCCGGCTTCTGAGCGTTTCGATCAGTATGGAAATCTCTTTGCTGTTACTCGAGTTCTGTGCCAGCAACGAGTCGATTTCCTTTTGGTCTTCACTCAGGAAGACCTGCATCGTTATTCGGCTGTTGAGATTCGAGTAAGTCTGGGCTCGCTGCGACATTTGCACTCTGGCCCATTGCTGATTGACGATTTTGGCAAGACCGTCGTCAATCCGATGAAGTTGACGCAGGCCTAAGCCGCCAACTGCGATCATGATGCCAATGAGCAACGCGAACGATAGGCCCAGCCTTACGCCCAGATTGGAATCGCCGGTAAATGAGAGGAGGTTGCGGATCTTTTTCATAGTGTTGAGCGACAGAAGGTAACCAGAATCGTGTGGGATGCGCGAGATTTTATCGTCGCTTCGGCGCCTAAAACGTTTGCTTAGGAAATGAGGGCCGCTTCACTCGTGGCAACGAACTGCGGGTCCTGTCCGCGGCCATCATCAAGCATCGCAAGTTGTTGAATTCCGCGGATGCGCGAAACCAGGCGCTGATTGGTGTAGTCGAGTTCGGCGCTCCTCTTGTTGCTTTCGAAATGTTCCAGCCCTCGTCTGACGGTCAGACGCAGGTCTTCATTATCCCAGGGTTTCGCTACGTACCTATAGACCTGCCCGCAGTTAATGGCTTCGACAAGAGCGTCGACGTCCGTGTAACCCGTGAGGATGATGCGCACCATGCGCGGGCGCAGCGGCACTGTTTTCTTGAGCAGTTCAATTCCCGTCATGCCGGGCATGCGCTGGTCCGTGATCAAGAGCGCTACGTCATGCTGTCCGAGCAAAGCCAGGGCTTCGTCGCCGGATGCCGCCGTGAGGACTTCGTAGTCATCACGAAACAATCTGGCGAGGGTGCGCAAATTGGCCGGCTCGTCGTCAACAATAAGAATTTTGTAAGGCATGTGTATTCTCCCTTTGGTGATTCATAGGTACTGGCGCGATTATTCCGGGTCGCGCGACCAGAGGTATCAGCGTCGTAAATGTCGTGCCTTTGCCAGGGGTGCTTTCGACCTTGATGGTACCGCCGTGGCTGGTGATGATGCCGTAACTGATAGACAAACCGAGTCCGGTTCCCACGCCCACGGGCTTGGTGGTAAAGAAAGGTTCAAAGATCCTTTCCAGGTCTTCCGGCCTGATGCCGCTTCCGGTATCGCTGATTTTCACAAACACCATTTCGTCCTGCACGCCGGTTCCAATTCGAACTTCGCCCCGGCCACTACCAATCGCCTGCGCCGCATTCATGAGCAGGTTCGTCCATACCTGGTTGAGTTGGCCGGCGAAGCAATGGATTAGTGGCAACGGCCCATACTCGCGTCTGAGCGCGATGTGATCCGAGTTGTAGTATTGCGAAAGGATGCGAAGAGTCGAGTCGATGCTGGCGTGGATGTCGACCTGGGTTGCCTCAGCTTCGTCAAGACGAGAGAAGGTGCGCAGGTTCATCACAATGTCGCGGATGCGCCGGGCGCCTTCCTGACAATCGGCGATGATCGAAGAGAGCTCGGGCAGCACCTCTTCATACTTGATTTCTTCTTTGATCGCATTCGCCTGCGACTTCAACTCCGGTGAAAGCAACGCGCTATCGTAAACGTTGAGGAGGCGCCTTAAGCCAGTGGCAGACCTGTCAAGGCTCTCCATGTTGCTGTAGATGAAACCAGCCGGGTTGTTGAGTTCGTGAGCGACACCACCGGCCAGTTGTCCCAGCGACGCCATCTTTTCACTTTGCAGTAACTGCGCCTGCAGGCTGGTCAGTTTTGCTTTTTGCGCGGACAGTTCGGCGTTGTGTATTTCGAGTTCCTCTTGGTAGCGTTTGCCGTTTTGCAGGAGGGTGCGGCGTTCGAGCGCCTGTTCTACTCTCAATTGGAGCACATGGAGATCGCAGGGCTTGAGCAGGTAGTCGAAGGCCCCGATGCGCAGGGCGTCGATGACGCGTTGGCTGCGATCGATACCGGACACCATAATGACCACGGTGTCGGGGAAATCACTGATGACTTTGCGCAAGAGTTCGACGCCACTGAGGCCGGGCATCTGCACGTCTGAGATGACCAGGGCGAATTGCTGCGCGGCCAGAAGCTTCAAAGCCTCCGGCGTATCTGCCGCCGTGACGCATTCGTACCTTTCGCTCAGGGCGAGGGCGAAAAGAGTTGTGATCGCCTCTTCATCGTCAACGATGAGAATGCGCCGGTTGTCTGCTTCTGGAAATTGATGTGGCAAGGGTGTCTCGGACTGTCAATCCGTCCCGGCGGGACTGTCGAAGCTGGCCTATTCCGCCAACGGTACTCCCACAATGGCGGGGCGTTTCGCCGCACAAATGCGCAAAGATCGCGCGCGACGCATCTCTAATGGCGGATGGCAATGCTTGTGCCAGTTTATTCGCGGTTGAAATTCTGTGATCGTCGCCAGAAACACTATTGCGCTTAGCTAACTAGAAGACTAGAATCTCGTCCAGACAAGAGGGTATTGATGCGTCATCTGAATATGAACCGGCTGATCTGGTTTCCTCGGAACTTGTTCGTTGCTTACTCACGCACCTATCAAACCTCTCGCTGATTTGAAAAACAGCTCTGATGTAGAAGTTGTTTGCCGTTCCGACTTTATCTTGCTGGTTGATTGCGCATTTGCAGTTGGTGATTAGAGACATCTCCCCCTTCTTCCCAAGAGGCGCCCACCTGAAAGAGTTCAGGCATGCGAAGTAGAAGAACCCAGGAACCATCTTCAATTGGAACGGACAAGTTTGTGCCAAACGGCAGAGAGTCGCGCGATAAGGCCACGTTGCTACCCAGCGAACGCGCGTCCGGTGCGAACCGCAACTTGTTTCTTATCCGCGGCGACGATGTACGCCCAACGTCTTCTCTCAGACTCACCGAGGACATCGCTGAACACAAGCACGCCGAACGAGGCATCAAAATAGT
>Ga0099791_10000663_pt1 | contig 12866 bp, 13 predicted proteins | sample Rivendell_Oct201_7_FD_77318 | JGI IMG/M metagenome (GOLD analysis project Ga0099791, IMG submission 77318) | Vadose zone soil and rhizosphere microbial communities from the Eel River Critical Zone Observatory, Northern California to study diel... | ecosystem: Environmental > Terrestrial > Soil... | reverse complement strand
CTTCGCGCCGCTGGGATGGATCAAGAGCCGGAGCGCGGGACACCCGCCATCTGGAAGCTCGTACGAAACCGATTTGGCCTTCGCCTGTGCCACCGTCGCGGCCGTCAATTTCTTCGCCATGCCCTGCCCTCGCGCCTTCAAGGTAAACCCCGAGGTAAACACTGTTCTCGGTTTGATGCGATTACGCCGTGCGATTAACACGGACGCTCGATAGGCGATTTATGCTACTCTGGCAAGGGGTTCCGGCGGGTTCCGTGGACTAGCAGGGGGTAACGTGTTCGAACAGCGTCACTGTTGGGACGACGGCGGCTGTTTGCGTTCGCGGCGACGCGATGCTTGGCGGATGGTGGTCCCTAATCAAACATCTGCGGCGAGACCGCGGACACGAGCACGCGCGACCGGACCCGTCCTGACTTTCCGCTTGAGCAGTTCCGGCAGCCTTGCAAAATCGACGGCCATCTGTCTCGCCTCTTCCATCGTCAGGAAGCCGGTGTGTCCTGCGGCGTTCGGGTCGGCCCGGCCGTAGAAGATGCCAAGTTGCTGCCCGGAGGCGTCATCGACGGCGAATCCGTTCGGAATCTCGACGATCCGCCACGGCGCGGGGAAGCGGCTGGTCATGCTACGCCCGCCGTCCGGCATCCGTGATCCTGACACGAACGCCGTTCCGCCGGAACGGGCTGCCCCATCAGTAGTCGTAACCGCAAACCCACGTGTAGCCATATGGCGTCCACGCGTAGCACTGGTCGCCATAATAGCTGTAGGCGCCGTATCCCAGGCCTAAGCCAAGGCTGAACGGTACGCCGAAGCGGACGAAGCGGTGATGGTGAAAGCCGGGCCTGAAACCCTGGCCGACAAAGCCGTGCCCGGCAAACGGACGAGGCGCGCCCATTACGCCCGGAGCGGCAAAGCTGCGAACACCCCCGCCCGCGAAGCCAGGAGCAAAGCCGTGCCCTCCGAATCCGCCATGGCCGAAGCCCCCACCGCCAAAGCCCCCGTGGCCGGCGAAGCCGCGTCCGAAGGCCAGGGCACCTGTTGGAATTGATGCAGCGCCGATAAAACTGACTGCAGCGAGCGCGATCGCAATCCTGCGTAACATGACGGTACTCCCTTCCCAGCCAGCCTTCTAACGGTCTGACGTGTGATCAGGGTTGACCTACTTTCGGACAGACTTGTGGCCGCGGGCGCGATCCGCAATACATTGAGCCAATCAAATTTGCCGTGATCTAGACCCAATTACCTCAAATCGGTGCCAAGATCGGCCTCCTACCTTTGCGTGCGCCAGACTGGGAACGGCTTCAGCTTGCCGAATCCGCGTCGCCCCAATCCGGCGCCCGATCACGCTCGCGACCGCAATTGAGGCGGCAAAGGCCCCATCGGAATGTCCTGCCGTGATTTGTGCGACACATAAGAAAAACCCCGCCGGTTAGGGCGGGGCAAGTCATGTGTGGTTAGGACATTGCACACATAACCGAATCGTTTGCTGGCGATTGTCGCGTGGCCGACACAGGCCGATGATGTCCACTGGAATCTGACGCGCGCCGCCGGATAGAGCGCGACTGGTCTTTGAGCTATCCTCACCTAAACCCCGCTAACACCAGGGTCTGCCATTTTCGATGAAGCGGCCCATGCTATGATGGGCGGATCGGAGTTGAGCCGGGAGGATAAAATGAGAGCTATCGCTTCTTTGATTGCCGCGGTTGGCGTGCTGTCTGCCGGCGCGACGGTTGCGGCGGCGACGCCGGCCGATGGCGCCGCCATCGCTCGTCTCGCGCAGCAAGTCGACGCTGTGGTGGTGGTGAAGAAGGGGAAAAAGTCGAAGGAGTTGAAGGGCAGAACCACGGGCACTCCGACTTCGCCACCTCGGCAGCCTAACGAGTCCTATTGATCTCGCCTGCAAATAACCGGGGAGAAGGGAGATGCACAGTTTCCTTGCGATGCTGACAAGGGCATCGGGCGCCGCCACGATCATTGCGCTCGCAACCCTCATTGTTGTTGCGCTCGGCGGTGCAGTTGTGATTTCGAGCCTGATTGGTCGCGTTGAAAAGCTCGAATCCGACCTCGGCAAGGCGCAGGCGAGGATCGTTGAACTCGCGGCTTCCCAGTCGAAGCTGAGCGCGAGCATCGATATGGCCGACCGATCGATCAAATCGCTGAGGTCGGATTTGGATCATCCGCGGGTCCGGCCCCTCGCGTCGATCCTCGACGCCGGGGCAGGCCTGCGGCGGTGATCAAAACTATGAAGAGGGCCGGTTCTTCTGGGTGGCCGCAACGGTTTGCCGTCTGACCAGCTCCTTGGCTGAAGGTGGCCCACTTCCTCCGTCAACGGCACTCCGCCGACACAGAACCGATCGCGGGATAAGCCGTCGAATCGCTTGAAGGGAGCAGGTCTTTTCCCGTGCCGGAGGCGGGCCGCCCGTCAGCGGCGAGGCATCGTCAGGGCAGAAGATGACCCCGCTGCCGACATTGGCCGCGATCGGCTCGGACGTCGCAAAAGGTTCGGAAGCCGCCGCTATTCTGGCACAATAGGAATTCGACTAAGTAGCGGGCCAACATGGGGGCAACTGGTTCGCCGCGCTACGGCCTGCCCGCCACGTAGCCGTGATAGTTCATTAGAAAGTCATCCAATGGAAGAACGCCGCTCTGCGGGACCTGGCGATTCGCATCTCCCCATGTAAAGATAGTCATCTTTACGTTCCCGCCTGACCGGTCGATCCTCGACCGTAGGACGATCCAGTGTTCATCCATGCCCACGCGCGAGCCCGACTTTTTTGGATCCTCGATCATTTGGTAATCGATGAGCAAGCAGACACGGTAGCCCGCGGAATACAGCCGGCTGGCTTCGTCCATGTTTTCGGTGCCCCGCTGGTGGCGAAGAAGATTGAAATCGTGTCTGACGTCAGAATAGCCGGCCTTATTGAGCCACCACACTAACTCCATGGGGGTCGTGGCGCCTTCAAATTCCTTGTCGGCCGTATCGTAGGTGCAGAACCAATTCTCTGAATCGCGGAGGCTCGCCATCGTCACCCAATCGACCGGATCGATCTTCGGTGGGTAATGCCAAACAGCCGACGGCGCGCCCACTATTGATGTATTGATCTGCCAGTATGGAGCTGGGTATTGGCGAACAGAGTCGTTCGGCGTAACCGACAGCCCGCCCAGCATTGCTGTACCTTTGTCATACATATCTGCAGCGAACCGTGCATAAGAGGCCGGACGGTCTTGCAGCAGGACGAAAAGAAACGCAGCCGGTCCGCACAGGCTCGCTTGACCTTGGCGCAGCAGGCCCGGGTAGGCTAGTCGCATCAGCATGCCAACCCCGATCTCATCCCGATCGAGGTTCAGCCAGCGCCCGCGACCAACTCCCTTGAGGAAGTTGCAGACGATTTCAGCGGCATCAATATGCCTCGGTGTGGCCAACTCGTACGGCCCACGGGCGCTTCTCTTCGATCTTGCTTCTTTGACGAACAACTCCAGCATCGCCTTCGTCCGCGGCTCGATGGTTGTCGACTTCTCGGCTACCAGCTGCAGGTCATCGAGTTCGCCGGCGGTCACGGTCCCATCGCTAAGCGTGCTGTAGAGGATGTCCACGACCTTTCCCTGACTGAGGTGAGGGTCGTCCTTTAAGGCTTCGATGAGAGCCCTCCGAACCGATACGGTCTGAAATTCACCCCATTGTCCGGAAGCCTTGGGTGCTGCAGGGTGTCGCCACGCGAGCTTTTCCATCCGAGTGAGAACCGCGTCGCCGGGATCGACGAACCCCGATTGTTGGGCGGGGGGAAAATGTTGTTTTTGAAAGCGCAGGATCGCATCGCAAAGAGCGTCGCTCGCTCTCCCTGGAACCACGCGATCGGTGGAAAGGCTGCCCCCCGCTCCGCCGTCGGCCGCCGGAATGAAGTCCAACAGCATGATCACTTGGAGCTGGTCTTTTACCGCGTTCCAGTTTTGGTACTGAGCCCTGGTCTTGGCGTCTCGTCCGACTCGTGTTCCTATAATGTCCGACATGGGGAACCTCTTCACAGCTTGTGGGGTATCCATGCATTGACAATCGTTCGTCTACGGAACCAGAAGGCGGGTTCATCCGTCGAGCACGGTTGTTACCTAGGGAACAGGTCGCCGTCGTATTGGCTATCATCCGGATGACTACACGGAGCGCGCAGAGCCTCGGGGCGTTTTGCCGCGACGCAGGTGGTGCGGACGGAAGCCAGGGCGGCACAATTGCCGCAATGGACAAACTGGAGGCGTCGAACAGATTGAAACGAGCGTCGCGCATTTGGAGTCCTCCCGCTCGCGAAATGGCGACGGTGTTTCAGAACGGATCTCTGTAGTATTGGTTCGGAAGGGCCTTGCCGTTTTTCGACATGAGTTCAATGGGGGATATCGCGCCGGTTGGGGGTTGAACTCCCGCGGCTGTGACCGATCGGGTTGCTGCCGGACCAAATCTCACCGACATCCCGATGAGTGCGAAGAAAGTGCGGTCGTTACAGAGACAGCGATTGCTTTGCGCATCATGACCTCGTGTCGGAGCTATTCCGTCCGCACCGCCGGCGGTCTTTCGGTCCGTTACCTCCCGCCTTCTGTGACCCACCTCACACTTGCTGCGAAGCACGGTTTGATAAAATAATATTCGGTCGTACTCGGCCGCCTTGCTGCCTTGGGACACGGACAGGCCTCACCATTCAATGTGATTTCGTTTCACGATCGAATGTACCGGCGCTAAAAGAACCGATCCTTAGACCGAACGGGCTACGCCGGTTCTACGCCTTGTCGCGTTGGCCGTCTTGGCGTCACGCGTGTAACGAATTTGCAGATTGCGCGCATTGAGTGACGGGCGGCTCAGTCGCTTAAGTCAGGTCGCGCGTGCAAAACGGAGATCGAGTTGTCGCCAACGTCATCTCGCCTTCTGCGTATCTCGACGGAGATGTTCCCTGAGCGGGACCGGTTCTCCGCGTTCCGAGAGGAGTTCGTGCGGCGGATTCTGAGGATGGACGTGATAGACCACAGCGGCGGACGTGCGCGTGCTGACCTCACCTTCATGCCGCTCGGCCCGGTTGCCGTTGGTACCCTCGCTGGCACGTCAGCCGAGTTCCTACGTCAGAAACATCCCTTAAGGATGGCAGTGACGACTTTAGATTGAATATCGTCGACATTGGCCCAGTCCAGTTCGCGCAAGCCGGTCAGGAACGTACGTGTGATTCCGGGTGGGCGTATTTTATGGATCACGGACGCCCGGAGCGGGCACTTGGGCCAAGCAGAGGTAGGATGAGAATGTTGCGGTGCAGGCTGCCGCACTTAAAACCCTGGTATCCCATCCGGAAGATCTGGCAGGCCGCCCGCTGCGTCCGGGACCGGCGCTTCGTCTCCTCGACGGTTACTTGCGCTCGCTCACGTCCCTCGAAGAACCCCCGCCACCCGATTTAGCCCCGATCATCGGGGTTCACCTTCTCGATCTCGCGGCCGCAGCGCTCGGGCCGACGGCGGAAGCCGTAGAGATTGTTGCGAAGCGCGGCGTGAAGGCTGCGCGGCTGCGGGCGATCCTGACGGAGGTGGCGCGACGCTTCAGCGACCCTGATTTCGATCTCGACAACGTCGCCGGCGCGCTCGGCCTGTCGCGGCGATACGTCCAGCAACTGCTCGAGGAGACGGGAAAGTCATTCACCGAGCACCTTGTGGAACGCCGGCTTGAGCGCGCCTTCGCAATGTTGACCGACCGCCGCTGCCTTCATCTGGCGATCATCGATATTGCGTTTGCGGCCGGCTTTGGCGACGTCTCTCATTTCAATCGCATGTTCCGCCGGCGCTTCGGCGAGACGCCGTCCGGCGTGCGGGCTGCAGCGATCGCGCCGGACCAGACGTGACGATTTAGCAATGAACCGAGCAGAACCGGATTGCGATCAATCGCCGAAACGGGCCTTTGCGGGCGCCTGCCGGCCGTGTATCCTTGTCCACCGAGATGTGGCGTTCATCGCGGCCACGCAAGCGATGGCAGTGCCGGGGGAGGATCGTCATGATTTACCGAAGCTCGACTGGGGCTTTCGCCTTCGCCGCCGCGCTGATGATGACAGTGGGCGGCGCTGAAGCAGCGGATGGCGCGAAATATCCGGACTGGTCAGGTCAGTGGATCCGCATTCCAGTTCGGCTTCCCACCCAGCCGTCGCACGACCAGACCAAGCCTTGGGGGCGTGGTCAGCAGGCTCCGCTCACTCCGGAGTATCAAAAAGTCCTGGAGGACAGCATCGCGGATCAGGCCGTCGGCGGCCTGGGCAATTTCCCGACCACAACAGGCCGCGCGGCCGGCATGCCGCACATGATGATGGGATTTGGTCCGCTGGAAGTGGTGGTGACGCCGGATACGACCTATGTTTTGATCGGCTGGTATGACCACTACCGTCGAATCTTTACCGATGGGCGTGACTGGCCTTCTGAAATCGAGCCGACCTTCGCGGGATATTCGATCGGCAAATGGGTCGATACTGACGGCGACGGCGCCTACGACACGCTCGAGGTCGAGACCCGGGGCTTCAAGGGACCGCGGGCCTACGATGAAGCCGGCCTGCCGCTGCACTTCGACAATCAATCGATTTTCAAAGAGCGCTTTTATCGCGACAAGGCCGACCCCAATATCCTGCATGACGAAATCACGACGATTGACAATGCCTTGACGCGTCCGTGGACCGTCGACAAAAAATATGTGCGCAGTCCGAATACACATCCGAATTGGCCCGAATATTATATTACCGAGGGCAACGGGCAAATTGCCATCGGCAAGGAAAACTATTTTCTGAGCGGGGAGGGGTTTTTAATGCCCGCCAAGAAAGATCAGGCGCCGCCCGATTTGCGATATTTCACGCAAACGCGGAAGTGACGAGCCGGGTCCATCGGCAGTCGCTGGCATCCGTTCAAAGCCAAGTTGGCGTTTCTCGGGAGGTGCCGGGCTTGTCCCAGCCACCCGGATTGTTTTCGCCTCGCCACCTCCCTCGCGGGCGGGAGGGTAGGGAGGGGGCCGTCGCCGGGACAAGCCCGGCGACGACGCCACTATGTCATTCAAAGCGATCGAAATCCGCTCGAACGTCGTGCCCTCTGCCGTCACTTCCGCGTTGGCTTGAAATACCGCAAATCCGGCGGCAGCTGGTTCTTGCGGACCGGCATGAGCGTGCCGTCTCCGCTCAAGAAGTAACTTTCCTTGCCGAGCGCGATCATCGACGGGTTCTCGGTGCAATAGGCCTCGGGCCAGTCGGGACGTGGACTTGAGTCGCGCACATATTTCTTGTCGACCGTCCAAGGCCGCGTCAAAGCACTGTCGAAGACGGTGATCTCGTCGTGGAGGATTTTCGCATCGGCCTTGTCGCGGTAGATCCGTTCCTTGAACGTCGACTGATTGTCGAACGCCAGGGGGAGGCCGGTGGCGTCGTAGGCGCGCGGGCCTTTGAACGGGCCGCGCGTTTCGACTTCCAGCGTGTCATAAGTGCCGTCGCCGTCCGTATCTATCCACTTGCCGAGCGAGTAGCCCGCATAGGTCGGCTCGATCTCTTTAGGCCAGTCACGGCCGTCGGTGAAGATTCGACGAAAGTGCTCGGAGCCGCCGATCAGCACATAAGTGGTGCTCGGTGTGACAACGAATTCCAGCGGCCGGAATGCGATCATGTTGAGCGGCATTCCCCCCGGGTAGCAGCGTATGGCGTGGTCAAAGAAATTTCCCTCCCCGCCGTTAGCCTGGTCTGCAAGGCTCTCCTCCAGGACTTTCCGATACTCAGGCGTCAGCGGGGGTTCTTGCCCGAACCCCCACGGCTTCGTCTGGTCGAACGACGGCTGCCCTCCGAGCCCGGGGACGGCAAAGCGCGCCCACGCGCCCTTCCAGTCCGGATACCTCGGCGGGTCGGCGGCCTTGGCGCTGCCGATCGGCATCGCCAGGGCCGCGACCGCGATTGTAGTGAGCAAACTGCGACAATGCATCGTAACCTCCCTTTACGATTCGGTGTGCGTGGCCGCTCCAATCTCTCCGTCGTCTCAGCGCATGGGGGCCTCGCAAAAAAGCCATCACGCCTCTTCCGCTCTTCCGTGGGCTGCCGGCGCCGCGGCGTTCAATCAATCAACCGGGTTGCAGGGGGCTGCCGCCCGACAGGCCGGGGCGTCAAAGAGCCCAGCAGAGTTCCGCGGAAAAGCCTCATGCTCCTCCCGCCAATGACATTACATCACGCGCACATGATGAGGAAGGTCCTGCGACACGGTCACGACTTCCGCCTGGACGTCAGCATGACTATTTGCGCCCGAGGAGTGGCGTCAAGGTCGATCAAGGATTAACCCATGACCTCGCGGATATCCGACGCCAACGTAGCACGCTTTGCACCCCAGGTTCTCGCCGCGTTGCGGATCGTCGCAGCGGCTCTCTTCCTGGCGCACGGCCTCGTCAAACTGGTCGGCTTCCCCGCGGGCGCCCCGCCTGGCGAGCAGCCGCTGGTGACGCTGCTCGGGCTCGCGGCGGTGGTCGAGACAGTCACTGGAACGTTGATGATTCTCGGACTGTTTACCCGGTCCGCCGCGTTCATTGCCAGTGGCGAGATGGCGGTCGCCTATTGGCTGTTCCACGCACCTCGCAGTTTCGATCCCGCGGCAAACGGCGGCGACGCCGCTATCCTGTTCTGCTTTGTATTCCTCTACATCTTCTTCGCCGGCCCTGGCGTCCTGAGCCTGGACGGTCTGCGGCACAGGTTCTCCGCGGAGAAGCACTTATCGAAAGCGTAGCTGGACTTATTCGATCCAGCGGGTCTGGCAGTGACCCTCGTTACACCAGGGCCTTGCGAAGGCGCGCGCTCAGAAGGTCGATCGCCATCACTGTTGCAACGACCACGATCACCTGGGCGGCGGTCTCGCCATAGTGGAAGCTGCGGATGCTCTCATAGAGCGTCTGGCCGATGCCGCCGGCGCCGACGATGCCGAGCGTCGTCGCCGAACGCACATTGGTTTCGAGGCGGTAAAGCGTGAGCGAGCTCCACAGGGGCGCCACCTGAGGAATAACCCCGAAGATCACCTCTTGCATGCGTCCGGCGCCCGTTGCCCTGATGCCTTCGACGGGCCGCGGGTCGATCGACTCTACGGCCTCTGAGAACAGCTTGGCGAACACGCCGAGATTGTGCACGGCGAGCGCCATGACGCCGGCGAACGGACCAAGACCGACCGCGACCACGAACATCAGGGCGAATACGATCTCGTTGATGGCGCGGCACGCATCCATCAACCGGCGCACCGGCTGCACGACCCAGGCGGGGCAGACGTTGGCGGCGTTCAGGATCGAGAACGGCATGCCGAATAAGACTGCAAGCGCCGTTCCCCAGGCAGCGATCTCAAGCGTTACCACCATGTCGGCGAGATAGCTGTCCCAGTCATGGAAATTCGGCTGCAGGAAAGCTGAGCCGAACTCCGCCATGTTGCGCCAGTCGTGGATGAGATCGACGGCGCGATACATTTCGGCCGGCGTCCAGGCCCAGGCCAGCACGGCGACGATCAGGAACCAGAACAGCCAGCCGACGAGCCGTCGCGCCAGCGGATGCTGCGGCACTGCCGGAGCGGCACCGGCTTCGTCCGGCACGGGAGCGGCCGCGACGTGTACCCCATCCGCCGCCATGCGGCCGTCAGTTCGTGCGGGCGTAGATTGCCGCGAACGCGGCGATCATGCGCTTCATGTCGTCCTGACGTCCGGCCCTTTCGGCCTCGATAAATGCCGCCACACGGCTGCGGAACGGGTTGGCGCCGGCTTTCTTTTCCAATTCGTCGAGCTTGGCGAGTTGAGCCTGGATGACGGTGATCTCCTTCGCCTTTTGATCGTCGGAGAGCTTGGTGTCGCCCTTGACCTTGAGAAGGTCCTTGTTGGCTTCAAGCTTGCGGGTCGAAAGCAGCTGATCATCGGAAGAGGGATGAAACGGCGACCAGATGAGGTTTGCGAGGATGTCGCGGGCGGCCTTGATTTCTGCTTCGGTGCCAATATGGCCGTAGCTCATCAGGACTGTGTAGAGCTTGTCCTTGACGGCCGGTCGCCGATGCCGAAATCCAGCGACTTGTCGCATTTGAGAATGTCGTCGAGCGTCGTGAACGGACTGTCGCGGTGGACGATGACATGGGAGTAGTACCCGGTGTTGCCGTCACGGGAGACGATTTGGGCGAACACCTCTCCGCCGGCACGGTCGGCGGCTTCCATGCCCGATTTGTTGCCGAACCAGGCCACTTGAACCTTGTTGAAGCGCATGGCCTCGATGACGCCGGCGTAGTCGGTTGCATAGAATCCATTGACCTTCAATCCGGTCGATTTCGCGATCGCTTGCAGGAACGGCTCCCAGTTTTTCTTCTGGTTCGTCGATGCCTCGGTCGAGATGACCCCGAAATTGATCTCGACCGGCGCCTGCGCAGCGGCGGTCGCAACTAAGGCGATCAACAAAAGGAGCGGGGCCTTACAGAGGAATAGATTTCGTAACATGTTTCAGGTCCTTTTTTATCTGTTGAAAATCGATGTCGGATGTGCCGCCGTGCGCCTTAAGCCCTCAGCGGTTCCGCTTCACTCGATGCCCGTGCGTGTCCCGCGGTCGGCATGATATCGGGAGCGAGATCGGCTAGCCCCAAATGCGCGCCCGGCATCTTTGCGAGAGTTGTTTGTGCGTGTGTGACGCCCGCCGGCTTCGGCGCGGGCACAAACAGCTCCTCATTGTCGGCGCCGTAGATCGACGTCAGCAGCGCCGGCGTCAGCTCGCTTGACGGGCCGTCATAGACGACCTCGCCGGATCGAAGCGCGATGGTGCGCGGGCAATAGTGCAGCGCATATTCGACCTGATGCAATGACACCAGCACGGTGATGCGGTCGCTGCGATTGAGGTCGGCAAGGATATCCATGACGCGCCGCGCGGCACCCGGATCGAGCGAGGCGATCGGCTCATCGGCGATCAGTAGCTCGGCGCGCTGCACCAGGGTGCGGGCGATGGCGGCGCGCTGCTGCTGGCCGCCCGACAGCTCGGCGCCTCGCTTGAGCGCATGATCCGCAATCCCGACGCGAACGAGCGCCTGCATGGCGCGGCGCTTGTCCACCGCGGTGAAGCAGCCGATGGTACCGTGAACAAACGACATTTGGCCGAGCAGGCCAAGGCAGACATTGGTGAGGACGGAAAGCCGTGGCACCAGATTGAATTGCTGAAACACCACGCCGATGCGCACGCGCAGGCGTTTTGCGGCGCGCGTGATGCGACCGCGCCGTTGCATCGGCTCCCCGAACAGGACGATCTCGCCGGTTGCGGCGCCCAAATCGTCGCCCGTCGCGGATTTGTCGATCGGCACCAGACCGGCGATCGCGCGGACCAAGGTGGACTTGCCGCTGCCTGAGGCGCCGATCAGGGCGACCATTTCGCCGCGCCTCAGTGAGAAGGAGACATCGCGCAGGACCGGGTGGCGCCGCTCAAAAGACTTCGAAACACGCCGAACCTCGACCACGGCTTCCGACATTCCGGCTGCCCCGTCGCTCATGTTGTTCGGCTAACAGGTGCGTGTGACGGCGCGATGAACGCGCCCGTAGGGGCGACCCTTGTGGTCGCCCGCTTGCTTTGCGGGTGAGGGCGCCGGCGACGGTATCAACGGGGCGCGATCATGCCCAACCTTAAACCGTCCATACGGCCGCGGGGAACAGGGCGACCACAAGGGTCGCCCCTACATCATCCTTGGGTGGGACTAAGAAATCGCGCGGTGCGCCAACACAACAAACCGCGCGACGGGGCTATCCTGGCGCAACAGGGCGAGCCGATCGATCTTGATTGGGCCGTCGCCGTGACTGCATGCCAAACCGCCCTGCAGATATGCGAGCATCGGCTCCTGGCGGTCGGCAGAAAGTGCGCCGGTGAGGGTCATGTGGAATCGGAATTCCTCGAAGACGTACGGGTATCCCCAGCGCTCGACGTGCCCGATTTGCCGCGCCGTAAGATGAGTCGCCAGGCGCCGGCTGCGGTCGTCGCCGGTCAAGGGCGCCCGGAAACCATCGAAATGCTTCACGCATGACGCGGCCAGCCGATCAAGTCCGGCACCAACGGCCACAGGCATGATCGCCACAAAATGCTGCAACAGACGGACCGCCGGTTCGATGATCGGAGCGACGTCGATCGTCTCTGAGAATTCGACAAATTCGCCGATCAACTCGCCTTCAGTTCGTCCTTCTGCGAGGCGGAACGGAGCTTTCAAGGTGGCGTGGAAGCCGTAGCGGCGCGGCTCCCGCGTCAACTCGCGCCACGCGCCGGCATCGACCGGCAGTGCGTCGAACGTCGCGATATCGGCGCCGGTGAAACAGTCGTAGCCGAGCGCGCCGGAGCCGAAGCGATACAACGCCGTGTCAGGGGCCGGGACGAAGTAAATGGCGTATCGCGGATCAGTCATCATGATCGGCCCGACTGGTTTGTCGCCGTCAATGTCCGCAACGGAAGCGTGCGGCCTCGGTGAGATAAACGAGGCGTCCCGCCACGATCGTGGCAACCACATGGGGTCTTCCGCCGGCCGCCTCGACGAGGATCAAATCGGCGCGCCGTCTCGCCGCAATGACGCCGCGATCGGTGAGGCCGACCGCGGCGGCCGGGATTTCCGACACCAGCGCCCATGCCTTTTCGATCGTCGTCACGCCGTCCGCAGCCAGGCGGAAGGCCGCAAGCAGCGGCGCCGGATAATAATAGTCCGACGCGAGAATCGAGCACAGGCCGCGCGCGATCATGTCCTTGGCGTTGATCCAGCCGATATGACTGCCGCCGCGGACCACGTTGGGCGCGCCGAGCACGATGTGGTCGCCGGCGCCGGCCGCCTCTTGGGCGGTCTCGATGGTGGTGGGAAATTCTGCAAGCCGGCACCCCATGGAG
>Ga0099791_10000660_pt1 | contig 12895 bp, 16 predicted proteins | sample Rivendell_Oct201_7_FD_77318 | JGI IMG/M metagenome (GOLD analysis project Ga0099791, IMG submission 77318) | Vadose zone soil and rhizosphere microbial communities from the Eel River Critical Zone Observatory, Northern California to study diel... | ecosystem: Environmental > Terrestrial > Soil... | reverse complement strand
TTCGGTGAACCCGAGCCCTGGACGCCGACCCCGACGCCGGCGGCCCCACCGGCCCCTGCACCCGCCCCTGCCAGGCCCGCGCCGGCGCCGAAGGCAGCAGCCAAGCCCAAGGCGAAGGCAAAGGCCCGCAAGAAGGCCAAGGCCCGGCCGAAGAAGAAGGCCAGAGCCAAGGCGCGGAGCAAGGGCAAGAAGAAGGCGAAGGCGCGCCGCCGGCGCTAGTCGAGCAGCTCGAGACCCAGGAGGGTCGCCGGGTCGATCCTCGCCGAGCCCACCATCGCGCCGAAATGCAGGTGCGGGCCGGTGGCTCGGCCGGTGGACCCCACCGTCCCGATCGTCCGGCCTCGCTCCACGCGCTCGCCCTCGACGACCGTCGTCGTGTCGAGGTGGAAGTAGAGCGTGAAGAGGCCGAGACCGTGGTCGAGGATCACCAGCCGACCCGGGAAGAAGAACTCGGCGACGAGGGCGACCTTGCCCGCATTGGCCGCGACGACCGGCGTCCCGCGGGGCGCTGCGAAGTCGATGCCGCCGTGAGGCGAGCGCGGCTGACCGTTGATGATGCGGCGCGCGCCGAATCCGGTGCCCGCCGCCAGGGTTCCGACGGGGTTCGTGAACCGCCCCCGCCAGAGCCGCTCGGGCGTGACGGTCCGGTAGAGGGTCGTCAGCTGCCCGGTCTCGTCGACCGCACGCTTTTCCGTCTCCGGGTTCAGATCGACCATCGTCTGCGGCAACGTGAGGCGCTCCTGGGGGAAGCTCCGCCGGGCGATCGTCAGGCTACCCTGCGCGTTCCGGGGCTCACGTCCCGGCTCGACGACGCCCACCTTCCACAGGTGGGCCCCGGGCTTCGTCTCCAGATCGACACCGATCAGCGCGGCCTGACCGCCCGCGTAGGGAAAGAACCTCAGCGGTCGGCCGTCGATCGAGCCCTCGACCGACGCGCCCTCGGGCACGTCGCGCACGTGAAGCCAGGCGACGTCACCGAGCTTCGGTTTGGATGGATGCCAGGCGACGCCGACCCGTTCGGCCGCGCCGGAAGAGCCCGAGAGCAGAGCGAGGCCGACGGCGACGACGCCGACTCGGCCCCAGATCACTCTGGACGTTGCTGGCGGAGGAACTGCTCGATTTCGGCGACGAGCTGGGAGGCCGGCGGCAGGTCGCTCTGACCGGCCTGCGCGGCCGGCGGGGCCTCATCAGGCACGTCGCGCGCCTCGAGCTTCTTGATGTAATTGGCGATCTTCGTGTTCTGGGCGACGATCTCTTTCAGGTTGGCGTCGAACTGCTTCACCGCCTGCTCCAGGTCACCGACGTCGACCGTGGCCCCCAGGAGGGGCGCGACGCGCTGGACCAGGGCCAGGGTCGCCCTCGGGTTCTCGATGCCCGAGATGTAGTGCGGCACGTTGGCCCAGAGGCTGGCCGTCGCGAATCCCTGCTCCTTGCAGATCGTGTTGAGCACCCCGACGATCCCGGTCGGCCCTTCGTATTTCGTGGGGCGGACCCCGAGGCGAACGGCCAGCTCCGGATCCGACGCGGTGCCGGACAGACGGACTGGCCGGGTGTGCGGCACCTCGGCCAGCAGCGCCCCGAGCGTCAGTACGAGCGTCACCTCGCACCGGCGCGCGAGCTCGAGAACCGTGCCGCAGTAGGTCTTCCAGCGCAGGTGCGGCTCGATGGCCACGCCCAGGATGACGTCGCGCGCCAGCGCCGAAGCCTGGCTGATCGAGAACTCCGTGGCCGGCCACGTGATCTCACGCTCGGTCTCCGAGCCGGGCTTGAAGCGAACGTACGGTCGGGAGAGGCCGAAGTGGTAGAACTCCTCGGGATCGATCTCGGCGAACTTCTCGGCCCGAAAGGACGTGCCCAGGTAGCGCACGGCGGTTGTCGCCGATTCGGCGGCGTCGTTCCAGCCGCCAAACGCCATGATCAGGACGGGCCGGCGGAGGCCCTCGGGTCGTGAGTGGATCTTCAGGGCATCCATTCGGATACTCTCCCTCGACGTTGTATGGGGGAGTCTAGCACGAACGGCCAATTGACCATCCCCCCTTGCACAGGTAGGATGTGCCAGTTTCGAACCCCTGGGGGAGGACCTGCATATGCGCGGCAAGCACTGGCAACTGCTCGTGATGGGAACGTCGCTCCTGCTCGTGGGAGGCTGCGCCTCCAGCGAGGAGTGGAACACTTGGCGGTCGAACACGAGCCACTTCCAGTCCAAGGAGCATTTCGACTTCTCCATGCGGAACCGGGGGGGCGAGGCCGCGACGGTCACGAAGAACGACGTCGCCATGGCGCAGACCCAGAGCTGGTTCGGTAAGGCTGTGACGGTTAATCAGGACCAGATCCTGGAGCGCTAGGCCGGGCCTCTGTTCGTCACCCAGGCACCAGTCTGACGATTCCGGGGGCAGTTTGGCGGCGGGGAGCGCTGCTAGCTATCCGCAAACCCGATCCAATCCGCGGGCTTAGGCGTCCGTGCCGGCTGGCACGGCGCATGCCACGGGTGTCACACATGACAAATACTATGTTCGCTCGCGCGCTTCGCTCACTGGCCGCGGCAGCAATGGTCCTGTCCTTCGGCGCCCAGGGCGCCCTGGCCGCGGACATGCCGGCGGACCGCGTTCTCCAGGCCGACCGGTATACCTCTGAGAAGGGACGCGGTCTCGCCCAGAAGTACCAGGCGACGCTCCGCGACCTGAATGCGAAGGTCTACCACTGCATGCCCTGGCTGGAGGTCAAGAAGGAAGGCATCGGCTTCTACAAGCCGAAGCACATCGACGGGGATAACCGGTACCTCTCGCTGAACGTCACCGTCGACCAGCAGCCGGCGCCCGAGTTCGCCCGCCTGACCGTCCAGGAGCGCGTCTCGGCCATGTTCTCGCGCTACGTTCCGCACCTTCTGCGCTCGATGGCGACCAACGACCTGCTCAAGGATCCCGGTCTCGACGGGTTCACCGTGATCGTGAGCTGGTTGAAGGCCGAGCCGGCGAGCGGCCAGCAGGCGGTGACCGAGACGGCCGCGGCCTTCGTTCCCAAGCCGCTGGCCGCCGACTTCCTGAAGGGCCGCGCCAGCCTCGTCCAGCTCGCAGATGGCTCGCACGTCATCGCCTGGGACGGCGAGACCAAGCTCGGCCAGATGAAGCCCAAGGCTTGGGCCGACGACTTCGTCCTGACGTACAAGGTCGCGGGCTACACCCCCGACCCGAAGACCTCCTGCCAATAGACTAGCCCTCTCGCCCGGGCGGGCGCTCACGCCCGCCGGGGCTGGAGGGCGGTTCGAACCTCTCGCGCGATCCGCTTCAGCGCCTGTGCCGATTCACGTTCCGGCGCGGCGACCACGAAGGCCTCTCCCCGGTCGGCGGCGACGGACAGCGCCGGATCGAACGGCACGCTCCCGAGGAAGGGGATTCCCGCGTCTGCGGCGAGCCGCGAGGCAGCCGGCCCGGGAAAGAGACCCGCCATGTTCTCGACGAGCCCCAGTACCGGCGCCCTCGTGGAGGCGGCCGCGGTCACCGATCGGCGCACGACCAGCTGCGACACCTCGGACGGGATCGTGACCACGATGATCCCGTGAAGCGTCGGCGCGAGGCCCGCGACGGTCGCCAGCCGATCGGTCCCGGGCGGCAGGTCGAGGAGCAGCGCGTCCAGCTCGCCCCAGTTCGTATCGGCCAGGAACTCGCGGACGGCGTTGGCCTCCATGGCCCCGCGCCAGGTGTGCGCTTCCTCCTGGAGCGGCGAGTCCCAGGTGAGCGGCGCAGCGTCGTCGGCCAGCAGCAGGTCCATCGACATCACCTTCACGCCGAGCGCAGTCACGGGCGGATCGACGCCGCCGTCGGCCAGGACGAGCCGCCGGCCGCGCACGCCGAGAATCTTGGCCTGGGCCGGGCCGTTCAGATCGGCGTCGAGGACGCCGACCTTCCATCCGTCGAGCGCCAGGCAGCACGCGAGATTCGCGGTGAGCGCCGACTTGCCGACGCCCCCCTTGCCCGACACGATCGCGACCACCGATGCGACTGACGCGAGCCGCCGCTTGAGCTGGTCCTGCTGAGCCTCGACCTGACCCGCGATGTTCGAGCCGCCGTCGCCCGCCACGTCCCGGTAGCGCTTCACGCGGTCTCCTCCGCCCAGGCCGCGCGGCCGATCAGGAGCAGCGCCATCACGGTGACGAGCAGGAACACGAGCGCGCCCGCGCGGAAGGTGACCTCGCCGCCCCACGGCGCGGACACGGTGGCGGTCTCCGGCCGCAGGACGACCTTCAGGACGTGCCACGCCCGCAGGGCCATGAACAGGGTGAGAACTCGCGCGAAGTCGCGCCGGGAGAGGACCCAGCGCTCGAACCACGCCCGGCGGCGCGCGAGGAGGTACGGGATCGCCACCACGAAGACGAGCCCGAGAACGATCCACACCACGCCCGGCTGCATCATTCGTTCGCCGCGGACGCCGATTCCATGCGCGGCGAGATAGACGCCGCCGATCCAGTAGATCACGCCGTAGGTCAGGTACGCGCGCGCGGCGACATCGAACCGATTCCTCACGGCTGGGCCCGGAATCGCGAGCCCCACTTCGAGCGGACGTCGGCGAGAAGCTCCCGGGTGATCGTCGTTTCGCCCCGGCCGCGCGCATAGGCCTCGACGGCCTTGATCACCATGCCGCGCGCGAACGAGGGGATCGCCTGAAGCCGCGCGCGCGCCTCCTCGTCCCAGACGAGCTCGTAGTCCACCGGCAGGCCGAAGGTGAGCGACGCCGGGAGATCGATCGTCGCCCCGCCGTGAGCGCCGGGCTGGTAGCCGCACGCCGGGTCCTCCGCGAGGTAGTCGCCGTGCGTCGCGTAGGCGCGGCAGCGGCAGCCGCCGCAGATCTTCGAGAACTCGCAGACGCCGCAGCGCCCGCCGAGCCTGGGATTGCGCAGGTCACCGAACACCGGAGCCGTCCGCCACAGGTCCGCGAAGGACCCCTCGCGGAGATTCCCCGCCGCCACCGGCATGTAGGGGCACGGCGTGACGTCGCCCTCGGGTGTGATCCGACAGTAGTACTTACCGGCCGGGCACGAGCCGTGGGCGTAGTTGCGGAGCAGCGGCGAGGAGGGATTCATCTCGTAGAGGATGCGGCGAAAGTGCGGGGCGCACTTCGCGCGGATCAAGAGGCCGTCGGCGCGGCCCACCGGCACCGACCACGGATCCTCGAACTTCTCGGCGCTCCGCCGCTCGCCCAGCCCGAAGAGCGTCTTCACGAACGAGGGGGGGCCGCTGCCGACGCCCTGGACCCGGGCGAGGTAGGTCAGGATTCGCTCGTAGGCCTCGGGATCGATGTCCGTCATGTTCTTGCCGCGGCCGGTCCGCACGAGGAAGAAGAAGTTCAGGACCTTCGCGCCGAGCTCCTTCGCCAGGTCGATCATCGCCGGGACCTCGGCCACGTTCCAGTCGGTCACCGACATGTGCAGCGAGAAATCGAGCCCGGCGTCGCTCAGCACGCGGGTCGCCCGCACCGCGGCGTCCCACGAGCCCCGCAGGTGGCGAAACGCGTCGTGCTTCGCGCGATCGGTGGAGTCGAGGCTGATCGACGCGCCGAGGACCCCGTGGGCGCGCATGAGCTTTGCCTCGGGCTCGCGCAGCAGGACCCCGTTGGTGCCCAGCACCGTCGTGAACCGCTTCTCCGCCGCGTAGGCGGCGATGTCCCAGATGTCCTTCCGGAGCAGCGGCTCGCCCCCGGTGAGGATCAGGAAGACGTTCGGGTTGACGAGCGCGATCTCGTCCATCACGCGCCGGCACTCCGCCGTGGACAGCTCGCCCCGCGTGTCGGCCCCCGCGAACGCCGACATGTAGCAATGCGAGCACTCCAGATTGCACCGCTGCGTGAGATTCCACGACACGGAATACGCCGTGTACGAGGTTCCAACAGTCGACCGTGTGTCCTCTGCTGAATGCGCAGTCGGCGGCGCTGCTGGCGACGCAGCCGATCCCGGGGGAGGTGACGAGGAATCAGTCACGACGGGAAGCCTGACCGGAGGCCACGCGGGCGTGGCAGTTGGGATCCATGGAGGCGCGGGGGTGGGGGCGGGGAGTGCCGGCCGGAATCCGTGTAGTCAGCGTTGCAGTCACGTGAAGCACGAGGACCGGCCGAACCCCGTAGCAGCAGTCGGATTCCGGCCGGCACTCCCCGCCCCCACCCCTGCGCCTATCGCGGTTTCTTGTTCGACACGTACCCGGCGATGACTTCGTTCATGGTCTCGCGAGCGTGCCCGAGCCCCTCTTCACAAACCGCAAGGTCGATCGTGGTGACACCCTTGGCGGCCGCCACCCGCTCTACTTCCTCGCGCGTCATGTCGCGCATGAACCCCGCGGGCACGCGGTTGAGCCGCGCTGTCGCGTCCTCGGTCCACGCGAAGCGGGCGCCGGCGCCGGCCGGCGCCGCCGCGACCCCCTCGGCCGGCTCGAACTTGGTCTTCGCCAGCAGGGTGTCCCAGCCCGCGCCGAGCTTCTCCCGCCCGACGGTCTCCTCGATCATCGGCAGCGCGAGCTGACAGGTGATGACCGGAATCTTGCGCGAGCGCGCGTACTTCTCGACCCGCGCCTTGGCGCGACGCCGCAGGTACGCGTCGGTCACCTCACGCAGCGCATCGCGCGCCTCGGCCGACCACTTCACCTGGACGCCGGGCAGCGCCTCCTCCGACTCGATGCCGCCCTCCTGGGTCGCGATGGCCTCCACTGCCTCCCGCGAGATCGTCTGAAACTTGTCGGCGCCGGCCCTGCAGACCGGACACGTGACGACGGGATTGGGGCCCTTGACCGTGTAGCCGCAGATGGAGCAGATGGCCGTGGCCGCCTGGGACTCGGCGCGAAGCTGCGCGACCGCGACGTCCTCGGCCAGGATCTGCATCCGCTCGGCCATCCGCGTCGGCATGAAGATGGCCATCGCCTCGTCGATGACTTTGTTGGTGACGACGGTGTGGCCCTGCTCGATCGCGTAGCGCAGGAGCGCCGTGCGCGCGACGCCCTTCACCTGCGGCGGTACGCGCTCCATCCGCGCCTCCGCCTCCTCCGTCCAGGAGATGATCTCCTCGGCCTTGACGTCGAGCGGCGGATAGAACTTGCCGCCGGTGAGCAGCACGTTGCACGGCGCCAGCCGCAGAATGTTCTCGGTATTGGAGCCGAGGTCGGCCTCGTTCTCCTCCGAGTGCACACCGACCCGCCCGAGGATGAGGAGCCACGGCTGCTCCTTGCGGACGAAGGTCAGGATCTTCTCGAAGCACTTGCCGTCGAGGAGCGTGATGGCCAGCTCCACCCCCGCCTCGGCGGCGAGCTTCCGGGCGATCTCGAGGTGCGACTGGTAGATCTTGGCGAGGCCCGTGTCGATGATCTCCTCGTGGAGCTGCTCCTGCTCCTTGAAGCGGAAGATCTTCGACGCCTTCTCGTTCAGCACGCCGACGATGCCGTTGAACATCGCGTAGTGGAGGTACGGGTCGTAGACCGCGATGGCCTGAAGCGGCCGGTGGAGCGCCTTGGAGAGCTCGATGCCGAGACGGAGGCCGTTGAAGGACTGCGGCGAGCCGTCGAGGCAGACGACGATCGCGCCCTGCTGGTCCTTCAGCGCGTCGGTATTGCGCACGATCAGCGTGTCGCGGGCCACGCGCCGGACGAACCGCTCGGTGACGGAGCCGAGCTGGCTGTCCTTCACCGCGCCCATGCCGAGGGCGCCCATCACCACCAGGTCGTAGTCAGAGGCCTGGCAGTCCTCGATGAGGACCTTGTAGTGCTTGCCGTCGATCATCTTCGGCTCGAAGTCGAGGCCGGCTTCCGTGGCCTTCTTCGCCATCACGTCCAGGTACGACTCGGAGATGAGCTGCAGGCCCATCGCGATCAGCGAATCGTGGATCTTCCGCTGGCGCTCGAGCTCGGTCTCGTCCTTGTATTCCTCGGGAAGCGTGTATTCCATCTGCTTGAACCGGTAGTCGTGCAGTCGCGCGGCGTACACGTGAATGCCGGTCAGTCGGGCGCCGCTCGTCCGGCCGAGCTCGACCGCCACGTCGATCGCGCGGTTCGAGTGATCCGAGTTGTCAACCGGAACGCAGATGTGCTTGAACATGCAATCCCCCTGTCTAGCTCGTGCTACCGGATCAACGCAACTCGTACTCGACCGTCGCCGTGGCCTTCGGCGCGATCGTCAATTCTTTCGTCACGGTCCGCGGCTCGTCGTAGAGGGGCCGCCCGTCCTTGTCGTTGCCCTTGGGCCGGAAGCCGGCATGCCACATCGTGACCTTGTACGTCCCCGGCGGCACATCGCCGATGCGGAACGCGCCCGCGGCATCGGTCACCGCCACGTACGGGCTGTCGTGAACGAGCATCCAGGCGAACATGTGCGGGTGCGCGTCGCACAAAACGCGCACCACGCCCGGCTTCCCGAGCCGCTTCGTGATGTCGATCATCTGGTCCTTGTTCGGCAGCGCCAGGTTGAAGACGGTGGGCTGGCCGAGATATCCGTGCGTGTTGTGGAGAATCGGGTCCAGGTTGCGCACCCGCACGCGATCGCCCGGGACTACGGCCGTCACGTGGCCGACGAAGACGCAGTTCCGGTTGTCGACGATGACGTCGCCCGTGCCCTTCTTGCCGCGGGTGACGCCTTCGATCATGATCACGGTGTCCCGCACGCCCCGGTCCGGGCCGACCAGCAGCGCCTCGGACGGCTTCTGGTCCCCGCACACGTCACGGTTCTTGTTCACGGGAATTGGGCTCAGCGTCGGCGGGGTGCCGACGAGCCGGACGACCCCCGTCACGGTGCCGCCGTCCTTCACCGTGATCGCCTCGTAGGCCCCGACCGGCGCCGCGAGCGCGAGCGCGGCCAGGCACGCCGTCGCGATGAGTCGCGGACGCCTCACGGCTCGCGATTGATCAGCCACTCGAGCGCGAGCCAGAGGCTCCGGCTGTACCGGAAGAACCACAACGGGAACACGATCACCAGGGGCAGCACCAGCGCGAGCTCGGCCGCCGTGGAGAGCGCGGTCAGGCCCCAGAGCAGAAAGAAGAGTCCGAGCGCGAGGACCGCGGTCACCGCGTAGTTGACGTAGATCGCGCCGACGAAGTAGCCCTGCGCGCGCTCGAATCGAAGCCCGCAGAGCGCGCACGACTCGGCCATTGCGAACCAGCCCCGGAAAAGCGGAGTTTCCCCGCAGCGGGGACACCGCAGGCGCAGCGCCCGACTCAGCGATGTCGCGATCCGCTCGGCCATCGCTCACGCCGCCGGCCTCGGGACGGACCACTCAGTGCTTCACCGGCTCGGTCGTGACCGCCTTGACGCCGACCGTCCTCTTCACGACCGCGAACCCGTCGGGCAGGAGCACGAAGACCAGGAGCGTCGCGATCACCAGCGGCGTGACGGCGATCAGACCGAGGGTGCGGGCCTCGAATCGGAGGTGCATGAAGTACATCGCGACGAGCGCCGCCTTGCCGAGCGCGAGCGCGCACAGCAGCGCGCCGATCGTGAACTTCGAGAGCGGCAGGTAGATCACCGCGATCTCGACCACGGTGAGGATCGCGAGGTACCAGAAGATCGCCATGTAGTTGGGATGCTTGTGCTCTGCGGTCGCCATGGCGCAGGCCCCCTACAGGAGATACATGAAGGTGAACACCATGATCCACACGAGGTCGACGAAGTGCCAGTAGAGCCCTGAGATCTCGACCGCGTTGTAGCTCGCGGCCGGCACCGGACGCCGCTTGACCACCCCCATCATCGCCAGCAGGTAGATGACACCGCCGGTGACGTGCAGACCGTGAAAGCCTGTCACCAGGTAGAACGACGTCCCGAAGAGCGAGGCGCCCCAGGGGTTGCCGTTGATGTGGAGCCCCCGATGGATCAGGTGGGTCCACTCGTAGGCCTGCAGGCTGACGAAGAGCGCGCCGCCGAGCGCCGTCAGGAAGAGAAGCACGCGCGCGCGCGTCCGGTCTCCCTTCCCCAGCCACTCGAGCGCCTTCACCATCGTCACGCTCGAGCAGATGAGCAGGAAGGTCATCGCGGCCGTCAGGTTGATACCAAGGACGTCGAACGGCCTGGGCCAGTCACCGCTGGTGGCCCGCATCACGCCGTAACCCGCGAGAAGCGTGCCGAACCCGACGGCGTCGCCCGCCAGGAAGATCCACATGCCGAGCTTTCCCCAGCTCTCGGGTGTGAGCGGGGACTCGGCCGGTTCCACCGCCCCGTGCATCGAGGCTACGTGACTCATGTCGTCTCCTTGAGGATCTCAGGGTCGTCTGGTGCGGTGAAACGGGCCGCGAGCCACTGCGTGAGGCTCCGCGGGCCATAGCCGGCGTAGTACGCGAGGACACCGGCGACTGCCGCCATCAGACCGAACGGCAGCAGAATGAGACCGAGGTACGGCCACGCGTAGGTCTGGTCGCCGAAGGGTGTCGAGATGCACGACGCGCACGCCCGGGCGAGGCCCGGGGTGAGGAGCACCGCCAGCACGGCCGATCCGCAGCGCTTCATACGAGGTACACCAGGACGTAGAGGATCGGCCACAGCAGGACGACGAAGTGCCAGTAGATCATGCATGCCCGCAAGGCACCGGTCCGGCCGTCGGCGAACCGCCCGCGCGCGGCCAGCAGCACGGTGATGCCGGCCCAGAGGACCGCCGCGATGACGTGCGCCGCGTGCGTCCCGATCAGCGTGTAGAAGGTTCCGCCGTAGGCGCCCGCCGACACGGTGAGCCCGAAGCTGACGAGGCGGACCCATTCGTAGCCCTGCACGATCAGGAAGACGGTTCCGAGCGACGCGGCGATCAGGAGCCGTCGCACCAGTCCCGGCGTGTCGTCTCGCTCGGTGGCCCGGGATGCCGCCAGCATCGCGACGCTGGACGCGAGCAGCACCAGCGTGTTGACGCCGGTGACGCCGACCGGCAGGCGCGGCTGGAGCGGCGGCGGCCACATCGCGGCCGTCACCCGCAGGACCAGATAGGCCGAGACGAGGCCGCCGAAGAACATGATCTCACCGCAGATGAGGAACAGCATCGCGACCCTGATGTTGTCCAGCCGCGGGCGCCCCGGCCCCGGCTCGCGCTCGGGCCCGTCGCCCCCACCCGTCGGCGGGAGCGGCGGTATGCGGCCTCCGTTGGCGGGCCGGGCAACCGGCGGCGTCTCGGTGAGGGTCGTCACCAGCGGATCCCGATGAGGAACGCCGACACGACGAGCGCGCTGATGATCGTCAGCAGCGCCCGCAGCGTCTGTCGATTCCGCGCGTCGCTCGTCATACCTTGTCGAAGGCCAGGAGGGCGAGGAGGACCGGCAGGTACAGGAGCGACGCGAACAGGACACGCCGCGCCGAGGCCGCCGACGGCGTCAGGGCCTGGCGCGTACCGAGCACCACGAAGGCCGTGCCGAGCAGGAAGGCGCCGACGAAGTAGATCGGACCGGCCATCCCGATCAGCGTGGGCAGAAGGCTCACCGCGAGCAGCGCCAGGCAGCCGGTGACGATGTGCCGCTCGGTACTGGTTCCCTCGGCGTCGACGACGGGCAGGAGCCGTACGCCGGCCCGGGCGTAGTCGTCGCGATACAGGCGCGCGATGGCGAGCGTGTGGGGCAATTGCCAGAGGAACAGGATGCCGAACAGCACCCAGGCGCCGATCCCGAAGGCCTCGCGCGACGCGAGCCAGCCCGTCACCGGCGGCAGCGCTCCCGGCACGGCGCCGACGATCGTGCACAGCGGCGTCCGGAGCTTGAGCGGGGTGTACGCGAAAAGGTAGAGCCCCGTGGTCGCCGCGGTCACGAGCATCACCAGCGGGGTCACGAAGGCCCCGAGGTAGACGAGCCCGGCGACCGTGACCGCGGTGCCGAAGAGGAGCGCCTCGAGCGGCGCGAGCCGGCCCTCCGGCAGCGGGCGCACGCGCGTGCGCTCCATCCGGGCGTCCACGTCCCGCTCCCAGTACTGGTTCAGCGCGAGGGTCCCGCCGGCCGCCAGCAGCGTGCCCACCAGCAGGTGAACGAGCCGGGCATAGTCCGGCGCGCCGGCCAGGCCGACGTAGTAGCCGACGACGGTCGTTACCAGAATCATGAGGACGACGCGCGGCTTCGTGAGGGTGATCAGGTCGGCGACGACGCGACGGCGGTCGCGCGCCTGCGCGACGACGATCGCTTCGGTCGGGGTCATCGGCGCGGGCTCCAGGAGATCGCCTCGTCCCCGGCGTGAGCGGCGATCCGGCTCTCGTCCGGCCCCAGCGTCGTCGTGATTCCGCCCTCGGCCTGCTGATTCGCAACGATGCCCGAGGCTCGCACGCTGAGAGCCACGGCGGCGGCCAGGATGAGACTGCCGACGAGCCGGTGCGCCACCGGCAGGGCGATCACCGTCAGCTGCTCGCCCGGAATCCAGAGCGACGAGAACCGCGCCAGGAAGCTTCCGACGCCGAGCAGGAGCTGGATCCCGAGCAGGACCAGAAGAAGCCGCGAGACCGGCACCGCCACGGCGTCGCCGCTTCGGCGGAGCCTCGCCGTCACGATCGGCACCAGCGCGAAGACGAGGACCGCGCCGGCCAGGTGCAGGTCGATGCGGCCCGTGTGGGTCAGCAGAGCCCCGAACACGATCTGCGCGTAGACCAGCGCCGCCGCCAGGACGGTCAGCCCTTTCAGGGCCGGCTCGACGGGAGCGAAAGCCACGCGCGCGCGCGGCGCGGTCAGCAGCGCGATCGTCGCCAGCAAGGCGAAGAAGGCCTGCGCCAGAAGGCCGTGAAAGATCGCCAGCGTGTCCTGGAGGAGCACGACCCGCAGCCCCCCGAGCAGGCCCTGGGCGAGAACGGCAACGACCGCCAGCAGGCCGAGCCGGCGAAGCCGGCCGCCCTCACGCCAGAGGACGGCAGCCAGCGCGAGCGTGAGGAGGCCGACGAGCGCGCCCATCAACCGATGGCTGTGCTCGTAGAAGATACCGCCCACCA
>Ga0099791_10000659_pt1 | contig 12925 bp, 10 predicted proteins | sample Rivendell_Oct201_7_FD_77318 | JGI IMG/M metagenome (GOLD analysis project Ga0099791, IMG submission 77318) | Vadose zone soil and rhizosphere microbial communities from the Eel River Critical Zone Observatory, Northern California to study diel... | ecosystem: Environmental > Terrestrial > Soil... | reverse complement strand
TACTCCAGCGCCAGCGTCAACGCCACCGTGAACTGCGGCCTTTCGAGGAGGTTCGTCGCGGTGCGCAGCATGCCCCCCGCGGCCGCGATGGGCATCCGGATCACCTCCACCGGGTTCGTGAACGGGTCGTGGCACAGCTCCGCCGGCGACGTGACGAGGTATTGCCGGCACACGAACGGCCGGTCCTGGTAGATGCCGCAGGCGTCATCCTCCAGGAACGGACACACCAACCCAAGCCGGAAGTAGCGCTGCGCCGCATCGCGCGCCTGCTCTTTCGTCACATCGCGATCGCGCTGCAGGAAATGGTCCGCGAGCCCGGCGTCGCGCAGCCGCTGGACACGGTCGGCGAAGCGGGCGCGGACCGCGGCGCGGCGCGGCTCCGGCAGGTTCTCGACGAGCCGCAACAACGCATTCGCTTCCGGCGGCGTGACGGGGACCGGCTGCGCGCGGCAACACGCCGAGCAGCCTTTGCGGCACGACACGGTTTTGCCGTCCGCCTCGGTGCGCCGGACGGCGAGGTCGACCGCTCGGTCGTCGATATCGCGCAGCAGCGGCAGCACTTCGTCGAGGCGCACCCGCTTCGGCGGCCGCGGCGCTTCGACGGCGACGGGTTCGCCCAGGATGCGCAGCTGGAGACGGACCGTGGGCCGTTGCTTCGGAGGGTCGGTCATGGGCGCCGCCTTTGTCGTAAGATTTTCAGTAGCACGAGGTGCAATAACACAGGCAGAGGTAACCGGGAGAACGGACGCCTAAGGCGTGCCAAGTTCGAGCATGATCCTGAGATCGTCATCACTTAAGGCGAAATCAAAGATGTCGAGGTCCTGGCGCATATGCAAGCCATCGCTGGTTCCGGTAAGCGGCAGCATCCCAAGCTCGATCGCGAAACGGAACACGACTTGCGCAAGGGTCTTGCCGTGGCGCCGCGCGATGGCGATCAAGCGCGGCGATGACAGCACTTGCGGATTTGCGGTGAGCAGCGAAAAGCCCTGGTAGACGATGTCGTGGGTCTCACAGAGAGCGCGCACGTCGGCGTCCCACCGACTGTGCGCGAAGCAGCGGTTCTGAACGAAAGCCGGAGCGATCTTCACGCCGCCGACGAGCGTGGCGAGTTGCGCGGACGAGATGTTGCTCACCCCGAGCAAGCCCACCCGGCCGGCGCGCACTGCTTCCTCCATCGCGCGCCATGTCTCCCAATCGGCTTCACCGAGGCCGTAGCCGCGCGAAGGACTGTGCAGGATGTAGCTATCAATACGCGGCACACCAAGGTGCTTAAGGGAGCTGTCGATTGATTGGCGCACCTGAGTAGCGAGATCCGCGTTGGGATCGTATGGCAGCCGGTGATCCTGGCCGCGCTGCCAGGTAAATTTCGTCTGCAGGAAGAGCTGTTCGCGCGTGACGCTGCCGGAGGCGACGGCCGCCCCGATCGCGGCGCCAACCCCCGCCTCGAAGTAATGTTTGCGCTGGTTCGCCGTATCGATGGCGCGGAAGCCGCAAGCGAGGGCCTCGGAGGTCAGCGCTTGTGTGCGCTCCTCCTTCCAGGCCGTGCCATACATGATTGATGGAACGGCTACGCCGCGCACCCGGCGCGTCTGCCCGATTTGCATGGAGCGCATTATCGCAGGCTCTCGGGTTGTTGGGAATCTCTCTGCAATGTCGCTTACGCGGTTGCGTTCTAGAGCGGATTCCGGTCGGCTCAAAGGCCTAGCACCTCGACGGGTCGTGGCCGGGCTTGTCCCCGCCGCTGCGATTGTTGTTGCTCCGGTCGCTCGACAGCCTGCGGGCCGTGGAGCTTCGCGGTCGAGATACTCCACTTGACGCGCGACGAATGAGTTGCAACCGTGGACTGGTGTTCGACAGGTCCGGTCGCCGATTGCCCATAACTTTCGCCGGCGACGGATCGCACCAGGGAGCACGGATATGCCTGATTTCAATTCGCGGATGAGCCTTCTTGCGATCGGGGCGTTGACCGCGTGGATTTGGACAGCATCGGACTTAAGGCTTGCGGCGGAGCAAGGCGCATCGATCCCCGATTTCTCCTCCAAGGATGCTGCATGGGTTTTTGGCCTTGGCGACTACATCGCCATCCCCGGTGAGCCTAGCCCGACTCGCAACGATCCGGCCCATCGGTATGTCTCCAACAACGAATTTCGTGCGAGCGGAGCCCAGCCGACTTATCGAATCGCCGATCTCAGCAACCCCAACATCAAGCCTTGGGCAAAGGAGGTCATGAAGCAGGAGAACAGCAAAGCGCTGTCCGGCCGGATGCCCTATTCGGCGCGCGCGAGTTGCATGCCGTCAGGCGTTCCGGCCTTCATGATGGCCGCGGTCGAACCGATCCACTTCATGCAAACGCCGAAACAGGTGACGATGATTTTCTCGGGCGACGCTCAGATTCGCCGCATCTATCTCGATGTGCCGCATTCGGCCGACCTCAAGCCTTCCTGGTATGGAGAATCCGTCGGCCATTACGAAGGCGACACGCTCGTGGTGGATACGATCGGATTGAACGACAAAACCTTCATCGACAACTACCGCACGCCCCATACCGCGAAACTGCATGTCGTGGAGCGTTACAAGTTGATCGACGACGGCAAGACGCTCCAGGTGACTTTCCGGGTCGAGGATCCGGACACGTTCTATCAACCGTGGTCGGCAATCGGCAAGCTGAGGCGTGTCCAGATGCCAATGCACGAAGAAGCCTGCGCGGAGAACAACCAGAACTTGTTCGACTACCACATTCCGGTGGCGAACAAATCGGATTTCTGATCCCGGCCACTTCCAGTGATGGTGCAGGCGCCGATTCGTTTCATTGGAGCGGATTTCGGTCGCTTCGAATCACTTGACCAGCGCCGTCACCGGGCTTGTCCCGGCGACCTCGCATTTGAAGGCACAGAGTAAGACCAATCGAGGTGGCCGGGACAGCCCGGCCACGCCCCGGAGAGAGGGCGCGGGTGGATTCGGGGCTCGGCCTGCGGCCGAGCCCCGGAATGACAGGACAAGGGTTTTGCCCGAACATGCCTGATCGGTCTGAGTTGCCCACCGGCGGCACCGATCTCCATAGATGAAACGGGCCGCAGGGGCGGGCCACAACCACACCTTCGCCGCAGGCAATGACGCATCGCCCGGCGCTGCCCGGCGATCGGTCGTCAACCTCATTCCCGACCCCACCCCACCCGAATGGTTTCCGGAGCTTCGGCACCTCGAAAGCTTTCCGAGGCGTTCCGGGGCCTGATCGTTCATCGTGGGTTCATCCGACCACATAGTAGACTGGCAACTGAGCGATTTTCCACGCGTCATCGCTCATTCGAGCCCGCAGCTCGCTGAGGTCTTTTGTGGTCGACATGGAATGAAATAGGCAGGGGAAGGGGATGAATCTCGTGGGGGCACACTACTGTTGCGTATGTGGCGGTTTCGGAATGCTGCTCATTGCCGGTGCGGCGCTGGCCCAAGCAGACGTAACCGCGGGTTCAATCGGCACGAATTCGGTCGAGACAAGTTCGATCGACATGAGTGCGGTTGATCGCGTCGACGAGTGCATCGTGGCGCAGGTTTGCATCGACCGCTACCTCTGGTCGCTATACGAGCGAACGCGGAAAATCGACACGATCAGGGTGCCGGAACAGATAAGGGTGCCGGTTAAACGGAAAGGCAAAACCCGGATTGTCACAAAAACGATCACCAAGCTCGTAGACGAGGATTTCACCTGGAAGGATCCAAGTGCCGCTGAGAGGGCCAGGATGTCGCCCGTGGATTACGTGATTGGCGGCATGCATCGGAGTTTCAGGGTCACGCTCTATCACGCGTTGCGCGCGCTCGACGATGCCGGCCTGATGCCCGGTATAACGAGCGCATTTCGTGACGACTATCGGCAAACCATCGCGACCGGCCAGAAAGCTCAAAGCGACAGGTCGTATCATGGTGGCAGCTTCCGCGGCGGCTACGGTCACGGGCTTGCGGCCGACATCGTGAGCGTGAAGGGCGAGACACGGGCAGAGCGATGGGTTTCCAGTGAGCAATTGTGGAAATGGATCGATGCGCACGAAAAAGAGCTTGGTATCGGAAGACCCTATCTCGATCGAGACGCGCCGCACATCGCTCCGATCGATGGCAAGGAATATGCGGCTCACCACGTCCGGCCGAATGCGAAACATGCCGAAGCGAAGGCCAAGCGGCACCAGCGGCTGGCTCTGCGCAACGATCACGGCATGTCGAAGCGCGCAAGAGTGGCAAAACCTTCAAGGGCGCAGTCCAGACCACAAACGCGTTCGACTTGAGTGGGGTCCCGCGCGGGTGCGAACCGCCGGCACGCGGTTAATGGCAAGCGGGGAGAGGGAGCAAAAGGACCCCCACACGCCCTTAACTTAGCGCCAATGAAGGTCTGACCTCGTTTGAGCCGTTCGGAAGCCGACCCTCGATAGCTGCCGGGGGGCCGGATGAAGGCATTGGGGCCTGCATGCTGGCACGTTGATTGCTTGGTTTGAATAATTGCAATCAATTTCCGGACCGCGGACAGGAGCCAGAACCCATGTCGACTGTTGCGATTTCTGCGACCTCGGTTCCTGCGCCCACGGGGCGATCAGCGCTGTGGAAGTCCCTGTTCGTGCAGGTGTTGGCGGCGCTTCTTCTCGGCATCGCGCTTGGGATTGCAACCCCTGGTTTCGCCATCGAACTCAAGCTCCTGAGCGATGCCTTCCTCAAGCTGATCGGGATGGTCGTCGCCCCGATTGTGTTCTGCGTCGTCGTGCACGGTATCGCGGGGGCGGGCGATCTCAAGAAAGTTGGCCGCGTCGGCGTCAAGGCGCTGATCTATTTCGAGGCCCTGACAACCATCGCGCTGGCACTCGGCATCGTGCTCGCTTTCGTGTTCGGGCCCGGACGCGGCATGAACATCGACACCTCGATGCTCGATGCCAATGCGCTCAATACCCATGCCGAAAACGCCCACAAGCTTCAGGGCGCCGGCATCGGCAGTTTCATGATCAACATCATCCCGACCACTTCGATTGATGCGCTTGCCCGCAACGACGTTCTCCAGGTGCTGTTCTTCGCCGTGATCTTCGGCATCTCGCTGGCGCTGGTGGGCGGCGAGAAGGGCGAAAAGGTGACCTCGCTGATAGACGCGGTCTCCGCCATACTCTTCCGCGCCATGGGCCTGATCGTGCGCGTGGCGCCGCTCGGTGTGCTTGGGGCCGTCGCCTACACGGTGGGCAAGTACGGGGTGGGGTCGCTCCGGCAGCTCGTCTCGCTCGTGGTGCTTTATTATTTGGCGCTCTCGGTGTTCGTCGTGGCCGTGCTTGGCTTCGTAACGTGGCTTGCCGGCCTGAACATCTTCAAGTTCCTGGCCTACATGCGCGAGGAGCTCACGATCGTGCTGGCAACCGCGTCCTCCGATGCGGTACTGCCGCAGATCATGAAGAAGCTCGAGCGATTGGGCGTGAAGAAATCTGTGGTCGGTCTGGTCGTGCCGACCGGCTACTCGTTCAATCTCGATGCCTTCTCGATCTACCTCACGCTCGCAGTCGTATTCATCGCCCAGGCTACCAACACGCCGCTCTCGCTCGGTGACCTCTTTCTGGTGCTCGGCGTGTCGCTCGTCACGTCCAAAGGAGCGCACGGTGTGCCGGGCTCGGCGATCGTGATTCTAGCCGCAACTCTGAGTGCGGTGCCGACCATACCGGCGATCGGCCTGGTGTTGGTGCTGTCGGTCGACTGGTTCATCGGTATGGCGCGCGCGCTCGGCAATCTGATCGGCAACTGTGTTGCGACCGTGGTGATCGCGGCCTGGGAGGGCGATCTCGACCAGGCGACCGCCATCCGCGTGCTCGACCGCGACGAGCTCGTCGACGTCACCGTGGGATAATCCGAATGGCCTGTATGAAGGCAGTTTGGACTAACCCCTCTCTGTTGCGAACGAAGACTTCACGCCACGTTCCGGTTGGTGCGTTCAGGTCGGCCGCAATCCGGCGCTGAACCGCGCACAGCTCAAAGATTTCGGCGGCCCCCCTGGACTTTGGGCTGATTTGGTAACCGGGACTGGGCAAGCATGACGATCAATGTCTCGAAGAGTGACACCGACCGGACTTCTGTACGTCAAGATGGCAGGGGGGCGCCAGCACGGATGATTTCTACTATCTCCCCCACGAATTCGGACACGCGATCGGCTACGGGCCTGACGAGTACCAAGCGGGTGCGATCGCCCGCAAGGACATCGACAGCCTGATGAACATTGGCAAGGAAATCAGGCCGCGCCACCTCGCGTTCATCAAGGCCCAGCTGAACACCATGCTCAAAGGCGTGAAGTTCCACCTGCCGCCTAACTGATGGCCCGCGGCACGGCCGTCGGCCCCGGGGCTCCCCCTCCTCGGCAGGTGGCTACCGCCCGCACGGCCGCGAACAATCCTTTCACCTGCCGCTCACTCAAATTCCTGGCAATGAAAACAACGCGACTTCGCCGATCGCCATCTGGCCAGCGCTCGAGCTCGACCGGCGGATGGGCGAGGTGCTGCACGAACTGAACCACCACCGGCCCGGTGCAGCCCGCGACGTTGAGGAAACCTTTCACGCGCAGGAGGTCAACGCCGCGTAGCGCAACCAAGGTCTCCATGGTCCGGGCGAAGGCGTCCCACGCAATCGGTTCGTCTTCGACCAGCGTAAAGCTCGCAATTTCGTCCGTGTGGGTCGCGGCAACCGCCATGAAGCCTGCGGCGCGCTCCCCGAGCTCCTCGGCGAGAATCCATTGCGGATCAAGGCGGCCGGCAACCGCTTCGATGATGCGGGCGCGCGGATTGAGCTCGCGCAAAGTCCCGGTCAGGATCGCAGGTGCGTCCTCTGCGGCGATGTCGGTCTTGGAGATGACGATGCGGTCGGCGAGGATGATCTGCCGTCGCGCTTCCGCAAAGGTCTCGATCGTGTGGAGGCCGTTCGGGACGGCGATCACGGCGATGACCGCCTCGACATGAAATTCGCCGCCGAGTGCCCGGTCGGTCGCAAAGGTGGCGAGAATGGGCGACGGGTCGGCAAGCCCGCTGGTCTCTATCACGATGCGTCCAAAATGCGGGACGGCGCCGCGCTCGCGGTCGGCGATCAGGCGACGCAGCGTTAACGCAAGATCGGAACGGATATTGCAGCACAGGCAGCCGTTGCCGAGAAGCGCCACGTTGTCGCTCGAGCTGCGCAGCAGCGCATCGTCGATGCCGGTCGCGCCGAATTCGTTGACGATCACTGCCGTGCCGGCGCCATCCGCAAGGCTAAGAAAATGGCGCAGGAGCGTGGTCTTTCCGGCGCCGAGGAACCCCGTCACCACCGTGACCGGCACCCGGGCGCCGCGTTCGCGTTTAAGCCTTCGCCCGAACGGGCCGGCGGTCGGGGAGAGGAAGAGTTCAAGCATGACGCCGCCGACCTGGTAGCCCGGATGGAGCGCAGCGTAATCCGGGTCGGCCGTGCCGCTGGCGAGGCTTATCCCGGATTACGCTGAGTTTATCATCGGGCCGGCCGATGGCCGGACCCGGTGGCTCCATCCGGGCTACGCGCCTCACCTAGAAATCCATCTCCAGAATGTAGAGCCCGCCGCTGAAGCGATCGACCGTGTAGACGATCTTGCGCTCGTCGACGAAGCAGTCATTGAGCTGGATCGCGCCGGCCGGCGACATCGCCGGCGCCGGCGGCACGAAGGCTGCAACCTCCCGCGGCTGGTAGGGATTGACGATGTCGTAGGCGCGCAGGCCGCCATTGAAGAACGTGCCGATGACAATGTCTTCCGAATGCCATGCGTAGGGTGAGGGCGTATTCTCGTGAATGTTGTGCGCGCCGAACCGGCCGCCGCGGCTCTTATAGGCGTCGACCGGCGGCATCGGACAGGTCGAGATCGGCACCGGACGCCGCTCGTCGCGGGCGTCGAGGATCCACACGAGCTTCGGCCAATCCGAGGCGTTGTCGCTGGTCGACTCGTCCGTCACGATCAGGAGATTGCGATTGAACATGGGCACCACCGTGTGGGTGAAACCCGTGTAAGGTGGCGAGTTATCCCACTGGCAGATCGGCTTCGGGTGCGCCTTGTCGGAAATGTCCAGCACGAACATGCCGGCGTCGATATAGCCGAGATAGCAGCGGTCGGGCCGCTGCGGGTACACATTGGTATTGTGGGCGCGAAAGCCGCGGTCGAGCAGCGGCGCCTGATGGCGCGCCGGCGGCGGCACGCCGTCGCCCTCGCGGGTTCCGGGCAGCCACCAGCGCCCGACTTCCTCAGGTCTTGACAGGTTGCGCACGTCGAAGATGCGATAGAACTGGTCGTCCTGCGGATGGGTCGGCTTGAAGTCCGGCGCCCCGGCCGCAAGATGTACATATTCGCCGTCGCAGAACCAGAGCTGGTGGACGCCCCGCGATGTTGGGCCGGAGGCATCCACATGGGCAATCGACTGCGGTTTTTCCGGCACCGAAATGTCGAACAGCTCGAAGCCGGCCGGCTTCTGGCCGGCTTTCTGGGTTTGGTAGGCGACCGCCATGATGTCGCCTACGAGTTCCAGCGAATTCGACCGCATGAAGCTTTCCGGCAGGTCCGTCTGCACCACGAGCTTCGGATTGCGCGGGTCGGAGACGTCGACGCCCGTGAAGTTCTTCGGCGCACTCTCATGCGCGAGCCACATGATGCGCCGGCCGTCCTTGGCGATCTGGATCGCCATGCCCTCGCCCATGCCGCCGAAGCCGGCCAATTCATGATGGGCAAGCAGCTTGAAATTCCAGCAAACGCTTTCGGACACGCTTTTGTTCAACACACGGCTGGCCGGTTGGGTCATTCAGATCTCCGTGGAGTTTGAAGGGCGATATGCAGCGTCAGGACAGAGCAGGTCAGGCCTTGCCGGGCTTCGCTTCTTTATCCCGAAGAACGCAGATCGCCCTATCCACGGCTTGCCACAACGGTCCAAGATCGTTCTCAATGATGTGCCAGATGACGTTGGGGTTGATGGTGTCATACTCATGACGAAGCACGTTTCCGATGGCTCGAATATCCGACCACGGTTGATCCGGAACGAGAGCCTCCGCAACTCCTTAAAGCTTCCGCGCGGCCTCGGAGATGCGCAATAGACAGCGCTCGACGGCGTCCTGGCATTTGGGGTCGCTGACAAAGCTATCGAACGTATAACTCTTCGTATATGCCCGAATCCGCTCGATGTTCTCAAGCACGTCAGCGGGACGAAAGAGCGGGTTGTCAGAAGGCAACTGTGCGATCCCGGGAGACCGCGCGGCGCAGGCGCTCCTTGTGAATAGGCTCAACAATGACGTCGACGGGCCGCTTCAGAATTGCTTCGAGGCGATGCGTGAGCGCGTCAACTCTGCCGAAATAGGCAAATCCTGAATCTATCACTTCCGGAACCAGTCGCACGAGAACATCCACGTCAGAATCGGCCCGCTGTGTCCCTCGTGCCGCAGAACCGACGAGCGAAAGGCTGCGAACGCCCGCCGCGCGCAGCTCCGACTCATGTGCGCGCAGTGCAGCGATGACGTCGTCAGGGTTCACTCGGGTTCACTCCGCCAGCAAAGCGACCGCGTGTGGGCGCTCATCTCTTTCAGGCGCTTCATATCACAAATCGCGGCTCATCGGGCATTAATCAAGCCCCGTGCGACTTTCGCCGAGTCCGCAAAGGGGGGTGCAAGCGTTCCTGCCGTTGCCGGTGTATGTGGGCTGTGATAACGCAACCACGATGAAAGCGGCTAGCGGCGCCTTGTTCGGCAAGGGCGCGGCACGCAGAGTGAGTTCGAAGGAGCAAACGGTATGCCGGATATGGCACACAAAATCGGCTGGATCGGCATGGGCCGCATGGGCTTTCCGATGGCCGAGCGACTGCTGAAGGCCGGCTACGACGTTTCGATCTGGAACCGTACCCGCGCCAAGGCTGAGCCGCTGGCCAAGTCCGGCGGCCACATCGTCGGCAACCCGGGCGATCTCGCCGGAGTCGATGTGTTGTTCGCAATCGTATCGACCGGCAAGGATCTGGAAGAGGTCTATTTCGGTCCTGACGGGGTCGGCACTGCCAACAAGGTGCCCCCTATCTTCGTGGACTGCTCCACCATCGCGGTCGAGGAGTCGGCGGCCATTCGCAAGCGGCTTGGCGAGCGTGGCGTCCAATTCATCTGCTGCCCGGTGAGCGGCAACGCCAAGGTCATCAACGCCGGAAAGCTGTCGGCCGTGGCGTCCGGCCCCGAGGCCGCGTTTCGCGTGGTCGAACCGATGATCAAGGTGTTTGCCCCGCGCGGCGTTTCCTATGTGGGGGACGGCGAACTCGCCCGCATCTGCAAGATCGCCCACAACGTCATGCTCGGCGTGGTGATCGAAAATCTGATCGAGATCACGCTCCTCACCAACAAGATGGGCGTGCCCCGCCATGCCTTCCTGGCATTCCTCAACAACAGCGTCATGGGCTCGATGTTCACCGCCTACAAGTCGCCGGCTTTGGTCAATCTTGACTGGGCCACGACTTTCACGCCGGAGCTGTTGCGCAAGGACCTCGACCTCGGCCTCGCGCTTGCGCGCGAGATGGAGGTGCCGATGCCGGTGACGGCGGCAACGCGAGAAATGCTGCAGGCGCATTTCGGCGCCGCAACCCTGCAAGCTGATCCGGACGCCTACCTCGCCAAGGATTTCGCCGCCCTGATGGAAACCATGGCGCTCGCGGCCGGCATGAAGCTCACGAGCGAGGAGAAGAAAGTGCCGACGGGGTTGGAGAGCACATAGGAGACGACCATGGAACAGAAAATGCGCGAAATCCGCGCCGATGACATCAATCCGCGGTTCAATTGGGGCCGGGCCTTGCCAGCGCTGGGCACCATGGGGGTCGACTTCGAGGAACGGGTCGACTACCGCCGCCTGCACCGCTACCGGCTCTCGCGGGTGAAACAGGCCCTTGAGAACTCCGACCTCGGCGCGCTCCTGGTATTCGACGTCAACAACATCCGCTACATCACCTCGACCAAGATCGGCGAATGGGAGCGTGACAAGCTCTCGCGCTGGGCGCTGCTCACCCGCACTGGCGAGCCCATTCTGTGGGATTTCGGCTTTGCGGCCGTGCACCACAAGCTCTATACGCCATGGCTCGCGCCGGAGAACTGCAAGGCCGGGCTGATCGGCCTTCGCGGCACCGTCAACCCCGCTTTCGGCCTGATGAAGCGCCATGCCGAAGAGATCGCTTCGCTGATCCGGGAGGCGGGCGTCGCCGACATGCCGGTCGGCGTCGACATCATCGAGCCGCCGATGATGTTCGAACTGGAACGGGCGGGCCTCAAGGTGCAGGACGGCCAGCAGGTCATGCTGGAGGCCCGCGAGGTTAAATCTGCCGACGAGATCGCGTTGCTCAATCGCGCCGCCGCCATGGTGGACGGCGCCTATCATCTCGTCTACGAGCAGTTGAAGCCCGGGGTTCGCGAGAACGACATCGTCGCCAACGTCAACCAGTTTCTCTACCAGAACGGCTCCGACGATGTGGAGGCCATCAACGCCATCTCGGGCGAGCGCTGTAATCCCCATCCGCACAATTTCACCGACCGCATGCTGCGGCCCGGCGATCAGGCCTTCTTCGATATCCTGCAATCTTTCATGGGCTATCGCACCTGCTATTACCGCACCTTCAATGTGGGACGTGCGACGCCGGTCCAGCACGACGCCTACAAAAAGGCGCGCGAATGGCTCGACAAGGCGATCGAGCTGATCAAGCCGGGCGTTTCAACTGATCGGGTCTGCAGCGTGTGGCCGCGGGCCGAGGAATTCGGCTTCCCGGACGAAATGAGCGCGTTCGGCCTGCAGTTCGGCCACGGCCTCGGGCTCGCCCTGCACGAGCGGCCGATCATCAGCCGGGTCATCTCGATGACGCACCCGACCGAGATCAAGGAGGGCATGGTGTTCGCGCTGGAAACCTACTGCCCGGCAACCGACGGCTACTCGGCAGCGCGCATCGAGGAAGAGGTCGTGGTGACTGACAAGGGCTGCCGGGTGATCACGCTGTTTCCGGCCGAGGAACTGCCGATCAGTCACCGGTATTAGGAGGGGACCATGCTTCGCACTATCGCGGCCTTCGATCGAATCGGCGAGGAAAACGCCTTCGCGGTGTTGGCGCGCGCCACGAACCTTGCCGCTCAGGGCCGCGATATCATCAATTTGGGCATCGGCCAGCCGGATTTCCGTACGCCAGACCATATCGTCGAAGCCGCCGTGAAGGCGCTGCGCGACGGCCACCACGGCTATACGCCGGCAGTCGGCATCATGGCGGTCCGCGAGGCTGTGGCGGCCGATTTGCACAAGCGGTTCGGCGTTACGGTGTCGCCCGATGCGGTGATGATCATGCCGGGCGGCAAGCCGACCATGTTCATGTCGATCCTCATGTTCGGTGAGCCCGGCGCCGATATCCTCTATCCGGATCCGGGATTCCCGATCTATCGCTCGATGATCGAATACACCGGTGCGCGGCCGATCCCGGTGCCGATCCGCGAAGAGAATGCATTCGCGTTCTCGGCCGAGGAGACATTGGCCCTGATCACGCCGCAGACCCGGCTTTTGATCCTCAATTCGCCCGCCAATCCGACCGGCGGCGTGACGCCGAAAGCCGAAGTCGACAAGCTGGTGGCGGGCCTCGAACGGTTTCCCGACGTCGCCGTAATGTCCGACGAGATCTACGACCACATGGTCTATGACGGCGAGCAGCATGTCTGCCTGCTGTCCTACCCGTCGATCCGCGACCGCCTGATCCTGCTCAACGGCTGGTCCAAGACTTATGCGATGACGGGCTGGCGGCTCGGCTACGTGGCGTGGCCGGGCAAGCTCTACGACTACGCCCGCAAGCTCGCCGTCAACTTGCATTCCTGTGTCAACGCATCCGCCCAATATGCGGGACTTGCGGCGCTCACCGGCCCGCAGGACGAAACCCACCGCATGGTGGCG
>Ga0099791_10000657_pt1 | contig 12936 bp, 10 predicted proteins | sample Rivendell_Oct201_7_FD_77318 | JGI IMG/M metagenome (GOLD analysis project Ga0099791, IMG submission 77318) | Vadose zone soil and rhizosphere microbial communities from the Eel River Critical Zone Observatory, Northern California to study diel... | ecosystem: Environmental > Terrestrial > Soil... | reverse complement strand
TCTGGCTCAACTACAACCAGCTCGACAAGGAGGCCGACTTCCGCGCGAACCTCGTTCACGTTCAGCAGAACGCCGAGTCGATCGCGCTCCTGCGTCGCGAGGGGCGGATCGGCGCGCGGCTGCGGCGCCGGTTCGAGGACCTGACGGCCAACATGCGACGGATCATCGCCGTGAATCGCAACCTGGCGTTCTTCACCAACGGGTACAACTACCTGATCCAGATCATCCCGGCCCTGGTCGTGGCTCCGCTCTTCATCCGGGGCGAGGTCGAGTTCGGCGTGATCACTCAGTCGGCGATGGCCTTCTCGACCTTGGTCGGCGCACTCTCGCTCGTCGTCACCCAGTTCCAGTCGATCTCCTCGTTCGCCGCCGTGGTCACACGTCTCGGGTCGCTCGCGGATGCGATGGAGCAGGTCCAGTCACCGGCCGCAGCTTCGATCGATGTGGGCGAGGACGAGGCTCGCGTCGCCTACGAGCGGCTGACGCTCCTCGTGCCGGGCAGCGACCACGTCTTGGTGAGGGAGCTGTCCGTCTCGGTTCCGCGCGGAACGAGGCTGTTGATCGTGGGGCCGAACGAGGCCGCGAAGGTAGCGCTGTTCCGGGCAACCGCCGGCATCTGGGAAAACGGACGCGGACGTATCGTCCGGCCCGGACTCGACGCCATTCTCTTCCTCCCCGAGCGGCCGTACCTCCCGCCGGGAACGCTCCGGGATGTGCTCGTGCGGACGGGACGAGAGGACATCGGGGACGAGCAGATCGCGAGCTCGCTGCACGGGCTCGGCCTGGAGAGCGTGCTGGAGCGGATGGGCGGCCTCGACGTCGAGCGGGACTGGGACGATGCTCTCTCCCTTGGCGAGCAGCAGCTTCTCTCCGTCGCCCGGGTGGTCCTCGCCACCCCTCGCTTCGCCTTCCTCGAGCGACCGCGCACGGCCCTCGGGTCCGAACAGGTCGATCGGATCCTGAGCCTGCTGTCGGAGCGGTCGATCACGTATCTCACTCTCGGGGACGGCGGTGACGGTCTCGACGACTATGACGCGGTCCTCGAGCTCGCGGGCGACGGCGGGTGGACCTGGAAGGCGGTCGAGGCCGGACGGGCAGGCGTGGCAAAGAGCGCCGAAGGATCATGACGACGGGCAACCGTCCTCACAACTGGTCCGCGAATGCCGACAGCGCCGCCGTGCCCCCCGTGTGCCAGAAGAGGATGCTCTGGGTCTTCGCAAAAACTCGCCGCCGGATCAGGTCGATCAAGCCGCCCATCGCGCGGCCCGTATACACCGGGTCGAGCAGCAGCCCCTCCATCTGAGCCACTCTGCGGATCGCGTCGCGCTCGAGGTCACCGACCACGGAATACCCGCCGCCGAGATAGCCGGCGTTCACGTCCACGACCAGTTCGCTCGCAGCGATGCCCGCGTCGCTGAGTTTCACCGCGTCGAGGGCGATCTTCGTCACGCGGACCTTCAACTCCGCCTCTGCCGAATCGATGCTGATGCCGAGCACGCGACCCTTGAAGCCGCGAAGCGCTGCGCCGAGCACGAGTCCCGCCTGCGTCCCCGCGCTGCTGCTGGCGAAGACCATGGCATCGATCGCCAGCTTCTGCGCCGCGAGCTGGTCGATCGCCTCTCCCATCGCGACCGCATAGCCGAGCGCGCCGAGGCCGTTCGATCCGCCGACTGGAATCAGATACGGCCGCGCTCCCGCCTGCCGCAGGCCGGTCATCACCTCCGCGGCCACCTCGTCGCGCGTGCGCGCGCCGGACCAGTGGATCTTCGCCCCGAGCAGTTCGTCGAGGAGCAGGTTCCCGAGCCGCTGCGGCGGCCGATTCCCGCGCAGCACGAGCGAGCACCGTAGCCCGAGCCGTGCCGCGGCCGCCGCCGTCTGCCGCACGTGGTTACTCTGCGGGCCGCCGAGCGTGACGACGTGGTCACACTTCTGCGCGAGCGCGTCGGCGAAAAGAAACTCCAGCTTTCGCACCTTGTTGCCGCCGGTGGCGAGCCCGGACTGGTCGTCCCGCTTCACGTAGAGCGCCGGCCCGCCAAGATGCGCTCCCAGCCGCGCGAGTTTTTCGATTGGTGTCGGGTAGTGGCCGAGGCTGACGCGGGCGGGATAGTTCATGAACACGATTCTGTAGGCCGGCTTTACGCCCGACACTAGCGGCAAACGTGTCGGGGATAAACCCCGACCTACAAACGGCCACGATGGGCCGAACTCGAAGCTGAGGATCGTGCCCGTGACCACGCCGACCGCGAAAGAGCGCGAGCAGCACCTGCCTGGAACAGGTAGTGCTGGTCGGTCGGCGCGGAGACGGCTGAGATCCTCTGGATGAGTCTCCAAGAGCGAGTCCTGTGCCAGAACGCGGGGCCTTCCGCAGCGTGCCGATCACGCGGGAGCTGCCCGGCCATCGGCATCCGTGCCGACACGTCGGCACGGAGCGCCTGGGGACGCTCCACCCGCCCCTCACACCGTCCTTCGCGTACGTGATCGGTTCACCTGGCTGGAAGCCGGAGGCGAGGATCGATCTCTACGGTGGCCGTCATCCCGGCCACGCGCGGCCGGCCTGTGTTGTCCTGGCGCCGTGCCCGCCAGGTGATGCGCGGGGATTCGAAGCCGACCGGCCGGCACGCGCCGAGATGTCGACACAGGGATCGTGCCGTGCTGCCGCCTCCCCTCGTCCCGAGCATAGGCACGGCGGTTGCTGTCGTCAACATACGACCATGTCGGACGCTCGAGCGGCGACACTCTCCCTCACCGCATCGGCACCGCATCCGCTGTACTGCGGTAAGAGAGCGATGCTCCTCCTGCATGGTTTTCTCGCCACGCCGCGCGTCCTCGACGGCCTCGCGGCTCGCCTGGGTCGGTCAGGATACTGCACTCATCACGTCGACCTCGGCGGGCTCTTCGGCCGGTTCAACGCGCGGCCGGTTGAGGAACTGGCTCGCGTCGTGGCTGAGCGGGTCGAGCAGCTCATTCGCCATCATCCGCGCGAGCGCATCAATCTGGTGGGCCACTCGGAGGGCGGGCTGATCGGACGGTACTACGTTCAGAAGCTGAACGGGGCCCATCGCGTGCGCCACCTCGTCACGTTGGGCACCCCGCACCGCGGCACACCCTGGGCCTATTCGGGGCATCTCGTCGGGCGCGTGCTGCCGAGCCTCCGGCAGATGGCCCCGGGCTCGCCGCTCCTACGCGACCTCGCCGACGAAGGCTTCCCCGACAGTGTACGGCTGACGTCCATCTATTCGCAGGAGGACCCGTTCTGCCCTCCTTCAACGTGCCGCTTGGAGGCTGGCCGGAGAGCGCATCTCAAGAACATCGAGGTGGCGCGCGGCGGACATGTCGCGTTCTTGTCCAGTGTCAGGATCGCGTCGATCATCCGTCAGGAGCTCGAGTCGATGGAGCCACCCGGCGCCGCCAGATATCGGTTCGCCTGCGCCGCGTCGCCTTGGCCGGTGGCGGCGACGGTCGACGAGCGGGCTCCGTCGCCCGCTCGCGCAGCGTGAGCGCGCGGTCGCTTCCGCGGGGGCACTAAACCTTTGAAGTGCTAATCTTCCGAACGACGAGGAGTGGAAGATGTCCCAACCGGAACCCTTTGAAATGCTCGTCCTTGGTAGCGGAGAAGGCGGCAAATTTCTGGCCTGGCACATGGCCAAGTCGGGGCATCGCACCGCCCTCGTAGAGCGCAAATTGATCGGCGGTTCCTGTCCGAACACCAACTGCCTTCCCAGTAAGAACGAGATCTGGAGCGCGAAGGTCGCCGATCTCGTTCACCACGCGGATCGGTTCGGAATGATGACGGGTTCCACCGCCACCAACATGAAGAAGGTGCTGGCGCGCAAACGCGATATGGTCGACGGCCTGATCGCCATGCACCTCGACAACTACAAGGCCAGCGGCGCCGAGCTGATCATGGGCACGGGCCGGTTCATCGCGCCCAAGACCATCGAGGTGAGTTTGAACGACGGCGGTACGCGCGTGCTGACCGGCGATCGCGTGGCTCTCAATCTCGGGACACATGCCACGATCCCGGATATTCCGGGCCTTGCGGCGGCAAAGCCGCTCACCAACATCGAGGCGCTCGAACTCGATCGACTGCCCGACCACCTGGTCGTCATCGGCGGCGGCTATGTCGGACTGGAACTGGCACACGCCTATCGCCGGTTCGGCAGCCGCGTGAGCATCATCGAGGCGGGACCTCAGCTCGCCGGCCGGGAAGATTCCGACGTCGCGACCGCGATCCTGGAGATGCTGCGCGACGAAGGGATCGTGGTGCATCTCGAAGCCAAGGTTCTCGGTGTGCAGGGCCGGTCCGGAGAAACCATTAGCCTCCAGATGCGCACGCCCTCAGGTGATCAGACCATCGAAGGCAGCGATATCCTGGTCGCGGTCGGACGCACCCCAAATACGAGTGGGATCGGGCTCGACCTCGCCGGTGTCGCACTCGACACCCGCGGATATGTCGCGGTCAACGACCGGCTCGAGACGAGTGCGTCTGATGTCTGGGCAGTTGGCGAGTGCGCGGGCAGCCCACAGTTCACCCATGTGTCGTTCGACGATTTCCGTATCATTCGGGATAATCTCGCCGGCGGCGATCGTACTACTCGCAATCGGCTGGTCCCGTACTGCATGTTCACTGACCCGCCACTAGCGCGGGTCGGCTTGAGCGAACGCGAGGCCCAACGCCAGGGCATCGCCGTTCGTGTCGCGAAGCTGCCGATCGTCGCCGTGTTGCGATCGCGGACAATCTCGGAGACGCGCGGCTTCCTGAAGGCACTGGTCGAGGCCGACGGCAACCGCATTCTGGGTTTCACCATGCTCGGCGCCGAGGCGGGCGAAGTCATGGCCGTGGTTCAGACCGCGATGTTGGCCAGCATGCCTTACACGGGCTTGCGCGACGCGATCATCGCGCACCCGACAATGGCGGAGGGCCTCGGCGCGCTCTTCTCGAATATACCGGCCCGATAAGGCTCACACGGGATGTCGGCAATGCGAAAAGTCCAAGAGGTACGTCTGCACTGAAATTCGCCTGGATCCAGCGGGCGATCAAAAGACCTTCAGCAGCTCGCCGAGCACCTGATAGTCGAACGGCTCCGGCTTGGTGGCGGGCACCTCGACGCCACCGAACAGGAACCAATTCCACCCCAGGTGGGTACGGAATCCCGGCGTGAACGTGAGCGTGGTCGTGCTCAGCCCCCGGTCGTCCGTCGGCTGGCTCAGGTTGGTGGAGACGTACCACACGAGATCGCCGACGGGCGTCAAGTCATGCGGCGTGAAGTAGTAGCCCGCGGACAGGTTGCCGAGGAAGCTCGTGCGCGCGCCCGCCTTGCGGATGCCGTCATGGTTGTACGGGACCGCGAGGGCGGCGCCGCCACGGACGACGAAACCCCGCCACCAGTTCGCCCAGAACTCGTAGTCGGGAGTGATGGCCGCCACGCCGTTGTGGTTGTCGATGTCACCGGTTGGTGTGCGGAACGTGAGGTTGAACGACTGGCTCACGTCCCGCGTCTCGGAGAGCAGGAACCGCGTCGTGACCGCGAAGTCGCCGAAGGCGTTGTGGCGGGTGCCGTCCGACCCCCGGCTCGAGACGATGAAGGGGATCTGCCACTCCACCTCGAACCGCCGGCTGAACGGCGTGAAGAGATTGAGGCTCCCGGTGTACGCGTCACCGCCGTCGCCGTGGACCCAGCCGAAGGGGACGTTGGCGAGGCGGTAGAAGACGCCGTTGAAGGCGTTGAGCCAGCTCTGCCTCGGCGCGCCTCCGCCGCCCTTCGGCGGACTGATCCAGGGCTCGTCCCACCCCTCCGTGAAGAGGGTGCCGAGGGACAGGGGCTGCCACCGGTCGGGATCGGAGTAGGGATCACCGAAGAGCGACTCCTTCGCCGCGTCGAACACCGAGTATTCACGGCGGGCTGACAAGGGCGACATTCCAACCTGAGCCGGTACGCCCGCGGTCCAGCCCGGCGTCGGAGGCGCAACGATGCCACCGAGGCCCAGTACCAATGCTGCGAGCTTCGCCGTCATGTGTCCCTCCTCGTCGAAGCGACATCGCGCGGCCCTTGATGCCAATCGTAACCAGTCGGGCACCTAGAGAGGTCAACGCGGGGACGCTCACGCTAACGTCGAAATGAGACCTCGACACCTTACCCCGAAAGCCGTTTCTCTAGGTCGCGTCGTGCGGCAACCGAACGATCGCGAAACGGACGCCCAGGCTCGCCAGGATGAGCGAGGCCACGGCGACGGACGCGGTCACGGGGACGCCGCCGGCGAGCAGCGAACTCGCCGGAATCACAACCCCGGTAAGTAGTACGAAGAGACCGGCGACACCGAACTCCCTGCGGGCGTAGAGCCGGGACAGCAACGGATAGAGATCCCCGACCAGCAGGGCAAGCGCGACCAGATTGAGCACGATGAGCAGCCCGACGGCCAGACGAAGCGTATCGACAGCCAGCGGCTCGCCCGTCAGTGCAGCGATCACGAGCAGTTCCGCTGCGCCGAGCGTCACCGCAGTGTTCACGAGGTACGCGCCGAGCCACCGGGCGTCCTTCCAGCCCGGCTGCGCGGTCGTGCTGAACAGCACCCCCTTGTACGCCGCCGACCCGAACGCGAACGGCAGCCCGACGACCACCGCGAGCGTGCGAATCCACCACGCGGCGGCCGAGTTGCCCGGCACCCACCCCGCCGCCGCGACGAATTCGACCGCCACGATCGCGGTCAGAAGGAGCGAGTAGACCGTCAGAGACCAGGTCCCGAGCGACATCGGCGAACTCGGCTTGAACACCCGCAGCATGTGGTGGAACCGGAGCGAATCGCCGAGGTCCAGCACCAGGCACGCGAAGTCGGCGAGGAGCAGAGCGAGGGCGACTGGGTACGCCCAGGTGGCCACCGGGGTGAAGGTAGCCGGCGCGGCCAACTCGCCGACCGCCGCGACGAGGAACAGGCCGGTAGTCAGGTTATTGAAGAGGATGTCGAAGACGACGAGCGTGTGCCATTCTGGCGGCTTGGTCACGATGCCCGCGTACCCGGTCGGGCTCGGGAGGTTGGTCTTCGTCTGCATCTCAAGCTCCCCACAGGAGGAACGCGGCGAGCGGTACCGCGAGCGTGACCGCCCCGGCGATTGCCGTGCGGAAGTAGTCTCCCAACATGTGGAGCCACGGATTGAAGGGGGCTTCCGGCAGCCCATAGACCTCGGGCCGGTCGACCAGCAGGTAGAACGAATGCAGCTCGGTGTACGTCTCCGTCGGCGCGCTCCCGTACATGCGTGCCCCGGGAACGCCCCGCCGGTGCAACTCCTCCACCCGCCTGCGGGCCCGCTCCCGCAGCTCGTCGATCGGTCCGAACTGGATCGAGGCGGTGGGGCACGCCTTTGCGCAGGCCGGGACCAGGCCGTCCTTCTGGCGGTCGTAGCAGAGCGTGCACTTGTGGGCGTGGCCGGAGAGGGTGCTCCGGGTGATTACCCCGAACGGGCAGGCCGCGACGCAGTACCCGCACCCGTTGCAGATGTCCGGCTGGATGTAGACGTTCGCGAACTCGTTGTGGATGATCGCCCCGGTCGGGCACGCCTGCTGGCACGGGGCCGCTACACAGTGCTTGCACACGTCACTCATCATCAGCCAGCGGACGTCATGCGGCTGGTCGTGCAGGGACACCCGCCCGTTCCCGGTCGGCTCCGGCGGCTGGTGGTCCGCGAACTGCTCGACGAACTTCACGTGGCGCCAGGAGGTTGCCGACAGCTCCCCAGTGTTGTCGTAGCTGTTCCCGGTCCAGGCGAACCCGTCCGCGGGGAGCTGGTTCCACTGCTTGCACGCCACCTCGCACGCCTTGCACCCGATGCACACCGTGGTGTCGGTGTAGAACCCCATCGCCGGCTTGCGCTCCGGGGCCGCGCCGCGGTGGAACGGGCCGATGAGGCGATCCAGAAAAGCCGACAGCGGGCCGCGGGACGGCGGAGTTTCCACCTGCGGCGAGTGGACCACCTCCAGTTCCCTACTTGCCATGTCCGAGCCTCCCCTCTGGCTGGGCGGCGGCCGGCGTGTCGGGGACCGGTTCGAGTGTCGGCCAAGGCGCAGCGCTCTTTGTCGGAGTCGGCGTGTGGCCGGCCAGCCGGCCCGCGTAGATCTGGCAGGCGAACGCCTTGGCCTCGTGCATGCTCACGTTGGGATCGGCCACCAACGAGGTCAGGTCGTTGGCGTTGCCGCCGACGACCTCGCCGGCGAACGCCCAGTGGAACGGGAGACCGACCTGGTGGACCATGCGGCCCTCGACCAGCAGCGGCCGCAACCGCCGCGTCACCATCGCGCGGGCCTCGATCCGGCCCCGGGCCGACTCAACCGTCAACCAGCCGCCGTGCACGATACCGCGATCGGCGGCCAACTCCGGGCTCAGCTCGACGAACATCGCTGGCTGCAGTTCGTTGAGCCAGCTGTTGAAACGGCTCATCGGCCCGCTCAGATAGTGCTCGGTGAGCCGGAACGTCGTGGCCACCACCGGGTAATCCGCCGTCGGGGTGTGGGCCAGAAGGTTGAGCGGCCCCTCGAAGGTACGCACCGTCGGGCTGCACGTCTGCCGGGGATAGAGCAGGTTACCCACCGGCGACTCGATCGGCTCGTAGTGCGTCGGCAACGGCCCGTCCTTGACGGCGCCGGGGGCATACAGCCAGCCGAGGCCGTCGGGCTTCATGATGAACGGTTGGTCGCCCGCGATCGCAGCCATGCCCGTCGCGCCCGGCGTCGGTCGGTAATCGGGCGGCTTCTCCTGCTCGAAATCGGGCCGATCGAGGCCCACCCAGTGGCGCGACTCCTGGTCCCACCAGATGAGCTTCTTCCGCTGGGACCACGGCCGGCCGTCGGGAGCTGCCGAGGCGCGGTTGTACAGGACTCGGCGGTTGTCCGGCCAGGCGAAGCCCCACTCGGGCTGGAGCGGGTTGTCGGTGAGCTTCCGCTCGCGCGCCCGGTTGCGGCCCGGCTCGGGGAAGACGCCGCTGTAGATCCAGCAGCCGCACGCCGTCGAACCGTCCTCCTTCAGCTCGGAGAAGGCGGTCACCAGGCGGGGCCGGCCGGTGCGCGGGTCGGCCTCGTCCAGATGGTAGCCGTTGATCTCCTGGAGGACCTTCTCCAGGTCCGGTTCGCCCTCGATCCGGCTGACCGTGCCGTCGGGCAGGCGCGGCCGCTCCTCGAAGTCGTAGTCCCAGGTGAGACGGAGCAGCGGCTGGTCCCTGGGGTCGGTCGAGCCGGCATAGAGCTGCTTGAGCCGCTTGCCGAGGTTATAGAGGAACCACGCGTCAGAGCGGCAGTCGCCAAGCGGGTCGATGGCCTTGTCGTGCCACTGGAGCATCCGCTGGGTGTTGGTGAGACTGCCCTCCTTTTCCGGTGAAGCCGCCGCCGGAATGAAGAAGACCTCGGTTTTGATCTCGGCGGGCCGTGGCCCGTTCGGGTCGTTCTTCCAGAAGACCGCGCTCTCGATCTCGAACCAGTCGAGGACCACCAGCCAGTCGAGGTTGCGCAGGCCGGCTCGGTGCAAGCCGGCGTTGGGTCCGCCGCCGCCGGGGTTCTGGCCGAACAGGAAGTAGCCCTTGACTTCGCCTCGGGCCATGCGGTCGAAGTAGAGCAGCTGCGAGTAGTCGCCGTCCACGCGCGGTAGCCACGAGAAGGCGAAGTCGTTGTCCGGGGTGGCGGCGTCGCCGTACCAGGCCTTGAGCAGACTGACGACGAACTTGCGGAAGTTCGCCCAGTAGCCGGTGGGCAAGCCCTCGTGTTCGACGTAGGAGTCCAGCGTCTCGTGCTGTTCGTCGGCGGCTGGCTGAGGCAGGTAACCGGGCAACACGTCGTACAGCGTCGCGAGGTCGGTCGAGCCCTGGATGGTGGAATGGCCGCGCATGGCCATGATCCCGCCGCCGGGCCGGCCCATGTTCCCGAGCAACAGTTGGAGGATGCCGGCGGTGCGGATCATCTGCACCCCGGTGGTGTGCTGGGTCCACCCCAGCGCGTAGACGATGACGCTGGTCCGCTCACGCCCGGAGTTGGCGCACAAGAGCTCCGCCACCCGCACCAGCTCCTCCGGGGTGCACCCGCACACCCGGGAGACGACCTCCGGCGAGTACCGGGCAAAGTGGCGCTTGAGAATCTGGAAGACGCAGCGAGGGTGCTGCAACGTCGGGTCGCGCGGCGGCGTTCCGCCCGGCGCGGTGGTCATGTGCTTCCGCGGCGCGGAGTGTGAGGGCGCTCCCCCCTCGAGGTCGTGACCTTGAATGCCGTGCTCTCCCCTCAGCATCCTCACCCGGAACGACTGACCGCTCCCTGCCGGGTCGCCAGTACCGCCCGGGCAACCCTCGTAGCCCCAGTGTCCCTCCACGGCGTCGTACTTGCCGGTCTCTCCGTCCCCGCGGTAGCCGCTGAACAGCCCCGCCAGATCCTCGGTGTCCTGGAAGCCCTCCTGGATGATGGTCGATGCGTTGGTGTAGTTCAGGACGTACTCCTGGAACCATCGGTCGTTGCTCAGGACGTAGTTCACGAGGCCACCGAGGAAGGCGACATCGCTCCCCGCGCGGATGTCCACGAAGACGTCGCACAGCGCCGAGGTCCGCGTGAAGCGGGGGTCGACGTGGATCAAGGTCGCGCCCTTCTCCTTGGCCTTCAGCGGCCAGCGGAACCCCACGGGGTGGGCTTCCGCCATGTTCGAGCCCATGATGAGGATGCAGTCGCTGTTGGCCAGGTCCTGCTGGAAGGTAGTGGCCGCGCCGCGGCCGAACGAGGCGCCCAGACCGGGCACCGAGGCGGAGTGTCAAATCCTTGCCTGGTTCTCGATCGAGACCACCCCCAGCCCGCCACCAAACAGTTTCTTGATGAGGTAGTTCTCCTCGTTGTCGATGGTCGCCCCGCCGAGAGTGCCGATGCTGCGCACCGAGTTGAGCAGGCGCCCCGCCTCGTTGCGGACCGTGAAGTCGGCGTCCCGCGCGGCCTTCACCCGGCGGGCGATCTGGTCCATCGCCCAGTCGAGCGGCTTGGTCTCCCAGTGTTCGGAGAACGGTGCGCGGTAGAGGACCTGCGTGACCCGGTGCGGGTTGACGGCGAGCTGGAAGGCGTTCGCCCCCTTCGGGCAGAGGGTGCCCTCGTTGATGGGGCTCTCGGGGTTGCCCTCGATGTCGATGAGCCGGCCGCCCTTGGAATAGATGAGCTGGCCGCAGCCGACGGCGCAGTACGGGCAGACGCCCTGGGTGACGGTTGCCCCGCGGAGCCGTGACGTTTTCCTCACCGTCTCGCGGCTGTACGGCTGGGGCTTGGAGGCGACTGGCAGGCTTGACATCGGAGTGTCCCTTCGAGGTTGAATGGGTTACACGACGGAGAGCAGGGTCCTCGCTTCTGAGTCGATCGACGGCGCCACGTTGCCTCTGCCGCAGGCCCGGACGCTCACCACTTGCTCCGGCTCGGTGAGAATGCCTTCGGTGAACGGGACGCCGACGGCCAGCTCGAGGTCGTGGCCGGGCGTGCGCATGGTGATCGAGACGGCGCGATGAACTCGTCGTCCGTCGACGTCGCACCCCAAGCGAATCTCCAGCGGCTCCTCGACCGGCGGCTCGTCTCCCGAGGCGTGCGCCGCGAGCGCAACCGCGACGAGCAGCGTGATGCACACCGATACCATTCTCGGACGGCGCATGCCGGCCCTCCTCCACGCGTGCCCTGAGTCGCGGCGCATTCGACTTGAAGCAAGGTGTGGGCCGTCTCCCTCACAGCGGCGCTCGGCCCGAGCCATGCCGGCGCTCTGCGGAGCCAGCAAGAGACGCCCGCGACCGCCTGGGAACCGTCTGCCGAACTGTCGACACACCTGCCGATCGGTCGGCAGCACCGGCTCCTCCGTGCTCGTACATGTACGCCCGGCAATGGCCCGGATCATGCTCTCCGCGACGGAACGGAGATGATGGATCAGCAAGGCACCGCCCTGCACGGCTGGCGCATCGCCGTCGCGGGCCTGTTCCTGCAGATGGCGCTGGGCGCGGTCTATGCCTGGAGTGCCTTTCGCACCCCGGTTGCAGCGCAGTTCGGCTGGAGCATCCCGGAAGTCACACTGACCTTCACGATCAGCTCGCCGGCGCACCTGACCATCGCCGCGTTCCTCATCCTGACCTGCTACGGAGGCGGCTTCGGCCCCATGCCGACGTTGGCCGCCGACTACTTCGGTGCGGCGAATAGCGGCTCCATCTACCGCCTAATGCTGACGGTGCTCGCGGACTTCACCCGGGCGGTGCCCGCGGCGCTCGCGCAGGCGAGTGCCGAGGAGGCGCGACCGCCAGGGCTGTTCAAGCTCCTCAGCACGTTCTTCAAGAAGGATTTCCGCCGAGGACTCGCAGCGATGAATGATCTCGTCGTCGCGTTCGGACGGAACCTCTCCAGCGTGGAGAAGAGGTGACGCATGAAGGTCGGATTCATCGGGCTCGGGCGCATGGGAGCCGGGATGGCAACGAGCCTGCTCAGGGCCGGCCATGACACCACCGTTTACAATCGCACGCCCGGCAAGGTGCAGGCGCTCGTCGAGCAGGGCGCACACGCCGCGGCTCGGGTGGCGGACGCCTGCCGGGGCGATGCCGTCGTGACGATGCTGGCAGACGACGGAGCCGTCGAAGCCGTCGTCTTCGGCGAGAAGGGCGTGATCGGCAGCCTGGGCAAGGGCGCCATCCACATCTCCATGAGCACGATCAGCGTCGCGCTATCGGAAAGGCTCGCCGCGGCGCACGTGAATGCCGGCCAGCGTTTGGTGGCTGCACCGGTCTTCGGGCGACCCGTAGCAGCGGCCGCGGCCAAGCTGTTCATCGTCGTCGCCGGCGCGCCGGATGCCGTTCGAATCTACTCGCCTCTGTTCGATGCGATGGGGCAGAAGACTCTCGTCGTCAGCAACGAGCCGCCGGCCGCGAACTTGGTCAAGCTGAGCGGCAATTTCCTGACCGCCTCGGTG
>Ga0099791_10000656_pt1 | contig 12940 bp, 9 predicted proteins | sample Rivendell_Oct201_7_FD_77318 | JGI IMG/M metagenome (GOLD analysis project Ga0099791, IMG submission 77318) | Vadose zone soil and rhizosphere microbial communities from the Eel River Critical Zone Observatory, Northern California to study diel... | ecosystem: Environmental > Terrestrial > Soil >... | reverse complement strand
TGGTTCAGGGTCTGCTCGCGCTCGTCGTGGCCCCCGCCCAGGCCGGCGCCGCGATGGCGGCCGACCGCGTCGATCTCATCGATGAAGATGATGCAGGGCGCGTTTCGCTTGCCCTGATCGAAGAGGTCGCGCACGCGGGAGGCGCCCACGCCGACGAACATCTCCACGAAGTCGGAGCCCGAGAGCGAGAAGAACGGCACGCCCGCCTCGCCTGCCACCGCTTTCGCGAGGAGGGTCTTGCCGGTGCCCGGAGGACCCAGGAGCAAGGCACCCTTGGGAATCCGGCCGCCGAGGCGCTGGAATTTCTTGGGATCGCGAAGGAACTCGATGATCTCCTCGAGCTCCTGCTTGGCTTCATCCGCGCCCGCCACGTCCTTGAAGGTGACCTTGGGGCTGTTCTCCATGAGCACCTTGGGGCGGCTCTTTCCGAACTTCATCGCGTTCGCCCCGCCCGACTGGATCTGCCGAATCATGAACATCCAGAGCACGAGGAGCGCCACGAACGGAAGGTACGAGAGAAGGAGACTCCACCAGTTCATTCCCGGCGGCTTGGAGTTCACGGTGGCGTCCGGGCTCTTGGCCAGGATGGCGCGGCCGAGATCCTTGTCCTCCGCGGGGAGATACACCTTGAAGAAGACGTACGAGGCGGGCCTTCCCTCCTCGTGCGTCAAGGCGCTCTGCTTGAGCTCACCGACGACCTCGCGGTCGACGATGGTCACCGCCTTCATGTTCCCGGTGTCCACCTGGGAGAGGAATTCGGAGTAGGGGATCTCATGGGTCTTGGCTTTGATCTCCCCGTAGATCTGGACGAAGAGGATCACGCCGAGCACGAGGATCAGCCAGAGCAACGCCGTGCGGATCGGGCGACCCGGTCCAAAGGGCGCGGACTTGCGCTGGGGAAGCCGTGGCGGCCGCGCTTTCCGAGGAGGTGGTCCGGACGATTTTCGCAACATCGTGTGAGGATTTATATTATGAGCTCTGTTCATGTCGGTTCCCAAGGGTTGTAGGGGCTTGATCGGGGTATCGGCCCGAACACCGGAATACTCAAGTCTTTGATGGCGCTTCGACTCGCTCCGGTTCCCCTTCCCGCTTTGTTAACACCAGCGCTCCACGCTCTCGCCGGGCCTTGATCCCCATGGGGAAATCCGCCGCGCGGCCCGAATAAGACTTTAGGAGCGAGTGGAGGGCGCTGATGTGAGCCGTCGACAGATCGAGGGTGACCTCGTTCAACTCCTGCAACACGTAGCGAAAGATATACTTCCGCAGAACTTCAGGGTAGAGGAGCAGCCCCGCCGCATCAAGCTCGATTTTCCCCCGCTCCCTCGCGAGAACCACACCCGGGAGCACCCGGCTCGCCTCGGCTGCCAAATAGCTGTCCATCTCGGCGAACAGGGCCGATTCCCGGAGCAAGGTTTCCTGGATGGAAGGGTTCATCGTTCGGATGCGGGGGAGAAGCTCCAGCCGCACGAAATTTCGTCTGGGGTCGGTGGTCTGGTTCGATGAATCCTCACGGTAGGCGAGGCCGCGCCGCTTCAGATATTCGAGCACGTGGCGCTTGGCCGTGGTGAGGAGCGGCCGCGCCACCTCGAGCCCGCGGAGTTTCCGGAGCGGGCGCATCCCGGAGAGCCCCGTGATCCCGGCTCCCCGGATGAGGCGAAGCAGGATCGTCTCGGCTTGATCGTCCGCGGTGTGCGCCACCGCGACACGGGCGGACCCGCCCGCTGCTGCCATGCGGCGCAGCTCCCGGTAGCGGAGCTTCCGCGCGGCCTCCTCCAGCGATTCCCCCCGCTCGCGCTGCCTGGCCACGGGATCGATCCGCGACGTCATGAAGCGGACGTCCAGCCGGGCCGCCAGCTCCTCGACGAACGCCGCGTCGGCCTCGGATTCCTCGCCGCGGAGGCCATGGTTCACGTGCCCCGCGATCAAGCCGCCCTGGGGGATGACGTGACGTGCGCGATAGGCGACCAGGAAATCCAGGAGCGCCACCGAATCGGGACCGCCCGATACGCCGACCACGAGGGAGCCTTCACGTGGGACGAGCTCGTGCGCGGCGATCAACCGCTCGGCATGGAGCTCCAGGCGTTCGTCGCGGGGGTTCGGGCGGGCGGCCTTCGAGCCTCGAGGCGCCTTGGGAGAGCGTGTGGCCATCCGGAGAGTATAGGGCGACGGACTAGGCCTCGGGCTTCGATTCCTTTCCCGTGAATTTGGCGTAGCCGAAAGAGGCGAGAAGCAGGATCGCGCCGGCGATCACGAAGGAGAGAATGCGATAGAGGGTTCCCGCCGCGGCCAGATCGGCGAACAGGATCTTGAGAAGGAGAATCGAGAAGACGGCGAGCCCGCACACCCGATAGGACTGATCAGGAAGTCGGAATCCGGCCACGATCAGCGCGAGCCCCTCCAGCGCCCACGCGAGCGATAACCAGCTACGGGTGACGGCGCGCCACAGGACGCCCGCGAGAAGGAGCGAGGCGGTCACGGCATAGAACCCCGACAGGCGGCGCTCGATCCCGAATGCGGGAGCGGGCGGCACGGCCCGGTGAAGGAGGCTCATCGCGTAGAGGGCGGCCACCAGGACGAGGCCGGCCTTGATATCGAAGAGCCATCGGGTCGCGATCGAGACAAGGGTCACGAAGATCGCCGGAAGGAACCACAGGGCGCCGAACATTCGAACGACCCGGTCCTTGATTCCCCATCCCAGCAGCGTGATCGCGACCGCCTCGAGGGTCCAGTACAGCGGGACGAGCCGGAAGTCCTTGGTGCGCGCCGTCAGCGTCCAGAGCACGACGCATGCGGCGGCGCAGTAGAGGTGGAAGGACTGATTCTCGGAATACCACCGGTAGCGCTCCCTCTCGAGACTCCGGCTCGCCGCCGCCGCCACGGCGTAGGAAAGGATCGCCGCGCACCCGGTCACCCAGGGCCAGGGGATGCTCTGCCCGAAGATCGCCACGCTGCCGGGTGCCGTCGCCTCGAACGTGAGGAACCAGACCAGGGCGCCATATCCCAGCGCCAGCGCGAAGGTCCGGTAGGGCCACAGATTGAATCGGACTCCAAGCCAGGCAAGCGAGCCGATCTCCAGGAGCCAGAGGAAGCTGGTCGCGTGGTGACCAAGCTTCTGGGGAATCGCGATCGTCATCAGGGTGAGCCCGAGGAGGAGATGCGCGTGGGAGACCGCCTCGAGGCCGCGCCTCCGGGCGACGGGGCTGAGTGCCAGGTAGCAGGCGCCGATCGCCAGCAGCGCGATGTAGGTCTGGCCGGGAAACGCTCCTCCCATCCGAGGCAAGAGGAGCATCGTGAGCGCCAGGCCGTTCACGACCGTCGTCGTCAGGAGGGCGTTCCGGCGCGGCTCTTCCCGCTCGTCGAGCGCCAGGACCCCCACGGTGTATCCGATCCAGTAGAGGGCCAGGAAGGATGCGTGAAGCCAGAACAGCGATTGCGCCGGAGTGCCCAGCCCGAGGTCGGTCGCCGGAGAGAGGGCGATGTGCCGCTCCACGGAGACCATGTGCGTGAAGTACGAGCCGGCCATTCCGGTGAGGAGAAGCGAATGCCATCGCATCCGCGCCGCGATGATCACGAGGGACCCGATCAGGATCACGGACGAGATGAACGTGAAGTAGGTGACCTCGCTGATCCCCGTCGTCAGGAATCCGAGCAGGAACGCGAGCATCGTGATCGTCGGTGACCGGTAGGCAAGGGCGTGCCTGACCGCGCCGGCCGCGACGATCAGGAGGAGCGCCAGATCGAGGGGCCCGCTGTAGAGGATCTTCGTCTCCGGGACGTGATACATCGCATAGGTCGTGAAATAGATCACTGCCCATGCGCCTCCGATCAGGCCGCGTCCGTACCACTGGATTTCCGGGTTTCGCTCCAGGCGGAGTCCGAGGAACATCAGCGCGGCCCCGACGGCATAACCCATGGCGATCTTCGCGGGGGCGCCGAGGTACTGGAAGGAGTACACGAGGAAAAACGCGGTCCCCAGGACCAGGCTCAGGATCCCGATCCGGTTCAGCCAGTAGCGCCCGATCTTGAGCTCGAGGTTCTCCCGGGGGGCGGCCTTGGCGATCCTCGGAGGAGGCGCAGTCGCGGGGAGAGTGGGCGCGGCCGGTCGAGAGGGCACGGAAGCAGGCCCGGATCTCCGCTCGAGCGCCTCGAGGCGCATCGAGATGCGGCTCAACGTCTCCCGGAGCGCTCGAATCTCTTCGAGGACATCGTCGGGCACCTGAGCCCCCTCTCCGCCAGCGGTTTGGACGTCAGCCGCGTTACGACCCACTCTATAGCACCTGCCCGACCCCCATTCAACCCGATCCCATATGAGGTTGAGACTCCGGCCGCCGCGGAGCAGAATGTCGGCGCTCTTGCAAAGTGGAGCGGTGGGCGCATGGCTCGGGGAGCCATGCCGCCGGACCGCCCCTGACCCGAGGGGGGTTGACGATGAAACGAACGGCTACGATCGTTGCGGTGGTTTTGGCAATTGCCTTGGGTGGCTTCTCGTTCGATGTGACGAGACCCACGTCGGTCGTCGCGAAGGCCAGCATGCCGGATCCCGGTTTGACGGGCGCTCCGGGCGGTTCGGGCACGTGCTTCACCTGTCACACCGGGGGCTTGAACGATCTCTCAGGCGGCATCCAGGTCTTCAACATACCTGCGTTCTACATACCCGGTCAGGATTACTACCTGGTTGCCACGGTCGTTGGACTCAGCGGCAGCCGATGGGGCTTCGAGCTCACCTCTTTGACGAGCGGGAATGTGATGGCCGGATCGCTCAGCGACAGCTCGAACGCCGTGGGAGAGCAGACGTCGTTGGGGATCACCTACGTCTCCCAGACGACCAACGAGGGATTCGACGGCACCTACGCCGACTCGACCGGCGGGGCGGCGTGGGTTTTCAAATGGACCGCTCCTCCCGCGGGCGCTGGGCCGGTGACGTTCTATGGCGCCGGCGTCGCCTGCGACAACGACAACGCCGCGAACATCGGCGACATCACGTACACCACCCAGGTGATCAGCGCTGAGACCACCACGACCGACGTCAAGGGGACGACCTGGGGGAAGATCAAGACCATCTACCGCTAAAAAGTGGTGGCGGCGCAGGGATTCGAACCCCGGACCAAGGGATTATGATTCCCCTGCTCTACCAGCTGAGCTACACCGCCGCCGGACAGGGATCGTAGTCACACGCACTTCCAGTGTCAAGGCAGGCCCCGGGTTATTGACTCCGGCCCACCCCCGTTCGTATACTGACGCACTACTCTTTTCGGGCCGGCTTCACGGGCGCACCGGCGCCTCCAGGGAGATCTCCAGACCACATGTCTCGAACATTCGTAGGGGGGTTGCTTTTCATCCTCCTCGCGGGCACGGCTACATCCTCGCAAGCCTCGGATCTCGTTGGCTCGGGAGGAATCGGCGTTCGCGGAGGATCGCTTCTCTTCACCAAGGACCGTGAGACCCACGACGCGGCAAGGCCCCGGCTCTCGGGGGACCTCGTGTTCAGCTACGTCTGGACCGACCACATGACCTTCGACGTGACCACGGGATACGGCTGGAACCGCCTCAGCACCAACGACCCCAACCGCTACGTCGTGACCGCGACTCCGGTCACCCTCAGCGCGCGCTACTTCCTGTGTGACGGGAAGGTCTGGCGCCCGTATGTCGGCGCCGGCGGCGGGCTGTACGTCTGGTCCATCCTCTCCCACGATCTGAGCGCGTCCATCGATCCCACGACCTTCGAGCGGCTGCGGCGCGCGCGTCCTGGATTCCACGGGATGGTCGGGATGGAGAAGCGGATGTCGAAACACATCGGCATGACCGCCGATGGGAGCTACCATTACATCATGGCCAAGGACACGAAGCACTTCCCGAGCGGATTCAACGGCGACAAGGCCTACGCGCAGGCACGCCTGGGCGTGACCTTCTTCTTCTCGCTCAGCGAGAAGATCGACTCGGGGCTCCCCGAATAAGCATGCGAGCCTACGCCGCGCCGGGAGCCAAGGTGGAAGAAGCCCGAAAGGGGAGCCCGGAAGCGCGCGTAGGAGCCGAACTCGCGCTCACCTTCGACGACGTTCTCCTCCAACCCGGCTACTCCGAAGTCCATCCACGCGACGTCGAGACCACGACGCTGCTCACGCGCGAGATCGCGCTGAACGTCCCGATCGTGAGCGCGGCGATGGACACCGTCACCGAGAGCGCGCTCGCCATCGCGATCGCCCAGGAGGGCGGGATCGGCGTCATCCACAAGAACCTTCCCGTGGCGGAGCAGGTCGAGGAAGTGGATCGCGTCAAGCGCTCGGAGAGCGGCATGATCGTGAACCCGATCACGCTTCCGCCGGACGTCCCCATCGCCCGCGCGCTCGAGCTGATGGAGAAGTTCCGGATCTCGGGCGTGCCCATCACGGAGGGGAAGCGCCTCGTCGGAATCCTCACGAACCGCGATCTCCGCTTCGTGCGCGGCAAGGATCTCCGGGTGAAGGACGTGATGACGCACGAGAACCTCATCACGGCACCCGTCGGGACGACGCTCGAGGAAGCGGAGCGCATCCTGCACCAGAACCGGATCGAGAAGCTTCTTGTCGTGGACGAGAGCTTCCAGCTCCGGGGCCTCATCACGGTGAAGGACATCCAGAAGCGGATCCGCTATCCCCGCGCCTGCAAGGACCACCTGGGACGGCTTCGCGTGGGCGCCGCGATCGGCGTGGGACCGGACAATCTCGACCGTCTGGACGAGCTGGTTCGCGCGGGCGTGGACGTGATCGCCATCGACAGCGCGCACGGGCATTCGAAGGCCGTGATCGAGACGACCCGCGCGGCGAAGCAGAAGCACCCCAGCGTCCAGCTCATCGTCGGCAACGTGGCGACCGCGGAGGGCACCCGCGACCTGATCGATGCCGGGGCGGACGCGGTCAAGGTCGGCATGGGCCCGGGATCCATCTGCACCACGCGCGTCGTCGCGGGAGTCGGAGTGCCCCAGATCTCCGCGGTGCTGGAATGCGCCGCGGCGGCCGCGAGCTCGGGCGTCCCCATCATCGCGGACGGCGGCGTCAAGTATTCGGGCGACTTCGTGAAGGCGCTCGCCGCGGGGGCGCACTCGGTGATGATCGGCAATCTCCTCGCCGGCACCGAGGAGAGCCCCGGCGAGACGATCCTCTACGAGGGGCGCACGTACAAGGTCTATCAGGGCATGGGGTCCCTGAGCGCCTTGTCGAGCGGACGCGGCGACCGGTACTTCCAGGAAGGCGTGAAGGATATGAAGAAGCTCGTGGCCGAGGGCATCGAGGCCCGCGTTCCCTACAAGGGCCAGGTCGCGAACGTGATCTACCAGCTCGTCGGCGGGCTCAGGGCGGGCATGGGTTACTGCGGCGTGAGCTCCATCGACGAACTTCGCACCAAGACCCGCTTCATCCGCATCACGCAGGCCGGGCTCCGCGAGAGCCATCCGCACGACGTCACCATCACGAAGGAAGCTCCGAACTACGAGATTCGGTAGCACCTCCCAAAACGCGGCGCCCCGCCGGGGGAGCGGGGCGTGTGGAAGTGCCGCGATGTTCCAGGGGGTGCGTGCCCTCCGGGGGTGATCGGTCGGGGGACGGAGGGCACGCCGGGGGATCGTGCGCTACCCGGTAGGACCTCCAGCGGGCAGCGAAAAGTGAAAGTCGGGCGAAAGCTGCCGGATTTCACGGGCCAGTCCCCGCATCTGATCCAGGAGCTTCCGCTCGCCGGTCTTCTTCCATTCCGAATAGGCATCGAGGAGCAGGTCCTGCATCTCGCGCAGATGCTGCTCCTTCGCGTCCTCGTCGACCTTGCGCTCCATCCGGATGACCTGCGCCTTCTTGAAGCGCTTCGGGATGCTCCAGTACTCGCCCTTCATGTGCGACAGAAGCTTGTGATAGCGCTCGAGTCCCAGGGTCAACTTCTCCAGCACGGCCGCGATCGTCTCGGCGGGACTTTCGAGCAGCTCACCGTAGGTGTACGTGAAGTGGTACCAGTTCGGGCTCCGGCCCACGTCGGCCTCTTCTCCCGGAAGCATGCCGTCGCGACGGCTGGGGACGTGCGGTCCCAGGTGCTCGAACACGCCTACGGAAATCAGGAGCAGGTCGTCGGGGGTGCGAAGGATCAGATACTTGAGCGCGCCATGGCTCGTGTTGGCCAGGCGGCGCCAGGCGCCCACGTCATAGCGTGAAAGCAACCGGGTCCGTTCGGCCGGCAACGGGACCTGAGCTTCGAACTGGTCCCGCAAGGCGCTCAGATAGGAATCGACATCTTCTTGTGGTAGCGGATCACCGTTCTGGGGCGTCCCCTCGGCTTTCGTGAGGAGGAGACAGTTCATCGTGAAATAGACGGTCGGCTGGAGCTTCCTTTGCCCTACCTTCGCGAGGTACTTCCGCGCTGCCGACATATTGACTCCCCATGACACGGGCTTCTTCTACTGCACACCGCATCCATTTCCAAGCATGTGCTTCTGCATTGGTCGTGCCGTACTATCCGGCCCCATACTCACCAGGTGGTAACTCCTCAGCCGCCATAGTGATTCACCCCGTAGATCGTTCGGTTTAGGAGCCGCGAAGCAGTGTCCGATTGTCGCGGTGTGGCTTGAAGTGACCTCGAGCGGGGGCGGAAGCACCCATTTCTCCAATCGCGGGGCCTTGCGATTTGCGTGGATACGAGCCTTTTGCAACGGTTCGGGGACAGTGCGCACGACACGATCCGCCGCTCCCGCGCATGGAAGGATCGGGAACGCATCCAATGTACGTTTGCGCATGCGCTTGCAGCCCCGTTTCGCGAGCCCTCCGTGGCACGCTACTTGCGATTCGTCCACGTTCGCACCACGACCAACAACCTTAGAAGTCCCAGCGAGGGACCGGCACAGCATGAATCTCGGAACGAGAGGCGCGCTCACATTCCGGTTGGGTGACTACAACTTCGCCGTCCGCGTCGAGGAAGCCGGAGGCGTGCTCGACGCCGATCGCCTGGCGCAGCTTCCCGGCGTGACGGAGCCGATCGCAGGCGTGGCGGCCTTCCGGGGCGAGATGGTCCCGGTGGTGGACCTCGCCCAGTATCTCGGGATCGAGTCGGACGCTCCTCATCGATACGCGCTCGTCCTCTACCGTGGCGCGGATCGGTTCGCGCTACTGGTCCCGGAGATTCCCCGGCTCATTCCCGGGCGCGACCTCCGCGAGGCGCCCCCCGAGGCTCCCGATCCCGAGCTGAGCGACCTCTTCGAGTCCACCTTGGAAACCGATCAGGACCATTACCACTGCCTGAACTACTGGCAGATTTTCGAATCCATCATTCCGCAGACGGCGTCCGCGGCACGAGACGCCCGCGCAAGACGGACCGGCTAGGGGACCGCTGAATGAAGGGACTGAGGACGGAAGACGACATCGAGCAGGGAGGCTCCTCACCGCCCCCGGCCGTTCTGGTGACGCTCCTCGCCGTCGTGCTGGCGGGAGTGATCGCCGTGTTCGCGTCCGGAGTCATGGTCTGGGTAGGAGTCGGGGCCCTGGCGCTCGGGGCCGCGTACTTTGCTTCCCGGAACGCCACGCCGAAGAAAGGCTCCGGGGACGTGGCCAAGGCCCGCCGTCTCCTCCTTCTCCTCGACCGCGGCGGCGTGGCCGACTGCAAGGTCCCGGCTGATTTCACGAACGAGTGGGCGACGGTCTACGAGCGCGTGAACAAGGCCTCCCTCGACATGCGCACGGGCTCCTCCGCGCTGGTCGAGCTGGAGAAGCTCCGCAAGCAGATCGAGCTCGCCGTATCGATCCTCGACAAGGACAAGGATCCGCTCCTGGAGGCGCGCGAGCTCAGGTCGAGCCCCCTCGAGCCGCTGCTCTCCTATACGCAGGATTCTGCCGCCACTCCGGGCAGCGGCGGCCAGGTCGTGAGCAAGCTGACCCTTGGAGAGGAAGAGGAGCTGATCGGCTCCGGCTCGGACAAGCTTCCGGACGACTGGCCCAAGCCCGCCGGGGGACCGAGCAGCAGCCAGGACGCGCCCGCGCGCCCTGGCACGAGAGGCGCCATGGGTAGCGGAAGCGGTGTGGGAGCAGGCATCGGTTCCGGCGGCGCCGAGATGGAAAGCGGGCTGCGCGAGCTGATGCGGGAGATCGAGGCGCTGCGCACGACACTCGCCGGCGGAGCATCCGAATCGCCTCGCCAGAACGAAGACCCCGCGATCCGGACTCCGGCCCAGCTGGTGGATGCCGTGGTGCTGACCGCCGCGGATGGAATCGAGGATCTGGCCGCCGGGCTCATGCGCGCCAACGAGCTGGCTTCGGTCGCGGAGCGCGTGACGAATCGCGCCACCCTGCTCGCCCTGAACGCGGCGCTCGAAGCAACCCGCTCGGGCAGCGAGGCCTTTGCCGCCATCGCCGAGGAAACCCGCCGCCTCGCGGAATTCGCGCGCGAGGCGACCGATACGATCTCGAGGCTCTCCTCGGAGATCGAGTACAAGGTGGGCGAGACCATCACGGCGATCCACGCGACCAGCGAGGACGCCAAGAACTCCCTGGCCGAGCTTTCGGGCACGGCCGTGCCGGTGCCCCATGCCGCCCGGAGCGCCCGCGTCCAGGTCGTGCGTTTGCTCGAGCGCTGCCGCGAGCTCCTGTCCAGCCTGGGCGCGCCCCAGATGCCCCTGATGCCTGGCCTCGAAGCCCGGCCGGGATCGGCCACCAAACCCTCCAAGGGCGCGAATTCGACACAGGATAACGTGGAGAACGACAGCCCCCCAGCCGACAAGTTACCCCTAGAGGGAATCTTGCTCATCGAGGGGCTGAAGCCCGGAGCCAATCTCGAGAGCTGACCCTCGCCCGAGGGTGGAGGGCTGTCGAGAGGCATGAGAACCGCCGCTTCCGAATACCTGAACCAAACCCAGATCATGTCGCGCCTGGGCGCGACCTTCGGCGCGCTCATCCACGAGCAGGTGGCCGCGGTGCGCCGATTCCTGGACGACGAGTCGAACTACGACTCGAGCGAGCTCAAGCCGCTCGCGGAGCTGGCAATCCGATTGGTGGAGCGCAGCGCCGAATGGCTCGAGGTGGGGGAGATCGCCAGCCTCGCGATCGAGATGCGGGAGGCGCTTGCCCAATTGAGCCACCTCCGCCCCGACCAGCGCCAGGAGGTCGTCGCCCAGTGCCGCGTGGCGCTCGACGCCCAGGAGCGAATGATCGAGCGCCTCCGCGCGGAAGGCTTCATCGCGCTTGTGGAGCACGCCGGAATCGTCAGCGAAGCCCTGGACGTCCTGCGCGCGAACTTGAAGCAGGCGCGCACCCAGGAGGCCAACTCGGCGCGCGGCATGATCGACGATCCCACCGGCGACGTGGGAAGCCAGGAGAACCTTCTCGGCCTCACCTTCGAGATCAAGAACTCGCTCATACACCAAAATGAGCGAATCGGGTCGATGACCGACAACGTGAACGCCACGCTGGAAGCGGCAAACGCCGCGCTCACCGAGTGGGAGAGCGTGCTCAAGGCGGTGGAGCGCCAGCGCATCTCCCGCGGAGGAAAGCGCGGCGATGCGCTGCCGAGCCCGCTCGAAGGCCGCTCCCTCACGATTCACCAGCGGTTACAAGAAACGACCTCCGGGCTTCGCGGTCTCTCGCACGAGCTGAATCAGCTCCTGGGGCTTCAGTATTCGCTGGAGCGCCGCGCCCGCGACCTGGACGAGCATCTTCTCTGGGAATTCCTCGATCCGCTCGACCGCTATCTCGACGACATGTACACGGCCGCGCACACCGGTGACCGCGGGCGCCGGATCGCCCTCTCGGTCCAGACCGGCGGCGTGGGCTTCGAGCCCGAGATCGGCTCGATCCTCCTTCCCCTGGTGCTGCGCGTTCTGGAGACCATGCAGCCCTTGTCCGACTCCGGAGAGCACATCGAGGTAGGGCTCACCGCGGCCCGGGAGGGCCTGGAGGCCCGGCTCCGCATCGAGGGCCCGGTCATGATGGATCCCGAGCCGCTCCAGCTCCTGGAAAACGCCCTCGAAAGCCTCGGCGGTTTCGCCTCACGCCACGAAGTGAAAGGGGTGGGCACCACGCTCCGGCTCCAGTTCCCGATGGCGCGCTCGCTCCGGAGCTTCCTGATCGTGGAGGCGGGCGGTCAGCGGATCGCCCTCCCCTGGAGCGCGATCGAGCGGATCTATGCAAGCGACAGCGACCCGGGCTGGTCCTCAGGCGAGGCGCCTCCGACGGTGTATTCGCTGGCGACGCTCTTCGGACGGGACGTCGCGAGCACGTCATCGGAAGGCATCGAGGGAGACACGGGATCGAAGCGCGCGCCCGAGAAGGAGGGGCGGCCGATCGCGGTGCTCCGTTCGGGCAGCGGCTCGGCGGTGGTGAGCTTCGACCGCCTCGTGTGGCGCGAGAACGCACGCCTGAAGCCCCTGCCTCCGAGGCTCTACCCGGTGGAAGAAGTGCTCGGCGGCATCATGACTCCTGACTCGGGGATCACGCTCGTGCTCAACCCGAGCGCGCTCCTGAAGCGGACCCAGGCCAGCTACCTGGTCGGAGCCGGCGACGGGGGCCACCCGCCGGAATCTCATGTCGCGAGCGGCCCCAGCATTCACGGCACATTCGACACGCACGCGGGCAGGACGGAGGAGGCCGGGCACGGCGCGCACGATACGGAGGTGCACGCCAGGGCGGACGCGGTCGACGAGGGCTCGATGGACACGGACGAGGGGCATGACGCGGGTTCGATGGGCGCCGGTGATGAGGGTGATGAGGCCACGCTCGAGGACGGGGTCTATGACCTCAGCGACGAGGACGAGATCGATCCCGAGCACGGCTCGGGCGGGAAAGGGAGCGCCTCATGAAGGGCCTCCAGATCGAGCGGATCGGCGAGGCCGGCGACTTTCATTTCTCGCTGCGCGGCGTTCTGGACCCGGAGGGTGCCCGCAAGCTGGACCGCGTGCTCCTGAAATGCCAGGGCAAGAGCGCGGGCCGCGTGCGCCTGGACT
>Ga0099791_10000651_pt1 | contig 12976 bp, 18 predicted proteins | sample Rivendell_Oct201_7_FD_77318 | JGI IMG/M metagenome (GOLD analysis project Ga0099791, IMG submission 77318) | Vadose zone soil and rhizosphere microbial communities from the Eel River Critical Zone Observatory, Northern California to study diel... | ecosystem: Environmental > Terrestrial > Soil... | reverse complement strand
TGCCGGCGCCTTTTTACGTTCCTGGCGGGTGCCCGGGACGGGCCCACAACAGGAAGTGCATCCGGAAATGCATTTGAAGGTGGGGATCCGCGAGTAGAGCCGCTTAAGTTCCTTGCGTTCCTGCTTGGGTTTCATCGCAGTGGTCGTCCGCGTTCGTCCAGTCCGAGTTCAGCGTTTATCTCGGAAGCGATTCTCGCACATTGCTCAAAAAGGTCGTTTTCGTATGGAGACGTAAGGGCCTCGTAAACGCGGCGGTGAAACTCGGCCATATAGTCGACAGGCGGATTCTTCTTGCCCCAGATCGCTGCAACGATGTCTTCAAGCGGAGTCTCTTTGTTTGGTTTCACCTCGGCCATCCTTTGCCTTTGAGAGTTCCTTTTCGACCATGTTCCTAAGAAAATCCTTGGCGCTCAGGCCGGCCGCTTGGGCCTCGTTAGCGATAAAGAGGAGCGCGTAAGGGCAGTCGTACTTGACGAGCAACCAAAGAAACTGCTCATAAACCTCGTCGGGTATGCGTTCCATCAGCGTATCCTTAAACGCCGGTGCATAGGCGATTCCTGGGCTGGAAACTGGCCCGGCCGATGGCGCGTAAGGGTCGAGACGAGCTCAACCTTGTCGATCCGCGGTTCCCAGCAGAGGCAGGCCGGATCCTTTTTGCGGACGTCCGTTCCTGGGCCGGCGGTCCAGAATTTCATCAGCACGTGGCATTTAAAATAGGTCTTGGAAAACCGGCGCACGCACAGCTTGGCGCAGGTTCCGCAGGTCTGGCCTGGCGGCCCGGAGCCGGGCGGGTACGGGTGGGCCCGATCGGTGGGGTGCTTCACTTTGGGCATCTGGATGAGAAAGTCCGGATGGGCTGCTAGCCAGTCTTTGTCGATGCAGGTGGCGGTCATTTATTTTTCTCCCCAGCGCTGTCCGGGACTTTCTGGGCGGCGACTACGCAGTGTTCTTCCTTATTAACGCCTATCACCCAATCGTCTGGGGCCTTGACAGTCTTACCGTCCCAGCCGGTAAACCCAAAAAGCTCGGCGATCGTGAAAGCGGCGAACGGGTTTGGATAGGCCTTGCTCGGGACCGAGATCGACAAGTGGCGCCAGAGGTCCCCGTCGGGCGCTAGCGTGTAGGAGAAGACGCACCGGTAGGTGTTGAGCTCGACCACGTGGCGCGGATCGTCGCCGGGCGGATTCTCGCTCCGGCCGGGCCGGTACCAGTTGGCAAAGGCGAACTGTTCCACCTCGGCCACGCGGGCGCGAGCAGTGTCATCAATTACGAGCGGGCGCATACAGCTTAGTTCTGGCTTCGGGACCGGCTTCGTGCTAGCTCGCCGGCGTCAGAGAGACTGCCAAAAAAGTCAGGCGAGAGATCCTTGTCCTCTTGGATGGGGAAAACACGAGACAAGTCCTCTGCTGAGATCTCCTCTGGAAGCCAGGAGCAGATGCCCATGAGAAAGCCTACAAGCAAGTTAGCCATGCTCTGATCGCCGCCCCAGTAGCTCACCGTGTAGGTGTGCGAGCCCTTGAGCGAGATCCCAACCCGGTATTTAGCAAATAGCATCCGGCTGACGCCGGTCTGCCAGCGGCCGGTTGGCAGAGATTCGAAAGAACGGAAGTCGAAGGCCTCGACGGGCTCTGGGAGCTCGGTGAAAATCATTGGAGCATCTGGCTATTTTTTGAGATGTTGCCGCAATGCTTTGTGAAAAAACTCCTCGGCCTCGCCTCCCGGGCCGTCGCTCCCGTGGATGACTAGCGCCGCCGACGCGGCCAGGGCGTTGAGCGCTTCAAAGCAGCGATCGCGCGAGATCGGGCCATTTTTATAGTTGTCGCGAATGGGCATTAGGATCGACGCAGTCAGGTTCTCGATTCGTTCGCGATCAAGTTTGGTTTCTTCCATTTTTGTACTGCGGTTTTAGTCTTGCGGGTCATGCGGCCGGCAACAAAGCAATCGCGGCCTGGTAGGATTTCTCCAGAGCTTTAAGGGCGAGCGGACCATCCTCTAAAGCGATCTTGCGCACTTCCACCAAACCGCCCTCGATCGATTCGAGGATCTCCGCGCGGCTCGCGGGCCGGCCTTCCCGGAACCAGAGGGTCTGCTCCGGGGGGCCTAAGCGAAACAGGTAGCCGCCCATGTTATCGCTAAGGGGCCAGTAGCTTTTGGTGACCCACAACAGTGTCACCCCGGGGTTGCGATCGAGCGGGATCCCGTCGGCCTCGCTGACACCTTCGGGCAGGTCCCGGGTGCGCCGGTGCATCCTGGGCGTGGCCAGGAACGGGCAGGCGTGGGCCGCGAAGATCGCGCAGTCCTTGTGGCTCGGCGGCTCCGCGCTGATCTTATTTAGGGCGCACATCGGCCCGATGACGAACACCAGGTACCGGCCGAGCTGCTGGCCGCATACCCAACATTTTCTTTTAGCGTAAGCTTCCTCCCGCTTGCCGGGCCCGATCGCCCGGAACTCGGGTTTCCCGTCCACCCAGGCGACAAACCAGGGGACGGGCCGGCCGTGCTCATCGACTGGGAGCTGGGCAATACGTTGGGGGATCTCAAGGGTTTGGTTCATTTGGTGCTTTGTTCAAAGGCCTTCTGGTACTGACGCGCCCGGAGCGCCCAGGTGGTATCGCCATTTATCTCGAAGAGTTCGGCGGCCCGATCGAGGATCCAAATGAGGTCGGCCAGATTGGTTGGATTCAACCTCGCGAGAATTCCCTCGAGCTCGGCGATCCGTTGCCTGGCGCGGCCGAGCTCTGTATCCTCCGCCGCGGCGCTTTCGGGCACGTGCTCGGCCCATTTCTCCTTAGTAACCTCGATAAACTCGTACATCGCGCGCACGATGTCCGCCCGCTGCGCGTTAGAGATGTGCGCTAGCAAATCGGATCGGACTTTCTCGTCTTCTTGTTCCTGATTCATTTTCTTTCAGCAGTTCATCAAGCAAGCTCATAAGCCTCCTAGTTGCGGCGGGCTCTCGTAACCCGCAATCGCGTGGCACCCACTGCAGATCAGCGCGCAGTAATCCTGGCGCCGAAGCAGCCAGCTCCGCCGGGCCCGCTGCACCTCCCCGCGCATAAACGGCACAAACGGCCGGGCCCCGCACACCGGACACCACCGCATCTTTACCGGCTGGCCTTCCAGGAGCCTGACTTCAATGGGCATGGCCTTGGGGCTCCTCGATCCTCGCCAGGTGACGGTTGAATCTCTCGCGCGCCAAGCAGCTCGGACACCAACGCTCTCTTTGATTCACCTTGCCGATCCGCTTCAGTTTGGTGTCAGCAAACAAGCGCCCGCACCCAGAGCAGTTTCCGTAAACGGGGAGCTTCACTGGGCCGCCTTTCGTAGTTCGGCAATGAGACTCTCAACCCATTGATATCTCCATGCCCTCGTTTCCGGTCTGTCCAGCGCATCGGCTGCACGGCCACAAAGACCTTTACAGTACGCAAGCTTCTCGACCGATACGTCCACCTTCTTGAGCAATCCCTTCAACCGCTCGATCTCATCACACGCCTCGCTGTACGCCTCCTCCTGGATCTCGCTCATTGCTTACACTTCCTTTATCAATCCTTCGCAACCACTCGCATCACAGCCCAATAAACCAGATTACTGATCTCCTTCTACCTTTTATTGTTTTCTCTCGCAACTATTTTTATTTATTATTCTTTGTCAATCATTCCGAAACCGAAAACGCCATTTTGATAAACTTTTATTCATCTCCCGCCACCAGGTGGAAAAAAACTTTCCTTTTACCACATTTCGCACTTGGTATAACGGCACGACACCCCCCTCCGTTTTGATCCCTCCCCCTATGGGGTGGGACGGTCGCGAGGTGACAAATGATTTCCTTTCGCTTCCGCTACCAGAGCGCATTCGCGATTAGGTGATGCATCTTGCTAGCGCGTCTATTCCATAGGCGATTTGTGGCGAATATCTGGCAAGAGTCCGTTAAGGTACTGCAACCCACCGTCGAGGATTCACTACCAGGTAAGCAGATCAGTAATCTAGTCAGTCTGCGATTTGCAACGCTCGCTACGGTGTGCATGTAAGTACTTGCTAGCGCGTTTGTGAATAATGTTCGTCATTCGCTCACAAACCGCTGCGTTCTTCCTTAAAGTAGGTTTGCGCTGTCTGGCTCGTTTTTTGGAGCTTGACACGTTTGGTATAATCGTTTTGTGAACGCCAGAAGGAAGAAAGAGAAAGCTTTTGGCCATTGCGAACGATTGAACCTACGGAAGGAAGCTTAAGAGAGACTAGCGAGAGTCAGGGAACCGATGAAAAAAGGCTGAGATCTTTAGGAAGCTTGAGAGTTTTGGTGTTCGTCTTTCTCTTCTTGCTCTATGAGCCGAGCACGCGCGCGAAGCTGATCTGGAGTGGTACGGATTAGGTTAAGGTTAACAGCTGGGATGATGGTGGATGCGTTGAGCAGAGCGCTAGCGTCGACTGGTTTAGCGTTAGGCCACGCGAAGAGCTTTTGAGCGGAATCGATGAGGCGAGCTAGCTCGATAGTGTCTTTTGGTTCGTTATCATCTTTGCTAGCGAGGTTTTGAGAAAGTTTCAAGAGAACGCCTACGAGATCAGATTTAACCTGGTAACCGGCCTCTTTGATTTCCAGGTTCGATCGGACGTGGCCGTTCTCTGCTAAGGCGAGGGCGAGCCGTTTTTTGATACGGTTTTTGGATACCCGGAATTTTTTGCTGAGTTCTTCGACGGTTTTGCCGTTAGCGGCTAGTTGGCCGATAAGGTGCCAAGGGACGGCGGAGTTTTTGTGGATCATAGGGTGGAATGATGATCTTTACGTTTGCTGCTAGCAAGCGTTGGAAACAATTCGTGATGGTTGCTAGCGTATTCTTATGCGTTAGTGCGTATTCATTATTAAAGTTTGACAATGGTTGTCCGATCATTTAAGATTGCGACAGTTTGTTAGCATTTGCTAGCGAACACGACAGAATAACCAAACGACCAAATGAACGACCAAACGACCGTAGGTGATACGAGCTACAATCGCGCTCACTTAGAAACACTGAACCGTGAACAATTGCGCGTTATCGCGCGACAAGCGCATAGCGAGCGCAATTCGACTGTAAGCCGCACGTGGCTAGGGAGTGCTGCGCAATCGAGTGATCTGATAGCGTTTATCCTTGGCGATCGGAGCGAAAGTGAATTCGCCTTTGCTCAATCTGTGCCACCAGCGCACGCTGAACCTGCCACTAAGGCAGCGGACAGTCTCGCAGCGACGCTAGCGGACGCGCTTAAGGGCTATCTGCCAAATGGCCATGTCAACCGCGATGAGGTTGAATCGATCGTGGCCGAGCAAACTGCGACCATCAAGACTGAGGTGATAGACTTTGTCACCGATTCGGTTAACCGCGTGGCAACTGAACTTGCAAAGCAAATTAGGGAAAGTGCGCGCGTTGTGCGCTTTGAAGTTGGTGCCGATCGATCGATCGAGCTTAGCGGACTTCGCCACGAAGCGTTCGATGATCTGCTAGCGGATATCCTTGCCTTTCAATCAACCGGTCAAACGGCCAAGGCCAACTTTTTCTTAGTGGGTCCTGCTGGGACCGGTAAGACGACAGCAGCGGAAAAGATCGCCGAACATCTAGGGTTAGCGTTTCATTTTAACGGTGCCATTGACTCGGAATATAAGCTGTCTGGCTTTATTGATGCGCATGGGCGGATTGTGTCCACCCCATTTAGAAAGGCCTATGCGCAAGGCGGAGTGTATCTATTCGATGAGGTGGATTCCTCCCTTCCGAGCGCGTGTCTCGCGTTCAACGCAGCCTTGGCGAATGGTGCCTATGCGTTTCCGGGTGAGGATTCACTAACGCCACGCTCACCGAATTGCATCATCATCGCGAGCGGGAACACGTGGTTCGGTCCAGATGGAAACTACGTAGGGAGATTCAAACAGGATGCTGCTTTCCTCGATCGGTTCGTTCGTGTCCCATGGCCGATTGACGAAAAGTTTGAAGCGAGTCTGTGCGCCAATAAAGACTGGGCGTCCTATGTGCAAGCGCGACGCGCCAAGGCCAAAGCTTATGGTGTCGAGCATTTAATTTCACCCCGCGCGAGCCTTTCGGGGGATGTCCTGCTAGCGGCCGGCCGGCCCTGGGAACGCGTTGTGGAAGTATGCGTTCGTAAGGGACTCAACGAAGCCGATTGGACCAAAATCTCGCAAAACTAAAAAACCAAACATCCAAACCAAAACGACCAAAATGCAAAAAGTACCTGATGCTCCGAACGCCAAAGGCAAAAGAAAAAAGGCGGCCAAAACGAGCGCGCAATTCAGACACGAGTTTGACCGTGAAAACACGTGTAAACGTGTCACCTATGATTCGACGGCCGATCTCCAGCAACATTTTGAAGATGAAAAGGCCTTGCGTAATTGGCTGGCGTTTTATTGCGGTCAGTCCGATTCCCATTGGCTCGGTTCGACGTCCATCAAAACTGCTGATGATGCGCTAGCCGCGTGTTTGCTAGGGAGCGTTGATAATGTCGAACTAATCCGCGAAGAACGCCAAAGAGCTGAGCGGATCAACGTCCAAACGCTTATCCCGCAATGGGAACGTGATTTGTGCGGTTCACTCCCTGATGTCGGGGCGGCCGTCGCGGGGGATCCGATGTCGATGCGTCGCTTGAGTAATGTCCCAACCGATACCCGGCCGGTCCGGATCTTTGTCGGCATGGCGTCAAGCTGTACGTTCTCCGCTGACCAGCTGGCCAAACGTGGCGCATTGATATCGGCCCTTGCGTTGCAGTTGCAGCGCACGCGGAGCGTGGACGTGTTCGCGGTCAATTCGGGGAGGGATAAACGCGATGGCCTTGATTGGTCGATCTTAGTGAAGCTCCCTAAACCCCTATGCATGGCCGATCTTTCCTACTGGCTATGCTCGCAGGCTAGTGTCCGGGGTTTGCTCTACGCGTACGAGAAATGTTTCACGGGTGAACTCTCGTGGCCGATTCGGCTTCTCGGCTGCGGTTATCAGACCGCGGAGGCCATCAAGGCGCACGCTCTTGTATGGGGCGCAAACCAGCCTTGCGATATCATCGTTCCGTTTCCGATGGCCGATAATACGAGCCAAGCAGCGATACTCTCCCAGCCCGAAGAGTGGCTTAAAACGGCCTTGGCGAGCGTGAACGCGCTAGCTAGCGGTCAGTAGGCGCTCAGTAGACACGGCCAGCCCTAGCCAAATCGGTTAGGGCTGGCAAGTCTGCTAATCACTAGCAGAGCAAAACCAAACAGAAAAATGCAAAACATATTTCACTTGCTAGTTATCATCGGTTCAATCGCGCTCTGCCTAGGCCTTGCGCTCATCGGCCTGCAATTCCTCTGCGTCATCGTGTCCTTTGTGGCCGTGGCCATCTGGGGCGCTATCGGATCGATTGTAAGATTCTTAACGACCAAAAACTAAAATGCACCACAAAACCGCCTTAGCGCTCTTAAGCGCTGCAACGATAGGGGCCGCCGGCGTCCACCATCACGCAACCAAACCGCGCGTCCATCACCCGCACTCTCTAAGACTAGGCGTTGTGAAACTCGCTCACCATCACCGCTCAAGTTTTGGTGCCACGCGCCGAAATTGAATGAGCCAAGCTTGCCGAATACAAACGATTGATCTAGAATAAACTCGTTTGGTTAAAGGTGTCCGTGCGGGGTTCTTGGTCGTTCTCCGTGCGGGCACCGCCAGCCGAGCGAGGGGCAAAACCAAACATAAAATGACTGCTGAGACCGAAGAGAGAATCATTGAACAACTGGCCACCATAAGCGAGCAACTTAAGCACTTTGCAACCAAGGAAGAGCTTCAAAAGCTGCGCGTTGAGATGATCTTATGGATCATCGGAACCAACATCACCGTTGGCGGCGCGCTTGGTAGCTTGATTCTTTGGTACGTGAACACGCGCTTCGATCAGCTGACCTTTTTACTGCAGCACTGGAAACCATGAAAATTTCTGACATCGACGACGCGGACAAAATAGTCACCAAAGATTATTTGGACGCCAAACTCGAAAAGCTGAAATCCGAACTTTTGCTGCAGATTATCGCGAGCGAACGCGCTCAACGCGCCTGGATCTGGGGAATTTATGCTCTGATCATCGTCAGCTTTTTCGTAAGGCGCTGAAAGACTACCGTTTATGCTCCTTTGGTATTATTCCCGCCGCAATAACCCGCACAGACGTCGGATTCGCCGCGAAGAGCTCCTGAAACTCAAAGAGGCCGCTCTGGCCGCTTTCTACGCCGAAAATCCTGAGCTTAAACGCTCCAAGAAACGAAAATGAGCATTCTTGTCCTCTTTATCGTCGGGGCTTTCTGTAGTTGGGTCTCGGAGCGCTACCCGTTTGACCGCAAGGTATGGCTGCCACTGATAGGCACGCTAGCGTGGGTTATCCTGGGCTTTTTCTTCCCCGGCTATTCAATAGACGCGGCTTGGTTTGACTTTCTTGCGCGAAACCACGCTAGCGCCGAAACCGAGTACGAACGGCCGCAGGATTAGCGCGGCACTTCGTACGTATGGCCCTGGATCAATTGCCCCTTGGCGTAGAGATCGGCCCGCGATTCGAGCTTCTTGATGGTCTTGTCCAAAGCGTCAGGGTTCTGGGTCTTTTCCAGACTCGGCAGCGATAGTGACAAGAGCCGGTGCAGCTCGGCCCCGCGGAAGCCGGTGTAGTTGTAAAACATGTCCTGATCCTCCTTGATCCGTTTGCCGTTGATCTCAGCCCGCGCGCTCGGCTTGGTCAGGCTGATATCCTTGCGGTCAAGGAAGTCCCACACCGGGTCGGGGCTCTGCTGAGTTCCAAGGACCCGCGCCCACGGTTGCGCCCGGACGGGCTCGCCAAAGAAGTTCAAAAGCGGCTTGAGCCCAAGCGCGCTAGCGGCAAAGGGAATGTCCCGCGCGAACGCCGCCGGACCGCGCGCCTGGTAAAGCCGGTTATCGATAAACTGCTGGTACTCCTGCTTGAAGAGGTTCGCGCCCCCTATCGGAACGAAGTTCTTCCAGTTGGCGAACTGCTTATCCAGACCGGTCTGCATTTCCTGTGGACCCATCTTGGTATCCGTGAGGAGGGTCAGCAAATCGTGCAGGCCCGTCAGCGATCCGCGCTCCATGATCCCGTGAATGCTGGCCCCTGCGCTAGCTTGTACGGCCTCAAGCGCCGATGGCATATCCTGGTAGCGCTGGGTGTCGTAGTAGTTCCCGATCGCCTCCAACGCACCCCACACCGGCGTAAACTCGAATGGGTAATAATGCCCGTTAACCTCAATCGAGTGCGGCTTCCAGCCCGAATCAAGAAGCTGGTAGTAGAGCTGCTTGCCGCTTGTCGTGCTCTGGGAGGGCCCAGCTCCGTGAATCTGAAAGAGCGGGTTTCCGTTCTGGTCTTTCATTGTCGCGGCAGCCATAGCGATCCCAAGTATTCCGCCCGTGCCGATTAGTGAGCGCGCTAGCAGGTTGCTTTTAAGTTCGTCGAGCACCTCGGGCGCCACCTTGAGCGTTCCAAAGCGGGTGAAATAAGGCTCAGCCTTCCAGTACCTAATCAAACCCATCGGCGTGAGATTCAGCGTCTCATTAATGAGATTGGTAGGAATCCGAGTGAAAGGGAAATACTGACGCGTCCAGGGAATCTTGCTGCCTAATTGCTGGAGGTAATGAGAAATAAGCCCCAGCAATCCCTCGGGATCCTGCATGAAGTTGGCCCTGGTCCCCCAGCGATCGGCTTGCGCTAGCAGGCTTTTGCGAGCGTCTACCTGCCAGTCAGGCTCGCCTTTCTGGCCCTGGTCGATCAGCTCCTGGACACGCATCCGGGCTTGCGCGCCACTCAAGCCCTCGGCTTGCGCCTGCTGCCTGTAGGCCTCGCGTCTGCCTTGGTCAGCGTACATCATGTCATTGGCCCAACCCCTGGCATCATCAAATGGCATCCCGCGCTCGCGCGCTATCCGAAGCGCCGCTAGCATTTCCGTCGAACGCCCAAATCCCGAGTAGATCAGGTTGTGCAGCAGGCTCACCGTACGGAAAAGCTGGCGATAGGGGACATCGATAAGCTTGCCGATTCCAGCCGCCGGCCCGAGCCGCGCTAGCGCCCGTTGCGTCGGCCCCGTCTCGAAAACGTTCGGCGCATAAATCCGAGCTTGCTCGTCGCCAAGACTTTCCTCGCTCCTGAAAAGCGCCGGATCTTTCCCGGTCGTCCAAAGATACTGGCTGTGGTCGGTGATCGCCTGGCCCATGCCTTTGCCCAGCGCCTTAATCGACTCCAGAAACGACGGGATGACCTCGGCCGGCCTGTTCCATGGAAGCTGCGTCACCAGGTTCAGCATCCCTTGAGCAAACTCGCTCTGGAAAGCGCCTACGTGCGTAGGGCCGCCGCTCATCAGGTTGCCGGTGAAAATCCCTATCCAATAACGGCCTGCCTGTTCGTGGACCTTGGCGTATTCCGAGATGGTGCGAAGCAGTTCCTGGCGGATGCCCTCGGTCTGGAACCCATTCCGCCCGTCGGTCCGATACTTCTCCAGCATGTCATTGAGCTGGGTGAGCTCGGCGCTCATCTCCGGCCTAAACCCGGCGTAGCCGTACATCGGCGCTAGCGCGTTAGCGACGTCCTTCTCCTGGAACGCGCCCATGTTAATCAGGTTGCGTAGCCGCTCCAGCGATACCGCTCGCTGGCCCTGCTTAGGCGCATTCTTGATGATGTCCTCGAACTCTTTCTGGATCTTCTCCCTGACCTGGCTCTGGATATGGCCTTCGACCGTGCGCTGGACTAGCGCGGATTGCTCTGGCGTGAGGTTGCTCCGTTTAGAGAGGAAATCCGATAGCGAATCAATCGTGGCCCCGATCCGGGTCCGGTGCTGCTTAAAGAGGTCGTTGATGTTGATGTCCTGTTCGCGCATCACCCGCTGCAGCTCGCTCCCGCTAAAGGGCGCATCGAGCGCCTCGCGCACCTTGGCGAAGAACAGAGGGTTAGCGTCTGGCGCGTTCTTGAGCTCGTTGATCGTCTGGTTCCATGCGTCCTCAAACCAATGCCAGTTCGACAAAGCGTCGATCACCCGCTGGCTAGCGGACATCTTTTTGGTGTCCGGCATCGGCAGCGCCGCGCCCTGCTCTTTGATCTTCTGGGCGATGGTTTGCTTAAAGCGGTTGAACACTTGGTCCAGCGCCGCCTTATCTTCGGGCTTTGCTAGCGCGCCTCCGAAACGGTTGGAGAGCTCCTCGGCAATCGCCTTGGCGTACTCGGCCGGGACCCTGAAATTGTGCTGTCTCTGTGCCGCGTCAAAGATCCGTTTCACTCCCGGATCCTCGCTAGCGCTACGTGTGAGCGCGTCCCGGATGACCCTCAAGTGGCTGACAGCGTTCGCGAAATCAGGCGTTTTCTGCATCAGCTTGCGGACGGAGTTCTCGTAATCGCTCCGGACCTTGCCCATGATTCCTTGCGCCGAGAAATAGACATCCTGCCAGGCTGCGCCCTCTTTGCCCCACTGGGTCCTTACCTCGTTAGCCCAGGTGTCTAGCGAGTTGCGCGCGCTCTCGACAGCCGTTTTCTTCGCCGTGTCCCCTCGATCGATAGCGTCCTTGCGCAAGTCAGCCAGATCATTCCATAGGTGCTTGTAAAGCTGTGCGTTGATCTCGCGCGGATAAGCGTTAGCCATGACGGCGTTCATGATCCGCTCGGTGTCGCCGCCCATTGCATCGTAAACATCCCCAGTGATCCGGTCCCAAAAAGCTTTTCCTCCTTTCTCGTAGAGCAACTGGCTCACCGAGGCGTTGAATTCGCGGGCGGTCATGAAATCCCGCTCGTTCATGACTGTTCTCAAGGCCGAGGTCCGTACGGCCTGAGATGGATCAGCCGTCAGGATCGTTTCGAGTGCCCGCTGCAAAAGCCGGTGCGCCGGTTCGTTCGGATCGGCCTCCGGTCCAAGCTCCAGCTCAAGATCCCGTTTCATGAGCGGCCCGAACTCGATATCGTCCATCCGTTGCTGTTCTTCCGGCTTTAAACCCTCCCGCGCGTTCTTCGCGCGCAGATCCGCTAACTCGTTCTCGTCCCGCTGGAAATGGTCCTCCATCCGCATCTGAGCGGCCGGCGGTCGCGGCGCCTCCAAATCGATTCCCTTGCCCGCTAGCTGGTTGTGGAGCGCATCCAGATTCAGATGATCCTGGAGCGCGTCAATCCTCCGCGGGTCCTCGATAATGCGCTGAAACTCGCGCGCTGCCTCCGGATCCACACGGGTCGGTACGACGTCGATCGCGTGAACTCTGCCGGTTGTTTGCTCGGTGAGCATGTTACCCGGTGTGGCATCCAAGACTGCCACCATCCGCTCTGGATCGTAGTAATCGTGGCTGTTAACCGGGTGAAACCCCTTGCTCGCCATGTAGTTTGCGATCTCTAGATTGGTGCTTGGCCTGGCGTTGTCGATTCTTGGCTGGGTGGAAACGATGCTCCAATGGGGGTTCGTACCGAACTTTCCGAATCCCTCGAGGTGGTTGCCGGTTCCGAAGAGCTCGTTGGAGAGGGCGAGCCGCTCGAGGTAATGCTCTGGACCGCCGGGGCCGAGTTCGTAGCTCTCTCCAATCTTCGGCGTAGCCCACGATTCCTCGGAAGCCTTGCGGAGGCTAATCCCCCAAGGGCCGTAGTCGCCTGACCTGGTTGCCTTAATGAGGTAGTCGGCATTCGGGTCTGCCGCGGTGTAGACGTTGTGCTCAACCCCGTAAGGTAACCTGATCGACGTGAGTTCATTGAATCGGCTAGCAGGGATGCTTCTCCCAGTTGATGCGGCGTAAGCACCGATTCGATCGTTTGCCGCGGTGAAATCTCGCCCTCTTGCGAGAGCTGGCTCAGGCGTAAGAGGTTCGCGTCCTGCTGCTGCCGCAATGGATTGGACGGCGGCGGCAAGGTCTCTGGTGGGCTCGTCATTGGCTCTGGTGCGTTCAAGTTCAGTCTGCTCATCGGTTTTTATGATCCTCCTGGCTAGCAGGCCAGAGTTCACTTCCGGACTGCGCGGCGGCTCGGTGCC
>Ga0099791_10000649_pt1 | contig 13004 bp, 9 predicted proteins | sample Rivendell_Oct201_7_FD_77318 | JGI IMG/M metagenome (GOLD analysis project Ga0099791, IMG submission 77318) | Vadose zone soil and rhizosphere microbial communities from the Eel River Critical Zone Observatory, Northern California to study diel... | ecosystem: Environmental > Terrestrial > Soil >... | reverse complement strand
CGGGGCCCGCCCAACGGGTCCGGCCTTTGGCCGGCCCGATGGCAGGCACCCGGTGGCTTTGCCCACCCGACGAATCCGACACGCCCTTACTTAACGTTCTTCACCACCCATTCGTCGACCACGCGGGCGATGTCGAGATTGTTCTTCTCGATCATCACCATATGGCCGTTGCCGCGAATGCCCTTGTCCTGCAAGCGGATGTATTCGGCCTTGACGCCGGCTTGATTGAGGTACTTCGCGGTGCAGTGATCGTAGACTTGGTGATACGAGGCCTCGGCCGCCATCACCATGACGGGGATGTTCTTCAAATTGACGAGCTGCCGCGCCGGCGCCTTCTGCATCCAGCATACGAACAGGTCGGGACCGTCGGCCTTGGCTTCGCGCTCGACCGCGAGCTCGCTCGACTCCTTCGCCGGCGGATCATAGGTAATCGGAATGTCGGTCGGTCCCCAGGCGCGCTGCTTTCCGCTGGCGATGATGGCGCCCTCGAACGGAGGCCCAGACGGCTCGATGGCGACGATTGCCTTGACGAGACGCGGCCGCGCATCGGCGATCAACCAGCCGAACGCGCCCGATTGCGAATGGGTGAGCACGATCGCGGGTCCGATCCGGTCAAGCAGCGCCGCGCCGGCGTCCTTGTTGCGCTGCTGGGTCTCCTCGTTAGACACCACAGTCTCGACTTGGGTCGCATAGAACGCATCGAAATACGGATCACCCTTCTTGCCCTTGTTGGGGCCATCGCCCGGCCACTGGGTATGCAGCTTGGCCTGCGGCCAAGTGCCTTCGCTCTCGATCGCGGTGAACTGGAACTGCTCATTCTGGGCCGTGAACATCCGGGTCGGACCGTCGCCCGGATGGGGCGCCGAGCGCCCGCGCATCGGCTGGTCGATCATGTAGACGATGTAGCCCTGCTCGACGAAATACTCCGCCCACCCGTTGCGGCCGTCAGGCGTGCCCATCCAGTTGGTGGCGGTCTGGGCGGCGCCGTGGATCAGCACCAGCGGGTAGGGACGCCGCACGTCCTTGGGCGCCAGCACCTCCACATAGATTTGGCCCTGCATGATTTCCTTGCCGGGCTCGCCGACATATTTGCCGCCCGCATAGAAGTAGCCGCGCTGGCCGACCGCGGATTGATCGACCGCCGGCACCGGCAGCTTGGGCGGTTCCGCCCGCGCGGGCGCCGTGGCGGCGGCGAGGGCCGGCAAAAGCATGCCGCAGGCCATTCGCGAAACGAGACTATGCATGGTTTCCTCCCGGATGTCGCCGCGGGCAGTTTCGCTCCGCGAGAGCAAATTCTAAAGCGGATTTCGATCGATTGGAATCGCTCCTGCAGTGGGCAAAGGCCCGCTCTTGGCGTCGTGCCCCAACCCCTCGCCTCCCGGCAAGCGGCGGTGGGAGGAAGGGGTGTGTGCGCCTCCGTGACGTTTACCGGTGCCTGCGGAGTTTCAGCTAAAGACGTCGATGGCCGGGACAGGCCCGGCCATGACTTAAGGAGCAGAGGTGAATTTGACCGCAGCGTGCTCTGATGCGGGGCTTCCCTTATGGGGCTATCCAGGTGGCGTTGCGTGCCGGCGCGAAGCCAACCGGGATGAGAGCGGTTTCCTTCAGAGACTTGATATCGACCACTGAGACGTTGTTCGTATGTTCGTTCGCCACGTAGGCGGTCTTGTCGTCCGGCGTCACCGTCAACCAGCCCGCACCCTTCCCGCCAAGAGTGGCACCGCCCAGCAGCTTCAAATCCGGTAGCGAGTAGGCATAGAGGGCACTGTTCAGCCGGCTGTTGACCAACAGCGTCTTCTGGTCCGAGGTGACGGCAATGCCGTGAGACACGGACGGCCCGCCGAACGGATTTTGCTTATCGGGGGCTATATCGGGAAGCTTGATTTGATTGGTGCTCACGCGCGTTGCAAAATCGAGGACCGAAAATCCATTGAGACTGCCGTTTTGAGCGTATATCTTGTCGGTAGAGCCGTCGGCATTCTTCGTCACCGCCATCGGCGAGGGGGCGGGACTCAATGGCAGCGTCCAGGTGATCTCGTTCGTCCGCGTGTCGACTACGGTCATCACGTTTGCCCTGCCGCCGCGGCTGTTCCCAACAATGACGTACTTGCCATCCGGCGTGACGTTGAGGTCGTGGACGCCGCCTTTGATCGGGATGGTCTTGACGTTCTGAAGCGAGGCGGTGTCAATAACGTCGACGCCGCCGCTCGCATTGGCCTTGATCTGGGGAAAATCCGATAAGTCGTCGTACGTAAGCGCGATCGCCACATAGAGCCATCGCCCGTCAGGAGTGAGATCGATGAGGTTGGGATTCCCGCTCAGAGGAATTCGCTTGGTCACCTGCAGAGTTTTGCCGTCCACGACGGTGACCGTATTGTCGGCTTGTTCGCTGATGTAGATTTTGCTGCCGTCCGGGGCCGTCGCGACCCCATGAGGCGCTTCGATCCCCTTGACCTCTCCCACCACCTTGTTGGTGACGGCATCGATGATGTGGACGTTATCCCCCGCGGAGTTCGTCTGGACGATCCGCAGCTTCGATTGCTGGGCGGCCGCCAAGGAAAAGGACACTGTGCACAGAAGGATCCCAGCCAAAGCTGTGAGACCCCCACGAAACGCTTGTTTGCTCGTCATCATGGTCATCCCTCTTTTCAAGGACAAGTCATTCTCCTGAGGCATTTGTCAGGATACACGTCCGTTCATCAGGAGACAGTTAAGTTACGCGACGCTATTTCAGCGTCGCTCCCAGCACGAATGCCTTCAGGGTCAACCACTCCGGGTCGTCCTTCGAGGCGAATTGCTGGCCTCCACCGTGATGGGGATCACCACCGGCCTCTTCGGCGAGGGGATGCACGACCAGTTTGCTCCCCTCGAAGCCGGGCTGAGCCACCTTCTGGACCAGCTGGAAGTTCTGGCGAGATTGCTCTTCGGTCCAGGTCGTGCTCCCAGGTGAGAGCCGCACCACCTTGAACGGCGCGTTATTGAACGTATGGCAAACGACGCACCGTGCGTGACCAGGACGTTTGGCCAGTAAGACAGGTTGTACCTTGGCCTTGAAAAACTCGTAATCGAGCTTTGGCGATGCAGTGGAAGAAGCCGGCTGGCTCCACGCCTGCGTCAACGACCCGGCTGCCGCTAAGGACAGACACGCCGCAACAAGCGTGCAAGACGAGGCCCTCTTCATTCGGAACCTCCCATAAATATTATGATTTAGCGATAAGAACTCTACTTGAGCGCAAGCGCTTGTCAAGTTACGGCCGCAGCGAGAGCGGCGGCCACGTAGCCGAAGCGCCCGCAGAAGTCGGACCACGGTAACGACGGAAGTCTGGAGTATTTCCGATTGAATTGCGTTACGCACGTCAAGCAGGCGACATGCGTAGGTTGGATAGCAGACCGGAAAACTCTTAGTTTTGTTCTGCTTGATCCGCGTTGTCGTTTCCCCGAGACTGTCAAGAGCGGATATCGTGGAGGAGCGTCATGTCTGGTAAGCTGTGGTTCGGCGCCGTTGCGTTGATGGCTGCGATTGCGTCGCCGGCCGGAGCGCAGGTTTTCGATTATTCGAAATATCCCGACCTGAAAGGGCAGTGGGAACGGTTCGTCGTGCCCGGGCTTCCGGGGCAACCCTCGTTCGACCAGACCAAGCCTTGGGGAAACGGACAGCAGGCGCCACTGACACCCGAATATCAAGCCATCCTCGACGCCAGCATCAAGGATCAGGAGGGCGGTGGACTCGGCAACAGCGCGGAACATGTCATGTGCCGTGGTGCCGGCATGCCGTTCATGATGATCGCGTTCCGGCCGCTGGAATTTGTGATAACGCCAGGTACGACCTACGTGCTGATCGCCGATTACGACGCCCTGCGCCGGATCTTCACCGACGGCCGCGACTGGCCGGCGGAGATCGAGCCGACGATCCAGGGCTATTCGATCGGGAAGTGGATCGACGAGGATGGCGGCGGCAAGTTCGATGTGCTCGAAGTGGAGACGCGGGGCTTCAAGGGAAACCGGGTCTACGACATCACCGGCATTCCGCTGCACCGCGACAACCGCTCGGTCTTCAAGGAACGCATCTTCATCGACAAGAAAGACCGCAATATTCTTCATGACGAAATCACGGTGATCGATAATGCCCTGACCCGGCCATGGACCGTGGACAAACGGTATGTCCGCAATGCCGATCAGCAGGCCCAATGGCCCGAATTCATCTGCAATGAATATAACGGGCAGGTCATGGTTGGCGGCGAAAACTACTATTTGAGCGGCGACGGAATGCTGATGCCGGCCCGCAAGGATCAGGCGCCGCCGGATCTGAGGTATTTCAAACAATCGCGAAAGTGACTTCCGGAACCGCAGGCGTCTCCCTGGCCCACCTAGAGCATGATCCCGAAAAGTGGGAACCGGTTTTCGGAAAAGATCGCGCGCCAACAATATGCTAGAGCGGGATGACGACCCGAAGAAAGTCATCCCGGTCTAGAGCCGATTCCGGTCAGGCTGAACCACCTCTCTGCCAGTGAGGGCTCCTGGTCAGGCCGGAAAGGCGATCAAGCTTCTCAAAACTTGTAGGACACCACGGTCCGCCAAACATGCTCGTGCAGATTGCTGGTGAGCGTCTGCGCAGCGCCGAACCTATCGTTGATGCTGCCGAGGTCGATATAGAGATACTCAGTCCGCGTCGTCCACTTCGGGCCGAGCAGGCCGAAAAGATCCAATTTGTTCTCGATGCCGCCGCCGACCGCAAACCCGGATTGGCTATGGGAGAACGATGCGCTGCCGAGGGCCGGCTGCGTGATGCTCTCCTTGACCTCCCCAAAGGCGGCGCCGCCGGTGGCATAGAACAGGGCCGGCCCGACCGCGTAGCCCAGCCGGCCGCGCACGGTGCCGAACCAGGAGAGCTTCTGATCGATCGTGGTTGCGCCCGCGACGCCGGTCAGATATCCGCTGCCGGTGCTGCCCTGGAAATCGGCGTCGAGGCCAAGAACCCAGCTTCCGAACTGCCAATTGTACCCGATGATGCCGCCGGCATCGAAACCGCGGGGCGACAGGAAGAACGCCTCGGCGTTGGCCGCTGGGACGATGAAAGTGCTGTCATCGCGGCCTATCCCGTAACCGAACGTGCCGCCGACAAAGAAGCCGGCCCAATTGTAGGTCGGCCCAATGGCGGCAGATTGATCCGGACCGAAGTGGTAATTGATGCCGGCGCGGAATAGCTGTTCGCGATTCTTCACGTTGAGCGTGCTGATCACCGCGCCGGCACCGGGAACCGCAACTGTGTTCGAGGCCGACGAACTGCCGAGGTCCATATAGAGGTATTCGGCCTTCGCGGTCCAATTGCCGCCCAGCGCCGCCTCGACGCCGGTGCCCCAGACCCAACCGCTTTTCGTCGCGGACACGCTCGACCCGGCCGTGGCGCCGCCGAGGGTGGTTGTGACGCCGGTTTCCGTCCCCCCATAAGCCGCGCCACCGGTCACGTATGTGAGCACCGGGCCGTTCGCCAATCCAAGGCGCGCCCGCGTCGTGCCGAACCAGTTCAGCTTCTGATCGATCAGCGCGGATGATCCGGGAATGCAGCCCAACAGGCAGGTGCGCGTATCTGAAATACCGGCGCCCTGAATGTCGGTTTCGGCACCGACCACGAAGCTGCCGAACTGATAATTGTAGCCCAACTGACCGCCGCCGAACGCGCCCGCCGGCATGGCGTTGAATGTCTCGAGAGCGGGACCGAATGCGAAGGTGCCCTGACCCTGCCCGACGCCGTAACCGGCATTCGCCCCGATATACCAGCCCGTCCACGAGTAGGGGACAACGACCGGCGCCTTGCGGGGCGGAGCTTTGACAAGCAAGTCGGCCGCGAGCGCTGGTACGCTAAGACCGAGTACCAACGATGCCCCGGCGAGCAGCATGCTGCAATTGCTTCGTGTCATTTCGATACCAGCCCCGAATCTTGCGTGATGATCCTTGGGCATATTCGCACGGCCTCGTAGACCAGTCTGTTACCGTTGCGCCACAGTCCAAAAGATTGTCGACCGCCAATCTGCTGCGGCGCACGCGGAATCGAATAAATGGCGAGCCTATTGAACTATTTAAGATTCATTCGGAGATCAACTCAGGGCAGCCCCGCGCTAGCTTTCCGCATACGGGGACGGAGGCGGATGCAGCTGGCGGTATCGGGCGAAGGTGTTACCGCCGTCGGTGGCTGAGGCCGCGGAGTCAGGCGTTCATCTCGCTGCACGTATTATTTGTTTATGTTTGTTTATGGCAATGAAACTTGTGAATCGCGTGCGTTCGCGTACAGTTAATTTGGGAGCGAGACAAAATAAAATTGCAAGGCTCCGTGACGCCGTATGCGGAGGCCGCCTAAGGAGACGAACGTGGGTCGCGGTCGACGCGTTCTTTTATATTGCGCGGTTGTGATCGCGGTTGGCGGCACGGGAGCATGGTATGTGCATCAGGGTCCGGAGCCGGTTCGGGCGGCTCGCTCCTCGGCGCCCACGGCTATTCCGGTAACCGTCGCGACCGCCACAAAGCGCGATCTGCCGGTCTACCTCACCGGTCTCGGTTCGGTGCAAGCCTCATTCACGGTCGGCATCAGGCCGCAAGTCGACGGCAAGCTTGAAGCGGCGCTGTTCACCGAAGGCCAGCAGGTCAAGAAAGGCGACGTCTTGGCCCGGATCGATCCGCGCCTCTACGTCGCGGCGCTCGACCTGGCCAAAGCCAAGAGGATGCAGGACGAAGCGCAGCTCGACTCGGCGCAAAAGGACCTGTCCCGTTCGCGCACCCTGGTGGACAAAAGCTTTCAAACGCAACAGGTGGTCGATCAGCAACAGTCCAAGGTGGACCAACTGATCGCCTCGATCAATGCCGACGATGCGGCGATCGAAACCGCGCAGACCCAACTTGACTATACGTTGATCACCGCCCCGAGTGACGGCCGCATGGGCGTGCGCGGTATCGATCCCGGCAACATCGTGCGCGCTTCCGATGCCGCCGCGATTGCTACGTTGACTTTGACCAGGCCGGCCGCGGTGCTGTTCACCCTGTCTGCCCGCTTCCTCAACGACGTGCGCGAGGCCATGGCGCGGGGTCCGGTGGAAGTGACGGCGTTCAGCCAGGACAACACCCGCGCGCTGAGCCGGGGAACGCTTCTCCTCATCGACAATTTCGTCGACCAGGCAAGCGCCACCATGCGCCTCAAAGCCGTGTTTGCGAACGAGGATGAGCGGCTGTGGCCGGGAGACTTCGTGAATGCGAGGGTCTCACTCGAGGTGCGGCGTGGTGTCGTGACTATTCCGTCGGTCGCGATCCAGCGGGGGCCGGACGGCATTTTCGCCTGGATCGTGGCCGCGGGCAACATCGCGCAGGCGCGCACCATCAAATCCGGTCCAACGTCCGGCGACCTGACCGTCATCACATCGGGTCTGGAGGAAGGTGAACGCGTCGTTGTGGATGGCCAATATAAGCTTCGGCAAAATTCACTCGTGAGCGAAAACAGGCCTGCAGCGCCGACGATCGCCAAGCGGGACCGTTCCTCATGAGTATTTCCGAGCCCTTCGTTCGGCGGCCTGTTGCAACGTCGCTTCTGATGGCTGCGATCGCGTTCGTCGGCCTCGTCTCCTATCCATTTCTGCCGGTGGCTCCCTTGCCGCAGGTCGATTTCCCGACGATCAGCGTCAGTGCCACGTTGCGCGGCGCCAGCGCGGAGACCATGGCGGCTTCGGTCGCTGCGCCACTGGAGCGTCAATTTGGACAGATCCCCGGGGTTACGCAGATGACCTCGGCGAGTACGCAGGACGCGACTTCGATCGTCATTCAATTCGATCTCAATCGTAACATCGATTCCGCCGCCCAGGACGTGCAGGCGGCGATCACGGTCGCCGGCAAGACATTGCCGCAGCAGATGTCGACGCCGCCGAGCTACAAGAAAACCAATCCTGCCGATTCCTCGATTATGATCCTAGCGGCACAGTCCGACACATTGCCGCTCTATATCGTCGATGATTACGTCGATAATTTTTTGGCCCAGCAAATCTCCCAGGTGCCCGGCGTTGCCCAGGTCAGCATCGGCGGAGAACAAAAAGCCTCGATCCGGGTGCAAGTCGATCCGGCCAAGCTCGCATCGAGCGGCGTAACGCTTGAAGAGGTGCGCAGCACCCTCGTCCAGCAGACGACGATTGCGGCAAAGGGCACTGTCCATACCGCGAAGACGAGCTTCACGATTGCCGCCAATGACCAAATCACCGATGCGGAGCCCTTTAACGACATCGTTCTGGCCTATCGCAACGGCGGTCCGATCAGGGTTCGCGATGTCGGCCAGGCGATCGCCGCGGAAGCCGATCGCACCATCGCCGGCTACCAGAATAACAAGCCCGGCATCCTGCTGGACATATTCAAGCAGCCAGGCGCCAACGTGATCGACATCGTCGATCGGATCAAGGAACAACTGCCGCGCCTGACTGCGAACATTCCGCCGGCGATCACGGTCACGACCCTGTACGATCGGACGACGACAATCCGTGCCTCGGTAGAAGATGTCGAGTTTACGCTCGGTTTGACGATTGTGCTCGTGATCATGGTTATTCTGTTGTTCCTGCGTAATGTCTGGGCGACTGTGATCCCGGGCGTCACGGTGCCGCTGGCGCTGCTCGGATCGTTCGCGTCGATGTATCTTCTCAATTTCAGTCTCGACAATATCTCGCTGATGGCGCTCACCATCTCGGTCGGCTTCGTGGTCGACGACGCCATCGTGGTGGTGGAGAATATTTACCGACATATCGAAAACGGCGAGTCACCGTTTGAAGCCGCGCTTAGCGGCTCGCGCGAGATCGGCTTCACGGTGCTGTCAATCAGCCTTTCGCTGGTTGCCGTGTTCATTCCGTTGCTGCTGATGGGCGGAATCATCGGCAGGCTGTTCCGCGAATTCGCTCTGACGGTGACGGCGTCCATCGCGATCTCGGCATTGGTGTCGTTGACGCTTGCGCCGATGTTGTGTTCGCGTTTCATGCGGCGGCCGACCCACGATCATGGCCGCATTTTTCGCATGATTGAATCGGGCTTCGATGGCCTTCTCTCGCTTTATCAACGCACGCTCGACGTTGCGCTGCGTCACCAGGCGGTCACGCTTGTGGTGTTTTTCGTGACCGTGGCGATTACCGGCGTGATGATGTTCCAGATTCCGAAAGGATTTTTCCCAATTCAGGATATCGGCCTGATCAACGGGATATCCGAAGCTGCGCAGGGCATATCGCCCGTGGAGATGAAGCGGCTGCAACTGGAGCTCGGCGAGGTGATCTTGCGCGATCCCGATGTGGCCGCATTCAGATCGTCGATGGGCACGACAGGCACCAGCGCACAAACCGGAAATACTGGCCGTTTCAGCATTACTCTCAAACCTCGCGAACAGCGTGAGAGCAACGCCTCGCAAATCATTGATCGCCTGCGGCCGGAATTGGCCAAGGTCACGGGCGTCAACCTGTTCCTGCAGCCGGCGCAGGACATCACGGTCGGAGGCCGCACAGCGCGCGCGGCGTTTCAGTATACGCTGCAGGATCCGAACGTCGATGAACTCGTCGAATGGTCGCAAAAAATGCTGGAGAAGATGCGCACGCTGCCGGAGCTGGTCGACGTCGCGAGTGACCTCTTGGCGCGCGCCCCGCAGCTCAAGATCACGATTAATCGCGATCAAGCTGCGCGATTCGGGATTTCCCCGCAGGCGATCGATGACACACTCAATGATGCCTATGGACAGCGCCAGATCACCCAATACTTTACCCAGCTCAACACCTATTGGGTGATTCTCGAGATTCTTCCCGAATTGCAGGCGAGCCTGGAATCGCTTGACCGCATCTACGTCAAGTCACCATTGACCGGCGCTGCGGTGCCGCTGTCCACCCTGGTTGACACCGATTCGAATCGAATCGGTCCGCTGTCCATCAATCATCAGGGGCAATTCCCGTCCGCGACGCTGACCTTCAATTTGCGGGCGGGCGTCGCGCTCGGTCAAGCGGTCACGGCCATCGATAAGGCGGCGCGCGAGATCGGCATGCCGAGTGCCGTACTCGGCACGTTCCAAGGCAATGCTCAGGCGTTTCAATCTTCGTTGAGTAGCGAGCCGGCGCTGGTCGCTGCGGCGCTCGTGGTCGTCTACATCATCCTCGGCATGCTCTATGAGAGCTTCATCCATCCGCTAACAATTCTTTCGACGCTACCCTCGGCCGGCATCGGCGCCTTGCTGGCGCTGCAACTCGGCCATATGGACCTTTCGGTCATAGGCATCATCGGCATTATTCTCTTGATCGGCATCGTCAAGAAAAATGGCATCATGCTGGTCGACTTCGCCATCGTGGCGGAGCGCGAACGCCACATGCCGCCGATTGCGGCGATTCGCGAGGCCTGCCTGCTGCGATTCCGTCCGATCCTGATGACGACCGCCGCTGCGATGCTGGCCGGCATGCCGATGATGTTTGGCCACGGCACTGGATCCGAACTGCGAAGGCCGCTCGGCTACTCCATGGTCGGCGGTTTGGCGCTGAGCCAGATCCTCACTCTCTATACGACCCCGGTGGTCTATCTCTACCTCGCTCGGCTCCAGGCCTGGGTGCAGGGCAAGACGGTCCCGGATGCGCCGCAGAGCGAGGAGATACATGCGGTGGCGGCCGAGTGATCTCGTCGTGGCCGGGCTTGTCCCGGCCACCTCGATTTATTCTGCTCCGCGCCTGAAACTAAGGGTCGCCGGGACAAGCCCGGGGCGACGCCGGTACGAGGTCAACTTGCACGAAAGCGACAGTGCCAGAAAGAGAGCCGCCAGCCCGCCTATTCCTTTGGTTTAAATCCGAACTGCCGTGCGAAGCGTTGCGCATAGGCCGGCCACACTACGGGATTGACCTTTCGCGCCACCGGCTTGCCGTCGAGCGCGTCGAGCACCTGTTCGGCGGCGATTTTACCCATGTTGAACCGCGTCTCGCGCGTGACGCCGGCGGTGTGCGGGCTGACGAGGACATTGTCGAATTGCAGCAACGGGTGATCGCTCGGCGGCGGTTCGGTCGCCCAGACGTCAAGACCTGCGCCTGCCAGCCGCTTGCGCCGCAACGCGTCGGCGAGTGCGGCCTCGTCGTGGATGTGACCGCGCGCCGTGCTGATGAGATAAGCGCCGGGGCGCATCAGCGCGAACTGCGCCGCGCCGACCATCCCACGGGTCTCCGCCGTCAGCGGGCAGTTGATCGACACGTAATCGCTGCGGCGCATCAGGTCGTCGAGATCAACCTTTTCGGCGCCGCGTTCGGCGCATACCGCAGCCGTGAGATAGGGATCGTAGGCGAGCACGTGCATGGCGAATAAGCCGCGGCAAAGTTGAGCAAGGCGGCTGCCGACATTGCCGAGCCCGATGATGCCGATCGTCTTGTCGAACACGTCGTTACCCATATAGGCAACGCGATCGGCGAGGCGCGCACGACGCATCACCTGGTTGGTCTCGGGAATGCGCTTCGACAGCGCGATCAGCATGCCGAGCGCGTGCTCGGCGACAGCTTCGCGATTGCCGCCCGCCTGGTTCACCACAAGAATGCCGGCATCGGTGCAGGCTTTGATGTCGACTGTGTCGTAGCCGACGCCGCTGGTGGAAACCACGAGCGCATTCGGCATGCGCGCGATCAGGGCCGTATCGACGTGAAAGTGCCGCGCAATTTCGTCTCGCGCCGAGCCGACCTGATAGACATGGGCGGCCGCAAGGATTGGTCCGGCCACGTCGTCCTGGCTTTCGTTTTCAAGCCGGTCGAGCCGCACGTCGCCGCGGCGCCCGAGAATTTCCACATAAACCGGATCCGCAAGATACTTCACGTAAAAGACGCGCTTTGTATTCACGGACACGGATTAGGCCTTTCTGCAGTTGCGAGGGCGGTGGAGTTGCGATCTGCGAATGCTTGTTCTTGTTCTATCTAGCGCATTCCAATCATATTGAACCACCTCTCGGGAGGCATGACGGGCCTGTCGCCCCTGGGCCTGATCCGGGGCCATCTACGTGTTGCTTGCGCACCGATCAGCCGCCGGGTCCGGCCGGAGCCTGCCATCGGACTGGCAAGAGGCCGGACCCGGTGGGCCGGCCCGATGATAACTTAAGCGTCATCCGCTACTCCCGCGAAGGCGGCGGGCTATGCTTCAGCTAACCCGTACGACGAGTGCCGCGAGAAAGACGTGGATGCCCCGCGAAGGCGAGGTCCCCGCCGCGGGCGCGGGTGTCTCTACGCGGGGCATGACGGCGGAGTCGTGAGTATCGTGATCGGGTGTTAGTTTTCGTTCGAGGCGCCGCTCCTCGCGGCCGGCATTCCGTTCGCCACATCGTGCGCGCGCGAATGGGCCGACGACGCCGGCCGGGCGGTTCCACCATCATAGCGGCGCACCGTATCGACGATGACGCGGGACGAATGGGCCGACGACGCCGGCCGGGCGGTTCCACGGGCCGCTGGTCGTGTCGATGCGAGACGCCATCCGGGCGGTGCAGATCACGTCCCGGCTAGTGGTCGCGCACGGTGCTCCGCGTGCATATCGCCTCCCTTCGCCATCCCCCACGCGCCAGGCCGCATGCTGGTGACCGACCTCAAAAGCGCCCAACTCGCGGCGATCTGAGGGAGGATCTTGGCTATGCGGTTGTCACGACAGCTGCATGGCGACGGCTCAAGATACCCGACCTTACCGATCGAGATCGTCGGGCATTGCCGTCCGTAGATGCCCGGCCATACGTTGTCAAGCATCTGGAATTATTGGATATTTTACATGGGTCCGAGTCGGCTGCCGCGGTGCGACAGCTGCGCCCGCAACGGTAGCGTCTTTTTTGTCAGAAAACACACAGAGTGAACGTTTTCGGAATTTTTGTTGTTTGAGTCTGCTTTGAGACACGTTGTTGAATACCTTGGTATTGCCCCGCGAATGGCCGCGAATAGCCGCGGCGTGGACGATTTGTAACACTACCTTAACCAAAGGGTCATGTGGAGCGGCGCGCAGTCCTAAGGTTTCCAATT
>Ga0099791_10000646_pt1 | contig 13015 bp, 11 predicted proteins | sample Rivendell_Oct201_7_FD_77318 | JGI IMG/M metagenome (GOLD analysis project Ga0099791, IMG submission 77318) | Vadose zone soil and rhizosphere microbial communities from the Eel River Critical Zone Observatory, Northern California to study diel... | ecosystem: Environmental > Terrestrial > Soil... | reverse complement strand
AGGTCGTCGTCGACCGAGGCGAGCAGGCCACGGAGACGGCCGAACGCGATCTGCGCGAACGTGAGGATGCGCGAGGCCTCGTCGCCGTCCGGCGCGAGCGCGGCCGCGGCGAGCTGCTCTTCCTCGAGCGCGTTGAACAGCGCGTACGCGGCGTCCGCCGGCGGATCTGCGTCCCTCCAGCGCCAGGGCGCCTTCAGGTCGGTGATGCGCGCGAGTCGCGCGAGCGCTCGGTCGAAGGCTAGGACCGTACGCGCGCCTCGATCCCCGAGAGCTTCTCGATCACCTTGATGAGCGCGTGGTTCCCTTCGCGCCCGCCGCCGTCCCGCTGCAGCGCGTTGTAGAGCTCGTGCACCAGCGCGGCGCCGGGAACGGAGATGTGATCCGCGGACGCGTTGTCGAGGACGATCCGGAGATCCTTCTGTTGCAGGTCGATCATGAAGCCCGGCCGGAAGTCGCCGGCGAGCATCTTCGGTGCGTAGTTGTGCATCGCCCAAGACGAGCCCGCGCCGCCGGCGATGACCTGACGCGTCTTCTCGAGGTCGATGCCCTGCGACGCAGCGAACACGAGCGCCTCGGACACACCGAGGTTGTTGATCGCGACGGCGATCTGATTCGCGAGCTTGCAGGCCTGGCCCGCGCCGTGCTCGCCGATGTGGACGATCGTTTTGCCCAGCGCCTCGAAGAGCGGCATCGCGCGCTTCACGTCGGCGGCGTCGCCGCCGATCATGATCGAGAGGCGTGCCTCGATCGCGCCGATCTCGCCGCCGGACACCGGCGCGTCGAGCGTGCGGAACGGCGGCCGGTTCTTCGCGGCGCGTTCGGCGAATGCTCGCGTCGCCGCCGGAGAGATCGTGCTCATGTCGATAAGGAGCGCTCCATCACGCGCGCCGGCCGCGACGCCGTCCGGTCCGAACACGGCGGCCTCGACGTCCGGCGTGTTCGGGACCATGGTGACGACGATGTCCGACCCCGCGGCCACTTCGCGCGGCGTTTTCACCACGGTCGCCCCGTCCTTCGCGAGCGGCTCCGCGCGCGCGGGCGTGCGATTTGTCACTGTGACGGCGAAGCCGGCTTTGAGCGCGTTGCGGGCCATCGGCGCGCCCATGATGCCGGTGCCGACGAAGCCGACGCGTTCCACTAGCCGTCGGCCTCCTCTTCGCCGTCCTGCGGATCACCGTTGTCGTCACGCGACATGAAGAGGGTGCGCGTGTCGCCCTCTTCCGTGAGGAGGTAGGTGTTCTCCTCCTTCTCGTCGACGTTCACCGACGCGACGAGCAGGCTGTCCGTCACGTGCGTGAAGCCACCCGAGCGCTGTAGCTCGTTCGCGATCGCCTCGGCGAGCGAACCCTCCTCATACGAATCCATGACGAGGGTCCGTGCCTTCTTGACGAGCTCGAAGAACTCGACCGGCTCCATCCGCTCGTCGTGAGCGAGCAGGACAGCGGTGCCGATGTCCTCGTCGCCCTCATGGATCTCGTAGAAGTGCATCCGCAATACACTATGTCCGTCCCATGTCCGACGCTCCTACCACCTCCGCGCCCACCGAACGCTCGTTTCGCCACACCATCCGCCGCGACGCGGGATCGAAGGTCTCGCTCGAGGTGGAGGTCGACGCCGAACGGCTGACGCGTCAGGCCGACCGCGTATTCGAGCGCCACAACCAGAAGGCGAAGATCCCGGGGTTCCGTCCGGGGAAGGCGCCACGCGCGATGTACGAGCGGAGCTACGGCGCCGAGCACCTCTGGGCGGAGGCCGCCGAGGATCTCGTCGATCAGACCTACCGCGAGATCGTCGAGCTCGAGGATCTCCAGCCGCTCGACGATCCCAAGGTCGAGCTCACCCAGCTCGAGCCCGGCAAGCCGATGCGCTGGAGCGCGACGCTCACGGTGCGGCCCGATGTGACGCTCGGCGACTACGGGGCGCACGGCGCGACCATCGAGCCCGTGCCACCGAGCGCTGAAGAGATCGACAAGACCATCGAAGCGATGCGCGAGTCGCACGCGCAGCTTCAGCCGGTCGCCCGCTCGGCGCAGACCGGCGACATCGTGATGGTCGACATCGACGTCACCGTCGATGGGAAGACGCTTCCGCCCTTTGCCCGCAACGCCCACGTCGAGGCCGGTCGCGCGACGTCGATCGCCGGCCTGGGTGAGGCGTTCGTGGGCCTCGGGTCGGGCGACAGCAAGACCGCCGAGCTCGAGTTCTCCGGCGACACCGCCTCCGACGAGCTCCGCGGCAAGAAGGGCACGTTCTCCATCCGCGCGAGCCAGGTCTCGGAGAAGGTCCTGCCCGCCCTCGACGACGATTTCGCGAAGACCGTGGGCGTCGCGAATATCTCCGAGCTCCGGCGCGAGGTGAAGAACGAGCTCGCGCACTCCGCGTTCCATGAAGCGCGTGACGCCGCCGCGGACAAGATGCTCGAGCATGCGGTCGGGACCGCGACCGTCGAGGTCCCCGAGGTCCTCGTGCAGGACGAGCTCGACCACATGGTCGCCGACCTGAAGGCCCGCATCCGGGAGCAGGGGCTCACCTTCGAGCAGTTCCTGCTGCAGGCCCGGAAGACCGAGGACGAGATCCGCGCCGAGTGGAAGCCGGCGGCGGAGAAGCGCGCGAAATCGATCCTCGTCCTCGACGCGATCGCGAAGAAGGAAGGCATCACGGTGTCGTCGAACGAGCTCGCGGCGCAGGTCGCGATGACGCCGCTCGCGCAGCAGGACCCGCGTGCGTTGCGCGATCCGCTCGTGCTCGCCTCGTTCGCGCGATCGATCCGCAACCGCAAGACGGTCGACAAGCTCATCGGGCTCGAGTCGCCCGACGCGGAAGCCGAGCTGATCAAGAGAGCTGGCGGCGACGCCACGAACTTCCACGGCGGCGCGCCGAAGCCGGAGCAGCCGAAGATCATCGTCCCGGAGGCGTCCAAAGCGACGCCCGAGGGACGCGAGGCGCTCCGCGCGATGCTGAAGAAGTAGCAAGCGGTCGTGGCGGTGAACTTCGCGGTCAACTACCTCGCCGTCATCGTGGCCGCGGTCGCGGCGGTGGTCATCGGCATCGTCTATTACGGGCTGGCTGGGCTCGGCGATCGACTCGCGCGCCTGGTCGGGTCGACCCCGGCCGGCCGGCCGGGTCCCACCCAATTGGCGATCGGTGTCGTGGTCGCGCTCGTGAACGCCTGGGTGCTCGCGCTGTTGTCACTCAATCTCGGCGGGTCACAGGTCACCGACGGGATCATGCTTGGCGTTCTCGTCTGGCTCGGCTTCATGGCGACGCTCAGTGCGGCGCAGGTGGCCTTTCAACGTCGACCGTGGAGCGCGTGGCTCATCACGAGCGCGCACGACGTCATCGTCCAAGCCGTGATGGGCGCGATCGTGACCGTCTGGCGTTAGGCGACCCGGGCTAGACGAGATACGTCCGGAACCACTCCACGGTCGCGACCCAGGCCTTCTGCGCCTGCTCGGCGTTGTAACGATCACCCGCGGCATTCGTGTCGTTGTGGAAGGCGTGATTGACACCGGGATAGATCGTGATCTTATACGGCACGCCCGCCGTCTTCAGCACGCCTTCCATCTGCTGTGCGGTGCCGGTGATGCGCGTGTCGAGCTCGGCATACACCGCGGACACCGCGGCCCTCGTCTTCGCGATGTCGAGGTAGTTCGTCGGCTGCGGGCCGTAGAAGGGGACCGCCGCCTTCACGTCGAGGCCCGCGGCGAGGATGCTCCAGACCTCGCCACCACCGAAACAGAAGCCGGTCACCCCGACCGCGCCGCTCGATTGCCCCTTGAGGAACGCGAGCGTCGCGCTGTGGTCGGAGTTCTTGTCGGCGGTCGTGCGTTTCGCGAGCGCGGCGTTGTACGCCGCCTGATCGGTGAGCTTCGCGGCGCCGCCGTCGCGCGCCGCGAGATCGATGTTGACGCCGACGAAGCCCGCGGTCGCGACGCGTCGCACGACGTCGCGGATGTGTTCGGTCTGACCGCGGTTCTCGTGCACGACGACGACGCCGGGCACCCGCGCGGTCGTGATCGGCTTCGCCATGTAGGCCATGAGGGAAGCGCCATCGGATCCTCTGACGTCCGGCTTTGACACGCTGATGCGCGGATCGGTCTCCTTCACCGTGACGCCGTCGGGCACGGGAGCGGGTGGCGGGGTCGCGTACGCCTGTGGGACGGACGACGTGGCCGCGGCCGTCGGTGCCGCGCTCTGCGTCGCGACGCTGCACGGCGCGGGTGTTCCGCAGGCCGCCACGATGGTCGCGGCGAGCGCGGCGCTCCCGGAGATCAGGGTGACCCTTCGGAGGAGCTCGCGCCGTGAGATGAGCCCATCCATGTAGTCCTCGATGTGCTCGTCGATGAAGTAGCGCTGGGTCTCGTTCAGGTCGCCCACTGTCGTCCCCCCTTCGCGCTGTTCGACGGGTATACGGTCGAGGCGGTCTCCAGGCTCACACCCGGGCGGCGCCGCGCGCGAGCCACGACCGTACTCGCGCGCGCACCTGTGGCAACGCGAACGGCTTACGGATGTAGTCGGTGATGCCGGCATCGAAGGCCGCGGACATGTCGTCCTCCCGCGTCCGCGCGGTCAGCACGACGAACGGCGTCTCGCGGTAGCCCGCGAGGGATCGCAGTCGCCTGCACGCAGAGAGACCGTCCAAGTTCGGCATCTGGATGTCGACGAGCACGAGGTCGTATGCGGTCAGCGCCGCCTTGCTCAGCATCTCCTCGCCGTCGAACGCGACGTCGACGTCGTAGCCGTCGCCGCGAAGCACGGCCTCGAGGATGCGCACGAGCGCGACGTCGTCGTCCGCGACGAGGATGCGCGCACGGTCGGGCATCGCGGCGCGCGCGGGCTCGACGTCGGTCGTGCGCGCGTAGGGTCCCTCGGCGAGGACGAGCTCGTCGCCCTCGGCCGCCGCGACGATGCGCAGGGCCCGCTTCGAGGCCATGACGCGGCTCGCGGCCACGGCGGTGAGGTCGTCGACACCACCGTCGTCGCGGTCCGGATCGTGATGGAACAGCACGAGCGTCTTCGCGCGCGCGGCGAGCGCGATGTCGACCGCGTACTCGACGGTGCTGTGGCCCCAGCCGGCCTTGTTCGGATAGTCGGCGGTCCCGTACTGCGCGTCGTGGATCACCACGTCGGCGGCGGTGAGGAACGCGGCATGTCGCGTGTCTCCGGTGTGCGCGAGCAGCGCCGGATCGAAGACGTCGGCGCCGCGATCGGCCCGCCAGTGCGGCGTGCTGTGGGCCTCGTGATCAGTCGCGTACACGAGCGCCGCCGAGCCCGCGGTCAAGCGGTAGCCGATGCACGGTGAGGTGTGATTCAGGAACTGGGTTCGGAGCTTGATGCCGCCGATCGAGAACTCGGTCTCCCCGAGCTCGACGAAATCCACCTTCGCCGGAAGCGATTCGAGCGGCACCGGGAAGTACGCGTAATCCATCGTCCCTCCGACCGCCGTCGTGAGCGGCCGGTCCATCCCGGACGGTCCGTACACCGTGATGTGGCTGCCGGGGGTGAACGCCGGCAGGAAGAACGGGAGTCCCTGGATGTGGTCGGCGTGCGTGTGCGAAAGAAGCAGGTGCAGTCGCACCGGTCCTCTGTTCGCGAGCGCGAGCCCGAGCTTCCGCGCCCCGGTGCCGCAGTCGAAGACGAGCAGCGTGCCGTCGTCGGTCGTGATCTCGACGCAGGGCGTGTTGCCGCCGTAGCGGAGCGTCTCGGGGCCCGCGGCGGAGATCGAACCGCGCGTGCCCCAGAACCGGATGCGGATGTCAGCGTCCCGCCGGCGCCAGCACGGTGAGCCGCGCGGCGAGATCGCGGAGCTGCTTCGAGGCCGCGTTGTCCGCGTGGAGCACGACGATCGGCCGGCCGCGGTCCGCGGCATCGTCGAACGCCGGCGTAAAGGGCACGACGATGTCGGGCCGCCGGTTGAAGTAGCGCGAGACCTCGTCGGTGTCGAGACCGGCCTGCGTCGTGCGGTTGATCACGAGGAGGGTCCGCTCCTTCGGGAACGAGAGCTTCTCGAGGACGTCGAGGCAGGCCTTTCCGGTCTTCATCGAGGCGAGGTGCGGCTCGGACACGACACAGGCGCCATCGGCGGTGTCGATCGCGGCGAGCGTCAGCGGCGTGAACGACGGCTGCGTGTCGACCATGAGGTAGTCGCTGGTCCGCCGTAGGCGGTCGATGCTTTGCTGCACCGCGCTCACCGTCACCAGCTCGGCGTGCTCGGGCACGCTCGAGCCGACGCAGATCTGCACGCCGCTGCGGTCCTGTGCGATGAACGTCGCGAACGTCGCATCGTCGAGCTGGTCCGGCTGCATCTCGGCGAGATCGGAGAGCGTGTGCTGCGGCTTGAGATTGAGGTGCGAGGCAACGTTGCCGAACTCGAGGTTGAGATCGAGGATCGCCGTCTTGTACATCTTGGTCTCGGCGAGGGCGACCGCGCTGTTCACGGCGAGCGTGGTCGCGCCCGCGCCGCCCTTGCCGCGCAGGAACGCGACGACCCGCCCGCGTTTGATGATCTCACCCGCCGTCGCCTTCATGCGCTTGATGAGGACCTCGATCTTGGCCGCGAGCACGGCCATCTCGACCGGCTTGGCGATGTATTCGTCCGCGCCCTCGGCGTAGCCGGTCAGGATGTCGTCGGCCTGCTTGCGGGCGGACAGCATCACGATCGGCACGCGCGCCGTGCGGTGATCGGCGCGAAGGCGGCGCGTGAGCTCGAAACCGTTCATGTTCGGCATGTTCACGTCGGTGACGATCAGGTCGGGCATCTTCGTGCGGATCTGACGCAGCGCCTCGATCCCATCGGCGGCGACGGCGACCTCGTAGCCACGACGCTGGAGCGACGACTCGAGGAGCTTGCGGATCTGCTCCTCGTCATCGACGAGGAGGATGAGGTCGGCGCTCAAACGACGGGACCCGGCATCAGCGCGCTCAAGCCTCCACCTGAGCGCCCGCGCCTGCAAGCGGCAGCACGACGTGGAACACCGAGCCGCGGCCGAGCTCGCTCTCGGCCCACACCTTGCCGCCGTGAAGCTGAACGATCTGGCGCACGATGGGAAGGCCGAGCCCGGTGCCCGGGATGTCCTTCGTCGCCAGTGAATCGACGCGCGAGAAGCGCTCGAAGATCGTCTCGAGGGCGTCCGGCGGGATGCCGACGCCTTCATCGCGCACGTCGAGACGCAGCTGGTCGCCGTCGGCGCGCGTCGTCATGGTGATCCGACCGCCGGTGGGGGAGTACTTCACCGCGTTGTTGAGGAGGTTTGACGCCACCTGCGTCATCCGATCGCGATCGGCTTGGAGGGAGGGCAGGTCGGACTGCAGGTCAAGCGTGAGGGTGTGGTTCGGCGCGTTGGGGCGCACCCGATCGGCGACGTCGCCGACGATCGCGTTGAAGTCGATGCGCTCGGGATGGATCGTCATGCGGCCCGCCTCCATGCGATCGAGGTCGAGCATCTCGTTGATCATGCGGTTCAGGCGCTGGGCGTCCTTATTGATGTCACCGGCGTACTCGCGCATCTCGTCCAGCGTCAGGTTCTCGTCCCGCATCATCTCGCTGAAGCCCTGGATGCCGGTGAGGGGCGTGCGGAACTCGTGGCTCACGATCGAGACGAATTCGCTCTTCGCGCGGTTGAGGCGCTCGAGCTGCTCGACCGCCTGCCGCTGCCGCCCGAAGGCGTCGAGCGTGGTGAGGGCAGCGGCGACCTGGTCGGCGAACAGCGCGAGCATCCTGGCGTCGTCGTCGGTGTATGCAACCGACGCCTCATAGGAGCGGATGCCGAGGGCCCCCAGAGCGCGGCCGCTGCGTACCAACGGTACGGCGAGGCAAGCGCGGAGGCCGGTGTCCTGACCGACCTGGGTGCGACCCTCCCACTTTTGGTAGTCCTTGACGATGAGCGGCTCGCGAGTGACGAACACGCGGCCGATGACGCCTTCGCCCGGACGTAGGACGGCGTCGTCCGGCATGCGACCGGCGGCGTCGAAGTTCTCCGCCAGGCGTAGCACGCCGGCCTCGCTGTCCCAGGTGTAGAGCGATGCGCTGCCAGAGCCGAGCAGCCCCACGGCACTGCGCAGGATCATGTCGAACACTTCCTTCGGGTCGGTGCGTGCGGCGAGTGTCGTCGCCGCGCGCTGCAGCGCGATGAGACGCTCGTTCTCACCCCGACGTGCCTGGAAGAGGCGCGCCGTCTCGATCGCGACGCGCAGCTCACGCGCGACAGCTTCGACGAGCCGCACCTCGTCGGTCGTCCAGTCGCGCGGCGCGTTCGTCTGAGCGAGCGAAAGCGTCCCTGCGAGCTGGCCGGCGACGAGGATGGGCGTCGCCATGACCGCGCGCACGCCGGTCCGGAGGTCGCCGGCGGCCTGCGCCACACGAGCATCCCCGAGCACGTCGCGGACCACGGCCGTGCGTCCGGTCTCGGCGGCAAGACGCGCGACCGGCAGGGCCCGCTGTCCGGTACCGTGTGGAACGACCCCCGGCGCAGACCACTCATAGCTCACGCGCAGCGCGTCAGGCGTCGAACCCGTCGTCGCGACGACGCGGTCGACGTGGAGTGCTTTCCCGAGCTCCTCGACGGTGCCGCGGAGGACCTCGTCCGGATCGAGCGATGCGCGTGCGCGTCGGGCGATCCGGCTCACCAGCTCCTCGCGGTCCGCGCGCGCCTGCGCCTCGGAGAGCGACATCGACGTGCGGATCGCGCCCGCCACGAACTGGCCGAGCACGAGGACGAGCTGCAGCCGATCCGCGGTCAGCGCGCCGGCGTTCTCCGCACCACCGACGACCGCGCCCACCAATCGGTCCTGCGAAACGAGGGGTAGAGCGGCGAACGAGTGGATCCACTGCGCGTTCGGCAGGTCGCGCGCGAGCAGCCGCCACTGCTCTCCGCCGCCGGTGGTGTCGGGAAGGACGAGCGACTGGCGATGGTCGAAGACGCGCGTGCGCACCGCCGCCGGGAGTCCCGACACCGAGTACACGGGGCCGAGGAGCGCGCCGGTGTGCGGTCCTTCCTCTGCGACCAGACGAAATGCCTCCGCGACATCGTCGTGCACGAGAACGCCCAGCGTCACGCTCGGGTCGAGACCGCGCCGCGCGCTGCGTAGGTATTCACGGGTGATCTCGGCGAGGTCGAGCGAGCCGGAGAGCGCCTGGCTCAGTGCGAAGATCGACCCGATCTCGGCGTCGCGCGTCGCGCTGTCACCACGCGATGCCTCGAGCGCCTTGGCGAGCCGATAGAGCACCGTCCCGGCGATGAGGCTGATGCCCAGCCAGACGATGAACGAAACGCTGTCGATCGAGCCGATGACCGCTTCGGGATCGGGCAACCGCAGTCCCGCGCGGCCCAGCTCGACGCCGTAGACCGCGTGGACGGCGAGGAAGATGACCGCGGCGTAGATCGTGGAGGCCGCGATGTACAAGACGAGCGACCGTGGGAACCGCCGCATCTCGCCCCTTCCTCGGAGGAACTTTAACCGGCCGACACCACCAAGACCCCCTTGACACGGCGAGCGGTGGGTACACTGGGAACAAGACCGCGCGAGGAGGGATGACATGGCAGCGATGAATTTCGTGCCGATGGTCATCGAGCAATCTGGGCGAGGCGAGCGCGCCTACGACATCTTCTCGCGCCTGCTCAAGGAACGGATCATCTTCATCGGGGACGCCGTCGAGGACACGATGGCGAACCTCATCATCGCCCAGCTGCTGTTCCTCGAGTCGGAGGACCCCGAGCGTGACATCTACCTGTACGTCAACTCGCCAGGGGGCGTCGTTACCGCCGGTCTCGCGATCTACGACACGATGCAATACCTCAAGGCGCCGGTGAGCACGATCTGCGTCGGTCAAGCGGCGTCGATGGCCGCGGTGCTCGTCTCGGCGGGCGCGAAGGGCAAGCGGTACGCGCTGCCGAACTCGCGGATCATGATCCACCAGGGCTCCGGCGGATTCCGCGGCAACACCCCCGATGTGCTCATCCAGGTGAAGGAGCTCGAGACACTCGTCGACAAGCTCACGCGGATCCTCGCTCATCATTCGGGGCAGGACGTCGAGAAGGTCCGCCGCGACTCGGAGCGCGACCGCTTCATGAGCGCGGAGGAGGCGAAGGCCTACGGGATCATCGACGAGATCTTCGTCGGCAAGGACTCGCTCATCTCCATCGCCAAGCAGACGGAGGAGAAGGAGCCGAAGGAAGAGAAGGAACCCAAGGAGCGCGTCCCGGTGGCGGCCCGCTAGGCGATGACGACCACCGCCAAGGGTGGCAAGCCGTACCGCTGCTCTTTCTGCGGGAAGAGCCAGGATCAGGTGCGCAAGCTCATTGCCGGACAGGGCGTCTACATCTGCGATGAGTGCATCACGCTCTGCCGCGAGATCGTCGACGAGGAGTTCATGGAGGCGCCGAAGGCGCGGACCCTCGGACAGAAGATCCCCAGCCCGCGGCGCATCAACGAGATCCTCGATCAGTACGTCATCGGCCAGGACAAGGCCAAGCGCGTTCTCTCCGTCGCGGTCTACAACCACTACAAGCGCGTCTCCGCCGGGCACCGCGTCGATGACGTGGAGCTCGGCAAGTCGAACGTGCTGCTCATCGGTCCGACCGGTTGCGGCAAGACGCTGCTCGCGCAGACGCTCGCGCGCATCCTCGACGTTCCGTTCTCGATCGCCGACGCCACCAGCCTCACCGAGGCGGGCTACGTCGGCGAGGACGTCGAGAACATCCTGCTGCGGCTCATCCAGGCCGCCGACTTCGATCTCAACCGCGCGCAGCGCGGGATCATCTACATCGACGAGATCGACAAGATCGCGCGCAAGGGCGACAACCCGTCGATCACGCGCGACGTCTCCGGCGAAGGTGTCCAGCAGGCGCTGCTGAAGATCCTCGAGGGCACCGTTGCCAACGTGCCGCCGCAGGGCGGCCGCAAGCATCCCCACCAGGACTTCATCCAGATCGACACGACGAACATCCTGTTCATCTGCGGCGGCGCATTCGAGGGCCTCGAGAAGATCGTCGAGGCGCGCGTCGGCAAGAAGACCATGGGGTTCGGCGCGTCGCTGCGCGACAACACCAAGGAGACGAGCGCGGTCCTGGGACAGGTCATGCCCGACGACCTCCTGAAATACGGCCTCATCCCCGAGTTCGTCGGCCGCCTCCCGGTGATCGTGCCGCTGATGGCGCTCGACGAGAACGACCTCATGCGCATCCTCACCGAGCCGAAGAACGCGATCGTGAAGCAGTACCAGAAGTTCCTGGCCCTGGACAAGGTCGAGCTCCAGCTCACGCAGGAGGCCCTGCAGGCGGCCGCCGCCGGCGCGGCGAAGCGCAAGACCGGCGCGCGCGGACTCCGGACGATCATCGAAGAGGTCCTGCTCGATGTCATGTACGAGATCCCGTCGCGCACCGACGTTCGCCGGGTCGTCGTGACGCCCGAGGCGATCGCGGGCACCGCGCGGCCGCTGCTGCTCTCGAAGAACGAGCAGCTCGTGCTCGAGGGTGACGAGGCGACGGCCTAGCCTCGCTCACGATGCCGAAGCTCTACTACGCCAGTCCTCGTGACCTCCCGCTCATCGAGCCCGCGCCCGGCGTCAAGGGCCGCGTCGTGCAGGCCGACCACGCGACGATGGTGATCTACGACCTCGCGCCGAAGACGATCGTCGAATCGCACAAACACGAAATGGAGCAATTCGGCGTCGTGGTAAAGGGAAGCCTCGCGATGATCATCTCCGGCGAGCAGCGCATCCTGACGCCGGGCGACACCTACCGGATCCCGCCGGGCGCGGCGCACGGCGCGCGCGTCTTCGAGGAGGCGACGCAGGTCATCGACGTCTGGGCGCCGCAGCGGACCGACCTGCTGAAGCCCGCGGCCGCGGGGAAGAACTCGAGCTAAGCGCGTAGCCCGAGGCGCGCGCACAGCCGGTAATGTTGCGCCGCGATGAGCAACGTTCGCCGCTCCGAGATCTTCTTCTGGGTGGCGATCGCCATAGGCATCGTGTTCATCGTCGTCGGCGGTCCGCTCGCACGGCGGCTCGAGCTCGTGCACATGAACGACTTCTCGGGCGTGTGGTCGGGCGCGCGCGCGATCGTGCTCGGCGTGGACCCCTGGGATCCGACGAAGTACTACGGATTCGCGGTCGACGTCGGGACGAAGACGCCCGACGCGCTGGTGTACGACTACATGCCCTGGGTGGCCTTCGCGGTCGCGCCGCTCGCGATGCTGCCGCTCGAGGTCGCGGGTTGGATCTGGATGATCGCGAGCATGGCCTGCGCGGCGCTGGTGCTGCGCGGCCTGCTTCGCGCATTCGTCCCCGCGCGTCCCGTCACGCACGCCGCGTTCGGCACCGCGCTCTTCCTCGCGCAGCCGTCGTTCCACGCGATCGTGCTCGGCCAGTGGAGCCTGCTCCTCATGTCGGCGGTGGGCGCGACGGTGCTCGCCCTGCGCGCCGCGCGGCCGCTGCTCGCGGCCGTGCCGTCGCTGCTGTTCCTCGCGAAGCCGCAGCTGGTCGTCTTCACCGCGCTCGGCCTCGCGTACGGCGCGCTGCGTGAATCGGTGTTCCGCCGGTACGTGGTCTTCGCGCTGCTGCTCGCCGGCGCGGTCGTGATCACCGCGTGGCTCGCCGCGCCGCCTGACTGGTTCCCGGCCTGGCTCGATGACATCCCGCCGCGGCGCACGATCCGCTCGGCCGTCCTGCCATCGGCGCTGAATCAGCTCGTCGGTCCGAGTGGGCGCTACGTCGCGTACGCGCTCATCGCCCTCGGCGCGGTGATCGCCGCGCGGTTCCGTCCGGGCAGCGACGCGTCGCTGGCCGCGTGGCTGTCCCTGTCGAACGCGGGCGCGATCTACAGCTGGTCGTACGACCAGGTGCTCCTGTTCGTTCCCGCCGTCATCACCGCGGGGATCCTGACGCGTCGCTCCGAACGCTCGGGCCAGCGCTTCGCCCTCGCCGCCTCCGGCACGCTGCTCATCGTCTCGCCGGTGTTCTACGGCATCGCGGTGCTCCGACACGACGAGACGTTCAGCGTGCTCGTGCCGCTCGGGT
>Ga0099791_10000644_pt1 | contig 13041 bp, 10 predicted proteins | sample Rivendell_Oct201_7_FD_77318 | JGI IMG/M metagenome (GOLD analysis project Ga0099791, IMG submission 77318) | Vadose zone soil and rhizosphere microbial communities from the Eel River Critical Zone Observatory, Northern California to study diel... | ecosystem: Environmental > Terrestrial > Soil... | reverse complement strand
TGGCGACCGCGGCCGCGATGCCCGCCGTGGGGCAAACGCTTTCGGCGGCTGGGACGGCCGCCAGCGAAACGCACGGCGCCGCATCGTTTCCCAACTTTTCACGCGTATGGACTCATCCCGCCTTTCCCTGGTTCGAGCCGCCCGCATCGGGCCCTGGCCCGATAACCAATCTGTCCCGTTGGCCGGAGCAGCGGCCCCAAACTGAGGGCGGTTCGGCGGCTTTGCCTGCCAGCAAGGTGGGTATCAGCAACTACGACCAGCTGGTCGGGGATTACAAAAGTCCCATCCTGCAGCCCTGGGCGGCAGCGGTAGTAAAGCGATTCGGCGAAATATCGCTTGCCGGCATTACGTTCCCAAACCCTTCGAACCAGTGTTGGCCCTCGCCGATGCCGTTCATTTACAAGTTGGGTACGATACAGATGATGCAGCAGGCGGACAGGATCACGATCTTTTACGGTGGCTACAACAATGAAGTGCGCCGGGTGCGTCTGAACGAGCCCCATCCGCCGTCGCTAAAGCCATCCTGGTACGGCGATTCCGTCGGCCATTATGAGGGCGACACGCTTGTGATCGACACCGTCGCCGTCAAGGTCGATCGCAAGTATGCCATGATCGACTTGTTTGGTACGCCCTACACCGACAAATTGCATATCGTGGAACGCTATCGGCTGCGCGATTACGATGACGTGAAAGACGCACTGGAAAGAAACAGGAAAGAGAATTGGCTGGTTAACGGCGATGTCTGGAGCGGGCGCCGCAACGACAAGTTCTTGCAGCTGCATGTGACGATAGAGGATGATGGCGTGTTCACGACGCCCTGGACCGCGACCCTGACCTATGCGCCGGGCGGAGACCGCGTAGCGGAAAGCGTCTGTGCGGAAAATCCGCACGAATATTACAACAACAGGGACTCGGACATTCCGAAAGCCGAGAAGCCGGACTTCTAAAAGGTAACGAACGGGGGTTACCCTCTTTACATCAGCTTGGGCTCTGGATCGTTGCTGATCGGCTTCGTTCGCACGCGATGCCGGAAGTCGCGCCCGGCTTTCGCCGGCTGAAAATAGATTTGGATGCGCATCCGCGGCCGGCACCATGGTCTCGCGCCCGCCGCGTGTTGACACCTTGCTCCCGAGCACGCGCACAATCGTCGGCTCGGGAGGATTGTCGCCGCGGCATCTGCGAGGCGTATGCCAATGGCCTGTTGTGCGCCGCGCTGTTCAAGCTAGGCTTGCGGGCGCGCTCAATATTGTGCGACTTCATGCATGAAGGGGTAACGGCCATGACATCTCAAAACGATTCTGCTCCCTCCCGCGTGTCGGCGGCGTCCCGGCGTGACTTTGTTACTGCTGCGACGGCGGTGGCTGCGGCCAGTGCCGCTGCCGCAACAGGTTCGGCACAGGCGCAGGCGGAGATGAACGTGCGACATTCCAATCCGTCCGGGATGACGCAACCTACCGCTTACAGCCAGGTCGTCGAGGTCAACGGTCCGCATCGTCTCGTCTTTGTCGCCGGCCAGACCGGCGTCGATGCCAGCGGAAAAGCCGCGCAAGGATTCCGCGCCCAGGCGGTGCAGGTGTTTGAGAACATTAAGACCGCACTCGCTTCGGTCGGCGGCACCATGGATAACGTCGTGAGGCTCACAACCTACATGACCGATCTCGAGCAGAACGCCGACGCCTATCGCGAAGTGCGCGCCTCTTTTTTCGCCAACAAAGGCGCACTGCCGGCCTCAACGCTGCTGCAAATCACGCGCCTCGCCAATCCGTCTTTCCTCATCGAGGTGGATGCAACGGCGATCCTACCACCACGGGGATAGCGGTGTTTTCTTCCGTTGCTCCAAGGCGCGCGTCGCGGCGAACCTGAAATGCCTTTCGGCGCCTCTGGCGTTAAGGTCAGACCACCCGTCGGCCTTTTCCTGCTCATCAACACCGTTGCCCAGGTCGACGAAGATCGACTTGGGCAGTGGTTCGCTATGCGAAAAATTTCATTCGAGCCTCGCTGCAACGGTCCTCGCTGAATATCGAGCTCGTAGGTGTCCGGCTTCGTTCGGCCCTGCGCCTCATCTGGACAGGCGAGGTCTTATCATTATTCCGAGGTCTTATCATTATTCTATGTCAAATTGACGCCTTGATCCGATAGTCGGCTGCCTTACTCAGTCGTGCGGGTCGTCGGTCTGACGAGGCATCGAGTGGCCCGGTCCGATCCATGATAACGATCGACGCTACGGCTCTCAGCCTGGGTCAGTTTGCTCTTCTCGCGAGCGGTCAGAACAAACGCTGCCCACCGCGACGCTTCATTCGCTCAATCTCATTCCCGGCCGCTACCGGCTCGGCACGTTGTTCGGGCCGACCTTGGCGTTCGCCGTAACGGCAGACGGCAAGGTCGCGTTCGATGCCGGGCTGACGTTCCTGTCGGGCGACGGAACAGACGCGCTGACGGTGCACGGCCGCAACGGTAGTCTGCTGCGATGAAGAGGCCAGACCGGGGGATCGAGTTCGCGATTGAGGTGTTCGTGCGCGGGCACAGCGCCGGTCGGAGCCGTACCTTTCCTTACGAGGTCAGTCGCGTTGGACCAGTGTGGTTGATGCGGGATGCTCCCCGCAAGAACCCTCGAAATTACCGCAAGGAGGAGTGGATTCGCATGACGTCGACCCCAGGGAGGTGGATGCAATTGTGCGACGGCACACGCGAGGGCGCTTCTTCGCGTGCGTAATGATCGCGGAAGGCGAGCCGGACGAGCCAACAAGAACCGCATACAAGGCTCTAGGTTATCGGCTGCTCGCGACGGAAGGCTTCTTTGTGCAACGGCTGAAACGGATTCCAAAGCTGCCGCCTCCCGTCTCCATCGAACAAGTGCGCACACCTGGCTTGGCAGCACAGTTGGGGAAAGTCACTCGCACTCGGCCGATCTCAAGCAATTTGCTCGGGGACGACGCTCCATTCCGCCAGTACGTGGCTCTCGATGGAGAGGACATCGTTGGGCGCGTGCGCAGCGTGGATGCGGTGGGAGCTACGTGGTGTGCGGACATGTATGTCAACCCTTCGCATCGGCGTCGCGGCATCGGGCAGGCGCTGCTGTCAAGAATGTTGCGGGACGACCGGGCGCGCGGTTCGAAGTGCTCGGTGCTGACCGCGAGTCACACAGGGGCGCTCCTGTATCCGCGCGTAGGTTATGAGCGGATCGGGACGCTGTTCATGTTTGCGCCAAGGAAGGGAACGCCCTCATAGATGAGCAGCGCGCTCCAGAGGCTTCTGATGAGGCGCCGCCCTTTAGACGAGAGTCGGGAGAGGCTTACACGTGCAGCGCAAACCTCTCCTACTCTGCCTGTTTCGGTTTTGCCGCGGGCGGACCGGCTTCGGCTATCTGTAAAACTCCACCTTGGCGTCACGGAAGAAGATGAAGTTTGATGGCGCGACCGACATCGGACCGTTGATGCCGAATACCGCGATCTGGAACTTGTCGCCGGGATTGACGGTTTCGGCGAGCACAACGCGGTTCGGCATGTTGAGGCCCTGGATCGTGGCGGGGCTCGGATAGCCGCTGCGCCGCGGCATCTGGCCGTTGATCCACACCTCCGCATAATCGTCCACATAGGCCGTGAACACCGCCTTGGCGCCGGTGGTGTCGAAGTCGCCGACCTTGGCCGGGATAGTCAGGGTCGTGCGATACCACAGGAAGGACGACTTGCCGCCGCCGCGCCGGTCAGCGAGGCCCTTGGGTTCGATGACTTGCCATTTCGAATCATCGAAGTTTGCTTCGCCCGCATGGGGCTGCATGTCGAACGTCTTGTCGTAGCCGGGCATACGGCCAGCCATCGGCTCCACTTCAACGACCCGGGCTTCGGCGGTTCGCCACACCGCACCGAACGCGGCGGAACCTTCCGCCGTCATGAGGTTGACGGTGGCGGACGGCACCAACGACGGCGGCATCAGCGGGGCTGGCGGAGGTGAAGCGGGCGCCTGCGCGGACGCGGCCAGCGGGATTATCGCCGAAGCGGCAGCCAGCGCTGCGCACGCAATGAGATAGCGAAACGTTTTCTTGCGCATCGGTTTTCCTCCCTCCTTTCGAATGCTGACAATACGAACCAACACTTGAATGTGGCACAACGCTGCAACTGTGGCACAGGGCGGTGACGGACAAAAGCGTTTCTTGCGTGGTCACGCCGATGGTGCACAACGAACCACTGAATGACCGCTTGGGGTGTGCGCCGTGGCAAGGCGGCGCTTTCCAGTGGGTGCAAGTCCCACGGCAACCTACCTCGGCTTCCGGCCATCGAAGAAGAGCGCCACGCGCTTAAACTTAGGTTCTATCTAAAATACGGTTCCGGGCCACGGTTGATCTCCAGAACATATCCCCCCCAACGGGTACTGTGTGAAATAGCCGCTTTTATTCCTCTCTACTATCCTACTCGTTAGCTGTTGTGATCGGCGATCAATCTTTGTCTCAATGTCCACAACGCCTCCCCCGCTTGCCCCAAAATCAAATTGGGTTGTCAAAGCATAAAAAATTTCTGATACGTCAAGCGCAAAAGTGCCACCATTTAGGAAGGCGGCCTTTTTCGCATTTGGATCAATCCTAACCCTTTCAACACGTCCGTTAAAATAGGTGCATTTCAGAAACACAACGGCCTGCGCGAGCGCCGGGCGTGTTGACATGCCGCTCATAACGAGTAAGCCAAATAATAGAAGGCGTTTTCCCATCTTAGCGTTTAGCATTTGGCCTTCCTTTCGTTGCCTGCGGCAGGCCCTGAAAAATGTGGCCAAGAACCGCCTTCAACCAAACCGCGCGGGAGGGGGGACTAGTGCTTGCCCAGCACGCGGTGATCGCGCGGCGCGGCGTTACTGCCCGGGCTTTGCGTCGCTCAGCAGCTCCGGCAGCAGGTGCTTCCACCATTTCGCGTCGCCCGAGGTGCCGTGGCCGTTGGTCTCCGGGGATGCCGGGATCTGGTAATAGGTGCCGTTCTTCACGCGCTTGATCTCGCGTGCGACGATTCCGAGCTCGACCGGGTTACGCTCGTCGTCGGCCGCGTTGATTGCCAGCACGCGCGCCTTGATCGTCTCCAGCCCAGGCGATGGGTCATAGTCACGCGCCGCGTCATAGGCGTAGATGTAATCGTTGGCGTCGGGGGTGAACTTTTGCGCTAGCCGCTGCTCGACAAGCTTGTCGGCCGATGCACGCGTCGGCGCCCGGCGGAAGAACGACTGGGTGCCGCCTGCCGTCGCGAGGCTGAAGAAGGTCGCGACGTATTTGAAGGTCGGCGGCTCCTCAGTGTAGTTGCCGTTGTTCCAGGCGGGATCGGCCTTGATCGCGTCGATCAGCATGCGGCGCAGAACCCAGTTGCGTCCCGACATGGCGACGGGTTGTGAGCCCATGGGCACCAGTACATCCATAAAGTCGGGATACATCTCGCCCCATATCCAGGCATGCATGCCGCCCATCGACTGGCCGATGATAAGCTTGAGATGCTTGACACCGAGATGCTCGGTCAGCAGGCGATATTGCGCCCGCACCTGGTCTTCATAGGTGAATTTCGGGAAGGCCATGCGTAGCCCGTTCGAGGGCTTCGATGATTTGCCCGAGCCCAGCGCATCGGTGACAATGAGGAAGTATTTGCCGGCGTCGAGCGGCTGCCCCGGAGCGAACAATTCGCCGGCGAACTGCGGGCCGAGCATGGTCTCGCCCGAGCCGTTCGAACCGTGCAGCACCAGCACCGGCTCGCCGGTCGGCTCACCGATTGTCACATAGTGCAGCTTCAGCTCGGGCAGGACCTCGCCGGTATGGAAGCGGAAGTCCTTGACCGTCCAATCGTCCGGCGTCTGTTGTGGTGGGTCGGCCGCGAATGCGGTGGTGGCGAAGAGCAGCGCGGCGGCGGTAGAGATTGAAGCGCAGAAGGTCGTGAGGAACATGGTTCAGATCCTCTCTGCCGGATCATAGTCAGGCACGTCGGGTCGTCGGTCAAGCATGATCTTATCCCGAAAAACCGATCTTAGCCGGCGAATTGGCCTCATCCGGTCTGGATCATCGCAGCGCGCTTCTATCTGCTTCTCAGGTGGTGTAGCGTGTATGTACAAGTTCAGGGGAAGAGCTCATGCAAAAATTGATCATTGCAGAAATGCTCGCAATGACCTGCATGTTCGCGCCCGCCGCATGGTCTCAGGCGACGACGCCGGCTCGCCAAACCATCCGATATTTCACGACGCCCTTGGAGAAAGACCCCGCGCGAGAAGTAGAGATGGTATCGATCACGGTGCCGCCCGGCGCCGACAACGGGTTCCATCGCCACTCCGGCGATCAATGGACCGCGGTCCAGGAGGGCGAAGTCACCTTCACGATCAAGGGACAGCCCCCAGTCGTGCTCAAGGCCGGTGACAGCAACTACGTTGCTCGCGGCACCATCCACCGACAACAGAACCTCAGCGACAAGCCGGCACGCTACATCGTGATGAATATTTTCGACAAGGGCAAGCCGGTAGCCGAGCCTGTTCCTGAATAGCGGCGACATAAACCTGCTAACGCATGAACCTTTTAGGCGGAATGACTTTCTGCCCGTTATGCGAATCCGCTTATGATTTTCCGCGTTCTCTGCAAAAATCGGGTGATTTCGCGAGGCTGATCGGTCTCCGCCGATCGCCTCAAACAGGAAATCGATCACGAAGGAGAGGATCATGGCTTTCTACCGAACTGCGATCGGTGCGAGCACGCTGGTGGCAGCACTGTCGTTTATGCTCGCCACGGCGCTGGCGCACGACGAGATCAAGTATCCCGACTGGTCCGGACAGTGGCGTCGGCCGCCCGGGGTCGGCGTGCAGTGGGATGAGACCAAGCCCATCGGGCTTGGCCAAAAGGCCCCGCTGACACCCGAATACCATGCGAAGCTCGAGTGGAGCATCAATGACCAACGCGAGGGTGGCCAAGGGCTCGACATGCGGTACACCTGCATCACCAACGGCATGCCGCGGATCATGACCTTCATCAGGCCGGTCGAATTCATCGTCCTGCCCAACGTCACCTATATCCATTACGAGAACATCATGCCGCGTCGCATCTTCACGGATGGGCGCCGTATGCCCGAAGACGAAGAGCCGACCTATATCGGTTATTCCATCGGCCGGTGGCTCGATACCGATGGCGACGGTCGCTTCGACACCCTGGAGATCGAAACCCGCAATTTCAAGGGCCCGCGCACCATGGAGCCGAGCGGACTTCCTCTGCACGGTGACAATCAGACCATCGTCAAGGAGCGCATCTACCTCGACAAGGCCAACAAGGAGCTGATGCTCAATGAAATCACGGTCATCGATCACGCGTTCACGCAGCCGTGGACCGTGACCAAGCACTATCAGCGCATCCCGAACGAACGCTGGTACGAGGACAATTGCGCCGAGAACAACAATCACGTCATCATCGGCAAGGAGAACTATTTCATGAGCGGCGACGGCTACCTGATGCCGGCCCGCAAGGATCAGGCGCCGCCCGATCTGCGCTATTTCAAGCAGACGCGAAAGTGAGAGCTGCGGCTCCCCGGCAACCATTCGTTCGCCCTGCCGTCGCGTCGCGGTTTCCCCGCTGCTCGCCGGCGCCCGCCGACAGGAATCCAGGCCGCGACTTCTGCTATGGGTGGCTCGAGGGCCGCCTTTGCGACTACGTCGGCATCACGACCGGTTTACCCCAGATAGCTGCCCGACTTGATGAAATGCCCAAGTCGGCAGAGTCGGGCCAACAAGAGACATACTCACGCCTCTTCGCAGTAATGATGGTGTCGGGTAGCATACGGCCGTTATGCGCGCTCTCGGAGGGCTCAAGATGTATCGACGAGCTCAAGCAAACTACGCTCGCGTTCACATCACTCAGCGAAGGCTGACGAAGACAGTCAGCACACTGGAGGAAACAGATGCGCTATGGATGGTTGCCCCCCTTTGTCATCAGCGTCACGTCCTCGATTGGATTGTCCGCTGGTTTGTCAGCCGCGGAAAGTACTTTCAGACTCGAGGAGACGACGATTGCGGAAATTCATGAGGCCGTAGTAGCCGGAGCGTTGTCTTCTGAAAAGCTCGTCGAACTCTATCTTGCGAGGATTGCCGCTTACGATAGGGCTGGTCCTCGGCTCAACTCGATCATCTATATAAATCCGAACGCGAAGGCGGAAGCAGCCGCTCTCGATAAGGAGCGTGCTGATAAGGGACCGCGCGGCCCGCTGCACGGCATTGCCGTTTTGCTCAAGGACAATATTGATGTCGCCAACATGCCGACTACAAATGGATCTGCGGTTATGAAGGACGCCATTCCGCCCGAGGACGGCTCTATCACCAAGGCCCTCCGAGCGGCCGGCGCGGTGATCCTGGGGAAGGCTGCAATGGGCGAATTCGCGGGAGGTAGCTACAACTCGGTACGCGGTCAGACGCTCAATCCCTATAACGTCAAGCGCGCCACTGGCGGCTCGAGCAGCGGTTCGGGTGCGGCGATCTCAGCCAACTTCAGCGTTCTGGCGGTTGGAACCGACACCAGTACGTCAGTTCGGGGTCCCTCTTCCTATACGGGCATCGTCGGCCTGCGCCCGACGACCGGGCTCATATCGCGCGCGGGCATTGCGCCGAAAAATCTGAATTTTGACAGCGCAGGCCCGATGGCCCGGAACGTGACGGACCTCGCTCTCATGATGAACGTTCTCGCCTTCCCGGACCCGAAAGATCCGAAGAGCGTGCAGGTGTGGGACGAGGTCGAGAAGATCGATCCCACCGCGAAAAACGGTGTGGATTTCACCAAGGCGCTCGATAGGGACGCCCTCAGGGGCAGGAAGCTTGGGGTGCTCCGTGATCTCTTCGAGGGCGATCCGGAGATCAACGCGCTCGCCGAGAAGGCCATCGCGACCATGAAGGATCTCGGCGCGACGATGGTAGATATCAGGCTTGATGCTGCCTTCATCGAGGCGCATCTGAAGTCCGGCATTCGAAAGATGAGAGCCTTGTCCGACTATCGCTTCCGGCAGGACTGGGAACAGTATCTTGCGACTTTCAGAAACCCGAAAGTGCCGAAGACAGTCGCAGAGTTCGTCAAGGTCTATGAGGCCGAGATCGCGCCGTCGCCGTTGCCGGTCGAAGACAGCGTGATGAGTCTTCTGAAGACATCGCTTAAGACTTCGACGGACGCGCCGGAATACAAGGATTTCATTGAGAATATGATGCCGCGAGCAACGGCCGAGAAGCTCGCCGTGTTCGAAAATCATGGAGTCGATGCGCTTGTCTTTCCGTACGTGCCTACGTTCGCTCAGCCCATCAAAAACCCTGTCTACACGGTTGACGATCCGGCCTTCGTGAAGTCGGACGCGCCTGTCGCGGCGACAATGTCGGGCTACAGTTCAGTCGGCTTTCCTTCCATCGTCGTTCCGATGGGCTTCGGATCCCAGGGCTTGCCGATGACCATCACGTTCTTTGGCAAACCATACGACGAAATGAAGATCGTCGGCTTCGCTTATGCGTATGAGCAGGCGAGCAAGATGCGCAAGCCCTCTACACTTGTGCCGCCACTCAAGGGCGAAACCATCAACTACGCCACCAAATGATGATCAGGCGCGAGCGGTTTGGCGGCCGGTCGCTGCTAACTGCGTACAACCGCTCAGGGGATGCAACAATGCCAAAATTCCTTCGGAACCTTGCAGCTGCGGTGCTCGCGTCCGGGTTTGCCTGCAACCCCTCCTGCTGGGCACAACAGGCCAGTAATAAAGAACTTCCGCTGGTCTGGGTGCTCTCCACGGGCGGGACAATCGCCGGAACGGGTGCCAGCTCAACCAATGTGGCAGAGTACAAGGGAGGCACAATCCTCGGAGAGGACCTTGTCAAAGCAGTGCCTGAAATCAAGCAGTTTGCAAATGTCAAGGTCCAACAGATTATCAATATACGCAGCCCCGACGTTAAGCTTGAAAACTTGCTCACGCTTGCCAACGGCATCAACGGCATCTTTGCGACCGACCCCAGCGTCGCCGGAGTCGTCGTTACCCACGGTACGAACACCCTGGAGGAGACTGCTTATTTTCTAAATCTCACGATCAAGTACGAGCGTCCCGTGATTTTGGTTGGCTCGATGCGCCCCTCCACCGCCATCAGTGCCGACGGCCCCCTAAACCTCCTCAATGCAATTCGAACCGCGACAGCACCAGAGGCGAAGGGAAAAGGCGTACTCGTCGTGATGAACGATGAAATCAATGGAGCAAGGGACGTAACAAAGACGAACACTTACCGTGTCGAGACATTTCGTTCACCGGACTTGGGATACCTCGGTTATGTCGATGAAGATAAGGTAAGCTTCTATCGCGCTTCGACAAAACGCCACACGGTGAACTCTGAATTTGACGTAAGCAACATCACCGAATTTCCAAAAGTGGATATACTCTATTCCTATGTGGAGCCCAACGTGGCGACGATTGGGGCCCTCCTGGGGAATGGTGTAAAGGGCATCGTGTTCGCCGGCACTGGTGCCGGAGGCCTATCGGATTTGGAACGGGACGCGATGAAGGCGATTTTGTTGTCGCCCTCCGGGGCGAAACCAGTCATCGTCCGTTCCAACCGCACGGGAACCGGCCGCGTCATCGCACGCAAGGAATACGATGAGCTGGGTTACGTCGCTGCCGACACGCTCAACCCGCAAAAGTCCCGCATCCTGCTGATGTTGGCCTTGACTCGGACAGACGACGTCAATGAAATCAGACGCATGTTTTCGGAATACTGAAGGCCATAACACTCACCCAGCATGCTCTTGGCTCTGGGAGACGCCCATGTTGCGCATTGGAATTCTCCTGCTGACTTTCTTGCTGAATTCAGTTTTTCCCCTGAACGTGAATGCAGCAACTAAAGCCATCAGGCTGGGCCGGCTCTGGGATGGCCACCGCGTCATTGTTAACGTCGCTGTGATTGTCGAGAACGACAGAGTTCAGCGCATCAATACCGGGGACGAAATACCGGCGGATGCGGAGGTCATCGATCTCCGCAGATATACCGGCATTCCCGGCCTGATCGACGCCCATACACATATCACGTATTACTGGGACGGAGCGCCCGACACGACCCCTCGTCGTCAGCCGGTACGGCACGTTGCAGTCACGGTTTTCCTGGCTCAGGAGAACGCGAGGAAGGCGCTGGCGGCGGGCGTGACCACGATTCGCGATTTGAACGCGGCAGGCGGCGCGGACATCGCCATGCGTGACCTGGTCAATATGGGCGCAATGGTCGGACCGCGCATGTTCGTATCTGGAACAGGCCTTCGGAGCTCCGCCAACCGCCCGGGTGCTACCGATCCGGCGGCGGAGGCGGCCAATCAAGCAAAGGCGGTCATAGAAAGCGGTGCGGATTGGGTGAAGGTCTTCGGATCGACGGGCGGCTTTGACAACGTCACTGGCGACCAGACGGTGAGCTATGCGGAAATGAAGGCCATTGTCGATACGGCTCATGCGGCCGGTCGCAAGGTTGCGATTCACTCCTATGGTCCGGCCGGCGCCCGCGATGCGATCCGCGCGGGGGGCGACACGCTCGAGCACGCAACCGACATGGATGACGACACTATCGTGGAACTGGCGCGGAAGAAGATTTGGTACGTTCCGACCATCGACCACAACCAGTACTACATCGAAAATGCCGATAACGTTTACAAGTTTCCGGTCGGCGCAAAGGAGAATCTCAGCAATTTCATTTCACGAAACCTGGAGACGGCAAGGAAGGCCTATAGAGCGGGAGTGCGCATGCTAATGGGCTCGGATGCCGTATATAACGGGTTCGGGCTCAATGCGCGGGAGCTCACATGGTTCGTGAAGCTCGGAATGACGAACGAACAGGCGCTGCAAGCTGCGACCGTTGCGCCGGCGGAAATGCTCGGGCTGGAAAAGAGCCTCGGCTCCGTTGCCCCCGGCTACTTTGCCGATATCGTCGCCGTCGAGGGCGATCCACTTGCCAGTATCGAGGTGGTCATCAAAAACGTACGTTGGGTCATGAAGGGCGGCGTCGTGGTTGTGGACAAGACGCGGGCTTCTCACGAGAAATAAACGCGGGCCGCGCGGGCGAATCCTGAACACCGCTGGTGGGACGCCGAACACGCTTGCTGCTGACTTGACGGTATCGCCTTCGTTGGCCAACGTTTGTGCCTCGCAAGAGGATTGGTCATGCCCGTCAGAATTATTGGAATGATCGGAGTGACGCCGCCCAGCAGGAAAGCCAGCTTGCATGTGATTGAGGGGGGCTTATCGCCAGCGTGTCTGACCGAATTTGCCCACGCCCATGATTGCGCCGGCTTTGATACGGTTGCTGGTGGGCTATTCATCTTCATCGGCGGAAGGGTTCCTGGTCGCCCTGTATGCGGCGATGCGGACGGAGCGGCTGGGCTATCTCGTCGCACACCGGCCTGGCTTCGTGGCTCCGACCTTGTTGGCACGCAAGATCGCAACGTTCGATCATCTGACGGGTGGCAGGCTCGCGGTTCACATCATCACCGGTAAGTCGGATGACGAGCAGCACGGAGATGGGGATTTCAGCCCCAAAGACGCGCGTTATCGGCGGGCAGCGGAATATCTGGAATTGATGAAACTCGTCTGGTCGAACGAACAGCCGTTCGATTTTGCGGGCGACTTCTATCGCGTCGGGGGCGCCCATTCCGATATTCGCCCGCTGCAGCAGCCAGATCCTCCGCTATTCTTCGGCGGCGCCTCGCCTGGCGCCCTCGAGATGGGCGCGAGACTGTGCAACGCCTACGCGATCCATGCCGAGCCGCTCGCGTCGACGTGCGAGCGTATCGCGCTGTTTCGTGGGCAGGCGGCGTCGTTCGGGCGGGTTGCCGGGATTCAATGTTTCGGTTCGCCCCATCATTGCCGAGAGCGAGGGAGCCGCATGGGACAAGGCCAACCGCATTCTCGCGGCGATGAACGCGACGAAGGGGTGGAGGCGACTGGAACAGGCGATCGGGCCCGTCGACAATGCCGGTAAGCGGCTCATGCGCTTCGCCTCGGAGAGCGATATTTATGATGAACGTCTTTGGATGCCGATTGCGCGGGCGACCGGCGC
>Ga0099791_10000643_pt1 | contig 13041 bp, 9 predicted proteins | sample Rivendell_Oct201_7_FD_77318 | JGI IMG/M metagenome (GOLD analysis project Ga0099791, IMG submission 77318) | Vadose zone soil and rhizosphere microbial communities from the Eel River Critical Zone Observatory, Northern California to study diel... | ecosystem: Environmental > Terrestrial > Soil >... | reverse complement strand
CAAGGCCGACGCCTTCGAGCAGATGCTCGCTCTTTGCGATCGCGTCGCGTCGGGCCTTCCCGGTGAGCTGGCCAACAACTTTGCTGGCTTCGAATTCATATGCGATCAGCACGTTACGTAAGACGGTGAGGTGCGGAAACACCGAATAGCGCTGAAACACGACACCGCGATCCGGTCCCGGCTCCGGCGGCAGCGGCGTGCCATCGAGCAGAATGGTGCCACGCGTCGGCTGCTCCTGCCCGAGGATCAAGCGCAAAAACGTGCTCTTGCCGGCGCCGGACGGGCCGACCACGGAAATGAATGCCCCCGAGGCGATTTCAAGATTGATGCGTTCGAGCACGATCTGGTCGCCATATTCGACCCAGACGTTGCGCAGCGAAAGCGCGCTCATCAGCGCCGCTCCTCCACATAGGCCCACGAGAAGCCGCGGCGCGCGAGGCGCGCTAGCGCATAATCCATGGCGTAAGACAGCAATGTGATCCAGACCACATAGGGCAGGATCACATCCATCGAGAGATATCGCCGCATCAGGAAGATGCGATAGCCGAGACCGACATCGGCCGCGATGGCCTCTGCCGAGATGAGGAACAGAAAGGCGGGGCCGAGCTGGAGGCGCACGGCCTCAATGAGGCGCGGCATGATCTGGGGCAGCACCACCCGGATCGCCACCTGCCAGGTGGACGCGCCAAGCGATTGGGCCTTGATCAATTGCTCCCTGGGCAGGCGCGAAACCGCCAGCGCCATATCGCGAATGAGACACGGCGCGACACCGAAAACGATCAGCACGACCTTCGACAATTCCCCGAGCCCAAACACGATGAACAGGATCGGAAGCACCGCCATCGGGGGAATCATGGATATGATGGCGACCAAAGTGCCGAGCGTCGCGTTGACCATCGGCAGGACGCCGAGCGCGAGGCCGAATGCGAGGCCGCTCAGGGTTGCGACGCCGAGACCGATGGCGAGCCGTTGCAAACTTGCGGCAGTGTCGGTCCACAGCACGATCTCCTCGGTGCGGCGATCAGGCTCGGTGGCGAGCCGGCGCACCGTGTCCGCCATCTCGGCCACCGGCGGCAGCAGCTTGTCGTCTGGATTTGCCGCACGACGCTCCGCCGATGCGACCAGATAGATGGCCGCGATCAGGATGAATGGAAGGAATCCCAGGAGGAGGCCGCTCCGGGGGTTCGGAACGATGTTCATCACGCGGCGAATGGCGGATCCTCCGTTTTTGATCAACACGCGCATCAAACGGTCGAGATCAAACTCTCGGACCTCATCCCGAGGAGGCCGCGCTTTTTAGCGCGGCCGTCTCGAAGGATGGCCGCCGGCACGACCTCGCTTGTGGCCGTCCTTCGAGACGCGCGCATCCTTCGACAAGTGCTCAGGAGCGCGCTCCTCAGGACGAGGCTGCAGGATGTGAACCGGTGTGATTCGTACTATCGAAACGCTGTACTAAAGCTTCCCCTCCGCGGCGAGCTTCATGTAGGTCGGATCGAAGCGCAGCTTGACATTCTGCTTGGAGCCGAGATTTCCGGCCGGCATGGCGATGCCGATGGCGTCCTTCGATTTGACGTGCTCACCGAGCAAATTGTGCTCGAAGCAGAACGAACGTACGAGATCCATGATTTTAGGCAGATCGGCCTCCGTCGTGAACGCGAGGGCGTCCTTGGCGGTGTAGAACATCCGCGTGGTTTTGAGCTGGGCTTCGAAACCGGCGAGGTCGGTGCCGGACGCCTTCGCCATCGCGTCGCGGGCCGCCTTGCCCTTGTCGCCCTGGTCCTGCATGAGTGCGATCGTTTCGTACCAGATGCCGACCAGCGCCTTGCCGAGGTTGGGGTTGTCTTTGAGCGTCTCAGTGTTGATCACCATCAAATCCTGTATTTCGCCGGGGATCTTGCTGGAGTCGAATACGAGCGTCGCCTTCGGTTCGGCCTTGACCTCCATGAGCTGAGGGTTCCAGGTGACGACTGCCGTCGAATCCGGGGATTTGAATGCCGCCACGATATCGGCATCGGAGGTGTTGATGGTCTTGATGTCTTTTTCCCTGAGGCGAACGCTCGCCAGTCCCCGCGCCAGCAGATAATGCGATACGGACAGTTCGACGATGTTGATCTTTCGCCCTTTGATGTCGCTCAGCGTCTTGGCGTTCTTGAGCACGATTCCATCATTGCCGCTGGAAAAGTCGCCCATGATGATCGCGCTGGTATCGACCCCACCGGCCGCGGGTATCGTGAGCGCGTCCATGTTGGTGAGGGTGACGCCGTCAAACTTGCCGGCCGTGTACTGGTTGATCGATTCGACATAGTCGTTGATCTGCGTGATGTTGATGGTGATGCCGTATTTGTCGGCCCATTTCTTGACGATTCCCGTATCAGCCGCGTAGGGCCAAGGCATCCAGCCGACATAGATCGTCCAGGCGATGTTGAACACTTTCTTCGCGGCGGCGTGCGTGGTCGAGCCGAATGCCGGCACCATGAGCGCCGCCGCGACCAGAACGGGTAATAGGCGTGAGATCGGTTTCATGGGACAATCCTCGTGGTCCATCGGACTTCATGGGATCGAGGATTGGCGAGACTCAATCGACGCCAATCCGGCGATCGAGGTCTCCCGGGCTTTTATCCCGCCGTGCACTCGGGCGATTTCTCCACCCGAGCGGCAGCTCTCGGACCAGACGCCCCTGTGAATGGGCCGGAACCCTAGCCACCAACTCGGCAGAGCGGTCGCAATATCCATGCCAAGGGAATTGGCTTGGCTTTTCAATCGGCCCGCGGTGAGCCGCCTAAATTGAGTGCACGGACGCCTAAGGCGAGGGCATGCGTTCCAGCCTTGGCCAATTCCGTTCGGAAAGAACCTCATTCGCATACGCGCATGCGCTGGTGCCCAACATTGCCTTCTGTAGGGGCGACCCTTGTGGTCGCCCGGTTTTGCGCACCGCGTACGCCCGCGGCAGGGCGACCACAAGGGTCGCCCTGCCGGCACCTCAGAGCGAGTCAGGGCCAATCCGTTCGGCTCCGGGTCCGACGCATCATTGGACCTCAATTTGGCTTTTCGGGATTGACGGCCAGAACTCCGTTCGGCGAAGGATTTATCTGGTGAGCCATGAACTCAACAGGCATCCTCGTGGTTAGAGTTTGTGTGTGCGTTCCGCCTCATAGCCTCGCATGAGGCGGGACAGCCCCGAAAAGACCCGACCTCGTTGAATTTGCAATTCCGACTCGAGGCGAGTTGCGCAGTCGGGGCGGGGCCTGCGAGCGCCTATTCGCGCGCCCCATCTCTACCCTCCCCCGCTTGCGGGGGAGGGTAGGGAGGGGGCGGTCTCTCAGGAGGTGAAGAATGTTCATGCGCATCATGAGTTCGCTCCAGTCCCGGCGAACGCCTCTTGATCGACGTTTTGCATTGATGGCGTCTGTTGCGGCGATCGTCGGCGCTTTGGCTGTCGCCGGCCCTGCCCTGGCGGCACCGCCGGAAACACCGGCGGTGCCTGCCGGGCGGTCCGGACCGCCGAGCTTCGCCGCGATCGTCCAGAGCGTTAAGCCGGCGGTGATTTCGGTGCGGGCGAAAGTAAGCGAGACGAACGCGGAGGACATGGGTTCGCACGACAACGAGCATGAGCAAAGACGGCCCCCGTTCTTCAGGCGCCCGCCGTTCGACCGATTTTTCCGCGAGCACGGAATTCCCAATTTCCCGGATGGTGGCGGCCATCCGAGACTCACGCTTGCGCAGGGTTCAGGGTTCTTCATCTCTGCCGACGGCTACGTGGTCACCAACGGCCACGTCGTAAGCGACAGCCAGTCCGTTGAAATCGAGACGGACATGCAGAAAACCTACAAGGCCAAGGTCGTCGGAGCCGATCCCAAAACCGATGTCGCCCTGCTCAAAGTCGACGGCCGCAGCGATTTCCCATACGTCGCGTTCGCAGATGCCGTCCCGCAGGTTGGCGACTGGGTGCTCGCCGTCGGCAATCCATACGGCCTCGGCGGCACCGTAACGGCCGGGATCGTATCGGCGCGCGGCCGCGACATCGGCACCAGCCCCTATGACGATTTCATCCAGATCGATGCTCCGGTAAACAAGGGAAATTCCGGCGGCCCGGCATTCGACGAGAGCGGCAAGGTGGTGGGGGTCACAACGGCGATCTATTCGCCCTCGGGCGGCTCGGTCGGGATCGGATTTGCCATACCGGCCGACACGGTGAAATCCGTGGTCGCTCAATTGAAGGAAACCGGAGCGGTCACGCGCGGGTGGATCGGAGTTCAGGTCCAGCCGGTCACCGAAGATATCGCCAACAGTTTGGGCCTCCAAAAGGCGGAAGGGGCACTGGTCGACGAGCTGCAGCCGGATGGTCCCGCCTCCAAGGCGGGCATCAAGCCCGGCGACGTGATCCAGTCGATCACCGGAGAAGACGTCAAGGACGCGCGCGACCTTGCCAAGAAGATCGCCGGAACCGCCCCGGGTCAAACCGCGACACTCGGGGTCTTCAGCGACGGATCGGAAAAGACCGTGACGTTGACGGTTGCGAAAATGCCGGACCGGACGGTCACGGACCGCAGGCCGAGCAGAGAGCACCACGGCGGCGCCGCTTCGCTGGGCTTGCGGCTTGCGCCGGCCGCGGCAATCGCAGGTGAAGGCACGCGGGGCGTGATGGTGACCGACGTTGATCCGGACGGGCCCGCGGCAGAGCGCGGCGTCCATGCCGGTGACGTCATCCTCGATGTCGCCGGAAAGGCCGTGGACAATCCGTTCGAGGTCCGCGATGCGGTCGAGCAGGCGCGATCCGCGGGAAAGCAGGCGGTCTTGATGCGAATCAAGTCGGGGGACACGGCGCGTTACATTGCGGTGCCGCTGGCTGCAGGCTAAGCCGGGATATCTCACGCTAAGGACTCGTCCGTGATCAAATGAATCTCTGTCATGCCCCGCGAAAGCGGGGGCCTCCCGTAACCCCGGCCAATCAGTGGCTACTTCATCGCCCGCTTTCGCGGGCGATGAAATGTCGGTGATGCAATTATTTCCCGACGCGTCCTAACCACGCGGCAACCCGCAATCGGAACGATGGCCGCCTCTTGACGTTAACGTCCGTGTCCAAAGCCCGCACGATTGCCCGACGGCGCTTCCCGCCTTGGCAGGTGTTAGAAGTGCAAGGCGGCTATGCAGTCGAGGATGCTGAGGGCTATCGGCTTTGCATATTTTTTGGCAGGACGGACCCGAGCACGGTAAAGCAGGCCGGCGTCCTCACGCTCGACGAAGCGCGCCAGATGGCGTTCGATTTTGCGAGATTGCCGGAATTGCTTAAGGTCGAGTGAACAGGTTGGGTGGACGGGGGTCAGCGCCGGAATCTCGGTCGCTCTTGTACTCGCTCGTCCGGTATGCGTTCGCCACGACAGTCGCACCTGCAACGAGGTCCGGCGAGCCGGATTTAACCGACCTCCGCGAGCCGCGGCCGCGGTGTCAGGACGAGCGCAAAATAAGTCTCCATATCCGCATTGAGGCTGAAGTGGAACCGCGAGAAAGCACGCAATAGGTCCTGCTCGTAGAGTGCGAGCGCGTCGCCGCGACAGATGAGAAATTTCGGCGCCGCGACGATATCTTCCCGGTCGACGACGCACAGCAGGCGCATTTCCGGATGCCGGGCGAAGTATTCGTACACGGCTGAAGTCATCATCGGATAGCCGGGATGGAGCATGTCGTCGAGGCATATGATACCGTCGCGATGCAAAAGCGGGGCGACCAGTTCCAGATCGTTGGTCAGGCATTCGCGAGAATGGTGGCTATCGATATGGACGAAGCGGACCGGCCGTTCGCCGAGCTTCTCCCGCAGCTCGCCCGAGGTAATCTCACGGCTGTCGGCTTTCCAAGACAAGTAGCGATCGCGTGCAACGCCGTGGGCGGCGCAATTAGCAACAAACCGACCTTCAACGCCGGCATCAGGCCAATCGAAGCGGTCGATGCCTAATGCCTTTTCACCTGGAGCCAGGCCGAGCGCCATAGCGATGAAAAAGCGGCCCTCGAAAGTTCCGACTTCGACGAGGTCGCCGCCAATGCCGAGCGCCGTCTGCCGTCGGATAAGGTGCCCGCAGATAGCCGCCGCGAAGCGGGAGGACATGCCGCGCACGCGCTCGTAGCTCTGCGAAAGGTAGAGATCGATGGCGGGATGACCGCTCGCGATGTCAAGCATCAAACGACACTCTTGCCATGACGTGCGAACTTACTCCGCAATGACCCGTCGGTGATTGCGGTAGAATGGAAAGGTGAGCACACGCAAGACCTCAACCCGCCCCCGGATGGAGACGGACCCCAAACATTTGTTTACCAATTGGGGCTGCCGAGGTAAACGCGTCGCCCCCGCTGGTTCTCCCTGCATGCGCTGCCGTGGACCGGCGCCCCCTCTTAACCCCGCCCAGCAAGCCGGGGCGGACCGCGCACAGCGCTCCTGACGAATTGCGGGTGCCAAAGGATTCGCGACATAGTTCCGCCAGCTTCCCCTTCGACGGCCGACGGAACCGGCCAAACGTCATCGACCAAACGCGTCGAATTCACGGATGCAAAAAATATTGCGCCTGCTCGCCAGTCAGTCGGAAATAGAGAGATTTTTCACGACCGAAGACTTCGCGACTGGTTTTGTTGGAATTCCTTCGGTAAACTCGAATCGGGGACTCCTCGGTTCGGAGCGCGTGCTTCCCCGCCCGCGCGACGCAGCCAACGGACGGGTTCATACGATAACAAGGCGGATCGGGAGGTGCGCGAGCGGGATTTTACCGGAAACTAAAGCCTACAAAAACATACCCGCGGAGTTACTCGGGGAGGGAGACTTTTATGCATCTCATTCCACAGTCTTGGTCGCACTTGCACATACTCGTTAGTGTGTTCCCATCCTTTGGGCTTGTGTGTGTGCTCGGCTTCTACATCGCCGGACTCCTTACGGACAACAGCGTTACCAAGCGAACCTGCTTGGTCCTGTTTGCCATTCTGGCGCTGCTGTCAGTCCCGATTTATCTGAGCGGCGCCGGTTCCCTGTCCGGAAATCCTAGATTTTCCAACGCCGCGATGAAGGCCCACTACGTTTGGGGGATTGTGGCGCTGGTCGCGCTGATGTTGACGGGAGTTGGCGCGGTGGTCGCCCTGGCGCTGTCCGGGAGCGCAGGCCGCGAGGCCCACTACGCGCGCCGCCTGGTGTTGGGCCTCGCTGTCGTCACTCTGGGCGTGCTGACTGTGGCAAACGGCTGGGAGATCAATCATCGCGAACTGCAATCGGCCGTCGTTATTCCCGACGTTACGACACCGTCGGCTTGGCCCTATGTCCATATGATCTTGAATCACGCGCCGACGGTAGGGTTCGTGTTCGCGATGGCCTTTTATATCGTGGCGCTCGTTGCCAACAACGACCTTATGAAGCAGGGCAGTCTGGTTCTCTTTGTCATTTGCGGCGTCCTCGGCGTCCCGACCTATGTGACCGGCACTGCTACGATGTGGGCGTTGACGCAGCCTCCGATCCCCGAGATTTCCAAGGCCGTCGTCAACGCCCATCGCGACATGGCGTTGTGGACGCTGTTTGGCCTCGGATTTACCGGCGCCGCCTCCTGGTTTGAGCTATGGCGGTATCGGTATTTTGGACGCTTTTCCAACCTGTCACTCACTCTCGTGCTGGCGTTTGCAGTCGTCACGTTGGCCGTAATGACCGAAACCGGGCACCGCGGGGGACTGATCAATCACCCGGAGATCCGCGTAGCGACCGAAATACTGCCGACTGATCCGACGGCCGGCATAACCATGGCCATCGAATCGTTGATGAGCAGCATGATCTGGTTCGTGCCATGGCAGGTGGTGCATTTCTTTGGATACTGCCTGATATTCGGGACGGCGTTCGCGGTCTTGCTGCGGGTGCTGGGATTCTGGAAATCCCTGTCGTTTGCTTCCGTGCACCGGCTGCTGCTGCTGGGGGTCCTGGGAGTGCTGATGAATGTGTTCTCCGGGACGCTTATGATGCTTGCCGATAGCTACCGGTACGTCGTGAACGACTACACGTTCGCGCCGAAGATAGCTCTCATTTCGATCGGCGCGACCGCGGCCCTGTACTTCTCGGTGTCCAACCGGCTTTGGAACCTCAAGCCAGGAGAGGATGCGCCGGCGGCCGCGAAGTGGGTCGCCGCCATCGTGGTGGTGGCGTGGGCCGGAGTGATCGTTTGCGGCCGGCTGCTGAACTATCTTTGATTGGGGGTGTCCGATGAACGAGCTTCAAATTGTTCTGATGGTCGTCGCGGTCAATGCAATCGTCCTCGGCGTTGCATTCTTCGCGGTATATCAGTTCAACAAAGCCGTGAGCCAAAGCGGCCGGTGAGACGGTTCGCGCTTGGCAGACGCAACAGGCAGGGGAGGATTGAGCTGTGCTTGCAGGGTTGGAAAATTCGCAGTTCTCCGTATGGGTTCGAGGCGAGTTGTGGGGTTGGCCATTGGCGCTGACGCTCCACGAGTTCGGAACGGCGCTTGTGCTCGGATTCATCTTCATCATTTGCCTGCGTCTGCTCGGGCTATTCGAGACGATTCCCTATGCCTCGCTCAATCGACTGTTTCCCGTCATCTGGGCTGCGCTGGTGGTGCAATTCCTTAGCGGTTTCGCGCTTTGGATGACGAAGCCGACGCGGTATGTTGCCGACACTGCGTTTCTGCTGAAGTTGTTATTTGTCATTATCGGCATCATTCTGACGACGTACCTCTATGGCTCAATCAAGCGAGAGGCCACATCATGGGACGCTGCGGGTGCCGTCTCTTCAGGCGGCATCAAGTTTGTCGCTCCCTCTCTCCTGGCGTGGTGCGTCGTTCTCGTTGCAGGACGACTGACCGCGTACCTCGGATCCCTCTACGGCGGCTGAACTGACGGTTCATACCCCACCCTCGACTCGTCATTCCGGGCGCGAGCGCAACTCGCGCCCGGAATCCATGAACACAGGTCGGGAGTATCGATTACGGGGCTCACCGCCGCTTCGCTCCGGCGGCATTTGCGTCAGTCGTCGGCCCCCCCTCACCCGGAATGAGTGCGAAGAGCACGCTCATTCCCGCAAGCGCGCATGAGGTAAAGGACGCGCCAGATGCGATTCGATTGCCCTCGCCCCCGGGGTCGGTGGCCGGGATAATCGGCTCGCGCAGTGGCGGTGCATATCATCAGCTCGGCCGCGAAAGGTCGCAAAAAGTAGCGCGCACACCGCCCGGTAACCAGCCGTTGCTGCTAAAAGTAAACGCGCCGGTCGTGCCTTGACACGACCGGCGCGTTTGTCTCGTTTGTTCGCGCCGCGATGCCCTGTTATGGGCCGGCGGAACTATTCCTCCGTAGCCACCAAGTCCCCATTGCGCTGGAGCACAACGTTAACCCCGGAATCTTTCAGGGGGAGGGCGCCCAACTTGAGGAGAAGCTCGGATGTGTCCTTGTGGTATCGGCGCGGGATCTGAAGGCGGCGAGCGCCGGCCTCCTTGGTGACGACGGAGAGGGCGATGCTCAACGGCGTCTGCCCAAGCTCGTCCTTGGTGTTGAGCTTTCCGCCCTTGCTGGTCAGGTATTCAATGACGTCATTCAATCCCTGATAGGCAGCGACGTGTATCGCGGTCCAGCCGAAGTCCCCGGCGGCATTGACGTCGGCGCCATGTTCCACCAGGAACCTCGCCGTTTGGACTGCCAGTGCCCGTTCCTCAGCCGACCTTGGCCTTTGTTCGTCGGTGGCGCCTCCCGCCGCAAGAATCAGGGGCGTCGTGCCCTTCTCGGTCGCAATGTTCGGATTTGCTCCGCCTGCCACCAAAGCCTTGATGACGTCAAGGCTGTTGACCTCCGCAGCCAGCGCGACCGGCGTCGCGCCTTCAAACGAAACTTCATTAAGGGCGCGGACAGTTGGCTTTTCCTGATGCAGACGGGCGTTCGGGTCCGCGCCATGCTTGAGAAGCACCTTGACGGTCGCCAGGGCCGCGGTTTTTTGTCCTTGGTCCGCTCCATAATCCGAATCCCGCACGGCGGCATGCAATGCGGTGAAACTGTTGCTATCCCGGATGTTGGGATCGGCGCCCTTGTCGAGCAACACCTGGACGACATCGGTTTTGCCCATGGTGGAGGCGATGATCAGGGCCGTTCCCCCCCAGTCCGGGATCTGGACATTGGGGTCGGCGCCGGCGACGAGCAGAGTGCGGGTTGAGTCCGCGTCGCCCCGGGCGGCAAACATCAAGGCGGTCGCCCCGTTTTTCGAGCGGGCGTTGACGTCGACCTTATTGCGCACCAGCTCCTCGGTAACCTTCGAATGGCGTTCCGCAATCGCCCACATCAGAGCGGTTTGTCCGCCATTTTTTTCCTTCGCATTGGGATCGGCGCCGCCTGCCAGCAGTGCACGCACCGTCTCGACATTGCCCAAGCGAGCCGCTTGCATGAGCGGCGTCTCGCCCGACGGCAGTGCCACATTGGGGTCGGCTCCGGCCGCCAACAGCTTCTTGGTAATGGCCGAGTCCGCATTCTCCGCCGCCGCCGCATAAAGCGCTGTCGCGCTGTATTCGTTGGCGGCCTTCGGGTCTGCCCCTGCGCGCAAGAGAAGATCGATCATCTCCACGTCGCCGCGCGCCGCCGCAGCAATCAGCGCGATTGCGCCTTGAGCGCCGGCGACTTCTTCCTTCGCGGGACCGTTCAACAGGGACTGCATGGCGGCGCGGTCCCCTTGCTTCGCCGCATTCACCAGTGATCGATTGCCAGTATCGGCGGCAAGGGCAGCGCCCGCAACAAGCGGCAGGCTCAGCGCACTCGCCAGAATCTTAGCCCTAATGCTCATCGTCGTTCTCCAGCCTGGAGCAGTTTGTGTTGGTGTCGATCCGTCATGGCCGGGGCCCGTCCCGGCCACTCCGGCTTTGAAGCCTCGCACCTCTCAATGAGGTGTCGCCGGGTTTGACCCCGGCGACACCGATGGCGAATAGACGCGTTAGAGCGTCTTGCGCTGAGACGCATCCGCCGACCTGGGAGCGGACGCCACCAATTCGAGCTTGCCGGTGCTGTCGCCCAGCTTGGTCAGGTTGGGCACGCCCGCCTTGTCCAGCATCGTGAGGAGCAGGCTGCTCATCGGCGTCCGGTTGGGATAACGGATATGCTGTCCGCCCTTGATGCCGTTAACGCCGCCAGCGATCATCATGAGCGGCAGATCTGTATAGAGGTGCAGATTGGCGTCGCTGAGCGCTGCCCCGTAGAGGATCATCGAGTGATCGAGCAGCGAGCCGTCGCCGTCCGGCGTGGAGCGCAGCTTGTCCAGATAGTAGGACAGCATCTTGATGTGGAAGGTGTTGATCTGGATGACCTTCGCGATCTTGTCCTGTTCGCCGTGGTGATGCGTCACGGAATGGTGGGAGTCGCCAAATCCGAGTTCGGGGTAGGCGCGCGGGCTCGTCTCGTGGCCGACCTGGAATGTGCAGACGCGCGTCATGTCGGTCTGCCAGGCGAGAACCATGAGATCGGTCATCAATTTATAGTACTCGGACCAGGACGACGGGGTACCCTTGGGGCCGGCCATCTCTGGCAGAACGTGGTCCTTGCTCTGCGCCTCCGCGCGCTGGATGCGCCGCTCGACGTCACGCACCGCGTCCAGGTACTGGTCGATCTTGCCGCGGTCCGGTGCGCCAAGCTTTATGCGCAGCCGCTTGGCGTCCTCGTTGATGGCATCAAGGATGCTGCGATCCTCCTGCCTCACGATCGCACGTGCCTTCGGATCGGTCGTGGAGCCGAACAGACGCTCGAACAGCGCACGCGGGCGGCTCTCCATCGGCATCGGCGTGGTATCGTCGCGCCATGAGATCGTATTGTAATAAGCGCAGCTATAGGCGTTCTCGCAGGAGCCCACCACATCCGCCGACTCCAAGCTGACCTCGAGCGAGGCGAGCTGAGTCTCTTTGCCGAACTCCCTCGCTGCGATCTGATCGACGGAGACGCCAGCACGCAAGTCGGCGCCGGCGGTCATCTTGGCGTGAGTTCCCGTCAGCCAGGCGGTGCAAGCCCGCGGATGATCGCCGCCTAATTCATACCCGAGGCCCGCGGCTTGCTGGTTATCGAGCCCCGAGAATACCAGCATGCGGTCCTTGAAATCCGCGAGCGGTTGAAGAGTCCGCGGCAATTCCGTAAGTGCGCCGCCCGCGCCTTTGGGCGCAAACTCGTTGCCCAAATTCATGATCCCGTTCGGGACTTGGACGAACCCCATGCGGATCGGCCGCGCCGTGTCTGCGGCCAAGGCCGGTGTCATCGCGTCCAGTAGCGGCAGCGCAAGGGCTGCACCGGTGCCGCGCAGGAACGTACGCCGGTCTACGAATTTCCCCGTAATAACCATTGCTTATGCTCCTCTTGTTTGAATCAGTGGATCGGCTTGGTTTTGACGATACCGAGAACGCTGGATAACCGACGACGCTCGCACGAGCGCGCGTCGCGCACCACCTCGCGAATAACGGGGGATCGCAGCACCAAACCAATTGCACGCCGCGCTGCTCCGGTTCGAAACATCGCTCTCTCTCGCGCGTGTGGTGGCGTTGAACGCATTAATTGCAAATAAAAAAGCTACACTCTTTTTTCCGTGCTGGCAATGGCTTTCAACTTTCCCCTCGACCGCGGAAGCGCTCGGTCTTGACGTGCCAACGCGTTCCTACTGGGTGCCGACGAGGTAATCCCATAAGCCGCGCCGAATCTTTCCGGTAATGGGTCAGGCACGACGGGAAGGCCGGCTGGGCAGCATGTCTTCTGTTCGCGTCGCGCTGACCGCCAGGGTGGCGCTCCGGCCCACAAAGAGACACTCCCGCCTCTTCAGATACTCGGGAAAACGATGTAACGTTCAACAGATCGGAGTGCCTTTTCAAAACCGCGGTACGTGAACCGGGAGGATCGTCGATGCAGCGACGCGAATTTATTGCCGCAGTAGGCGCGGCGGCGGCCGGCGCTGTCTCTCAATCCAGTCCGATCTACGCGCAACCCGTCGGTGGCCTCGCGGTGGCTGCACTGCTATGTCAGTCGACTCTGATTATGGGCTCTCATCGATCGTGATTCCATTATTT